>Ga0116221_1002265_pt1 | contig 12557 bp, 12 predicted proteins | sample Sb_taG_5_FD_88965 | JGI IMG/M metagenome (GOLD analysis project Ga0116221, IMG submission 88965) | Peat soil microbial communities from Weissenstadt, Germany - Sb_50d_8_FC metaG | ecosystem: Environmental > Terrestrial > Soil > Wetlands > Peat | place: Germany: Weissenstadt | collected 2010-09-21 | reverse complement strand
CGGAAGGTGTCGTCCGTTTTGTGTCGTTGCTCGGCAGCGCCAAGGATCACTTTGACATGTTTCGACTATTTTGTTCAGCGAAAATTGATTTGCCCCGCGAAAAACGGGGGCGTGAACAGATGCAGGCAAAGACTACAGATATTACGACAAAATAGGGGTTCCGAAGCACAGGCGAAATATAGAGAGCCGAGAGTCCAGCCAGTCCACATCCGAGAGAGATCGCATCATCAGAAACGCTTCCCGTAACTCAGGCGGCGCCTGCTTCCCGAGGATCGACAACCAGACTTGCCACTCAAGGTCAACCGGTTCCGACAGACCTCTACTGGGATTGATCCCATATCGCCGGATCAGCAACTGTGTTGCTGCCAAACGCTGACAATGCAAAACCGGCCTTACCTCGAATGGGAACCTTTTTCCCCTTCCCCAGAAAACCATTCGCGACAGGGATCTGATGAAGATATTCCGCTTGGGCGGAATCCCTTGCAGCCTTCCAAATGCCCGGTAGAGCCAGTCCGATCCAAACGTAGCTCGAATGAGAGATCGCTTGAAACCGTATACAGCTTCGATCAGCACGCTGGCAAACCATGACAAAAGAAAGAAGACTTGGCCAATCACGAGGCACGAGCCGACGAAGAGGACAAGCAAAGCATAGGACTGAAACGGGTAAATCTGTTTTGCCCGGTCGATCATCAGCTGGCCGAGATGCGGATCCCCCAATGCGAGGCTTAGTTCGAATAGCAAGCCCGGTATTATGCCGAGCAAATATGTCCCGAGCCGCCTTGGAATTGCATTCGATAGGTCAATCTTGATCATGGGGGTCCGGCCCTTTCCTAGTGATCCTGCAAAGGATCGTTGTGGTTCCCGTATGCAGTCAATAATTCCTGCATGCCTTCGGTGTACTCGATTGCGCAGCGGACATTGAGGTGTGATGGCCATAAGGTCGCTGCGGAATCCCAATGTGTATTTGACCGCTCGTCGTCCACTCCTTACGATACACCGGCTTTGCTCCCCAATCCACGTGGGTGGTTCGTCGCCAACCCGTAGACTGATCGACGTTCGATGCCCGGAAACGTTCAGAACGCCCGAGTGGCGTGATGCCATACTCGCTCTGCTCGGCGTTCGTTTAGTCGCGCGAACTGGTCCCAAACTACCGGGATGCAGCTGAGTTGATCGAGGTCGCGTAATTCCACCACCATGTCGGACAGCATCGGCCGCATTACCGTTCCCGCGCTCGTCGACTCCGGGCTCACCTTCCCGCTGACCAGCGACTTCGGATATGGCTTCACCTAGGAGCGTCCGGTCGTGGTCCACCAGTTCGGCGAGCTCGACGCCAAGGCCGAGCAGCGATTTGCGGTGGGCCTGGGACCGCGCAAGTTCTCTTTCCGCCGCCAGCACCTTTCGATGGGCGCCCGCAACTCCCTGGTCGCCTTCTGGGAGGGCCTCGCGGGCGCATGGAAATCCTTCACCTACAACGTCCCTGGTCCCGATCAGACGAGCACCGCTACGAAGGTCACCTGGGAATACGCCCCGCTTTCGATCCAGTACCTCGCCAACGCCTGCCAGACTGGATTCAACTTCATCGAGGTTCCGGACCCCCACGGCCGCGCCCACCTACGCCGTAGCCTCCACCTGCGTGCGCTTCCCCTCGAGCGGCCTCCAAACCGCGCTCCTCTCCCAAGTCCAGCAAATCATTCCGCTGATTCACATTCGGGTGCGGGAGAGCGCCGTTCCGGACATCTACCTCTCCGACCGCCGCGTCACCATCGGCTCGCAGCTTTACCTGCCGCGCGTCCTTGGCCTGGGCGAGCTCGTCGCATCCTGAGTTTGGGGAACCGCTACGATTGCGATTTTCTGCTCACCGGTGACGACGTGACCGTGGTTTCGTCGCTCGACAGTTGGATCAACCCGAGCACCGATGGGCCGCCCTTCGCGCCCTTTTCCGGCGGCACGGTGAGCGTCACCAACGGCAGCAACGCGATCACGCTCACAGGAAACCAGACCACGATTGCGGCCAGCATCGCCACCGGTTCGCAGACCGTGACACCGGCAAGTATGACCGGGATTGTGCTCGGATCCTTGCTGAACGTCGCAAACTCTGACGGGTCGCACCTGGAAGCCGTGACGGTGACAGCGGTGACCGGCAGCACGTTTACCGCGACCTTCGCAACCAAGACCGGACCAGGGATCACGGTCACGGTGTGGTGTCAGTGGTTCCCGTTCTTGAGCCGTGGGAGTTTTTCGACGGATGGCGGGTCGACGGACTACACCATCATTGCGATGACCGGGCTGAATTCCGCCACACTAGACCGCGCCTATACGGGCGCCACCAACGCAACGGCCACCTACTCGATTACCAGCGTTCCGGTGCGCGCATTCGTGCAAACCGGCGTTAACACCTCTGTTCTGAACCTCAGCCAGCCCTCCGATGCCACGCTGGCCTTACAGACCACCATCGAGGGAATTCCGCCGCTTCGATTGATAGCGCAGCCGGGCGCGACGGTGAACCCGTACGTAGCCTTCGTGAACGGCGCGCAGCAGTGGAATCTGCTCTTTCCCGGCGTGGGCGGGATCGTGCCAGGTGGAATCGCACTGTATGATTATGTGACCGGCCACGCGCCCCTCAAAATCCAGCCTGGTGCCGCCGACGAGTCTCTGATCTTGACTCCGACCGGTCCCACGTGCAGCAATCCGGCTGCCGGCCCCTACGCTGTCCTGACCGGCAGTGGATCGCAGACCATCACCAACAAGACACTCGGCCCTTTTAACGCTACGATCCTGAGTCCGGACGGTACGGGCAACGTGCCTAACAGCTTCGCGCCGAACACGTTCTACCTGATGTACGTGAATGGCCTCGCGGACTTCCCGGCGGGCACCTACGGCTCAGTGATCGGCTATGCCAGCGGATTGAGCGCGTCGTACAACTGGCAGCTCTTTCACCCCGCAGATGGAAGCAACAAGCTCTACCTGCGGACGGCCACCAGCGTCACGGCATGGGGTAGCTGGATCGACCTGACGGCGGCTTCCCTGCCCAACGTGGGCACTCCTGGCACGTACACCAAGGTCACCACCGATGCCGAGGGGCGGGTCTCGTCCGGCGCGCAAGCAGCCAGCACCGACTTAAGCGACTCCTCGGCTCTGGTGCGATTGCAAACGCAGACGAGCTACAGCGGAAACGGATCCGGGGACGTGCTAGCCCTGCTGGTGGGCACCGGAAACCCGCCTTCCGGCATGTACCGCGTGTCGGCTTACATCTACAACACCACGACGGCCACCGGGAACCTGACGGTCGAGGCAAGTACACCAACGTGAACGGCACCTCTTCCGCCGGTCAACTGATGGCCATAGGAACTGTGGCCGTATGTGGCGGAGGGGCGGACACGGTGATCTACACGGATGGGAGCGCGGTGAACATCAACGTCACCATCAGCGCCGGGGCGATGCCCAACTACACTGTGGCGGCCACGCTGGAGCGCCTGCTGTAGCGCAGGGGCGGCTCAGGTTGCGCTCTGGAATCGGCTCTCGGCGCAGGCCAGGCACAACAGGCTTATCGCTTGCTGCAACAGCACGCCGGAACGCACGGGGTCGTGGTGCTCTGAGTTTCAAAGTGATCCCTGATGGAACCAGCACGTCCTGATCTAAGATCGTTAGATACTCGCAAACTGCTGCGATACAACCTACCTACGCAATGGACGGCTCGAGCAGGCCCACTGCCGATACCTGATGGGCCTCTATTACGGCACAATGGCCATGGCTAAGGGAGCTCGTGAACGTCAACCGTCTCGGGCTCCCGGTCATCAAGCTCTGGGCCTACGACCATCTCTGCCTGTTCGGATGGCCGATCCCCCTACCAACCAGCGACGACCGTTCCTTTATCTACTAGGGGTGGCCGTCGCCGCTCCCGATTGAGATCAATCGCTGGGCGTCGTGGCAACGTTGGTCCTTCGGCCATTCGCTAGCACTTCGTGATTCGATGGCAAAATGTCACTTCCCATTCCAGCATCAGCTCTCGGCATTCTCGAAAAGACGCGGTACGCGAATCGATGGATCAGGAGGCGTGCCATAGTGCCGCGACCTGTTTTGCCGCGGCGTACATAATGTCTCGCAGCGGTGTCGGCCAGACGCCTCGAAAGCTAGCACGTGACTCACGATCGATGTTGACCGATATGCATCCGAGGAAGTGATCACTACGCTTAATTGGCACTGCTACGATCGCCATGAAGGCTTTCGTTGTCTTCCGGAAGTCGCTGTAGGTCTGACCTAGCCTAAACTCCGCAGACTTCACCTTCCACTTGGTGGCGGTCGAGGACGAGTACTGGCGCGCGCGAAGGTTGATCGCAACCTTGTCATCTTGCGCCCAACATTGGCCAACAACCCCTTCGCCCCTGTGCCAACACCGCGCAGGCGAAGGTGGAACATCTCGCACCGTGTCGCGAGCGACTCGAATGAGAACCTGATCGGCCTCTTCTGACACTCTTTCCACAGCCCAAGCATGGAACCCGAGTTCCCGTGCTTTTGCCCGGGTCTCGTCCGCGACTTTGATGAGGCTCCGATTGAGAATATCGGTCACGCTGTGAACAGGCCGAACTGCTAGAACCTCCTGTACTGGATTATTCGGCGCGCTAATCCTCTGACTAAGGCCGACGATCGCGCTGCTCAGTTTCTGACTCAGTTGGTCAAGGCCGGTCGGGTCGTTTTCGTAGAAAAGTTTGAAGAACAACAAGAACGGATTCACAGGTTTTTCTGGCTTTTATGTCGCGGTTTAGAGTCTCTCCTGCCAGTCGGCCGGCCGCCACGGTCCGGGGGCCGAAGGACTACTCCCAATTGATGTGCGAACCATGTGACGTGACGAGCGATAGTACCCCGATCGCAGGTCTTGGGGTGCTCACCCAGCTCGTCTTCCAGGAACTTCTTTGCCGTGCGGCCGATTTCCGAAAAAGACACGTTGCGCAGAATGTGATAGCGGATGAACCATGCGGAGCCGCGCGCGATCTGCCGCTCGGACACTCGCTGACGATCTGAAGTAAGACGCGCAATGGCAGTATCGAGCTGGCGCTTTGCGTTGGCCTTTATCGTGCTGAGGGCCCACTTGCAGAACGTGCTTGCGGTAGGGTCCTTTGCCGCCGGCCACATGAAGCACTCCGAAATATGGATATGCACAGGTACTGGTGATCGCGCCACGGAGGGATCATCTTGTTCGATGGCGGTACATGTTTTTTGAGGCTGCTGGGGATAGAGGCTGAGGAGCCATTCTGGGCGCAACCCCCATGTTTCGGCCCAACTGGCTATCAGTTTCACCAAGTCCTCGTCGGTTCTTGCCGAGGAGGTGTGCGGCGTGAAGTCAGATACGATTTGCGGTGCAATTCGCGGGATGTCGTAGAAGAGTCTATCGATACACCGGCTTGCGACAATGGGGCTCCGTACGGCAGAATGCGGTTCCGCGACGGCTTTTTCGTGGTCCCGAAAGTTCGGATCGGTCACATTTTGGCCGGTAGGCACAACGGTCATATCCTCTGGTGGAATTTGTGTCCCAGCAGGAACATCTCGTTCTATTTTGTATCGAGAGTAGCGACTCCGCTAATCAATTCGATATCTTTCAGCAGGAGCCTTGACTAGTGAAAAAAGATCAAAACACTATTCAGGCATCTGATTAATGAGGTGGTGATGTTCGAGCGGAATGTGCTGACGTAACGCAGCTTGGATCTGCTTCCGTGACTCAGGATTAAAGGGGTAATCTCGGTCAGCGAGCCATTTCTGGAAGGTCGGGAAGGACACCGGATAGACAGACCTGCCCTGTTCGTTCCGGTACGGGGTTTCTGTGAATTTGTGCACCGACATACCGGTCGCGTTTTCGACCTGGCGCCACCACAAGCACCGACGATGGTGCACGTCATAAATCGCGCAAAAGATCTCATCGAGATCTTTCTCGGAGTTCGTCGCGACGTGCTTTTTGGCTTTGATTAGCCCCTCGAGTGCTCTGAGCCAGTGCTGGAGACCGCGCGGGGGCGCGGCGCGCAGCTCGTAGATCACATCTGATTGTTCCTTGACGCGCAGGGCGCCTTGGATTGTTTTCGCTCGGACGTCACCCTCCGGTAGCGACAGCGCGAGCGTACCCAACTGGTAAGCAACCTCGCTTAGGACCTGCCAAGCAGCGGCCAGTATTATCTGGCTGCTTTCCTCATCACTGGGCGGTGCTACGGCGCCGGTATCATTCACCATGACCCTAGTATCGCGCGCAAGCGCGACCAGCCGCCACTCACGCCGCCGAAGAGGCGGATTCGCGTTCCATAATCTTTATCCGCAAATACTTGTGCTGCAATATCTTACGGGTTCTTAAATGTTTGGAAGATTTTGATGAGCGAATCGACTGAAGCGAAGACGAATCCCGCCCGTTCCGCTGCGATGGCGCGGGTCTGGGCGGCAAGGGGTTCAATAGGCCGGAGAGCCACAAGTTCTTTGGCGGCCCCCGTGTCACGTTAACGATCGGGGCACCGTCGCTCGCTGTATCCGACTAGTTGCGCAGGAACTGGAAGTAGTCCTTCGGGCTCCGGACCGTGGTGGCCGACCGCCCGTCAGGAAAGACTCTCAGCCGCGACATAGGCGCGAGAAAAACCTGTGAATCCGTTTCATCTTTCATCGCCAAGAAAACCGCCTGTTTTAGCAACCCGATTGTAGCTACATTGGATTCTTAGGAGCTAGCCAGGAGTCGGCGTCGACAGGGTCGCCCGCTGACAGGCTGTAGAAAGATCCGGCATAGGAATGCGGAATACTGAACTCGGACGATATGACAGCATACTTTCGAGAAGACCGCTGCCCGGATCGTGGTGTTTGTAAAACGGATATGTGCGATCAGGGCGAGAATCTGTCGGCCGCAATGATTTCTGGGCCACCCTTAGGAATTGACAAAGCGAGGAGCCGTGGTGGAGGCGCCGGCGGGAGAAGAAAGCTGTGGGTGCAAGGGAAGCCGTAGCGCCCCTTCCAATCGGAGGGGGATGTCCGGAAGATGCGAACTAAGAGAAAGATTAGTTGTGGCAGGTCTGCTGGTTGAGAACACCGCTTTCGAAAGGCACTACCGCATCAGCGAGCTCGCTCGGCTGTGGGGTTTAGGCAGAGAGACAGTCCGCAAGCTCATCAAGGACCACCCAGGAGTGGTCAAGATTCGAATGGGTCGCAAGAAAGCGCACACCATCTACAGCATCCCCGAATCCGCCGCGAGCCGTATACACACACGCTTGCTCAACGCTGCTCCAGTCCTGCCGCCCGAATCGCTACCAGCTTCGGCTTCGGCTTATCGTCAAAGGCGTCCTTGAGAATCTTCGTGAGACGGGCCTGCCGTTCAGGAACCCGAACTTGTGGGAAAGAACTCTTCGAGATGCAGAAGGAGGCGGCCCGCCGCATCGTCAAGAAGTGGAAGATCGAGAAGATCAGCGACGCCATCGTCGTCTTCAGTACGATTCCCGGAAGGATCGGTCACAGCGGCCACCCGCGAGCCGAGGAACGGTAGATGACTGTGGTGCGGGGTCCTCTCTTAAACCGGATCGCGGTAATCGATTCGATACAGAATCAAAATTCGCCGTGTTTGGGTCGCTCACTTCCCTCCCGCCTTCGGCATCTCGATGACGTTTGGCTTCGGCTTCTCGCCGAAGGCAGCCTTCAGCACCGCCGTCAAGCGCTCTTGACGCTCCGGAATCCAAGCGGCGTAGTGCTTTCGGACCATCTGTTCCGTGTTGCCTAGGAGTTCGGCGACATCGCGCACGGTTACGCCCGGACGTTGCAGCAGGATGCGCGCAAACGTGTGCCGAAACCTGTGGGGAGTTGGCTTTTCCCTCCACGGGCCGCAAAGCGTCCACAGCTTGTTCAGTTTGCGCCGCCAAACATCTGTCACAACATTCATATCGGTGGTCGCGTGGTCTCCGAAGATGTAGGGACCGACCTCACGGGCGCGGGCGCGAATGCGTTCCTGCAACCATTCGGGAACCCACGTGTAAACATGTGTACCGGCCTTTGTGGTTCTGACCTGGATTTCACCAGTTGGTTGAAGCCGGTCGATATGAAATGTGCTTACGTCCGAAATGCGAAGGCCAGTGTAGACCGAGACGGAGATGAAGTCCGCGATATCCTGGCCCGTCCACTTCTGGTTGTACCGGGCGTACTGTCCTTCAACGCGACGGTGATGTATGAGGCGAGACCACTTGATTTCCTGCTTTCCATACTTCGTCTCGCAAGCCTCGTACATCTTGCGAAGCTCTTCATCGGAGAACGGAAGCTTCTGTTCGCTTCTTCGGTCCGCCGCGTCACGGCCTCGCTGGTTCTTCACAAGCCGGGCTGGGTTCCGCGGGGTCCAGTCGTTGGATAGGCAGAACTCGAAAAACGCCTTCACGATGCTCATGTTCTTCGCGGCAGTCTGAGGACTAACCAACCACGATGAGCGGAACTCTCGAACATCGATTGGCCCCCATTGTTCGAGCAGAACGTAGCCCTTGCTTTCGGAGAACCCCTTCAGCTTTTTCAAGAGCAACCTGTACTTCTTCTGGGTATTTGGAGCTGCGTACTCCTCGAATTCAGCCCTGAATGCCTGGATAGCGTGCTCAACAGTCAGCCGTTCGGGCGCTGCAAGTTCAGGCGCCGACGGGGCGGATTCTGCTAACTTCGTCTGGCCGTCCCAAGGTTGGGCTGATTCCCAAACCGCAGCGACTGCCTTTGCCTCTTTCCAATTGGCTTTGCCGGTTTGCTTGCGGCCGAATTGCCCACCTAGGGTCCCGGAAACGTGGATGAGGCAGCCGCACTTTTTCCAACCACGCCGTCCTTCATCAAATTCCCCAGAACGGAAGTCCTCGGCGTGCCCGCCTTCGCATTCTTTGCGGTGCCGTCGGTACAGCGTGAGTGCCATCTGGAAGCCCGATTCATTCTAGCACCGTTGCACGCTATTGCACGCTGGGAAAGGGCAGTTTCTTGTAAGCTATTGATTCTATTATGGCGGAGAGAGAGGGATTCGAACCCTCGATAGAGTTTCCCCTATACACGCTTTCCAAGCGTGCGCCTTCAACCACTCGGCCATCTCTCCGGCTCGGAAATCTGAGGCGTCGTGCAGCCGCGCGAGCGGGGTTGATTACTCTCATCAGAATAGCACGCAGTGCGGCCGGCTAGCTGGTGGCGGACGGGGCAGTACAATGACGACAGTGACCCCTGCGGACATCTCACGGCGCGCGCTGCTGCTTTCGGCCGCCGGCGCTTTGGCTTGTGGCCGCCCTAAGGCGTCGCGCTTTCACGGCTACTGCTTCGTGGCCAATCAGGCGGGCCGGTCGGTGGGGGTTGTCGATCTCACGCGGTTTCGCCTGCGGAAGCAGATCCCGCTCGACGGCGCGCCTGCGGCGGTGCTGGCGCACCCCGGCAAGCCCAAGGTTTTCGTGCTCGCGCCCGACGCCGGGACGGTCTACGAAATCGACGCCGGCTCGCTTTCCGTCTCGCGCAGCGCACGCGCCGGCAACCAGGCGGCCGGCATGCGGGTATCGCCCACCAACGAGGCGCTCTGGGTGCTCTATCGCGATCCGGCAGCGCTGGTCGAACTGCCGCTCGATTCGCTGCGCCCAGGCCGGCGCATTCGCCTCGTCGCGCCGCCGGACGATTTCGACCTGAGCCGGGACGGCCAGGCGGCCATCGCCAGCCGGCAGGGCAGCAGCATCGTGCTGGCTTCGCTCGTCCACGCGGCCATCGATCGCACGATTGCCTCCGGTGAGGAGCCCTCCATCGTCCGCTTCCACTGGACTGGCAACCAGGTGCTGGCGGGAAGCCGCGCCGGCCGCAGCCTCACCATCTTCGATGTGCCCACCGGCCAGGTGGTAGTCCGGTTGCCGCTGCCGCTCGCGCCGCGTCATTTCTGTTTCACCCCCGATTCCGGAGGCCAGCTCTTTATCAGCGGCGACGGGATCGACGGGATCGTCATCGTGTTCCCGTACACCACCGAGGTCGAGCAGACTGTCCTGGCCGGTCACGCTCCGGGCGCCATGGCGGTCACATCCAAGGCGCCGTCCTACCTGCTGGTGGCGAATCCCGCCAGCAACGGCATCACGGTGCTGGACGTGGATACGCGCAAGCTGGTGGCGGTGGTCCAGGTGGGCCAGGAGCCTGGGCATATTCTCATCACGCCCGACGAAGAGTATGCGCTGGTGCTGGACGAAAAGTCCGGCGACTTGGCGGTGATCCGGATTCTCTCGCTGACCGTAGCGCCCGATGGCTCGCGGCGGCGCTACAAATCGGCCCCGCTGTTCACGTTGATTCCGGTGGGGGAAAAGCCGGTCGGCGCGGCGGTGGTCGATTTAGGGTAGAGTCCGCCTGCTACTTCTTCTTCCCCTGCGCCGCCACCGCTTCCATGGCCGCCTTCACCTTCTCCGGATCGCCCAGGTAGTAGCGGTTTAGCGGGCTCAAATCGCCGTCGAGCTCGTACACCAGGGGCATGCCGGTCGGGATATTCAGCTCGACAATCTCGCTTTCCGGAATATCGTCGAGGTATTTCACCAGCGCGCGCAGGCTATTGCCGTGCGCCGCGATCAGCACCTTCCGGCCGCTCCGGATGGCCGGCGCGATGGTTTCGTGCCACAGCGGCAGGAAGCGCGCCACCGTGTCCTTCAGGCACTCCGTAAGCGGCAGGTCTTGCGGTCCGAGCCCCCGGTAACGCGGATCGCGCCCCGGGAATCGCTCGTCGTCGGGCGTCAGCTCCGGCGGGCGGATGTCGTAGCTGCGGCGCCAGATCTTCACCTGGGCCTCGCCGAACTTCTCCGCCGTTTCGGCCTTGTTGAGCCCCTGCAACGCGCCATAATGCCGCTCGTTCAAACGCCAGGAGCGGTGGACCGGAATCCACATCAGGTCCATTTCGTCCTGGACCGTCCACAGCGTGCGGATAGCGCGTTTGAGCACCGAGGTGTAGGCCACGTCGAACTCGTAACCTTGGGACTTCAACACGACTCCGGCTTCGTGGGCCTCCTGGCGGCCCTTTTCCGAGAGGTCCACATCGGTCCAGCCGGTGAAGCGATTTTCCTTGTTCCACGTGCTTTCGCCGTGGCGCAACAGTACCAGTTTGACCATGGGCTAGCTCAGCGCCGGAAGGCCTTTCTCCCCAGGAACTGCGCGGTCGGACCCAGCTTCTCTTCGATGCGCAGCAACTGGTTGTATTTGCAGATTCGGTCGGTGCGGCTGGCCGAGCCGGTCTTGATCTGGCCGGCGCCGGTTGCCACTACCAGGTCGGCGATGAAGGGGTCTTCGGTCTCGCCGGAGCGGTGCGAAACCACCGACGTGTAGCTGGCCACCGCGGCCATCTGCATGGTTTCCAGCGTTTCCGTCAAAGTGCCGATCTGGTTCAACTTGATGAGAATCGAGTTGGCGATGCCCTGGTCGATGCCGCGCCGGAAGATCTCGGGATTGGTCACGAAGATATCGTCGGCCACGAGCTGAATCTGGTTGCCCAGCGTCTCGGTGAGCAGCTTCCAGCCCGGCCAGTCTTCTTCCGACATGCCGTCTTCGATCGAGAGGATCGCCGGATACTGGCGGACCCAGTTCGACCAGTATTCCACCATCTGCTCAGGGCTTCGCGCGCTCTTGTCGGACTTCTTGAAGACGTACTTGCCATCCTGGAAGAACTCGCTCGCCGCCGGATCCAGGCAGACGCCGATCTCGGTGCCCGGCTGGTAGCCGGCCTGCGCAATGGCCTCCAGCACGCTCTCGATGGCCTCTTCGTTGGATTTCAGATTGGGCGCGAAACCGCCCTCGTCACCCACCGCCGTCGAATAGCCCTTCTTGGCGAGCACCTTCTTCAACGTGTGGAAGACCTCCACGCCCATGCGCAGCGCTTCGGAGAACTTCGCCGCGCCGAACGGCGCGATCATGAACTCCTGCACATCCACCGAATTGTCGGCATGCGCCCCGCCGTTGATGATGTTCATCATGGGAACGGGAAGGGTATTGGCCGCCACGCCGCCCAGGTAGCGGTAGAGCGGGGTGCGCTGTGACGCAGCGGCGGCGCGCGCCGCGGCCATCGATACCGCCAGAATGGCATTGGCGCCCAGGCGTCCCTTGTTGTTGGTGCCGTCGACCGCGATCAGGACGCGGTCCAGCTCCGACTGCTGGGCGGCATCCTTGCCGTGGAGAGCGCCGGCGATCTCACCATTGATGTGGCTGACAGCCTTGAGGGTGCCCTTGCCGAGGTAACGCGATTTGTCGCCGTCCCTCAACTCCACCGCCTCGTACTCGCCGGTGGATGCGCCGGACGGCACTGCGGCACGTCCCATACTGCCATCACCGAGATAGACATCCGCTTCCACAGTCGGATTCCCACGCGAGTCGAGAATCTCTCTGCCAGCTACCTTTACGATCGTCGTCAATGTACACTCCTAAGCTTTCTTGGGGCCAGGGGCCAGGGGCCGGGGGCCAGGGGCCGGGGGCCAGGGAAAACCTGCCACGTAGCGCCGGGACTCACTTCCCTGGCCCCTGGACCCCGACCCCCGGCCCCCGTCACGCCACCACCGTAATTCCGCACTCGGTGATGTAATATCCTTTGGCCTTGTCGG
>Ga0116221_1002257_pt1 | contig 12595 bp, 10 predicted proteins | sample Sb_taG_5_FD_88965 | JGI IMG/M metagenome (GOLD analysis project Ga0116221, IMG submission 88965) | Peat soil microbial communities from Weissenstadt, Germany - Sb_50d_8_FC metaG | ecosystem: Environmental > Terrestrial > Soil > Wetlands > Peat | place: Germany: Weissenstadt | collected 2010-09-21 | reverse complement strand
ATAACTAATGGCATTGTCATCGACTTGGGAGATTCATGGATGTGATGCTCGACCTCGTGACTCATCCGCGGCCGGCCATGGAAGGTCAAGAACATCAGCCGGAACATGTAGAACGCGGTCATCAACGCGGTAACGAATCCAATCAGCCAGAGCCAGCGATAGGCGCCGCCTTCAGACGACCATGCCTGCCACAGAATTTCATCCTTCGAGAAAAACCCCGCAAACGGGGGGATGCCCGCAATCGCAAAGGTCGCAATGAACATGGTCCAGTGAGTGATAGGGATGCGCTTGTGCAGATCGCCCATGTTGCGCATGTCCTGCTCCCCACTCATGGCGTGGATGACCGATCCTGATCCGAGAAATAGAAGCGCTTTGAAGAAAGCGTGGGTAAAGACGTGGAAGACGCCAGCCGAAAATGCGCCCACGCCGAGGGCGAGGAACATGTATCCCAATTGCGAGACTGTCGAGTACGCCAGCACGCGCTTGATGTCGTTCTGCACCAGCCCAATCGACGCGGCGAAAATCGCAGTCAGCGCGCCGACGATCGCGACCGTCTTCATCGAAGTGGGCGCGAGTACGAACAAAGCGTTGGAACGCGCCACCATATAAACACCGGCGGTCACCATGGTCGCGGCGTGAATCAGCGCGGAAACCGGCGTCGGACCCTCCATAGCGTCGGGCAGCCAGACGTAAAGCGGTATCTGCGCCGACTTTCCGCAGGCGCCGATGAACAAAAGCAGAGTCGCAGCCGTAATCACAGGATCGCCAATCGCAAAATGCCCGCTCCGTGCCAGGTGCGTGACTTCTGTGAATCGCAGCGATCCGAAGTACCACGCGATGGTAAACATTCCCAGCAGAAACCCCGCATCGCCGATGCGGTTCACGATGAATGCTTTATTTGCCGCAGTGCTGGCCGAATGACGATGGAAATAGAATCCGATCAGCAAATACGAACACAGGCCTACACCCTCCCAGCCCACAAACATCAGCGCGTAGTTGTTCCCCAGAATGAGCGTGAGCATGGAGAACATAAACAAATTCAGGTATCCGAAGAAACGGTAGTACCCGCCTTCGTGCGCCATGTAGCCGGTTGAATAAATGTGAATGAGAGCTCCGACACCGGTCACAAACAGCAGCCAGATACCGGATAGCGGATCGAGCAGGAATCCCACGTCGGCTTGAAACGGAGCCGGCTTCCCGTCGCGCATCACGTAGTTCATTTGGCCGGTATCGGTTCCGGGCCAGGTGTAAATGATGGTTTGGTAAGGCTTGCCAGGGTTTCCCTGGGCATAGTTTGTGTATTGCCAAACGGCGCCACAAGCGAACAGGAATGCGAGAACTACAACACCAACGCAGACCGCGTTAATCGTTGTCTTTTGTAGTTTGCGACCAAAGAAAAACATCATCGCCGCGCCAAAGGCCGGCAGCAGAGGAATCATCCAGATGTGTTCGAGAAAGAACATGAGTAAATCAGCACTTGGCACTCAGCATTTAGCGCTTAGCCGTCTAGCCCCGTCGTAAAAGTCATAGGACCGAATGCTGAGTGCTAAATGCTGAATACTGCCCTTCCTACCACTTCAACAAATCCACTTCGTCCACGTTCAGTGTTTCTTTATTGCGGAAGAAGGCGATCAAGATTCCCAACCCTACTGCCGCTTCCGCTGCCGCGTCGGTAATCACGAAAATCGCAAACACTTGCCCGTTCAATCCCCACAACCGCGAGAACGCGACCAGGTTCAGATTGACCGCATTCAGAATCAGCTCAATCGACATCAGAATAATAATCACGTTGCGACGCGTGACCACGCCAATCACGCCCAGTATGAAGAGGGCCGCCGCCACCACGAGATAATGAAGAGTACCGATTGGAGCCATAAAGAGCTTCTAGCTGTCCGTCAAATTCGCTTCTTCGCCATCACAACTGCCCCAATTATCGCCACCAATAGCAGCAGCGAGGCAATCTCAAACGCGAACATATATTGCCCGTAAAGCATCACGCCGATCTGCTGGGTATTGCTGTTCTCAATCGGCTGCGCGATGTGGTTCGGAAACAGATTCTTGCCCTTCACATACACAACCACAAAAAGCGCACCCAGTGCGACTGCGGCGACGAGCCCGACCAGCCATTGCTTGTTGAACTGCTCTTCTTTTCGTGAACGCTCGAGGTTCACCAGCATGATCACAAACAGAAAGAGCACCATGATGCCGCCGGCGTAAAGAATGATTTGGACGCCGGCGACGAATGGCGCATAAAGCATCAGGTACAAACCGGCTTGCGCCAGCAGCCCGAAAATGAGTGCAAGTGCGGAATGCACCGGGTTTTTCCGCGTGATCACCAAAACACCGCTCACCAAAGTCAGCCCGGACAAGAAATAAAAGAAGAACGTCGTAGCTACGGGCTGCATGCCGGGCTGCGCGATAGGCTGCATGCTAGAGCACCACCCCCAAAACAGCCGTCAGGATGAGCACGCCGATTCCGATCGGCAGCAAGACTTTCCATCCCACTCGCATGAGTTGATCGAAGCGATAGCGCGGGAACGTGGCGCGATACCAGATATACAGATACATGAAGCCACCCACCTTGGCCACAAACCAGTAGATATCCTGAATGCGGTCGCGCACCGGGGGCGCAAACAATAGAAGCCCGATCAGAGCCAACACGGCTCCGAAGCCAGCAAGACCAATCGTCTGCACGCGGAAGTAGGGATGTTTTGGCATGCGCGCCACACCCACAAATGCGAACGCCGCGAGCGCCAAGAAAGTCAGCCCGGGAAAGAGCGAGAACACAAGATCCCAGGTGTCGCCGGTCAAGGTGTTGGGGAAAGGCCGGAACCATCCTCCTAACCACAAAGTCACCGCAATGGAGGACACCGCAATCATCGCCGCGTACTCGCCCAGCATGAACAGCGACCAACGCAAGCCGCTATATTCGGTGTGGAAGCCGGCGGTTAATTCCGATTCCGCTTCCGGCAGATCAAATGGCGCGCGATTGGTTTCCGCGACCATTGCGATGGCGAAGATACCGAATGCAATGAATCCCAGCGGAAAGAATTTGAACAGGAACCACACATGCTGCTCCTGCTGCGCCTGCACGATGCCAATCATGCTCAGCGTTCCCGTTCCCGACGTACCCACGCCAACTCCGTAAGCTCCAAGCCCGTGCAGGCTGGTCATCAGAATAGCCGAGACGACCGCCATCCCCATGGCGACTTCGTAGGAAACCATCTGCGCGCTGGAGCGGAGCGCGCCGATCAGCGGATAATGCGAGTTCGAAGCCCAGCCCGCCATCACGATTCCCAACACGCTCAAGGACGAAACGCCGAGCATAAAGAGAATCCCGATGTTCAGGTCCGTAATAGCGTGAGTGGGACCGAAAGGAACGACAATATACACGGCGAACGAAGCACAGAGAATGATCAGCGGCGCAATCCAGAAGACGAACTTGTCAGCTTCAGCGGGGATGATATCTTCTTTCGTCATCAGCTTGATAGCATCGGCGATCGGTTGGAGCAGACCGTGCGGTCCCACACGCATGGGGCCGAGGCGAATCTGAAAATGTGCCAGAGCCTTGCGCTCCAGCCAGTTCATCGCCATAACCGCAACCGAGACGCCCCCGAAAACCACCATGATATAGACAAGCGCCCAGAACACATTGCCTGCCTGCCCGGGGGTCGTATTGCTACTGAGATAAGAGGTGACGTAATCGAGCATTAGCGATCCACCTCACCCAGCACAATGTCCAGCGTGCCAATTACCGCGATGACGTCGGCGACGAGCGCTCCGCGCACCATAATGTCCAGCGCCTGCAGATTCACGAATGAGGGCGGCCGCACGCGCACGCGATATGGCTGGGTTGATCCATCGCTCACGATGAAGTATCCCAACTCGCCCTTGGGCGCCTCGATCGAATGATAAATCTCGCCCACCGGCGGCTTCATCACCTTGGGAACCTTCGCCATGATCGGGCCTTCGGGAATTCTCTCGACAGCTTGCCGGATGATGCGAAGCGATTGCCGCATCTCCTCCATGCGTACTGTGTACCGGTCGTAGGTGTCGCCGTTTGCGCCGATGGGAATTTCGAAATCGAAGTCCGAGTACGCGGCATAAGGCTGGGCCTTACGTAGGTCCCACTTCACCCCGCTGGCGCGCAACACAGGACCGGTAACGCCCAGCGCGATAGCATCCGCGCGCGATATCACACCCACATTCTTCGTACGCTCCAGCCAAATGCGGTTGGTGGTAAGCAATTCTTCGTATTCATCGATTTTCGGGGGAACGAAGTCGAGAAACTTGATTACGTCGCGCTCGAAGCCCTCATAGGTCTCGTACTGGCAGCCACCGATGCGGAAGGCGTGCGTGGTCAGCCGGGCGCCGCAATATTTTTCAAAGATCTTTAGAATCTCTTCGCGGTCGCGGAAGGTGTAGAAGAGCGGCGTCATCGCGCCGATATCGAGAGCGTGCGTACCGAGCCAGAGCTGATGGCTGGCCAACCGGTTCAGTTCCGTCAGAATTACTCGAATGTATTTTGCCCGGGGAGGAGCTTCAATGTTAAGGAGCTTCTCGACCGCTTCGCAGTAGCCCAACCCATTCGAGACCGCGGCCACATAGTCCATGCGGTCGACGTATGGGTTGAACATGGTGTAAGTGCGGTTCTCGGCAATCTTTTCCACGCCGCGATGCAGGTAGCCGATTACACATTCCGTCCCCAGAACCTTCTCGCCGTCGAGCTTGAGAATTACTCGCAGCACTCCGTGGGTCGCTGGATGCTGCGGCCCCATATTGATGACGAGCTCGTTGCTGTCGAGAAAGGTTTTGTCGGGCTGATCAAGTTCGAGGTGTGAGAGAAACCTGGTCGGATCGTCGGTCTTCCGGTCGGGCGTTTTCAGATCAGTAAGAGTGTGCTCGGTCATGATTATTGGCCGCTCTCGATTCCCAGGTTCGCCCGCACCCACTCTTGATCCTGCTGAATAATTCCGTAGTCCTTGCGCAGCGGATGGCCCTTCCAGCCGTCGGGAAGCAATATGCGCTTCAAGTCCGGATGCCCGTCGAAACGAATACCGAACATGTCATAAACTTCGCGCTCCAGCCAGTTGGCGGTTGCCCAAATCGCGACGGCACTGGGCACGCTTTCGCCGTCCGCAATCATCGTCTTCACGCGAATGCGTTCGTTCCGAGCGAAGGAATATAAAATCCAGACGAGGTCGAACTGTTTTTCCCGCTCAGGATAGTGCACGGCAGTGACGTCCACGCAGTAATCGAATTGCTCCCGGTCACGCAGGATCTGCAGCAACTCGAAAACAATCGAGGGCTCGACGATCATGTAGTTCTGGCCGAGGTAGCTGTTCGCTTCGCGAATGCCCGAACCGTATTGGCCTTTGAGCTTGCCGACCATGGGAGAATCCCACGGAATGGGCGCAGGGCCCGCTGGTTTGGCCGGGGCGGCTGGCGCGTGACCAGCAGCCGGGGAGGCCGGTTTCGGCTCACCAGGCGGTGGCGCAGGCGATTTGGTTTCCTCAGGCATGGCTACGAAGGTACAGACCTCCGGCTTTGCGACAGCTTTGGAGAACGTTAACTTCTAACAGCTTGCTAATACCGTGTCAACGATGAGCTTCAATGCTTGCGTTTGAGCCGCCGCTTCATGCCCGCCGGCCTGCGGCCTGATACGACTCGATCAGGTCGCGAATACGCTGGGCATCAGCTTTGCGGTGTCCGTGGCTGGTGATCGGGTCCGTGCCGCCGCTCGACTCGATGCGTATGTCCGACCATAAAATTCCAGTCGAAATCCGAACCGAAGCCACTTGCGCCATAGCGATGCTTTCCTCATTGCTTCCGAAAAGGCGCGGTTTCACTCGACTCACGTGCAGCGAGTTAACCACTATACGAGTCGGGAAAAATAAGTTCCCTTTCGTCCAGCGGCTGGCGACGAAAATCTCTCCATCGGGAGTCGGGCTAGTCATAAATACAAGTAGTAAGCTGAGAAAATGGCACGAATCGTTCGTGGCTGAATGCCAAGTGCTGAGCCCAAAATGCCGCTTCTACACCCACTCCAATGCTCCCTTTCCCCATATCCAGATATAGCCAACGATCAGAATACCGAGGAATACGAGCATCTCGATGAGCCCGAAAGTGCCTAGCGCTTTGAACTTCACCGCCCAGGGAAAGAGAAAGATCGTCTCCACATCGAAGACCACGAACAGGATGGCGATAATGTAATAGCGGACGGTGTACCGTCCCCGGGCGCTGTCGATGGGATCGATGCCGCATTCATACGGCATCAATTTCTCGCGGTTGGGGTTATCGGGCCGAACCAGCTTGGCGGCCAGCAACGTGATCGGGATCAATACCCCGACCACGGCGATGAATATGAAAAGCGGAACGTAGTTTTGCGGCATCGTCGCTCAACTTCTCCGTTCGATTGAAAACGCTAAGGCAGTTTATAGTACCGCCGTGAGCCGCTGGCTTCAAGGACTGTCGTTAAAAGCTTGTTTATAATCAATCCTCTATCTTCGCAAATCAAATCTTGCGAATCAAAGGAACCCATTGGCACTCGACGAGAGCATTTACCAACTGCGCCTGGAAAAACTGAAACAGATCGAAGCCCTGGGCCAGCAGGCGTATCCGACGAAGTACGCGTTCACCCACACCATTCCCACGATTCTGACGGAACATTCGGCAAAGTCAGCTGAGGAATTAGAGAATGCGCGGGTCAGCGTGCACGTGGCGGGACGCATCATGGCCATTCGCTTAATGGGCAAAGCTGGATTTGCGCATCTGCAGCAGGGCGGACAGAAGCTGCAGATCTACGTGAAAAAAGATGCGGTCGGCGAAAAAGGATTCGACCTCTACAAGTTGCTAGATCTCGGAGATCACGTCGGAGTCAGCGGATATTTGTTTCGCACCCGCACCGGCGAACTCAGTATTCACGTCGAGGAGATCACCTTCCTATCTAAAGATCTGTTGCCGCTGCCGGAAAAGTGGCATGGCCTGACCGACGTCGAACTGCGTTACCGGCAACGCTACGTTGACCTGTTCATGAATCCCGAAGTACGCGAGGTATTTCTCAAACGCAGCAAGCTGGTGCAATCCATGCGGCGCTTCCTCGACGCGCACGACTTCGTCGAAGTCGAGACGCCCATGATGCAGCAGATCGCTGGCGGCGCGGTCGCCAAGCCGTTTGTCACGCATCACAACACGCTCGACATGGATTTGTACCTACGCATTGCTCCGGAGCTTTATCTCAAGCGCCTGACCGTCGGCGGGTTCGACCGCGTTTACGAAATCAATCGCAACTTCCGCAACGAGGGTCTCGGCTGGCGCTGGAATCCCGAGTTCACCATGCTCGAGTTTTATCAAGCCTATACCGACTATCGCGGGGTCATGGATCTGACACAGAAGTTGATCGAGCAAGCTGCCATCGATGTCAACGGAACGACAAAATCGAAGTGGGGCGAACACGAGATCGACTGGGCCGAATCGAATTGGCGGCGCATGACCATGCGCGAAGCGATCATTCACTACTGGCCGGAGGCGGCAGGGACGAAGCCGACGATGCTCGATTTCAGTACTCAAGACTCGCTGAAAACGCTGGTCGGAAGATTTAACTCGGCCCATGCGCATGTCGCGTACGACCCCAATGAACCAGCCGGAAAAACTATTGCAAATCTGTTTGACGCCGTGGCGGAAGAACACCTGACTCAACCGACGATCATTTACGAGTTCCCTACCGCGGTTTCGCCGCTTTCCAAGCAGAAAGCTGACGATCCCGACTGGACTGAGCGCTGGGAAATCTTTGCTGGACAAATGGAAATTGCCAACGGCTTCAGCGAACTTAACGACCCCGAAGATCAGCGCCGCCGTTTCGAGCAGCAACTCAAGGAACGCGAGCGCGGCGACGAAGAAGCTCACCAGATGGACGAAGACTACATCCGAGCACTCTCTTACGGAATGCCGCCGGCTGGTGGCGTAGGCGTAGGTGTGGATCGGCTGGCGATGCTCTTGACTGATTCCCACACCATCCGCGATGTGATTCTGTTCCCGCTGCTCAGGCCGGAGAAAACGTCAAGCGCCGAAGAGACGAAAGAATGAATTCTGCGGCTGCCAACGCTCCTGTGTGAGCAAAGTGCACGGATTCTTCGCTTCCCTCAGAATGACAGATGACATTTGTCGGGCAGCGCCACGCTTCGACCGCAAGATTCGGATAGACGGCATCTTTCCCCTCACAGCTAGAATCAAATTGCCATGCGTTTCGACTTGGATTCCTCCACTCGCCGCCGTCTCGGATATCACCTCGTCGATCAGATCGACGACTTCTTCACTTCCCTGCCCGACCGACCGGTGCAGCTTCCCGTCGAGAAAAGGACGTTCACTGCTCTGAACAATCCGCTGCCAGAGACCGGCGAAGATGCTGACAAAGTTCTCGACGAGGTTTTCCGGGAGATGGTCGACAAGGGTTTTCACGTCCCGAGCGGCAACTATTTCGGATTGATGAACCCGACTCCCACTTACGTCGGAGTCATGGCCGAAGCGCTCGTGGCCGCGCTCAATCCCCAACTCGCAACGGTGAAGCGCTCGCAGTTGGCGTCGAAGATCGAGCATGAAACCGTGCGCTGGATCGGAGAACGCGTAGGCTGGCCCGGCGAATTCAACGGCACCTTTACGACCGGCGGTAACGAAGCCAATTTCAGCGGTCTTGCGCTGGCCTTGGCTGCGAAATTTCCGGACGCGATCGAAGACGGCGTCGCGTCGATTGGCGCGCAGCCCGTGCTCTATGCTTCCGACGAGGCACATCACTCGCTTGACAAGTCAGCGGGCCTGCTCGGACTGGGGCGAAAAGCGTTGCGGCGCATTGCCGTGAATGAGAACGTGCAACTCGATACTCGAATTCTGGCGCAGACCATCGAATCGGATCTGGCTTCAGGAAGAAAACCTTTCTGCGTGGTTGCCACAACTGGAACCACGAATAGCGGCGCGGTGGACGACCTTGTAGCCATCGCGGAGATATGCCGGCGGCACGATTTGTGGCTTCACGTCGACGCCGCCTACGGCGGTTCGGCAATCTTTTCCGATCAGCATCGCGGCCTGCTGCGCGGCATCGAGCACGCCGATTCCATCACCATCGATCCCCACAAGTGGATGGCGATGCCGCTCGCCGCCGGCGTAATTCTGACTTGCCATCCCGAAATGCTCGAGCGCGCTTTCGCGGTTGCCGCGCCTTACATGCCGAAAGCGGCGGAATCCAAGGGGCTCGATAATTCGCGCATCAGCACCCAGTGGACGCGGCGCATGAACTCACTCAAACTTTGGCTCACCCTGCGAGTCCACGGCAGGAAAGCTTACGAGGAACACATCGATCGTCAGCTCATGCTGGCAAGAACTTTCGCCTCTTGGGTAGAATCTTCCGAACATTTCGAGTTGGCTGCGCCTCAAATTCTGCCCATTGTCGCGTTCCGCTTCAAGGCGCCGAGCTTGAACGAGCAACAACTGGAGGAAGCACACAACAGCATCGTGGATGAAGTCACGCGCGACGGACGCCGCTGGATATCGGAAACCAGGGTGAATGGACGCAGCGTGCTGCGAATGATGGTGATCAGCTACCTCACCGAAGATCACCATCTCCGCGAACTGGGGAACGCCTTAACTGAAGCCGCAACCAAGCTTGCATTCATGCGAACCCGGAGCGCATAGTTTGGCTTTAGATAGCCGAACATTCGCCGGGAGCCGCGCGTTGTCTATCAAAAGCCGGGTAGTCCTTTTTCTATGGGCGGTCCCGCTCTTCGCGCAGAGCAACAGTGGCGAATTACGGCTCAAGGTCACCGACCAGGCCGGCCTCGGAGTGAAGAGCTCGGTGCAACTGGTGAGCGAGGCGAACCAGGTCCGAAAGGCCTTGCTCACGGACGACGCGGGAAATCTCGTCGCCAAGCTGCTTCCTTTCGGAGTGTATCGCCTTGAAGTACAGCACGAAGGTTTTGCGGCGTTTTCCGGTTCAATCGAAATCCGCTCTGCGATCCCCACGGCAGTTCACATCACTCTCAGAATCGCTCCACTGAGCACCTCGGTGACCGTCAACGATGCGTCCACATTGATTGATCCGTACCGTTCCGGCACGATCAATCGAATCGGCAAAGACACAATCGCAGACAGAGTGACTTCCCTGCCCGGCCGCTCGCTGCAGGACTTGATCAACTCTCAGCCGGGCTGGCTCTATGAGGGCAACGCCGTTTTGCATCCGCGCGGCTCGGAATATCAAACCCAGCTTGTAGTCGATGGGATTCCGCTCACTGACAACCGTTCGCCGAGTTTTGGTCCTGAGATCGAAGCCGATGACGTCCAGTCGATGAGCATTTATACAGCAGGCATTCCCGCCGAGTATGGAAGAAAAATGGGCGGCGTCGTTGAAATGGTTACGACCAAAGACTCGGGGCCAGGCTTCCGCGGTGAAGCCGTGCTGGCTGCCGGCAGCTTCGCCACCGCGGATGGCTACCTGCTTACGCAATACGGCTGGGGAAAGAACACGCTTGGAGTCAGCGCCCAGGGCGCCATGACGGACCGCTATTTGAATCCCCCGGTCCTGCAGAACTACACCAACAACGGCACCACCGCCGACTTCGGCGTAAGCTACGAACGCGATTTCACCAATCACGACCGCCTGAGCTTCTCTGTGCGCCACGAACTTTCCCGTTTCCTTGTGCCCAACGAGCAGGTGCAGCAGGCCGCGGGTCAGCGGCAGGATCGAAACAACTTTGAGACCATGGGCATCGTTTCCTATCAACACTTGTTTTCGCCCAACGTCGTGGGAGATTTCCACGGCATGGTCCGGGATGACTCGGAGGGCCTCTCATCGAACTCGCTATCGACACCTATCATCGCTTTTCAGCAAAACGGCTTTCGCGAGGGCTATTTCAAGGGGACAATTTCAATCCATCACGGCAATCAGGAGTGGAAAACCGGTATCGAATCCGACTCGACATTTCTTCGCGAGCAATTCAGCGATGTGATTACGGACTTCACCCAATTCGATCCCGGCACACCAGCCAAGTTCAACTTCGCTGGAAATCGTCCCAGCCTCGAGCAATCCGCTTTTGTGCAGGATCTTATCCGCCTTGGCAAATGGACGGTCAGCGCGGGTCTGCGCTGGGATCACTATCAATTGTTAGTGAACCAGAATGCCGTGAGTCCGCGGCTTGGGGCCTCGCGTTATTTCCGCTCGGCCGATCTCGTGCTGCACGCATCCTACGACCGGGTTTTTCAGACTCCCGACTTCGAGAACATCCTCCTGTCCAGTTCCAACCGGGTCGGTTCCCTCGATCCCGAGGTCTTGCGGCTACCGGTCCTGCCTTCTCACGGCAATTACTACGAGGTTGGCGTGACGAAGGGCTTTCTCCACAAGCTCAGGCTCGACGTCAATTACTTCGACCGCAGCGTGAACAACTACGCCGACGATGACCAGTTGCTCGACACTGCCGTCAGTTTTCCCATCGCCTTTCGCAAAGCCAACATTTACGGGGCCGAGGGGAAACTCGATATCCCGCACTGGGGGCGGTTGTCGGGGTTCGTGAGCTATTCCTATATGGTCGGCTCCGCTTATCTTCCGGTAACCGGCGGCCTCTTCCTCGGCGACGATGCCACCAACGCGCTCAGCCAGACCAACGGACGCTTCTGGGTTAGCCAGGACCAGCGCAATACGGTGCGAACCCGCTTCCGCTATCAACTGGTCGAGCGGGTGTGGGTGGCGCTGGGCGGTGAATATGGAAGCGGTCTGCCAGTGGAATTCGATGGCACCGAATCGCAAGCCGTGGCCCAGTACGGACAGGCAATCGTGGACCGCGTGAATTTCGATCTGGGTCGGGTGAAGCCATCACTCTCCATCGACGCTTCCGCGGGCGCGGACCTCTGGAAGAAAGATAAGCTGGGCATGCGCCTGCAAGCCGACATTCAAAACCTGAACAACCGGCTGAATGTGATCGACTTCGCCGGCCTCTTTTCCGGCAACGCCATCGCTCCCCCGCGCAGCTACACTCTCCGCCTCACCACGAACTTCTGAGCATTTCGGAGGCCAAAGGCTCAGGCCGCGTCCCGGAACCGGCGTTGCAGTTGCACCATTTCTGATGCATAAAATAGCTCAAAAAAACACTCTCTTTCCCCGCAAAATCTAGAAAACAAACGACCAGGATTTTTCGTGCCTCGCAGATCTATGGTTCTTAAGGTAGTTAGCGGCAAAATATTACAAACATTGGAGTTACGCCGTGCCTTTTCACTGCGATTGATCCACTCAGCTTCTCGACGGGATCAGAAGTTGCGCCATTGGTCAGGTTTTCGAAGATCGGTTGTTCTGGGAGGCGTATTATCTTATAGATAATATGCCTGCATCCATATTATCGCAGATTGAGGGTAAGAGCAAGAGGAAAGTGAGCGGGCTGCGGAAGCGGGCTCCGGATTGAGACCTCGCGGGGTGGCGCGACGCATGAGCGCTAGGGAGTGATCATGAAGATCGTTCCGTTGCCGTTGACGCCGCCGGCGTAGGCTGTGCCGTAGAGGTTTCCCTTCGCGTCCATGATCAAATCGCCTGCTGGATATGCCCCGTCCGCGCAGTTCTGCT
>Ga0116221_1002256_pt1 | contig 12595 bp, 7 predicted proteins | sample Sb_taG_5_FD_88965 | JGI IMG/M metagenome (GOLD analysis project Ga0116221, IMG submission 88965) | Peat soil microbial communities from Weissenstadt, Germany - Sb_50d_8_FC metaG | ecosystem: Environmental > Terrestrial > Soil > Wetlands > Peat | place: Germany: Weissenstadt | collected 2010-09-21 | reverse complement strand
TATAAGACGTCACGGACCTGATCTCCGGCCAAACGCCATCCCGGCTTGGAGACCGTCTTGAAGACGGAGTTCAACCGAGGCTCTGGTCTTAGGCGGGATATGTTCCGTGGAAATCCAGGCTAGTGGGCCGCTTTGAACTTTTTGTGGCGTGAATTTTGGCGAAATGCGCTTTCAGTTCGTCGGCGGTCGTTCCACCTTCGGTGGAATTATCGACGCGGTGATGATGCCGCTGTTCATAACTGGGACAATCGATGACTCTGGTTCCCATTCCCGAATCCCTCACGCCATCTGAATGTACCAAGGACTTCACGGGAGAAGGAACAAACCAACCTGCCACGAGGCCGATTCCACACTTCCGGGACGGTCGCATACATGAGATCTTACACAGCGGAAAGGAAATACCCGAGTCCGTCTACAATAAGGTATCTCCGGTAACTATAAGGCCGGAAAAAATCTGTTCACCGATAAGCATCACGTGACCCGGATCGAATCGTAGCGAAACGCGGGGACGGTGCATAAAGTGCCGGGAACAGCGTCACCAAAGAACTGCAAAAGGCCAAAAGGGACAGTCGCACCAGTCAACAACCATACCCCTACCGGCGGTAGCTTCAATGTCCAACCCTCTCGCAGTGCCACCATCCAAACCAAGAGTAATGCCATGTTGATCGCAGCTCGTTTCCATTCACGGTTCACGGCAACGGCCCAAATCGCCGCCGTGAACGGCAGCGCAAGAATCAGATCGATCGCATAGTGCTCACCCAGGCCAAGTGTATTCAGGACCGTAATCACTACGTTCAACCCGAAAACTGTAACAATCCACTTATGGCAGTACCTTTGAGTGAACCAGAAGAGCAGCAGTGTCCAGGCCAGATGCCCGCTTGGTGTGGTGTTGAGGGCCGTCCCTGGCAAAAACACGAGTTGTGGTTGAACCGATACGGGAGTCGACCAAGGATACTGACTGGGAAAGAGGTAGGCCGGTCCCGCACCAGGGCATAGAACGTACAGGGGAAGGATCATGATACCCACTAGGGCAATGGCGGCTGAATACGTTCGCCGCACATGCTCTGGCAGCGCTAGGTACACGATTACGAATAACAGGGGTTGCGACACGTAGGCGATCTTGCAGACCAGGTTGAGGGCGGGACACAGCGCCAGAAGCTTACCCAGTGGAATGGCGACAGACCCGAAGTTCGCATCAAAGCACCACAACAACAGGTCCCTCGATGCGACCTTGGTGCTTGAAAAGAACTCGAAGAAGACACCGAATAGAAACGGGAATGCAAACAACCAGAGTTCCGGTACCGGAATAGAGGGACGAGTGGAAAATCTGGAGACCGACAGCACGATCATTCCGCAGCAGAGGGACCAAATGCCCAGTCCCCACACGGGAAAACACGGAATCGGCGGCAAACGTACCCATCCAAGTGTCAAGATCAAGGAGGCCGCTGTAAACGCAATGGCCTTGCCCCGTTCAGGCCCACGCACGAGCGTATCGTGGATCACAACCGCCGCGGTTTCGGTAGGGCATTGAGACTGTCCCATGTGCTTAACTAGAGTTAGTACTTAGGCTCCGTTTACCCAAAATCCACCTTAACATAAGTTGCAGCGCTGAAGCTAAACTACATCTCGTGTTTGGCATGGAGGTAGCTGCTGGAAGCCGACTGCAAGCCGCCGAAGCTGCTCCCGTATCCCGCGGGCCGCGGCATCGAGCAAGGCGGAGGGAAGTGAGCACGGGCTTCCGACGCGGCGAAGCTGCCGGCGTCGGCGCTCCGAGCCGCGGGGTTCATGTCGCCAGAGACGCTGCCGGCCACGCCCGTGTCGACCCTTGGCGGCGCCGCACAAATACGTGACCGTATTTTCAGAAACGGTGTAATAAGCCGACTATCAGCCAACATTGATGCGGGTTAGGCCAATAATATAGTTGGTGGAAGATATTAGAGCAGAAACGTCACGGTGCAATCGAGGGCGGCTCTCACCTGACCTTCAGGGCTTGCCGGCCATAAGCTACCGTCACGGCTCCCACTGAGATCCAGCAGGCCGTTTGCAGCATTCCGACCCACACAATCGAGAGAGGCGGGTAGCCCATCGTATTCGCCATGTACCAACCCCATCGACTGTATGCCCCGTAATACAGGAACACGTCGGCCCCCATCAAGGCATAATTGCATCGAACGCTTCTCCAGGGAAGGGCGGCCGACCAGGGCACAAGCCAGACGAGGTACTGCGTGCCGAATCCAGAAGCGAGGAAAAGAAACAGGAACGCCACGAACCCACACCGCAGGAACAGCGGACACCGAGGCGCGCGAATGTAGATCCAGATGGATGCCAGGAGCACGGCGCCGAGCGCCAGGTACTTGCCAATGATCAGGTATCCGGCGAGCGCCTCCGCGGAAACCAGGCGCGCTATCAGCGGAAATCCCCAGAGGCCCGCGACGGGATTGTAGCCGAATACGTTACGGATCACGAGCGCCGGCTCTTGTGCGAGATACGGCATCGATCCGGCCAGGAACACGGCGCCCGCCGATAGGGCGAACGCAACCCGGCTGCGCAGGGAAGTCAGGTAGAGCAGGATTGCGGGCAAAAAGATTATCGGCACTACCTTGATGTTCATCGCCATCCCCAAGGCTGTGCCTGCCAGCCAAACGGAGCGGCGGCTGGCAATCAGGTAAATCGAGAGCAAAAGGAAACAGATCATGATAGGGTCGGTGTTTCCGTGAAATCCGGAAACCAGGATGGACACCGGCGAAAGCGCGACTGCCAGCAGCATCGGCGGATTGAGCGCCAGCCTTTCAGCCCGCAGAATGCCCCAAACGAGCAAAAACGTGCCGATATCAGCAAGGGCGCCGGTCACCCGCAGCCACACCCGGAATGGCACTCCGGATGCGTCCGCTACGGCCCCGCCCGCCCGGCAGGCGTGCATCATGAATGGCGGCTGGTTAAAGCGCTCGGCGCGGTACTCTGTGTCTTCCCAGCGGGGCACCGCTCCGTCGCGGTAGAGCGCCAGGCCTCCGTCCGTCTGTATCTTGCGAATGTCGGCCTCCCAGAAAAGCACGTCGTTCGTGCCATAGGTGGCCAGCACGAGTGCCAGCTTGATAGCGAAGGCCACGATAACGGCCAGCATAAGAACTCGCTTCATGGCTGCATCCTCCAGATTCGTCGGAAACTTGCTAATAACCGGCGTGACGGGTCGCAGTCGGGCGGTTCGAGAGTTCTGCCAGCAGTGCTCTCGCACCTATGGCGTTTTCCGGGCTCAGGCCCAGGCGAAGTGCCTTTTGGGTGAGGGCCAACGCCTCTCCGGGTTTGCCGATCCTGACTAGGGTTTGCCCGATGCCGAGGTAGGCATCTCCGTAATTCGGGCGGAAACGGACCGCCTCCTCGAACTGCGCCATCGCTCCCTCCGGATCGCCCTTTTCGAGCAGTGCCGACCCGTAATCGTAGTGGGCCACGAAGTACCCCGGCTCGATGCGCACGGCTTCGGCGAAGTGCGGCAGCGCGGCGTCGATATCTCCGCGGGCCGCCAGCGCCGCTCCCAAGTGGCGATTCGCCACGCTGCTCTCCTCCGTCACCGCTAGCGCGTGCTCGAACACGGTGATGTTGTCCCGCCAGGTACGCGTTTGCTCCCAAGACCGCACTCCATAGGCCACCAGCACCACTCCGGCCGCCACGCCCGCCACCCGCCGGCGGCCCTTCAACAGCAGCTCGGCGCCCCATACCCCCGCGGCGAACAGGCCGATCAGCGGAATGTAGGAAAAGCGGTCCGCCATGGACTGCCGGCCGACTTGCACCAGTCCGATCGCCGGAGCCAGGCCCACCAGGAACCACAGCCAGCCGGCGGCCAGGTACCGATGCAGGCGGCCGGCCCACAGCGCCGCTGCCGTGATGGACGCCAGCAGCAACACCGCTCCTAGCACCTTCCACCCCGCAATCGAAGCTGGATACGGATAGAATATCGCCAACTTCTCCGGCCAAATCGTCTTGCCGACGTACCGCACATAAGCCACCAGCGCATTCGAGACCCGCAACTGCAAGGGAATTCCCGCCGCCCACTCCATGGCGCCCATGCGTTTCTGCCCGATCGCGGTCACGGCCGAAGCCACCGCCGCCAGGAACAGCATCGGCACTTTCTCGGCTAACGCCACCCTGCGCAAAGGCCAGTAGTCCACCAGCAGGAACAGCAGCGGGACCGTCACCAGCATGGGCTTGGACATCAGCCCCATCAACATCGCCGCGAGCACCCACCGGTACCGGCCGGCGGAGGGCCGCTCGGCGTATCGCACGTACGCCCACAACGCGATCAGGAACCAGAAGCAGCTCAGCACATCCTTGCGTTCGCCGATCCACGCCACCGACTCCACGCGCAGCGGATGCAGCGCGAAAAGGCCCGCCGCCATGGCGCTGCGCCATGGCGCGCCGGTCATCCTGCGGAACACGAAAAACACCAGCAGCGAGTTGGCGATGTGCAGCAGCACATTGGTCAGGTGATGCCAGCCCGCCCGCAGGCCGAACAACTGGCAATCCAGCATGTGGGAGAGCCACGTCAGCGGCTGCCAATAGAAATAATCCACCGTGGAAAAGGCCCAGACCACGCCATCTCGCGTAAGACCGCCGCTGACGTGCGGATTGTCGGGAACATAAACGTTGTCGTCGAAATTGATGAAATCGTACGTCCGCACCTGCGCGTAGACCAGCAGCGTCGCGGCCACCAGCGCCACTACGATAACGACTGTGGGGTAGGATTTCGTCTTGCAGCCGGCTTTTAGCCGGCTGATCGCCGCTGGCAGAAAACTCGCTTTCAAAGGAACGGACTCCCTGGGTTCACTGAACGGGGAGCAGCACGACGTTGCTGTTCTGCCCGTTGATCGTCACTTGCAGGTTGGCGTTGGCGCCGGTGGGCGCGCCGGCGCCGAGGGTGAACTGCACGGCGTCGATTCCCACCTGTCCCGGCGTGGCGAACGCGTTCTGGACCGGGACCACCACGCCGCCGATCGTTACGGTGACCGGATCCACGATGAGGCATGGGGGAGTGGCGGGAACCGGGAAGCCCTCCGGACGCAGGGGATTCGCCGGTCCGAAACCCGTCCCATAGACCGTCAACAGCTCGCCTTGCTGAGCCGGCGAAGCGGTAGTCACAGCCGAGCCGTCCTGGTGCACCGCCAGCGCGAACGACTGGCCGCCGACTGTCTGTTGAAACAGTCCGGGCGCATTCCGTACCACCGTGAAAACCGCCTGCACATTCGGCAGGCCTTGCGCGCTCACGGTCAGCGACTGGTTTCCGAGCGCCACATCGTCGGGCAGTTGCAGATTGATCTGCGCCGGGGAAACGAAGAATAGTGGCAGCAGGCGATCGCCCATTCCCACCGTCGCGCCTCCCAGTGTCTGTGGCAGCGGCGGGTTGGCCGGAGCAACGGTCGTGTTAGCGGCCAGGCTGGCGCCGTAGACCGAGACCACGGACCCCGCTGCCACGCCCGTCTGCGGTGTAGCCCCCGCGCCATTGGCCACGCCGGCCGGTGCGATGTACGGCACGGTGTCCAGTTGCGCCTGCACGGCACGCGGAGCGTTCATGGCCACCGCGCCCGTGGGCCTGGTTCCGCTGAGGTCGCCGCTCCACGCGCGGAAGCGATACCCGGGTAACGCCGTGACCGATACCGCCACCGTGGTCTGCGAATCGTAGAAACCGTCCGGCGAGCCCGGCTGCATGCTCCACGATGCGCCATTGGGCGGAGCCGAGGACGCCGAGAGGACGTTCATCAAATGATAATTCGCGCTGATCGTGATGGGGTCGGCGGTCAGCGCCGCGCTCCAATCGCCCGAGCTGCCCGGCCAGCCGAGGAAATCCTGGCGCGATCCGTTGCCTTGGGGAACCGACGCGGGAGCGCTCACCCGCACCGTGGTCCCCACCGGCCGCACCACGTTGCACGGCGTCGCGCAACTCGTGCCATCCACCTGCACCGCGAGTCCCGCCAGAGAACTGTTCACGGTAAGTTGGCCCATTGGTGTGTAAGTGGCGATAAGCCGGATCCCCGCGCCCGCGGGAACCGTAAGATTTTGCGCCGCAGCGCCGCCGTTCGACCAGGAGCTGAACGCCCACACGCGGCCCTGCGAATCCGTCTGCTGCGCGGGCGCTGCCACCTGGTGCGTCTCACCGACACCCCAAACGAAGCTGTACGACGGCAAATTGTCGCGACCGTCGATATTTAGCTTGAGGTTTGGCGGCGACGTCGTCAAAGCCACGGCTACGCCCGCCACATAGGTTGCGGTCAGTGTGTCCGGCTGGGACAGTTGAGCTACCTGGTAGGCGTGAGTGGCGGCCCCGCCGTCGCTCCACGATGAAAAGACCCACCAGCTTCCGAAGTGATCCTCCTGCGGTGAAACCGGACCCACGCTGTGCGTGGAGTTCCATCCCCAATCCAGAGTGACCGGAGTAGTCACTGGCGCGCGGTCCGCGAGCACCTGCAAACCGGCCGGCACACTCGCCAGGTTGACGGCCCGCGCCACTTGAAATTGCGGGCGAACAATCATCGGCCCGTTGAGCGTCACCGTGTCGAGCGGTCCTTGAATTACCTGTCCGAATCCGGGCGCCCACGCCCCGAATACATATCCGGGGTTGGGAACGGCCAGCAGCGCCGTGGTGCCGCCGACGCCCAAGTAGATGTCCTGGTCCGACGTGTATGGCGTCCCACCTATATAAATGGTGCCCGGGCTCTGGCAACCCGTCGGATCCGGACACGAGAAGAACACCAGGCTTAACGCGTACTGCACGCTGAACATCGCGCGATACTGGGTGACGGATGGGTCCGCCGTAATCGTCACGGTGCTACCGCCGGGAATAGTCGTGCCGCCCGCCTGCCAACCGCTGAAAGTGTATCGCGCCTTGCTCTGTACCCCGTCCTGCTCCACGACCGCGGAGAGAACGTGCTTGCTGCCGGCCGGCCATATGGCGCTCGTGGCATGCGTGTAGAACTGTCCGTCCACGCTGTAGTACGCGCCATCCGGGACTGTCGAGATGGTCGTGGTGCTCCCCAGACTCTGCGCGCGAAACGCGGGGGCGAGAGCCGCTGCGGTCGCGATTAGAAAAATAGGTAGCACAGGCATTCTTGCCTGTGTCTTGTTTCCACCAATAGTTCTTTTCACGCGGGCAGTATATTCGCAAATTGACGGAAATGCACGGCTAACTTTGGTAATGCGGCACTTATTAGCTATTTCGATCATTGATTCTCGCCCCGCGCGGGCATCTAATCGGAACGTTCGAAGACCACCCATATGCGCTACCCCTTAGTGTTCTCGATTGCGATTGCGGCCGCTCTTACCCACGCCGCCACTCCCTCGGTTGCGGCCACCTTTGGAACGGTGGTTCCAATTGCCGGCCAAGCTTCCGATGTTGCCCTCGACGAATCGCGGGGCTTACTCTATATTGCTAACTTCACCGCCAACCGGATCGAAGTCGTGTCGCTCGCCGACCTGTCGATCCGCACCTCAATGAACGTCGCGGCGCAGCCGGCCGCGCTATCGGTGTCTCCGGACAACCAGTTTCTGCTGGTGGCGCAATACGGCAACGTCACTCCGCCCGACCCCAGCAAGAACGGCCTCACGCTGATCAACCTCAACGACGGCACGCGCCAGACTTTCAGCACCGGCGACACTCCGCTCACCGTGGCGTTTGTGGCCGATGGCACCGCCCTCGTCGCCACTACCAGCGGCCTGCTTCAGTTCGATCCGGTCACCGGGGCCCTCAACGTGGTGGCCACCTTCGCCGCCCTGGCGACCACTCTGCCCGCTAATCTGGCAACCTTTCCTACACAGGTGATCCTGGCTTCGCTGGCCACCTCGCCCGACCGCAAGGTGGTCTACGGCATCGCCGACGACGGCAGCTATCAGGCCTTCATCCGCTTCGATTGGAGCACCGGCCGCGTATTTGCCGGCGGCTTCGTAGCGGTGCCCAAGCCCCTGCCGCGAGTGAGCGTCGCATCCGACGGTTCGTGGGCCATGGTCGGGATGTATAAGATCGATGGCGGTCTCCACGATCTGGCGCAATTCCCTAACGCCGTGACGTCCGTCAACATCGGCGCTAATGCCGTCGATTCCGCCTCCGGCACCATCTACGCCCAAATCGTCTCGGCCGCCCCGCAAAGCAGCTCGTCATCCAGTTCCGCAACCGGCTCGTCATCCAGTTCCTCAACCGGGTCTTCATCCAGTTCATCCTCCGGCTCTTCATCGAGTGCTTCATCCAGCTCATCCGGTTCCTCATCCACCCCGGTTCCCACCGGTCCGCCGGTGTTGTCCATCATGGATGCGGATAACCTGACCGTGCGGCAAAGCCTGCTGATGCCCGAGAACCTCACTGGAAGGGCCGTGCTGAATTCCGCCGCGAACGTGCTTTATGCCGTCTCCGATAGCGGCGTCACCGTGTTCCCAGTGGGGCGCCTGAACCAGACCCATCGCGTGGCCGCCACGCAATCCGACCTTCTGGTGAGCGGCAACTTCTGCAACCGCAGCGTCATTACCCAGAGCCTCACCATCACCGATCCGGGCGGCGGCAATACCGATTTCGCCATCAGCGGCAATCCGGCCGGTGTCACCATCTCGCCGGCGTCCGGGATTACGCCGGCTACCGTGCAGGTGCGCGTGGATCCCAACGCGTTTCTGAATCAGAACGGCACCGTCGTGGTGCCGCTCACCATCAGTTCCGCCGCAGCCGTCAATATCCCGCAACCGGTGCGCCTGCTCATCAACAACCGCACCCCGGACCAGCGCGGGACCGTGGTGGATACTCCCGGAACCCTCACCGACATCCTGGCCGATCCGGTTCGCAACCGGTTCTACGTCGTGCGGCAGGACATTAACCAGGTGCTGGTGTTCGACGGCAGCACTTACACCCAGATCGCCGCGCTGCGCACCTCCACCACTCCCACCCAAATGGCCGTGACGTTCGACCAGCAGTGGCTCATCGTCGGTCATGACAACTCGCAGTTCGCCTACGTATACAACCTGGACACGCTCCAGCCGGACATCCCGATCGCCTTTCCGGGGGGCCACTATCCGCGGCAGATCGCCGCATCGGGCAAATCCATTCTGGCGCTGGTGCGCGACGTCACCGGAGACGCGCCCGGCGCCATCGATCGCATCGATATTCTGGGTCGCACCGCCACCAAGCTGCCTACGCTCGGCGTCTTTACCAACAACGTCAACCCCGCCGGGGTGCTCGCTCCGGCGCCCAACGGCGGGGCCATTCTGGTCGCCATGCCGGATGGCAACGTGATGCTGTACGACGCCAACGCGGACACCTTCACGGTATCGCGCAAGGACTACACAGCTCTCGGGGGCCCGTATGCCGCCTCGAGCTACGGCACTTACGTAGTCGCCAACTACCTGCTGAACTCTTCGCTGGTGACTCAGTCCACGCTGGATACCTCGTCCGGCTCGCCGGCGGGCTTCTCCTTCGTGGACCAGAGCGGATTTCGCACTTCCGCCCCTGCGGCCACCAGCCCGGGCGTGATCCAGCGTGTCAATCCCGCGGTCAGCATGAGCATCAGGCCGACCCGCATGGTGGAGGCGCCCCTGGCTCCCACCATCGCGCAGCCCCTGATGCGCACGCTGGCGCCGCTCTACAACCAGACCGCCGTCATCTCCCTGACCGTGTCCGGTTTCACGGTGCTGCCGTGGACCTATGACGCGGCCGTGGCGCCGCCCCAAATCTCCAGCGTCGTGAACGCCGCCGACGGCACCCAGCCGGTGGCTCCGGACGGCCTTATCAGCGTCTATGGACAGCAGTTGAGCCCCGTCAACATGGCGACCCAGGAGCTTCCGCTTCCCACCGCGCTGGGCGAATCCTGCCTCACGGTCAACGGGGTTGCCCTGCCCATGCTGTATGTCTCCAGCCAGCAGATCAACGCCCAGCTTCCGTCCACCGTGGATGGCAACGCCACCATGATCCTGCACACGCCGGGTGGCACGAGCAACAACTACAATCTCACCATCTACGACGCCGCGCCCAGCATTTTCCATTCGGGCACGGCGGGTCCGGAGACCGGCCTCGCGACCGTGGTCCGCGCCGACAATAACCAACTGGTCACGCCTACCAACCCCATCCACCCCAACGACTCGATCGTCATTTATGCTACCGGCCTGGGCCGCACCCAGCCGGCGGTGGATGCCGGCCTGCCCGCTCCATCCGATCCCTTGGCGGGAGCGATCATCGCGCCGTTGGTCAGTATCGGTGGAATGCAGCTCAATGTCACTTACGCCGGCATGGTTCCCGGCGAAGTGGGAGTTTACCAGATCAATGCAACCGTTCCGTTCAAAGTTCCGCAAGGGTTGAGTATTCCGCTGGTCATCGACCAGGGTGTCACAACCACGCTGATGGTGCGGGTAGTCAACTAAGGGAGAAACTTACATGAAGACGATTCAACTGTCTGTATGGATGTTGGCCGCGGGCGCTTCGTGCTTCGCCCAGCAGTGGGAATTCGGAGGATTGGGGGGCGGGAGTTTTGTCCCTGGCGCCGCCGTTTCCAGTCCGTTGGGATCGGCTACGGCCGGCTTCCAGACGGGCGCGTCCGCCGGAGCGTTTGTCGGACAAAACCTATATCCCCACATCAGCGGGGAGTTGCGCTACGAGTTCTTGCAGAGCAATCTCCGCCTCTCCAGCGGCGGAACCGAAGCCACTTTTTCCGGCGTGGCGCACATGATCCACTATGACGTGCTTTTCCACACCAACAAAAAGGGCTCGCGCACCCAATACTTCGCCGCCGTGGGCGGCGGCCTGAAGGTGTTCAACGGAACCGGCGCGGAGGCTGCCTATCAGCCTCTGAGCCAGTACGCCTACTTCACCAAAACCCAGGTCCTGAAACCCATGGCCAGCGTCGGCGCCGGCATCAAGTACGCGCTCACCCCGAGGATCGTTCTGCGAACCGAGGTCCGCGATTTCATCACCATGTTCCCCAAGGATCTGATTGCGCCCGCCCCCGGCGCGAAATTCGGCGGGCTGCTGCATGACTTCGTGCCCATGGTCGGGATCAGCTACGAATACTGAAACCACCGACTCTACTTCTCCACTGTCTCCGGCCGCGGCGTACCTGCCGCGGCCTTTTTTGTGCGTAGGCAGATCGGATTCAGGCGCTCAGGGTAGCCTCGAAAGCCTACGGCGTTGTGATCGGCGCGAAGTGGTCAACGGCAGACCGTACCGCCTCACGCTCCCCGAGCAGATCTTCGATGGATCGGTTCATGATCGAGGAGATGAAAACTCGGTAGGGTTCCATGCGCTCCGCTCTACTGCTGCGCCAGGAACTGGCAGCGCCGCTTGAGATCATTGCAGTGGCTGGGCGGCAGGAGATGTTCGTGCTGGAGCCGGCCTACGACAATGCCGGGAGCCACTCCCGCCTTGGCGGCAACGCTTCGGATCGCCACTTTACTGTATGTCCCCATCGAACGGATCGCCTTCCACTGCGCCGCGGGGATGAGCGCTTCGGATGCGAACCGGTCGGCCTGCTTCTCCTTCTCCGTATCGGAGCCGTCCCACTCCACGAAGACTTCCTTCTTTCCATGCAGGAGGATGTGTCCCACCTCGTGGAAGAAAGTAAACCAAAGGTGGTCGTCGCTCTTATATCGTAGGCTCAACTGAACCAACGCCTTCTCGGCCGTGAGCCACTGGGTCACCCCGCTGGTCCGGCAACCGGTCAATTCCGGAATGAATGCCACCGCAACACCCGCCGCAGCGCAGTACTCCGTCATGTGCGGCACGAATTCCTTTGGATCACCGGAAAGAGTTAACTGACGCAGCTTCGGCAAATTCGCACGGAGCTGCGCTTCGTCGAAGGGCTGCGTCTGGATCTCGCGAGCCACCACCTCGCCTCGGCGCAGCCACGCTGATAGCGAACCCAAATGGCTCTCAAATGCTTCTGATTTCCGGAACGCGAACTGCCGGTTCGACCAGATGTCGTGCCATTCTGCGGGAGAGGCAACGCCAAAGTAGTTGAGCAGTTCCCTGACCTGCTCTACCTTGTCTGGAATGGCCTTCAGCCAGCCCCACTTCGTCATCTCCTTTACCGGGAACTGAGCAAGCCACTCGACCTGTCCGGAGAGGCGTTCGTGCTCGGCCCGACGGGCCAGGTGCTCCCGGTACCGGGCCTCGCGGTTGTTCCAGAAGGAGGCGGGAGCGCCGAGCGAGCGTTCCAGTTGAATGGCCATGTCTTGCGTGATCGGTGCCTTGCCGGCCACGATCTCGTTAATGTGCTGTTTCGGCCGGCCCGTCCGGGCGGCCAGTTCCGCCTGCGTCATGCCGCGGGATTCCAATAGCTCGGCAAGGCTTTCGCCGGGCGGCGAAACATGGTCCGGCTTGTAGGAAGTCGTTTCGTTACTCATGCGGGTCATATACCTTTTCGATGACCACTTCGGTCACCTTCGACCAGTCGAGACCGCCATCGAGTTTCGATGGCGGCGGTTCATGGGCGGGACGGAAATATAGCCGGTACGGTCCGTCCAAGTCCAGGGAAAGCAGCCCTTCCAGGTTCCCGGTGAGTTCATGGCAACGCCCCGGCAAAAAACGGAAGTCTTCCAGGCTTGCCGCAGCGTCGAGATCGTCGAGCCGCCGGCGGATGCGCTT
>Ga0116221_1002252_pt1 | contig 12602 bp, 10 predicted proteins | sample Sb_taG_5_FD_88965 | JGI IMG/M metagenome (GOLD analysis project Ga0116221, IMG submission 88965) | Peat soil microbial communities from Weissenstadt, Germany - Sb_50d_8_FC metaG | ecosystem: Environmental > Terrestrial > Soil > Wetlands > Peat | place: Germany: Weissenstadt | collected 2010-09-21 | reverse complement strand
GCCATAGGGCTCGCCGCGGCGGCCGGCTTGACCCGCGTCCTGTCGTCATTCCTGTACGGCATCGGCGCGCTCGATCCGATCACGTATGCCGCCGTCGCCGCCGGTCTGCTCGCCGCCGCGGCATTGGCCAGTTACCTGCCCGCGCACCGCGCGTCGACCATCAACCCGGTGCGGGCGCTGCGCGCCGAATAAACACAACGCCGGAAGTCCTTGCGCCTCACCTCCACAGCGGAGCGGTGTCTCTTCTGGCTTCTGGCTCCGGCTTCTGTCTCCTTGTTTACCCTGGGCCTCGCCTCCACAGCGGCGCGGTGTTTCTTCTGGCTTCTGGCTCCTGACTTCTGTCTCCTTGTTTAGGGTCCCTCCCCGCCGCCTCGGATTTTTCTCTCGATTTCATAAACTTTCCCGGATTTCGACCGATATATCCAAACGTAGGCTTATGAGGAGGCTCGAATGAATTCCCTTCGTACGATCGTTTGGTCCCTGGCACTCCTGGCAACCTGCTCGGTGGCCGGATGGGCGCAAGGAGATCTGAAAAAGGTCTCACGCTCCGAGGCGCTGGCTGCGGTGCAATCCAAGGTTCAGCCGGAATACCCGCCGTTGGCCAGACAATTGAAAGTTCACGGCGCGGTGGAGGTGGAGGCGGTGGTGGCCGAGGACGGAACTGTAGAGAAGGTGAACATCGTGAGCGGCAATCCGGTACTGACGAAGCCTGCCGCCGACGCACTGAAGAAGTGGAGGTTCAAACCCTTTACCTCAGATGGCAAGGCGGTCAAAGCGCTGGCCCCGGTCAGCTTCGATTTCAGCCTTTGACACCAAACGAGGGGAAAAAAGATGAGTTTAGGTAGAAAACTGCTAGGTGGTTTCGGCGCGATGATCGCGCTGGTGTTTGTGCTCAGCGGCGCCGCATTGCTGGTGATTGGAGATCTGAATGGAGATCTGGACCGCGCGGCCCGGGTGACCGCGCGCAAGCAGTATCTGGCCGGTGGCGTGCGTGCCGCCGCGTCCGACATGACGAGCCTCGAAAGGGGCAGCGTGCTGGCGGTGATGCTCGGCGACAAGCCGCATTCGGATGCATACCTGGAACAATTCCAGGAGGCCCAAACCCGGCTGCAGACGGCGCTCTCGGATCTGCGGAAAGTAGCCGAAACCAAAGAGGCGGAGACTTTGCTCGAAGCCCTCGATTCGCAGGCATCGCTGGTGGCGCAGGCCCACGATGAGTTGCGCCAGGCCATGGGGAAACAACAAATGGACGCGGCCCTGAGCATTTTCGCGCAAAAAGTCCAGCCGCGGCTGGAGGAGATCGGGCGCGATGCTTCGACCCTGGTGGATCAGCAGAATCGCGACCTGGCCGCAACCTCCGCTGCCTCAGCCGCAAAAGCGGCGCGTGGACGGAACCTGACCATCGGACTTATGCTCCTTGCCCTGGGTGTGGGAGCGGCGGTCTTCTGGGTGGTGCGCCATGCCAATGGCTCTCTGCACGTAATGGCCGGCCGCATGTCCGATAGCGCCGAACACGTTTCCAGTGCCGCTTCGCAGGTTTCCGGGGCCAGCCAATCGCTCGCCCAAGGGGCCTCCCAACAGGCCGCTTCTCTTCAGGAAACCTCGGCCTCCACGGAAGAAATTGCGTCCATCACCCGGAAGAACGCCGACCGTGCCTTGCAGGTGGCCGGCCTCATGCAGGAATCCGAACGGAACGCCGGCGAGGTCCACCAGACCCTGGATCGCATGGTCGAAAAGATGAAGGAAATCGACGCCTCCAGCAACAAGATCGCGCGCATCATCAAGGTGATCGATGAAATCGCATTCCAGACCAATATTCTGGCCTTGAATGCTGCCGTGGAGGCGGCCCGCGCGGGTGAAGCCGGCCTCGGGTTTGCGGTGGTCGCCGACGAGGTGCGCAACCTCGCTCAACGCTGTGCGCAAGCCGCCAAGGACACTGCGGCGCTCATCGAGGAATCCATTGCCACCTCGCATGACGGCAACCAGCGGTTAGACCGCATGGCCGGAGCGGTGCGGACCATGACCGAAAATTCGACACGAGTGAAGTCCCTGGTGGATGAAGTTAACGTGGGAAGCCAGGAGCAGGCACGCGGAATGGAGCAGATCTCGCGGGCTATTCTGCAGATGGAACAGGTGACCCAAAAGACCGCCGCCGGAGCACAACAGAGCGCCTCCGCAGGCACAGAACTCAACGGAAACGCCGACAACCTGCGGGCGTTGGTGCAGGAAATGAGGGAAATGGTAGGGGCCGGTTGAATACGCGGGGGCAGGTTCCCCACCCGCCCCCAAAAGTCCTTTGCAGCCTACGTCGATGCCTTGACGCTGTCGACCGTGATGGTATCGCCCTTCATGGTGCCGGAAATCGATACCTTCTTCCCAGCCACGTCCAGGACCTTGTCCTGGTTCGAGACTTGGAAAATCTTCCCGTCCTCGGTCACGAACACGGCCGGCGCACCCTTCTTGATGCAGCTCTGCGCGCAAGCTTCGTTGCCCCACATCGCCTTCTTGCTCGCGCAGTTTTTGTCGATGACGTAGCCGGTCCAATCCGCAGCCATCGCCGACATCGCAGCAATCCCAAATACCACAAGCAGTTTCTTCACGTAGATACCTCGCTCTCTTAGTTGAAATATTCCTTTGGCCTAGCAACGACTATACTCTATAAGCCGAGACGCCGCAACTCTGCGAAGGCCCGCACAATTTACACGTGTAAATTGAATAGCGCCGCACCCTCAATAGAACAGGTATTTGCGCCACTGGGCATCGCCCTTGCCCAACATCCGCATGAGGTGACGGCTGGTGTGCAGGCTGAATGGCCGCGGCTGGCGGGCCAGTCTCATGCCGGCCTCCTCGGGGGTCCGGTTCCCCTTCCGGTTGTTGCAATGATGGCAGCAGGCCACCAGGTTCTCCCACGCCGATTCTCCGGCCCGCGATCGCGGAATCACGTGGTCCAGGGTCAGCTCCCCGGAGGGCAGTGCCCGATGGCAATACTGGCAGGTATAGCGGTCGCGCATCAGAATGTTCTTGCGCGATAGCGCTCGTGTCTGGTGAGGAATCCGCCGGTATTCCAGCAATCGGATCACCGATGGCAGCCGCACGGCAGCCCGCGCCGAATGAACCGCGCTCAGGGACTCCTCCTCGGCCGATGCCACGCCCTTCAGCACCAGCACCAGTGCGCGCCGCGCGGCGCAGATATTGATCGGCTCGTAACTGGCGTTGAGCACCAGTACGGGTTTCTGCAGTCGGTCACTGGCCATTCAGGAGGCCCCCCCTACGGTGGATGGCGCCGCCCGATTGCGCCAGCCATCCAAACGCCGGTCGACGCGGGCGACGGTTAGAAGCGCTACTCTCGCGGCACCGGCTCGCTTCAGGGCCAAGGCGCACGAAGCCGCGGTGGAACCGGTGGTCATGACGTCGTCAATCAGCAGGATGCGCTTGCTCTCCGCCTGCCCGCCTCGCAGGGCGTCCCGGCGGCAGCTAAAAGCCGCGACCACGTTGCGGCGGCGGTCCGCATTGCTCAGACCCGCCTGCGCCGGTGTCGGCCGCGCCCGCCGTAGCGCCTTCACCATCGGAATGCCGCAGCGCCGGCCGATCTCCCGCGCCAGCAGCTCAGACTGGTTGAAGCCGCGTTGCCACTGCCGGCGCCAGTGGAGCGGAACCGGAGTCACCGCGTCGAACTTCTCGTCACGCGGGAGTGCCGCCACCAGCAGATCGGCCAGCGGCCGCGCCATCGTCTGAATCCGGCTGTATTTGTAGAGATGAATCAACTCGCGCAGCACACCCTCATAAGCCCCGTAGGAGTAGGCCGCGTCAAACCCCCGCAATCCGTTACGGCACAGGGCGCACCGTCCCTCGCTGTCCAACGGAAAGCTGTTTTGGTAGGGCGTGCGGCAACTAATGCAGAAAAACTCCGCGTCGAGAGGCTGCGGGGACGTCAAACAGTCCCGGCACACCGGGATGCGTGTGATCTCCTCTAGAGGACGGCTGCAAACGCGGCATTCCGCCGGAAAGAACAGGGAAAAAAGGGCGTGAGAGGCTGTTCGTACTGCTGAAGGACCGAGGTTTGCGACTGCGGCTCGTCTGCTACTTGAGAAGACCCACCTCCGCTCATTGCTATTGTAGCTGAATTCCACAAAGAAGCGAAATCACGGCGGCTAACTGCGTTCCCAGTGGGACCCCTCGGACCGGAGGGCAGGTACGGGTGCTGGTCCGCGTCCCCGTTTGACGGCTTCCCCACCCTTGCGAGTAGCTGTACAATATCCTCCGTAGACCATGAGTTCCCGGCGCAGCTACGGGTTTCTGGCGGGTCTGGGTCTGCTGGCCCTGGTCGAGCTTTATAGCGCCGTCCTGCGCGGCCAGGTGGCAGTCGCACCGCGCCCCAAGTCTGCCCCCTTCGACGAGAAAAAGCCGCAGGCCAATCTGCGCGTCGACACCAACCTCGTGCTGGTTCCGGTATCCGTATGCGACCCGTCGAACCACCCTGTGACCGGTCTCGAGAAAGAGCATTTCAAAGTCTTCGAAGACAAGGTGGAACAAACCGTCACCCACTTCGCCATGGACGACGAATCCGTGGCCGTGGGCCTGGTCCTCGATATCAGCGGCAGCATGGGGCCCAAGTTGCGCCGTTCGCGCCAGGCCGCGGCGGCATTCTTCCAGACGGCCAACACGGACGACGAGTTTTTCCTGGTCGAATTCAACGACCAGCCGAAGCTGGTGGTGCCCCTGACGCGCAACGTCGAGGAGATCCAGAACCAGCTCACCTTCACCCAGTCGAAAGGCCGCACCGCGCTGCTCGATGCCATCATGCTCTCGCTGCACGAGATCAAGAAGTCGCCCAAGAACCGCAAGGCGCTGCTGGTGATTTCCGATGGCGGCGACAACAGCAGCCGGTACACCGAGAGCGAAGTCCGCAACGCGGTGCGCGAAAGCGACGTGCTGATTTATGCCATCGGCGTCTTCGAGCCGTTCGGCTCCCGCGGCCGCACGCCCGAGGAGTCGGCCGGGCCGGGGCTGCTGAGCGAAATTGCCGAGCAGACCGGAGGCCGCCATTTCCCCTCCGATACCGGCGAGCTTCCCGACATCGCGGCCAAGATCGGTATCGAGTTGCGTAACCGCTACGTCCTGGGCTATTCGCCCACTTCCGGCCAGCGCGATGGCCGCTATCACCGCCTGCAAGTCAAGGTAATCCCGCCGCGCGGGCTCCCTCCGCTCAAGGCTTTCTGGCGCCTGGGATACTACGCCCCCGCGGAGTAGCGGTTGGGGAGGTGGGGCAGGCCAACTTGTCCGTGCGAAGCCGGATCGCCTTGTGGCCTGCCTCCGGGCTTTAGCCCGGCCTTTTCCAGTAACCATTGACACCCATTCAGTCGCCTACTCTCCAACAGACTAAAATCATGTCCGACCGAGGGGAACGATAGAATCAATGAGAAAATCCACCACTGCAGTGTATCTGTTTGCCATCCTGATCGCCGCCGGCTCGCAAGCGCTCGCCCAGACTCCTGTGCAGACACCGCCGCCCGCCGCTCCCGATCAGGCGGGTCGCGGACGCGGAGGGCGCGGAGGAGGAGGCGGCGGAGGCGGCGCCTATCCGCAGCACCCGCCCGAGAATCCCGAGGTGGTGGCCCGCGGCAAAGCGCTCTACGGCGTCCAATGCAACTTCTGCCACGGCTCCGACGCGCGCGGCGGCGAAGGCGGTCCCAACCTCCTCCGTTCGCAGATCGTGCTGAGCGATCGGAAGGGCGAAGCCATCGCGCCCGTGATCCAGAACGGCCGCCCCGATCAGGGCATGCCCAAGTTCGACCTCACGGCCGCGCAAATCGCCGATATCGCCGCGTTCCTGCACAGCTTCCGCGTCGGCGGCTACGACGCTTCCCGCGACCGGCCGCCGAGCATTTTGGTCGGCGACGCCAAGGCCGGCGAGTCCTATTTCAAGTCGAAGTGCGCTTCGTGTCACTCGGTAACCGGTGACCTGAAGGGCCTCGGCGCGAAATTCGACGATCCCAAACAGCTTCAGCAGACCTGGCTGATGCCCGGCGGCGGGCGCGGCGGATTCGGCCGCGGAGGTGGGGGCCCGGTGGTCAATGTGCCTCCCACCACCGTCACCGTGACGCTGGCCTCGGGCCAAAAGGTGGAAGGCCGCCTGGGCCGCATCGACGATTTCCTCGTCGCCCTGACCGAGGCCGACGGAACGCCCCACACCATCCGCCGCGACGGCGATACCCCCAAGGTCGAGATACACGATCCCCTAGCCCCGCACCGCCGGCTCTTGCCCGTTTACACCGACAAAGACATCCACGACCTGACTGCCTATCTGGTGACCGTGAAATGACTAAGACCAACCAACTGATCGCCGCTAGCTCCAATACTGTTGCAGCCGCGTGTGGGGCAGGTTTTCAACCTGCAGGCCGATTTGTAATCGGCCTCCTTCTACTGGCCGCCGTCGCCGCCGCACAGAGCCTGGATCCGTCCCTCCTGACCAAGCCGCTTTCGGAATCGTGGCCGACTTACTCCGGCGATTACTCCGGTAAGCGCTATAGTAAACTAACTCAACTCAGTCAATCCAACGTCAAGAGCCTGACTCTGGCCTGGACTACCAGAGTGACTGCCGGAGCGGGCAACGGGGTGCCCTCTGGGCCCGCAGGCGGCGGGGGACGCGGCGGCCGCGGTGGCTTCGGCGGCGGCGAGACCATCGTCGGCGGCGAAGGCACCGGCGAAGCTACGGGCGGAATGGGCGGCGGCGGCGCCAACATCAAAGGCTCCATCCTCCAGGTCAACGGCATCCTCTATGTCTCCGCCCCGGACAATGCCTGGGCCGTGGACGCCCGCGACGGCCGCGTGCTCTGGCACTACTTCTGGAAGACCAAGGGCGGCACTCACATCGGCAACCGCGGCCTCGGCATGTGGGGTAACTGGCTCTACATGGAGACCCCCGACGACTACCTGGTCTGTCTCGACGCCAGGACCGGCAAGGAGCGTTGGCACAAAGTCATCTCCGATTTCGGCGAGCAGTACTTCTCCACCATGGCCCCCGTCGTGATCGGCAATCGCATCCTGGTGGGCACCGGCGACGATCTCGACGCCCCCGGATTCCTCCAGTCCTTCGATCCCGAGACCGGCGACCGCCAGTGGATCTGGTACTCCGTCCCCATGAAGAAGGGCGATCCCGGGCTGGAGACATGGCCCAGCCTCGACGCCGCCCGCCACGGCGGCGGACAGGTCTGGATTCCCGGCGCCTACGACCCCGAAACTCATCTCTACATCTTCGGCACCGGTAATCCGACCCCGGCCTATACCGCCGGCAACCGCGAGGGCGACAATCTCTTCACCTGCACGCTCGTCGCCGTGAATGTCGATACCGGCAAAATGGCTTGGTATTACCAGACGGCGCCGCATGACACGCACGACTGGGATGCCACGCAAACTCCCGTGCTGATCGATGGCGATTTCAACGGACGGCCGCGCAAACTGGTCGCGACCGCCGAACGCGACGGATACTTCTTCGTCCTCGACCGTCTGACCGGTGAGCACCTGCTGACTACTAAGTTCGCTTTCGCCGCCAACTGGGCGAAAGGCCTCAACGCCAAGGGCGCGCCTGTCCGCGACCCCGGGAAGGATTCCACCGTCGCCGGCTCGCTGGTGTCGCCGACCAACGGCGGCTCGACTAACTGGCCGCCCCCCACTTACTCGCCCGACACCGGCCTCTTCTACGTCCCCGAGCACGACGGCTACGCCATGTACTATCTCACGGAGACCGACCCGCGCGGAGCTATGGGACTCGGCGGCAAGGAAGAACTCGGCGTCGGCTCCCTGGGCAGCTTCCTGACAGCCATTGACTATAAGACCGGTAAGATCGCCTGGCGCCACGAGTATCCCGGACAAGGCGGTGGAGGAGGCGGCAGTGGATTGCTGACCACCGCCGGCAAACTCCTCTTCGGCGGCGATGCCGGAGGCAACATCGTGGCCTACGACGCGACTAACGGCAAGCCTCTCTGGCACTCGCACATCGGCGGGATTTCGAACGCCCCCGAGACCTACATGCTCGACGGCCACCAATACCTCCTGACCGCCGCCGGCGACACCCTCTACGCCTTCACGCTGTACTGAGTGGGACAGGCCTCCCGGCCTGTCTTACCCCTTTCGCCCTAATCAAACGGCCCCGACCGAAGCCACCCCTCGGCTGCACTCTTCTCCGCTCCCTCTTTCTCTCCTCTCTCCGCGCTTATCTCCGCGCCTCCGCGTCTCCGCGTCAAAACACACCTCACTCATTCCGCAGCGCCACCGACGGCGCGATCCCGCACGCCCGCGCCGCCGGCATCAAACACGCCACCAGCGCCACCAACGCCAACCCCACCCCCGCCGCCGCAAACGACCAAACATCCGTCGGCCCCACCCCATACAGCAGGCTGCCGATCAACCTTGTCAACCCCGCCGCCGCGGCCACAGCGATCCCCAGGCCGATCCCCATCAGTCCCATCCCGCGCCCCACCACCAGCTTCAGCACGTCCCGCCGGTCCGCGCCCAGCGCCACGCGAATGCCGATCTCCTGCGTGCGCCGCGAGACCGAGTAAGCCATCACGCCGTAAATCCCGATCGCCGCCAGCAGCAAGGCCGCGCCCGCGAAGATCGCCATCAGCCATCCCGTGAAGCGCGAGCGCGCCGTCTCCCGGGCCATCAGTTCCTGCATCGTGGCGACGTTGGACACCACGGTAGTGCGGTCCGCGTCGTGCAAAATCTTGCGCACCGAGGGCGTAAGAGACGCCGGGTCGAGCGGCGTCCTCACCAGCAGGGCAAAGGCTCGCGAGCGCTCCGAGATCGGCACGAAGATATCCGGATCCGCGGTCGGATTGTTCGGCAGCCCCCGGTATTTCATCTCGTTCACCACCCCCATGATCGTCATCCAGGGCGACTTCGAATCCGGCCTGCCCCTTCTGATCCGCTTCCCGACAGGATCCTGCCCGGGCCAGAACCGCTTCACCACGTTCTCGCTGACAACGGCCACGTTGCTGTCCTGCGTTTCGTTTTCCGCAAACGTGCGGCCGGCCACGAAGCGGATGCGCAGCGTTCGGAAAAATCCTGGGCTCACAGCGTGAATGTACGCGCGCGGAATGTTCTGCGCGGTGACCGGCGGTTGCCCCTCGGCCGTGTAGAAAATGGCGCTTTCGCCCGTCAGCGGTACGTCGGAACCGATGCTCGCACCCTCCACCGATGGCGCCGCCGCCACGCGGCGCAGAATGTCCCGCGCCGACACCACCGTCCGCGCATCGTCCGTCGCTCGCGGCAGGCTGACGCTCAGCACCAGCACATGGTCCGGATCATATCCAGGATGGATCCCGGTGAGTTGCTGCAAACTCCGCATCAGCAGCCCCGCCCCCACCAACAGCAGCATGGCCAACGCCACCTCCGCCACCACCAGCAGGCTGCGGAAACGGCTGCCGCCGCGGCTGTCGGCCGCATGGCTCGCCGCTTGCTTGAACCGCTCGCCCAAGTTCCCCGAGCGCACGTGTACCGCGGGCGCGATTCCCAGCGCCAATCCCACCAGGCACGTTATCAGGACCGCGAACAGCAACACCGCCGGGTCAACTCCGGGTCGAACGAAGCTGGGAAACGTGATCGGGCTGGCGGCCATCAGAGCGCCCGCGCCCCCTCGCGCCATCAGGATTCCCGTGCCCGCGCCCACAAATGCCAGCAGCAGGCTCTCCGTCGTGAGCTGTTGCAGCATACGACCCCGCCCGGCGCCCAGCGCCATGCGCACGGCAATCTCTCGCTGCCGGGCTTCCGACCGCGCCAGCAGCAGGTTCGCCACGTTGGTGCACGCGATCAGCAGCACGAATCCCACTGCCACCAGCAGCACCGCCAGTGACAACCGCACATCCGGTCCGACCAGTTCCCGATCCAGCGGGCTCAGTTCTACACCGCGGCCCTTGTTGGTCGCCGGCCATGCCTCTTCGATACGCCTGCAAATCCCATCCATTTCCGACTGGGCCTGTGCCAGCGAGACACCCGCCTTGAGGCGGCCCAGGACGGCGGGGCCGACAGAGCCGCGGTTGGCGAAGTCCTCCGCCGTGCCCTCCATGTGCACCGGTTCCCAAAGCTGAGCCGCATCCGTGATCCCGCGGAACCACGGCGGCATCACCCCCAGCACCGTGAAACTCTGTCCGTCGATCTGGACCGCGCGCCCCAGGATGCCGGGATCGCCGCCAAACCGCCGCTTCCATAAGCCGTCGCTCAGTACCACCACGCGGTCGCGTTGCGGCGCCTCGTCCTCCTCCGGACGGAACGTGCGCCCCAACGCCGCGCGAACGCCCAGCATTCCGAAGTAGGGATGCGCCACGTACTCGCCGGCCACGCGCTCCGGCTCGTCCCCACCTGCCAGCGTGAATTGCGCATCCTCGAGCCATGACATCGCTTCGAACGAATGGCTCTGGTCGCGCCAGTCGGCGTAATCCGGGAGCGACGTGCCGCGCCGCTCCACGCTGGCGCGCTTCACATTGCCCCACAATTCCACCAGGCGCCCAGGCTCCGGATACGGGAGCGGCCGCAGGATCACCGCGTTCACCACGCTGAAAATGCCGGTCGTCGAGCCGATCCCCAGGGCCAGCGTAAGTGCCGCGACCACCGTAAATCCGGGACTCTTCCGCAGCGACCGGGCCGCGTATCGCAGATCCTGCCGCAACGTCTCGAGCCAATAAAAGGTCCACATCTCGCGGCACCTCTCCTTCCAGGCGGTGAAATTCCCAAAGTCGCGGCGAGCGTCCTGCGAAGCTGCGCCGGTGTCCATGCCGGCTTGCTGATAGCGTTCCGCCCGCATCGCCAGGTGGAACCGCAGTTCCTCCTCCAAGTCGCGTTCCAGGCGCCGCCTGTGCCACAGCGCCCGCAAGCGGAGTCGAACGACACTCAGCCACTCTAGCTTCATGACCCGCTCAAGCCGTCTGCATCACGCGTGAAACGGCGCCCGAGAGACGCGCCCAATTGGACGCCTCCTCCGCCAGGTACTTCCGTCCCACGGCGGTCAGCCGGTAATACTTCGCCCGCCGGTTGTTCTCCGACATTCCCCAATCGGCGGCCAGCAGCCCGCGCAATTCCAGCCGGTGCAGCGCCGGGTAGAGCGCCCCTTCCTCCACCCGCAGTATGTCGTCCGACGACTGTTGGATGGATTCGACGATGCCGTACCCGTGCATGGCGCCCCGCGAGAGCGTCTTGAGCACCAGCATGTCGAGCGTGCCCTGCACCAGGTCGCCGCGCAGTCCGTATTTGTCTCCCATAAATCCTTTAGGGGAAGTATGACGCAGAAATCCACCCGGTGCAAGGGCGATTCGTCCGCCCCAAAATCACGGTCACCGCGGAACGAACTGTATTTTCAAACACCTTTTCACTGATTCCAAATGTACTTACTGCCACGACACCCGCGCGCGCACCCTGCTGCCGCACATCTGTCTGCTAGATTTAAATCAGGAAGAGATCTATTGCCGCTCGTGGTCGATGAGCGGCTTTTCAATTTCTGGATACCTCATTATCTTATGGAACCAATTAGCACCACCGCCGGTTAAGTGACGCATCTTTTCCACAAAACGCCTCGGATGCGTCACAAAATCTCGACCTCTCTTCCCAAACTACAGAAAAAGAGCAACATAAACCGCCGCAAATAATATTTCGACACCCAGGCACGTGTGTCACCCCCACCCGCGTCTCGGGAGGCGCAAATTGTAAAAATGACCCCCCAGATGCGCCTCCCGATTTCAATGCCCCTCCGCAACCCACAGAAACAGAGGGGGTTACAACGCCGTGAAAAATGAACCGACTCACCCGCCAAAGATGCGCCTCCCCGGCCCCCGTGCCCCTCGCGCTTTGGCGAGCCCGGCTTTGGCGAGCCCGGCACCTGGCCCCCTGCCCGTTGTGTTATTCTTCCGCAAGGTCTCTGGTAATCTCCCCATGGACGAGGACCGCCGGGAACGAATCCGCTACTACACCTTTGCCGCTTTCGTCGGCGTGCTGCTGCTCCTCAACTGGCTGGGCATCGTCAAGACTGTTTTCGGCGTGGATACCGCCATCCCCATCACCCTGCTGGCCGGGTACAAGACCTTCCACAACTCCATCTCCGCCCTGATGGAGCGGCGCATCTCGGCCGATATCGCCCTCTGCATCGCCGTGATCGCGGCCTTTGCCGTGGGCCAATACCTCGCGGCCGCCGAAGCCATGTTCATCGTGCTGGTGGGCGAGGGCCTGGAGTCCTACGCCGCCGGCCGCACCGCGGCGGCCATTCACCGATTCGTCGAGCAGATGCCCCACCGCGCCCGCCTCATTCGCAATGGGCAGGAACAGGAGGTCGATGCCGCCTCCCTCGTCCCCGGAGATCTCATCCTGGTCCGCGCCGGCGAGCGCATCCCCGCGGATGGCGAAATCGTCACCGGTTTCTCCGCAATCGACGAAAGCTCCATCACCGGCGAGCCCCTGCCCCGCGAGAAGGCGGCGGGCGACGAAGTTTTTTCCGGCGCCTTGAACGGCGGCGGCATGCTCGAGGTGCGGGTCAGCCGCGCGGGCGAGGATACAACCCTGGCGCGCGTCGTGCAACTCGTCCGCGAGGCGCAGGAAAAACGCGCCCCCGTCGAGCG
>Ga0116221_1002250_pt1 | contig 12604 bp, 13 predicted proteins | sample Sb_taG_5_FD_88965 | JGI IMG/M metagenome (GOLD analysis project Ga0116221, IMG submission 88965) | Peat soil microbial communities from Weissenstadt, Germany - Sb_50d_8_FC metaG | ecosystem: Environmental > Terrestrial > Soil > Wetlands > Peat | place: Germany: Weissenstadt | collected 2010-09-21 | reverse complement strand
CTCCCTACCGTCAAGGAATGCGATCTCTTCTCCGCAAGCTCCGACTTCCTCTACGTCAAAAGGACCAATGGCGGCACGGCTCCCGAGCTGAGCCTCAGTTGGAACCAAGACGGCACTTACCAGACCTTCGATCCCACCGCCGGCCAGATCATTTCGATGACCGAGTCCGAAGCGGTCGAATACCTCCACGCGACCCTGCACGATGGCTACACCTGGACCTTCTACTACACTTACAACAACGTGACCCCGGAACACGTTACCTTCCACGTGGTCTTCGGCACTGATGGACGCGTGAGTGAAGTAAAAGACATCTACGGCTTTGACTGAGTCGGGGCCACACGCGGATCCTGATTAGCGACAGAGCGAGAGATTCGTGGCTGAGAAACTTATGTGGGACAGCCGCCCCGGCTGTCCAACCGAGCGCAGCGACGCGCGAGAAAACGCCGGGCCTGGGGGGAAGCACTATTGGGAGGTCGAGATACGCCGTTGATTGACCTGCTGAAGCCTTACGACGCTCGATTGATGCGATGCTATCCCGTCAGCACTCGGATCAACCACGTGGCCAATGATGACGAGGAGTCCTCGCGACCCGTGAAGCTTGCCGCGCCCGCACGCGCCAAAGAAATCGGAGGCTGATATTCTTCGGCGGACGAACTTTAGTCGGCCTTCACAAGCTCAATTTCGACGATGCTTGTTTTGCCAGTCATCGGAACAATGACTCCCGGTGATTTCATCGTCAATCTGTTGCCTTCGACCCTCATGAAGTACACGCGCTCGGTGCCAGTGAGCGCCTGACTCGATGCGGTAGCAGCGCAGGGCCCACCTAGGCTGCTTCGTCTCAAGGAGGCTGTCCCACGAAATGGAGGGGAACCGGCAATAGCAGGAAAATCAGAATTCACGAGCGTGCCGCACCGGGTAGGTCTTTTTCAGAGCAAGCCCGACATTTGCGCTATCTTTTGCGAAGAAGGTCGCTTCTGCGAGTAGCCGATTTCATGTCAGAGGAACGGAGAGGTTCTCATGCGGCGGTGGCCGACGTGCTGAACGCGTCACACTTCAAGGCCAAATCGAGTCAGTATTTCTCGCCGCCCAAGATTTGTGATGCCTAAGGCTCTGCCGTCGAGATCCTGGAGCACCCATTTTCTTTTGAGTGCGACGTTTAAGACGGCGGCTCCCAGTGCCCCACCGAGATGAGGCCGCCGCTCACTCCAGTCCACACAGGCGTACGCGAAACGACGACGCTGCGTCCGAGTTGCATCGACAGCGACGCCGAGAGCCTCGAATGCCTTGGTCCCGTTTATGGTGAGGTCGCATGCATTGTCGCCCGGCGCCGAATCATACAACAGCCATCCCAGTGTCTGGAAGCGGTCGTGTAGCGAGACTCCTAAGGAACCCGCAATGTGATCGTAGCAAGTCCGTGCCGCACGCAGCCGGTTTGGCGTGTGCGGTACAAACGCACTGCGGGATCTGCCGGCCAGCACGCTCAAAGCCTCGAGCGCGGCGGCTACATTGGTCCCTTCCAGACTATAGTAGCGATGTTTCCCCTGGGCGAACACTTTCACCAACCCCTGCGCCCTCAATCGCTGCAGGTGCACACTGGCGGTGGACGGCGTCACCTCTGCCACCACGGCAAGCTCCGTGCCAGTACGTGCACGCCCATCCGCCAGGTAGTAGAGCATTCGGGCACGTGCTGGCTCGCCAATGGCCGCCGCGATTCTGGAGACTGCAGCGTCGGTTTCATCTGCGACATTCACACTTTGATAGTAAACGAAGTGTACATGTTCGACAACTGGCATATTGCCTCATGTGCCTGCGCCCAAGGGGTCAACCGCACCGATAACCCGCCGCGATGCAATCGACGTGATCGTGACGGCGGGTGCCGCGCTCACACTTGGCCTTGGTGATTCAGCGACCAGACTTGCATCCAAGGGGACATCCATGACGATCACCTGCTTCATCCGCTACCAGATCGATCCGTTCCAGCGAGAAGAGTTCAGGAGGTACGCCGAGAGTTGGGGCCGCATTATTCCTCGATGCGGCGGGCATCTTGTAGGATATTTTCTCCCTCACGAAGGCACTAATGATGTGGCCTGGGGTTTGATTGCATTCGATAGTCTCGCCTCTTATGAGAGCTACCGAGCACGCTTGAGATCAGATCCGGAAGCGCGTGAGAATTTCTCCATGGCACAGAGCAAACGTCTCATCCTCCGCGAAGAGAGAAACTTCGTGGAAGTGGTGGATGGCACGTTCGGCTTTCCGTCCACACTCGCTGGACCAAGGTAATTCCCGATGTTGACGCAGGTTGAAAAAGGACAGGCCTTTCGCACGCTCCATCAGCGCGACCGAGCATTCATCATTCCCAATCCGTGGGACGTCGGTACTGCGCGGCTTCTGGCACACTTGGGTTTTGAGGCGCTCGCTACGACCAGCGCCGGGTATGCCTTCTCCGTCGGCCAACGGGACAACACAGTTGACCGCCCCGAAATGATGGCACACGTGTCCGCGATCGCCTCGGCTGCTGACCTGCCAGTCAGCGCCGATCTTGAGAACGGTTATGGAGACACCCCTGAAATCGTCGCGGAGACCATCAGACTCGCGGCGGCTGCGGGACTCGTCGGCGGCTCAATCGAAGATGCAACCGGACTCCCGGACCATCCCATCTATGAACAGGAGCATGCAGTTGAACGCGTCCGCGCAGCCGCAGAGGTTGTACGCAGCCTTCCTTTTGCTTTCACCCTGACCGGACGAGCGGAGAACTACTTGCACGGCCGGTCTGACCTCAGAGACACGATTGAGCGATTGCAGGCCTATCAGGAGGCGGGTGCGGACGTTCTCTATGCGCCCGGCCTGACTACGAAAACTGACATTGCGACGGTGGTGCGCTCTGTTGATCGCCCCGTAAATGTGATCATGGGGCTACAAGCAGTTCATTTGAGCGTGTCCGAACTCTCGACGATTGGAGTCAGGCGCATCAGCGTTGGCAGCGCGCTCTGTCGCGCTGCCCTTGGTGCCTTTCTTCGCGCCGCCCGGGAGATGCGAGAATCTGGCACCTTTGCATTCGCAGAGGAGGCCGTGAGCTATCGGGATATTACCGCCATGTTCACGGCTGGAGGGCACGCCGATAAGAATTGACGAAGCGATGAAGAAGATTGGAATTGTAGGAGGTGTCGCGTGGCCATCGACTGTGGATTACTATGCCGAGATCTGTCGTCGAAGCGAACGATGGCATCTAGCGAGGAATCCGCAGAGTGTGTCTTCGACACCAGAGATGAGCATCGAATCGTTAGACCTTCGCAAGGCGGTTTCCTTCCTCGGCATTGACGATGATGAAGACTCCTGGATGCAATTTGACGACTATCATCGCTCGGCTCTCAGACGACTGGAAGCGAGTGGTGCCGACTTCGCACTCATGGCAAGCAACACTCCGCATCATCGCTTCGCACCTATAGTGCGCGGAATTGGGATCCCCGTCATCAGCATTTTTGAAGTAGTAGCAAAGGAAAGCGCTCGAATCGGGGCCAGCGAGGTTCTGATCCTCGGCACCGCCCAGACCATGCGATCAGTCAGATTTCGCGATGAATTTGCGAAATATGGAATAGAAGCAACTGGCCCGGGCGACGAGACCACTAGGGCCATGACAATCGAGTTGATCGCAGAGTTGCAGCTTGGAAGACTAGCGGGTGCAGCAGAACGACTCGGGAAGCTCGCCAAAGCCTGCTTCGAACACCAGTTCAAGACCCAGCCGCTAGTATGTCTAGCCTGCACAGAGCTGGCGCTTGCGTTTCAGGAGCATAAGGCACTCTCAACCTTCGAATACGACGGTATTTTGTATCTCAACAGCACCGCCGTGCACATAAATGCCGCCTTCGATCTCGCGGTCAATTGATGAGATAGGAATGGGCAAGATCGTCAAACAAGGCAGCTTTTAGTTGCGGCCGCGCTGATGGCTTCCGGCGCTTCCCCGCGGTGGACATACATCTCTTTGGAGGGGCGCATCGAATTGAACCGTCTCAATCAGACGATTGATTGACATTCCGAGACCGAATCGCTACGCTTGAAGAGTTCCGCCGTGGAGGCTCTATGCAGGTTACGTTAATACTTGCCATCGCGACCACAGCACTAATTGGGCCGGGAGCGGGTATGAGTCTTGATCAGTCGATCAAGCAACTCCCGGCGCGGCGCAGGATTGGTATCGTGGCCTACTCGGCGTACAGCAGGGCTGGCGATCAGGGAAACGGCCTGTTTCTCTATCCTCCGATTGGAATCGGAGCCCTCCTCTTTGCTATAGCCGCCGCGGTCAGCGGGCATCTTTGTAGACTCCCCAGCACATTACAGGCGCCGCTCGACATTTCGGGCATCCTCGCGATTCTGCACTCGCTTGCCACAGCTCGTGCCGCACCAATCAATCTCAGCCAACGCAAGTACGAGCCCACGGACGAGGCTAACCTCGCGCGAGTTCTCGATCGCTTTGAGTTTTGGCACAACTTGCGTGCTGTGCTCCAGGTCCTAAATTTCGCAGCATCATTGTGGGCAACTGTCGCGCTGGCGGGAAGTCGATGAGACAAACTGCAGCGCCCTCTCAGTCCAAGCCAGTGACCGAGTGTGAACCTGCAACCTCGGCAACAAGGAGCACGATCCTAGCCGCGGCAACGCCGCTCTTCGCCTCAAGCGGAATTCAAGGCACTACAATTCGTCAGGTTGCCGCTGCGGCGCGAGTTAATAGTCAACTCATCTACTACTATTTCGGCAACAAAGTTGGCCTGTTCCGTGCCGTGCTCGAAGGTGCGGCAGGCCGGGTGGCCGCTTTGCTGGCGCATGCCACAGTGAAGAATGGGTTGCCCAGGGAACGGCTTGGGCGCTTCGTTAGCGAGTGGGTAAGGGTGACCCTTGCGGAAGCTCCGACGCTGCGAATGTTGCACCGGGCGATGCTCGAAGGGGACAGGACGCTCGCTGGCGAGATCCAACTTTATGCCGCCGGTCACGCTGCACAGATCGGTTCCTTAATCGACGAGGGGAAAGCCACCGGCGCATTCCGCGGGGGCCTAGACACCCGCCGCGCGGTCGCTAGTCTTGTTGGGATGGTTCAGTACCTTGCACTTGCCGAGACCATCCTCTTTACATCAACGAACCTAAAGCAGGATCGAGAGGAGCGAGATGCTATGGCCCAACATACCGCCGAGCTATTCCTCAGAGGTTTGGATGCCGAGCGATGAACAAGAACCAATATTCGGGGGCGCTTTCTAGAAAGTCGATTCTCGAGAGAATACGGGGTCTAGGGACATGACCAACGTGGCCGGAATTGAGGTGCCATCTACCTCGCCCATATTTCTGACGATCGTTGCATTCCATGTCCTGCTAGGCCTCGCATGCGTCATCACAGGCGCCGTTGCGATGTTGAGCCCAAAACGCCAGGGTCGCCATCCGAATTTCGGCACGATCTATTTTTGGTGCCTGTCGGCGGTCGTTGCTTCGGCGAGCGGATTGTCCGCAGTCCGTTGGACTCGCGACTATGCCTTGTTCATCTTGGGGGCCCTGTCCTTCGCAGCGGCCCTGGTTGGACGTACTGCCAGGCGCAAGCGTTGGCCCGGATGGGTCCGCTGGCACATTACCGGAATGGGTGTGTCGTACGTTCTGCTGCTGACGGCCTTCTACGTGGACAACGGAAAGAGCCTGCCCCTCTGGAAGGAACTTCCGCCCATCGCGTACTGGCTTCTCCCGGGCGCGATCGGGGGCCCCATCATCATTCATGCGCTACTGCGTCACCCGCTCGTCAGCCGCATCGAGGGTTCGAAATGCGGTGTTCTGCTGGATGCGGAGGCCGTGTCTGCGATCAATGATAATCAGACGGCGCAAGCGTCGCTCGGACAACGTAAGGGGACACGCTTCCGAAGGCCCTGGATGGCTCTCGCCACGATAGTCGGTCTGATGGTTCTTGCCTGGGTGGCACTGGCGTTCGAATCAGGTACGTTCATTCGCGAAGATTCGATGTACGCCGTCGGCCCGGGAGAGTTTTCGCCCGACGCCATGGCGGCGCACAAGAAGCTGATCGATCTCGGGGACTACAAGATTGCGTATATCGACGAAGGCAAGGGCGAACCTGTCATTCTCCTGCACGGCTGCCCCTTCAGTGTGTTCGAATGGCACGAAGTAGCGCCGCTCATAGCCAAACACTTCCGCGTTATAGCCCCAGATCTCCTTGGATTGGGCGACACACCTGTGCGCCTCAATGACGATTATCGGCTGACGCAGGACGTGAAGATGGTGACCGCGTTGATGGACCGCTTAGGCATTCGTTCCGCGCGATTTGTCGGTCACGATCACGGCGGCGCCGTCGTTCAGCTTCTCATGCAACAGAATCCTGATCGAATCGACATGGCGATCCTCACAAACGTCGAAGCCTACGATCAATGGCCAAGCAAACCGGAGATGGGCGATCTTCGCCTTATTACAAACCCCGTAACGAGTCCGCTGGTGTATCTCGCGCTGCACTTCCGGGGTGTTCAGCGGAATCTCTACTCCATCGCTGTCGTAAACAGGTCCAGGTTGAACGACGAAACGCTGGACGCTTTTGCGTCCGAGCATCTTGCGAACGCCCGTCGATGGCAGCGCCTCAGGCGCTTCTTTGCATACCAACTCGACCCAGCCAATACCCATCTGACGCAGGACGCGGTCCCGGCAATGCGCCGGTTCACAAGACCGGTCCTCTTGCTTTGGGGTGAGAAGGACACAAACTTTGGGCCGCCGATCGCCAAACGGCTTGCACGCGATATTCCAGGTACCGTGGGTATTTCCTGGCTCACGAATTCAGCCCACTTACCGATGCTCGAACAACCCCAGGAGTACAGCGACATCGCCGATCGCTTCTTATCCGATGGGACGATCGTTCAGAGTCTTAAAGGAGCGATTGCGGAACCATGTTCTTCCCATCCTTGTTTGGACGGGCCCAGTCCATCGCTTCGCGCGCATTGATCGATATCAAACGACCACACGTCAGTGAATCACTACAGGAGGTGAACGCAATGAAGAAATACGTAAACCTTACCGGACAGGCTCTCCTCCTTCTCGCACTCGGATCGTTCATGATGCTGAGGGCTGCACGGGCCCAATCGGCCACATCACCTCTTAGTCTTGGAGATATCTTGCCGGATGTTTCCGGCCAGACCCCCTCCGGAGGCTCCTTGCGTCTTTCGGATGTCGTTGCGGGCAAAACCTCAGTCGTCGTGTTTTCGTTCAGCAAGACCGCCGGCAAGGACGCCCGGCTTTGGAACGTCCATCTGGACAAAGACTACGGTTCCAATCGTCTAGTCGCAGGTTCTACGGTCATAATGCTGGAGGCGGCTCCCAGACTTCTTCGAGGAATAATTGTCTCCGCACTCAAAAGCAATATGCCGCCGTCTATGCGGGACAGAACCATAGTGTCCTACCAGAATGAGGAGTTATGGAAGCGGCGTCTCGCGGTGGCCGATGACAGCCATGCATACGTATTGCTGCTGGGACCCGATGGCCACATGCGCTGGAGAAATTCCGCCGCTTTTAGCGATGCCGAATACACGGAACTGAAGAATAAGGTTCAAGAAGAGCTTCAATTTGCAAACCAACTCACGTCTCAATAGGAGGCAGGTTGAAAATGGGTTCCACCTTACATATGCATGTTCACAATACCTTCCCAATGGCGAGAGTTCGCGCGAGAACCAGTAAGCTTTCGAATCGTCAATGAGCGCAGCTAGAAGATCCACGCCTCGCAGTCGCATCAGGCCCCCAAATTCAGATCGTAGCCAATGCTACTCGATTGGTTTAAGCGTCAGAGCTTGAAGGGCACTGGTTTTTCGCAGGTGGTTTGGCTTGTCCCCAAAACAGGATTCTCCGGCCTCCAGGTATACAATCCCGGCATGGGTGGTGGCTCAAGACCTTCTCCGAGGTAGCTAAGCTAGCAGACCTCGATCTGGTCGATTCCCCGCTGATTGTCAGTCCCGACGATCTAGCAGAAGTCGTAGAGGCCCTCGCCAGACAGCGTGACGCCATCAAAGCCGTGTTTGACGATCCGCCCACTCAGAGCGTCAGCTACGAGGTAAAGAATGCCATCAACAATATGACCAAGGAGTAGGCTGCCGCCTAGCGCAAACGCTATCTGAAGGAAACCCAGCAGATTCATGCATTTTTGTGGCCCTGAGAACCTCGATCTGCTCCGCATGTACGAATCCGTGGTCGATGAATTCCGACTCAAGATAATCGCCAACCGGAAGGATTAATCAAACCTTCGACGATGTGATGGAGTATTTGGTAGATTTGTTGTTCGACGTCGTAGTACTTGGCCATACTGAAATCGGGTCGAACCGCAGCGAATCGACGAGCGCTTTCAGGGTGTCCGGGGAGTTCCTACGCGTCACAGCGGGATTATGTTCGAACGTCTATTTTTCGGAAGGCGGCAAGGCGTTCTTCCGGGAGGTTAGTTTAGGCGTTTGACAGACCTCATAGTGTTCGACGTTAAGTGGCGGATCGATGAGACACTCAAGGTCGTAGGCGTAATAGTGGGCTTTGGCAATGTTAGCGCCTGCGTACGCCACGATAGCTTCACGCGACTCCCAGAACGACAGCAGGAGAAAGTGCGTCCGCGCCTCTTCTGTCCGACGCAGCAGATAGACAGCGCGAACCCCGGGGTAGGTTCGATAGTCTCGAAAGCCGAAGTCGGTCAAATAGCGAAGGTACGCCTCGGCCTTCTCGGTGGGGACAACTCCGCGCCAGACCCGGGCAATCGTGTCTCCGCCTCTCACATTGCGGCCATCAGTTGGCCGGGATGGATCGGGTGAGCTGTTCGAAGACACTTCGTAGTGCCGCACATGAGGCTCCATTTCGATCAGGTAGTCGGAGTCGAAGTCGTAATACTTGGCCATGCTGTAATCGTCCCCAGCAAAGCGCTTGATGGCCTCAGTGTCGTCCCAGAACGTCAGCATCTCGAAATGCGTCGCATCTGCTTCTGTGCGGTACAAACACCACGCCTCTCGATTTCCGCGCGTAGCCAGATACTCGGGCAGCGCAATCCTGCGCATGAGGTCCAGGTATTCATCAGCCTTCGAAATGGGAACCATCCCGTGCCATATTCGAGCGATCATGTCAATCCTCCGTCAAGGGACACAAGCCGAGTGGCGCATGATCGGCCAGGGTCAAGTCCGGGATCATAGATAGTGAGTTCAAGACCGAGCGCTTGGGGATGGAGGACGAGCGGAGTCAAAAGATCCGCCAGTTCCTTGAATGTCGGTCCGCCCGGTTCGGGAGAATCCACGGCCGCCATGACGGTCGGGTTGATGACATCGGCATCCAAGTTAATCCAAAACGCACGCGGTTCCTCGCTCGATCCAGGTGCTGTGAGCCGTTTGAGGGCTGCTGCTGCAACGTCGTCCACGCCACGATCACTGACCGCAGCGCCGGGAATGTCGAGAATCGGAGACGCGCCAAGCGCCGCGCGGGATTTTCCTTGTCAATGCTCAATTCCGTGCCGCTGGCATCGCCGCGCTACCTTTGGCGTTCTGCCAGAGAATCGCGTTCAACGCCTGCGCATCGGCCGCGTCAGGTCGGGAAAAATCCATTCGCGATGATTCCTTCGCGCCTGGAGCTTTCTTGTCGTTCATTTGGTACAGAAGCCCACTCCGGAGGTTCTTGTCATCGGCTTGATAGGGCGGCTGGGTTCCGGGACCAGCGAAGAGCGCCGCGAACAGGGGCGCGTGTGCGTCGAACAGATTCATTGGAGGAAGCCCGAGCAGATCCTCCATTGTGTGAATCATGCTCACGGTCGTGTAAAAGTGATGGTCAACGAAAGGCTTTTCCGCGGGTGGCGAATACTTGCTGATCACTAAGGCAATCGAGCGGTGAGCGTCAACGTGGTCCGCTCCGTTTTGTGCATCGTCTTCCACAACGAAGATCGCCGTATCGTCCCAGTAAGGGCTATGCGACACCGCATCCACTACGCGTCCGACCGCGAGATCGTTATCAGCGACAGAGGCTCGCGGCGCTGGCCTGCCGACGCGCGTTCCACCGGTATGGTCGTTTGGGAGATACAGTTGGACGAACTGCGGCAATTCCTTTGGAGTACCACGAGCTCTCACAAACTGGTCAAACTCGCGAAGAAACTCGTCGGCACGAAGCTGGTCTGGATACTCAATTGCAAAATCCGGATAGAGAGGATCGATGTGGTCGCGCTGCGCCTCCTTTGTCGGGCGGACGCTTTTCAACCGAGGAATTGCCCACGGCCAGGGACTCGGTCCGCCGCGAGGATTACCTACATTCGACGGCAACCGGTCTCCTTTCTTGATTTCTGGGGTCGAACACGTATCGGAAACTGGCGATGGCCTGCCCTCCCTCGGAGAGTTCACTTTTTCGTCTTTACACCAAGTGAGCGCCATCATCTCTCCATAGATACGATAGGTGAAGTTATGCTTCGCAAGATTGTCCCAGAGAAAACCGGTTCCTGGATCGTCCATATCGGGGACACCTTGATCGAGTGAGTTGCCGAAATCCTGCGGACGCTCACTTCCTCGATAAATAACAGGCCACACTTTTTCGATGTAATCGGAAGTGGCGGACGCATCCGACCACAGATGCCCATTGGCGGATACGTCCCCGCTGTCATAGAAATTGTCGAGCACTCCAAACTGCAGGGCGAGTTTGTGCTGATTGGGTGTAATCTCAGCGCCGTACATGGTCAGTGACGGATCGCCGTCGCCGACTGGCAAATCGCCAAGAATCTGATCGTAAGTGCGATTTTCTTTAAGGATGTAGATCACATGCCGTATGGGATTCTTGCCGCTTGCAAACGTAATCTTGTCAGGGCTGGCGTGGAGACAATTATTGTCCTCAACCTGTCGCGTATACGTGGGAAGATTCTTGTCGATGTCGTCGAGGCTCAACCTTTGGATCGACCCGCCGATCAGTGTAGCGATGTAAGGATGCGGGTCCGGATGCAGCCCGGATTGCACCTCTGCTTTCATATTGTTTGGCCCGCTGCCTTGGCCTTTGGCAGTTGCGATCAGCAAGTCGCCTCCCGCAATGGCTAGTGCGCTGGGATACCATTCCGTTGGGATGAAACCGATGGGCAATTCAATGTCAACCTGATTTGACGCCTGCTCGTGGTCCTTGGTTTCGAATACTGCAACAGCGTTAAGCGATGCACTAGCGGCATAGAGGTGTTTTTCATCCGGGGAAAGCGCTATAGCAATTGAAGCGGCGCCAGTCGCACCATCTTTGCCAGCGGTAGCACGGTAACACCGCACCGGTACACCCCTCTTCAAATCCACGGCCGCGATACCATCGGCTTTAGCCATCGCCGCATTACTCATGGCGACGAACAGGACATCCTCACTTCTGCTCAGAAGCATGGTCGTGGGATGCGTACCAGGGGCTACGGGATCTGAAGGAGGCCAAAACTCAATTCGGCGCGAGATCTTTCCTGTGTCGAGATCCAGTTCTGCCACCGCAGATTCATTCCACAAGCTAACCCATGCCTTGGTTCCAGCCTGGTTGGCAATGGCGGTGTACGGATAAGCCGTCGGTACATATCTACTAGTGCTCAGATCGAAGGACCTGGAAATTTGGCCGGAGGTAACGTCGAGCAGCACGACATTGTCCGAGAGATTATTGGCTATCAGCAACCGGTCGCCGCTGGCTGAACCTAAGACGGCAAACCCGGCTGGATACGCGGGCGCAGCTCCTGCTGCTTGTTTGTCGAGCTCGTAAGTGAGTTCTTTCCCCGGTACAAGCGGCTGCGAGGGAATTCTGATGAAACGTTCGGGCGTGACTTCTCCGTCCGTGAATTTGTAGACGGCGATGCCGTTCTCTGAGATTGAGGACATCGAGGCGTAAAGTTGTTTGCCATCGCTCGAAAAGGCCAGCCCGATGAAGTAGCTTTGCAGGGTCGATTTTTCGTCGGCGCGCAGACGTTCGTCGGGAAAATCGCGCACCTGATTGTTGCTGAGGTCGAGAATCGCAATCGACTGTCGCAATCCACTTCGTTCCGTGCCATATCCCTGATTGAGCAGCGCGGCGTAACGGCCATCGGGACTCACGGCGATCGTCGCAGGGTAGCTGTTGGTGCGAGCAATGAATCCGGGTACAGGAACGGTCAGGGTTTTGCTCGTAGGAAGATTGATTTGATGCGCGCGCTGGTTTGCGTGCGCTACCATCAACAAAAGACAAGAAAGGGAAAGTGCAGCCAAAAAAAAGGCGAGGACATTTTTCACAGTTGAGAGCCTCTGTCGGTTTGTATCGTCCTATGCAGCCAAGATGTCATAGCGAGACGGAGTGGTCTTGAATGCATTTGACCCGCTTGCGCTACAGTGCGTTTCACAAATCCAGCGAGGGACGGCCAGAACCACGGGTCTGATACTTTCGAAGAGTTTAAACCGGCCGAGCGACGGCTTTGGATTCGGTTGCCGCTATTGTCAGAATCGCTTGCAAACTTCGTATCACATCGGAGTGCGTTGTCGCCCACGAAGACACACTGATTCGCATAGCCTTGCGATCCTTCCAGATGGTGCCGCCACACCAGCAAGTTCCTTCTGCCAGAACGGCATCAATTATGCGGGTAGTTGTTTCGTCATCTCCGAAGGACACTAGT
>Ga0116221_1002244_pt1 | contig 12617 bp, 4 predicted proteins | sample Sb_taG_5_FD_88965 | JGI IMG/M metagenome (GOLD analysis project Ga0116221, IMG submission 88965) | Peat soil microbial communities from Weissenstadt, Germany - Sb_50d_8_FC metaG | ecosystem: Environmental > Terrestrial > Soil > Wetlands > Peat | place: Germany: Weissenstadt | collected 2010-09-21 | reverse complement strand
GGAGTCAGTGACGCCAGCACGACCTTGATGTTATTGGCGCGCGCCATGTCGCACATCGATATCAGGTAGCTCTCGGTATCTTCGAGCGTCATGGGGCCCACGTTGCCGCCGATATCGTTGGTGCCGGCGAGAATCACCACTGCCTTGGGCTTCAGCGCGACCACGTCGGGATAGAAGCGGAGCAGCATCTGCGGCGTCACCTGCCCGCTGATTCCGCGGTTGACATAGGGCTTTCCCGGGAAAAACGCGCCATAGTTGGGGCGTCCCCAGTTATCGGTGATGGAGTCGCCCATGAAGACCACGCGGTCCTCGCCCGCCGCGGGCGGCTGCAACTTCTGGTTGTCGGCGGCGTAACGGAAGCGGTTGCCGTAATCGTTGATCATCCGCGCGGCCGGCGCGAGCACCGAAGGCGTCGGAAAGGGAGGCGGTCCGGCGGGCGGCTGGGCCCAGGCCGCCACCGCGAGCAAAAGGGCGAGCGTGATGCGCATGGTAGTTATTGTATGGCACCCACGCCGGTCCGGGCAGGCTGTGGGGCTGTGGCCGACTGCCAGTCGGCCAGCAGGCTACCAGTCTGCCACACAAGGACTGGCCGAAAAAGTGGAAACTCCAGGGACCCGCTGAAAGCGGGACCATTCACCTTCGCGCTTGCGCCATCGGAATTACGGAAAAGCCGCCCTGAAATACGGCCGAGGGGCCGGTATCGAGACGGTACTCGGTGGCCTCCGGGCGGCGGCCCTTCTCGGAACGCCCAACCACCGAGGGCAGCACCCGCAGATTGCGCCTTTCCAATCGGATGTACGGCGCGCCCTCCACACGGAAGCCGGCGCCCTGCGCGGAAGTGAGCTCGGCCCACCGGACGGCTTTCGTGCCCTTGGCCGTTTCGCTGTCGGTGCGGCCCGCGTACACTCCGAGGATGGGTGCGGTCCGCTCGTTGGGGTAGGCATCGAGCGGGCCCAATCCCAGCCAGCGCAGATTGTCCAGCCCGGCGGCGGTCTCGAACTCCATGCCGATCTCGGGCAGCCACGGGAACTCCACGTGGGGTTTTAGCGTGTACTCCACCGATAGCACGCCATCGCGGCCTACCCGGTACGAGTACGCCACGGAGAACGAGTTCTTGTCGTTGACCGTGTGTTCGGCTTCGGCATCGATGCAGACGCCCGAGGCTTCCTCGCTTACGTTCCAACTTTTCACCGCCACCGCATACTTGTTCAGGTCCGGAACGGCGTCCGGCTGCATGCGCAGCGTGAGCACATCGTTAGCCCCCAACGGCCTCCAGATGGTGAAGCGCGAGCCGGAGATGACTTTGGCGGCGCCGGCCGATGCCGAAATCAGCCGGGCGGTGGCCGGATCGAATTCATAGGATGCGGACCCGGCCGTGACCACGACGGTCCTTCCGCTACGCACGCGCACCTGCGATTGAACGGAGCGGGCCGGCTCCGGGGCGGGGCCGTCCGCCAGCAACTCCACGGCGCGCTGGACGATCTCCGAGCCATCCGGACGAAGAAACGCAAGGTGCGCGTAGTACGCCACGCCCGGCTGCACCGTCTTGATGGCATCCACAGGCAGGGCCAGGTACCCGATGGCGTGGGGCGCGGCATTCACCTTGGCCTCGCCCTTGGCCAGTTCGCGGTCATCCGCCATGAGGCTCCAATGGACCGCGACCGTGGAAAGCTCGGTGAAATCGTAATCGTTCCGGATAGGAACCCGCACCTGCCCCTGGCCGGGCCAGAAACGCAACGGGTCTTCGGCAACGGCCACGGGCGCATACACGGCCCTCGCCTCCCAATAGTCCCTCTGCGGCGTGCGGTCGGCCCTGACGATGCCGTCCCACCCGTCGGTGACGATCTGAATGTACTTCTCCGGCTCGCCGTTGGCGCCGGTGCGCGTCCTGGTCAGACCTTGATCCTGCCACATCCAGATGGATCCGCCCGCGCCGCTGGGGTGCTGGGTCAGCGCGCGCCAGGAGTCCGCCAGCCCGCCGAACCCATCCTCCGCGTAGGCATGCGTATATTCCGTGGTGATGATGGGGCGGCTGGAGTGCGCGGCGAGCTGATCCAGGGCGGAAGGCGGGCGGTAGTGCGGCGCCAGGATATCGATCTCGGGCGGGAGGAACTCTTCGATACGCTGCGGCATCAGCACCGGCCGCGTGGGGTCGGAGCCCTTCACAAAGCGGATCATCGCCAGGTGCAGGGCGGTGAAGGGATTTTCGTTGCCGATATCCCAGACGATCACGGAGGGATGATTGCGGTCGCGTGCGATGGTCTCCTGCGCGCGCAGCAGGCCGGATGACATGAAGGACGGGTCGTCGCCCGATCCGCCGCCGAAGCCCATGGGTACTTCGTCGAGTACGTACATGCCCATCTCATCGCAGAGTTCGATGAAACCCTCGGCCGGCGGATAGTGGGATGTCCGAACCATGTTGATATTCGCGGCCTTCATCAGGCGCAGGTCTTGCAGCCAGTCTTCCCGGCGGGTGGCGCGGCCCACGTCGGGGTTTTCGTCGTGGCGGCACACGCCGCGCAGTTTCACCGCCTGGCCGTTGATGCGCAGCACGCCGCCGGTGGTCGAGATCTGGCGGAAGCCCACGGCCGATGTCCGCGCGTGCGTGACGGCGCCGCCCTGCGCCAGTTCCACCGTGAGCCGGTACAAGTCAGGAGTTTCGGCGGTCCAGTGCCGGGCCGCGTTCACGTGCATGGTGAGAAGCGTGTCGCGCGCCGTGCCGCGGTGGGCCGGAATGGCCAGGACGGTCCGTTGAACTTCTTTGCCATCAGGCGCGGTCAGGGTAGCCCGCAGCTCGTAGCCGTGGTCCGGCGCGGCGTTCGGGCCGCCCGGGCCAAAACCGCCGCGTCCTCCGGCCGCCTGTGCGCCTCCTCTGCCCGCCGGTGCGGCGCCTCTGCCGCCCGGGCCGCCCCTGCCTCCCGTGCCCGCGCCGCCAAAGCCGCGGCTTCCGGACACCAGCACGCGCAGTTTCAGATCGGCGTCGCGGAACTGGGCGTCGAACGTAGTGGATGTCTCCACGCGGTCGATGTAGGTGGCCGCCGGCATGGCCTCCAGCCAAACGTCACGGTAGATGCCGCCCATCGCCCAGTCATCGTTGGTATCGAATGCGGAGTCCTTGGTGGACTGCCGGACGCGCACGGCCAGCCGGTTCTCCGCCCCGACCTTGAGTGTCGGGGTCACGTCGTAGGCGAACCCGGTGAACCCGCTGTCGTGGCGCCCCAGCGGCGCGGAGTTCAGCCAGACCTCGGCCGAATCCCAGACCCCGCCGAAATGCAGCAGCACCCGCTTGCCGGTGAGAGCGGCGGGCGCCTGAAAGCGAAGCACGTAGAAGCCCTCGCCGCCCTGCCTCGTCCGCGCGTAAATGGGTTCCTCGAACCCCTGCAAGGCCCAGTTCGAGGGTACCAGGATGGGACGGAAGCCCCCGCCCGGAAAGCCATCCTGGTGGAACCCGGCGAGGCGATCCGCCGCGGCCGCATCGGCGGCAAACGCGAAATCCCAGGTTCCATTGAGCGAGGTCAACTGGGACGGTTGCGCGCAGGCGGTGGCGAGCGAGGCGAGAAGCACGGCGTATCTCGCGTGCCGGAAAAACAGGATCATATTCGATCGCCCAAGAAGCGGAATAACACCTTTGTCCTTCATGTAAGAGTTCTCCATACCTATATCGCCGTTACTCAGTTGCCAACTGCGGCAGGGCGGGTTCAATGGAAGAGTTGGCAGGCGAAACCGCCTGCCCACCAATTAGAACTGGAGCCGGGCCGAGAACGCCATTACGCGGGCCGGGAATGTGCCGGTTGGCAGACCAACGGCCGTAGCATTGGATACCGCGTTGGTAGACGGGTTGAACTGGATCCCGGTATTCATCGCGTTGAATTGCGGGTGATTGAACGCGTTGTACGCCTGAACCTGAATCCTCAGAATGCGCTTTTCGGTGCCCAGCGGGATGTTCTTGGTCATGGTCAGGTCGAAGTTCGTCACGCGCGGATAGGTGAGGGCTCCTGACCCGCCGCCCTGATTACCCAGAGCGGGCGGGCCGACAATCGAGTTGTCCGGGCCGGTGGCCAGGGCCGGCATGGCATATGCCGCCGGATTGAAGTAAGTGCCCGCGGGGACGTTGGCCAGCGGATTGCCGATCACCTCGCAGCGCTGAGAGACGTCCGGCGTGCCGGTGTAGCCGCCCGACACGCCAGGCGAACCCGAAGTGAGGCCGCAACCCGGATTAAACGGCGCGCCGCTCTGGATGGAAGTGATTCCGGAGAAAGTCCAGTGGTCGGTCACAGCGCCCAACACCTTAATCCCATACTTTTTCGCGACATTGGGAAGATCGTAGTAGTAGTTGATCTGGAGATTGTTGCGCCGGTCCGTGCTCAGCCGGCCGTAATTCCAAGCCTCGTTGTCAGGGACGGCCGGGTTGTAACTGGTGGTGCCCAATGCTTTGGACAAAGTGTACGAAAGGCCAAATACCAGGCCGTGTGAGAAGCGCTTCTGCATGGTGGCGGTGAGGGCGTTGTAGTTGGTGTGTCCGATCATCGCGGACTCGGTGATTGAGCCGTAGCCCGAGTATACCTTTCGTTCGAAAATAGAGCCAATGTCGGCGCTGGTGTTGCCTGCCGTGGTGGGATTCAGATTCGAAGGGGTGAACGGCCATCCGGTTCCTATGGGAATCCAATTGGCATCGTAAGTAACGTGTTGGTTGTAGCTGTAGCTCCAGGTGTAGCCGACATCGAACACAATGTTGCTGCCGATGCTTCGCTGCACGCCCATGCTGGCGTTCATGACCGCGTCCCACGGAACATTGGCAGGCCACGCGCTGGGAGCGGTGGGAGCGACGCTCAGACTGCTCAGGCTCGGCGCAGCGCCCGTGTTTTGCGCCGCGATCTGCGCAAAGCTGAGGTTGGAGACCGTCTGCTGATAGGCCATGGGCGGCTGTCCGGACAGGACGTAGTATTCATTGCCGTCGAGCCGGTTGAAAAACATTCCCCAGCCGCCGCGGATAGCGGTCTTTCCGTCGCCCATGACATCGTAGGCGAAACCGATACGCGGCGCTACCACAAGAGGCTTCTGATGGTAAGGCGCCAGCGGCACGCCGTTGACTCCGAGCACCTGCATTCCCGACGTGGGGTCGCCCGAATTGGGGACAAAATCGCCGATGAATCCGCTGCTGACGGTTGCGCCAGTTGCCGGATCCTTGGCCACCAGCCCGGTGTTCGACGTGCAGGTCGCGGCGCCATTCGAGCAAGCCGGAACGTAAATCCGCGACATTGCCGATGCGGAATAGGCTGACGGATTGAAGTTTTGAAAAGTCTTTGCATAGTCCTGCTGAGGCGTCTGGTGATAGAATCGCGCCCCCAGATCGAGAGTCAGCCTGCGGTTCACTTTCCAGTTGTCCTGCAGATAAAACTCTGCGTTCCAATAGTTGACGTTGAAGCTGGTTGTGACATTGTATTGGCTGTAACTGCTGACGTTGCCGAGAAGGGCGTTGGCGAAACCGTCATTCGTGTTGAGCAGCGGAACCGAGGTTGAGGATGCAAAACTGAAGGCCCCCGCGTAGTTTCGATCGGAGGGCTGATACTTCAGATTGTATTCAAGGTAGAGTCCCGCTTTGAGCGAGTGACTGCCCACGATCTTGCTGAGGTTGTCCGTAACGTACCAGGTTGGGTTGATGGCGATCTCCTGTCCGGCCGAAGCGCCCGTGCGGCCGTAGGACATCGCATTGCTGGGCGTGCCGCCGAAGCTGAAGGTGGGGAGGATGTTCTGGTAACCGTTGACAACGCTTTGGGGGCCATTGTCCGCGGCGGTCGGCACTGGGAAGAGCACCGGCAGGCCAGGGATCAGCGACCGGTCCTCACTCTTATAGTTATCCGCCGGGATATAGTTATACATGTCCCAATTCACGGCAATCGAGGCTTCGTTGACCATGGTCGGCGTGATCGAGTAGGTAACGGTGCCGAGATAGCCTTGCCCGCCGTTCGGATGGTTGATGGGGGCAATTCCCTGCTGACCCAGTATGCCTCCTACGTCGGAAGTGAACTGGACCCCATCGTACAGTGTAACCGAGGTGTCGTAGTCCTGCATCCAGCGGAAGGTGGCGTTGATCTTCGACGTGATATTGCCATCGATACGAAGCACGTCGTTGCGCCGCGGGTGGGTGCCGCTGCTCTGCTCGAAGTAGTTCACGACGTTCATCTGAGCGGCCAGAGTGGGAGTATAGTTGGGCGTCGGGAAGAAGTTGAGCAACTGCTGGCCCACCGGATTGATGCGCGACGCGGGCATGACGTCGCCGGGGAACGCCACGTTGTTGTTGGCCGGATCGAGGACCTGAATCAGGCTGCCGTTGTTATTGAAGCTCTTGGAGAAGTCGCCCACGCGCTCCAGCGCCGTGGGTGTGTACATACTCTCCGAGCCGCCGCTGACGAACTGGCCGGTGTACTCCTGGGACCAAAAGAAGAACAGCCTGGTCTTGGCCGTGTTGAAGTGCTTCGGAATATACACGGGACCGCCTATGCCGTAGGTCTCGACGTTGTACCGGTACGGCAGGCGGGGAGTAGCGGCGCCATTCTTGATGGTGTGGTTGTTCACCCAGGTATCCGCGTTGAATTCCTCGTGCCGGTGGTTCCACGCGGCGGTGCCATGGAACTCCTGTGTTCCGCTCTTGGTCACGACGGTGATCATTCCGCCCGAGTTGCGCCCGAATTCGGCGGCGTAGTTCGAAGTCAGAACTTTCAACTCCTGAATCGCGTCGAGGTTCGGCTCAACCTGAAGGGAAGTCGACGATCCCGTATCCATGTCGGTGATTCCGTCGACGCTGAAGTTTACCGTCGAGGACGGGGCTCCGTTGACGCTCATGCCGCTGATGGCGCCGTGGCTGGTGACGTCGCGGCTGGCCGCAGTGTCGATCACACCCGGAACCAGCCTTGGATAGCCGAACAGGTCCCGGCCCTTCAGCGTCAAATCTTTCAGAGCGCCGGCGTCCACGGTCTGGGACTTCTCGGAACTCGCCAACTGTACCTGCGCCGCGTCGGCCGTGACGGATATGGATTCCGACAGATTACCAATCTGGAGAACCATCCTGCCTGCGTTATGGGTTTCCTGAATGACCACCTCAATGCCGGTGACCGTTTCACTCTTGAACCCGGATGCTTTGACCGTCAGGTTGTAGGTACCCGGATCCAGGTTGAGGAACCGGTACGTGCCGAGGTTGTCCGTGCTTCCCTGGCGGACCGCGCCTGTGCCGGTGTTGGTCAGCGTGACCAGTGCGCCCGCAACCGCCGCGTCCGACTGGTCGACAATCGTTCCCACTACCGAACTGGCTACAGTCTGCCCGAACAGGCCGGTGCAGCACAGCGCGAAGGCAAAGACGATGCCCATGAAGCTCTTCAGTTTCATGATTCGGACCATAGCATCTGAAACTGCCGTTGTCAATCGTCCTACCGGCCTGCAGAGAGGCGTGATATTCTGATGGTCGACCCATGGTGAAGTGGCCTGTGCTCCGGGCACTAATTCTTGCCGGACTGGGTACGGCGTCTGCTTGTGCGCAGAACGGGACCGCCCCTATTGTCATCGATTATCCGGTCGACGGGTCGGTCTTCCCTCCCGACATGGCTGCTCCTACGTTCCTCTGGCGCGACCCCGCTCCGCTCGCCGTCTCCTGGCGGATCGACGTATCGTTCGCCGATGGTTCCGCTCCCATACATGCAGCGTCTAAGGGCGAGCGGATGCGCATCGGCGAGATCGACCCCCGCTGCGTCGCGCCCACCAATCGGCCTCCCAGCCTTACGCCGGAGCAGGCCGCCGCCCACACCTGGATACCCGATCCCGCCACCTGGGCCGCGATCAAGAAGAATTCGGTGGCCGGCGCCGCCACCGTTACCATCAGCGGCTTCGCCTCAGGGAATGTCCGCCAGCCGGTATCGCGCGGACACATGCTGCTCAATACCTCGGCTGACCCGGTGGGCGCACCCATCTTCTACCGCGACGTGCCGCTCATGCCGTCGAAACTGGAGAAGGGCGTCATCAAACCTCTCGACTCCCGTGCCGTCCCCCTGATCGCATGGCGCCTGCGCGACGTGGCTGAAACGCAGAGCCGCGTGCTGCTGGAAGACATGCATAGCTGCGCCAACTGCCACTCCTTCTCGGGCGACGGGAAGACTATGGGGATGGACCTCGACGGCCCCGCCAACGACAAGAGCCTCTATACGCTCGTATCCGTGCAACCGAAAATGACCATCCGCAATGAGGACGTGATTTCGTGGACCTCCTTCCGGAGAGAATTGGGTAACCAGCTTCGCGAAGGCTTCATGTCCCAGGTTTCGCCCGATGGGCGCCGCGTGGTCACCACCATCAAGCCTCCCGGCACCGCGGGCACTCACTTCTACTACGTCGCCAATTTCGAGGACTACCGCTTCCTGCAGGTCTTTTATCCCACGCGCGGCATCCTGGTCTGGTATGACCGCGACGCGCGCAAGCTCCAACCGCTGCCCGGGGCCGACGACCCGCGCTACGTGCAGACCAACGCCGTCTGGAGCCCCGACGGCAGGTACCTGGTATTCGCGCGGGCCGAGGCGAAAGATCCATTCCCGGCCGACGGCAAAATGGCGGCCTACGCCAACGACCCCGCCGAAGTCCCGATGCAGTACGATCTGTACCGCATCCCCTTCAATGACGGCAAAGGCGGCCAGCCCGAGCCCATTGCCGGCGCCTCCCGCAACGGCATGAGCAACAGCTTCCCGAAGATTTCGCCGGACGGCCGCTGGATCGTCTTCGTACAGGCCCGCAACGGGCTGTTGATGCGCCCCGACAGCCAGCTCTACATCGTCCCGGCGGCGGGCGGGCACGCACGCCGGATGCGCGCGAATACGCCCTTGATGAATTCCTGGCACAGTTTCTCCCCCAACGGCCGCTGGCTGGTCTTCTCCTCCAAGAGCCGCTCGCCCTATACTCAGATGTTCCTCACTCACATCGACTCGGAGGGGCGCGACTCCCCCGCCATCCTGATCGAGAATTCCACTGCCAGTAATCGCGCCGTCAACATCCCCGAGTTTGTGAACGTGCCTCCGGCCGGCATCGCGCGCATCGAAGTGCCGGCGGCCGACTTCTACCGCCAGTTCGACGTGGCCGCGGATCTGACCAAGAAGGGCGAGTACGCCGCCGCCATTGCGGAATGGACCAAAGCTCTGGCGATGAACACCGGCGATGCGCGCGCCTACAACAACTTCGGCATGAGCCTGGCGGGAACAGGCAGGGTGGAGGAAGCCATCGCGCAATATCAGCACGCCCTTGCGCTCACACCCGCTTACCCCGAAGCGCACAACAATCTGGGGAACGCGCTGGCCGGCACGGGCCGCCTGGAAGACGCCATCGGGCAATACCGGCAGGCGCTGGCGAGCGACCCCGCCTCCGCCGACGCCTACAACAATCTGGGGACGGTGCTGATGCAACAGGGGCGCCTGCGCGACGCGATTGGGCAGTTCGAGGCCGCGCTCGCGATACGCGCGGATAACGCCGAGGCGCACAACAATCTCGCCGGCGCCCTGTCGGCGGGAAACCGTCTCGAAGAGGCCATCGCCGAGTGCCGGAAGGCCATCGAAATCAATCCCGCGTACACCGGCGCCTACAACAATCTCGGCGCCGTGCTGGCGCGGCAGGGCAAGCTCTACGAAGCCATCGTGCATTTCCGCAAGGCACTCGAGTTGAACCCCGGCGGCGCACAGGCGGAGGCCAATCTGGGGTCCGCGCTGCTGGCCCAGGGCAAGTTCGACGAGGCCATTTCGCATCTGGAGAGCGCCCTCGCCGCCGGTCCGGAGACGGCCGACCTGCACAATAACCTGGGGATGGCCCTGGGCGAGAAGGGGCGTGCCGGCGAAGCAATTCCACACTTTGAGAAGGCCGTCACCCTGGACCCCGCGAATTGGAATGCGCACGCCAATCTGGGACGCGCCTACTCCTCCGGGCAGCGGTTTGACCAGGCCATCCTGCAATACGAAAAGGCGCTGGAGCAGAATCCCGGTTCCGCGGAATTGCACAGCCAGCTTGGCTATGCGCTGGCCAACCGGAACCGCGTCGCGGAAGCCATTCCGCATTTGGAACGCGCGCTCGAGATCTCTCCCGGCCTGGTGGACGCGCGCTACTATCTGGGCGCGGCGCTGATGATGAACGGCCAGAGAGCGCCGGCGCTCGCCGAGTGGCGGCAGGCGCTGCGCCAGGATCCGGACAATCTCCGGGTGCTCAACGACACTGCCTGGGTGCTGGCCACGTGCGCCGACGCCGCCATTCGCAACGGCGCCGAGGCCGTCGCTCTCGCCGAGCACGCCGCGGAGATTACCTCCGGACGCGAAGCGTCGGTGCTCGCGACGCTGGCGGCTGCCTACGCGGAAACCGGCCGTTTCGACAGGGCTGTGGAGTTGGAGAGCCGCGCGACGGACCTGGCGGCCCGGGAAGGAAACGCTGTCCTGGCGGCAACACTACGTTCCCGGTTGACACTGCTGCAGGCGAGGAGTCCGATTCGACAGCCTTGATTCCGTACGGGAGAAGGCCCGCTAAAGAGGGTCCGCAGGCTGAAGCCCAATGCCGCTTTCTTTGGCTGTGGGGCGGACCCCCTGGTCCGCCGGGGTCCCCTCGGGGGAGCGCCCTCGTCGGCCTTCCTCGCTTTCTGCCGGATCTTGATGCTATTGGCGAAAGCGGGACGAGGGCGTCCCGCGCGGACCAGGGGGTCCGCCCCACAATAAATGCAGAATCGCAAAGTAAGTGGCCTTTGGCTTAAGCCTGGCTTAAGCCTGCCCCGCCAAACGAACCGATCGTCTCGCTCCGTGCAACGGAGTGTCCCGCCTCTACTTCTTTTTCGGGGGAGCTTTGGCCGGCGTATCTTCCTCGCCCGGCGGAGGTGCACTGGCGCTCCGGCCGCCGCCCGAGGGGAGCTTCCAGCCATCGAACGAGGGCCCGTTCTGGAAGAACTTCGAGTCCTTGCTGAGCGGATTGCCTTTGGCGTAATTGGCGTTGGCCTGGCCGAAGATCTTTCCCGCCCGCAGCGTGTCGTCGTGAACCTTGTTCATCAGCATTTGATACCGGTCGTCGGTCTGCGGGAACCCCGAGAACACGCTCAGGTCGTTGTTGCCGATGATTACGACGTCGACGCCCGGCACCGACGCGATGTCATAAGCGTTGGCCACGCCGGTGGGAGTTTCGATCATGATCACCACCAGCATATTGTCATTGATCGTGTGGGCGTAGTCGATGCCGTTGATGCCCCAGATGCTGCGCGCCTGTCCCTGGCCGGAACTACGCCGCGCCACCGGTGGATAGCGCGCCCACTTGGCCGCCTCACGCGCCCGATCCACATCGTCCACGGTGGGGACAATGACGCCCAGCACACCAATATCGGTAGCGTGCTGGATGTGCCATTCCTGTGCGTCCGGCAGGCGGATCATGGGAATAGCACCGGCGTGCGGGCAGGCCGCGATCATGGCCTCTATGTCTTTGAACTCCAGCGTGCTGTGCTGCATTTCAAACCAGGTGTAGTCGAAATGCTTGGCCGCTTCGCAGTATCCTGCGATATCGAACTTGGACTGCGTGAAGCTGAAGACCTGCTTGCCTTCCAGGAGCTTTTGCTTGACGGTGTTATAGAGTGGCGGATGGGCCGCCGACTGTGCCAGCGCCGGAATACCCAGCAGCGCGGCGGATACAACCAAACTGAACGTGGATGAGAATCTCATCGTCGATTATCCTTTCCAAAAACGAGTCCAAAACGGGACCAACCAGGGGATTGCGAGCGCTACCAGTTCGGCCGGCGTCCCTCTTGCGCCGGCTGCGGCCACAATGTACTGCCGGCCGGCGATGATCGCGGCAGCGCCATCTCGTAAATGACCGTTCCGGTCTTCTTGTCAATCGCCCGGATCATTTTACCACCCGCCTCGGGCCCGCGTTGAACAGGCCGGAACATCCGGTGGTCTGGTTCTGTAATCTCACGTTCTGGAAATGGGACTTTGGCGAATGCATTTCATCTTTCATGGGCCGGTTTCATTTCTAGTGAAGGCGGTTGACGAGCGCCCTTGAGTTCGATACAGTTTGGCACGAATGGTCGCGCGTCAAACGGGGAAGGAGAAGCAAACGATGTCCGATAAAAGGCAATCCCGCCGGCAGTTCCTCGGAGCTTCCACCGGCGTTACCGCCGCGGTGGCGGCGGCGCTCGCGGATCCGCCGCACGCCGCTGCGCAGTCGGCCGGAGTCAAGAAGGCGGATCTTCCCGATCTGACCATCAAGGAAGTAAAAGTTTACGTAGCGGACCTTTCCAATTTTCGCCGGCTGAACTCCAGCGAGACCGGCGAGATTCTCTCGGTAGTGACTAATAGCGGTCACGAGGGGAACTACACCATCGGAAACCGCGGCCTGACGCCGAACTGGCTGGAATGGGCCAAGCCGGCGTTGCTGGGCAAGAACGTCATCGACCTGCTGCCCACCATCACGGCCACTACCGGCACGAAGGAAGTTTTCGGTTTCAGCGGCGGCCGCTCCGGAGCGCCCGGCGGAGGCCGTGGCGGCGCGAATGCCGCGGCCGGCGGAGGCCGTGGTGGCGCAAATGCTGCGGCCGGCGCTGGAGGCGGCGGTATGGGCCGCGGCGGTGGCTC
>Ga0116221_1002235_pt1 | contig 12651 bp, 10 predicted proteins | sample Sb_taG_5_FD_88965 | JGI IMG/M metagenome (GOLD analysis project Ga0116221, IMG submission 88965) | Peat soil microbial communities from Weissenstadt, Germany - Sb_50d_8_FC metaG | ecosystem: Environmental > Terrestrial > Soil > Wetlands > Peat | place: Germany: Weissenstadt | collected 2010-09-21 | reverse complement strand
GCATCTACGGCAATCCGGGCTGCGGTGTGGTCTTCGAACTCATGCCCTCCAGTAAGGGCACGTGGCAAGAGCAAATTATCTATGCCTTCCAGGGAGGAGCCGACGGGATTTGGCCAAGCGGCAATCTGCTGATCGACGCTTCTGGCAACCTGTATGGCACTACCATGTACGGCGGTAGTTACACGGTTTGCACTGGCTACGGATGCGGGACGGTCTTCGAATTATCTCCCAACGGAGACGGAACATGGACAAAAACGCTGCTGTACGAATTTCAGGGCAGTTCCGAGGGAGCCTACCCATCCGGATTGGTCTTCGACAAGGCTGGCAACCTATATGGAATCACAGATGTGGCTTATGGGGTGATCTATGAGCTCTCGCCTCCGAAGCAACATGGCCAAACCTGGACCAAAAACACACTGTACACGTTCCACAGCTTTGGAGGAGAACCGGATCCTTATCTTGGGTTCGATAGCAAAGGCAACCTGTACGGAGCCTGGTTCGATGCCTTTGGAGGAGGAGATGGCGCGGCTTATGAGCTTGCGAGGACTGGCAACAGCTGGCAAGAAACCGATCTGTACGACTTCGTGGGCGGCGGCTACGGTGGCCAACCGATGGGCGGAGTCACTCGCGACGGAAAGGGTCATGTGTTCGGCACCGGGTCGACTGGAGGAAACGATTTTGGCATCGCCTTTGAGCTGAACAGCGGCACGGGGCATTGGACTGAGTCCATGATCTACAACTTCTGCAGCCTGAACAACTGTGCCGATGGAGCCAATCCCGAGGCGCCGCTTTTGCTCGACGTCAAGGGCGACTTTTACGGCACAACTTTGAACGGTGGAACCGGGTGCGGCTTCGTGGGTTGCGGCGTCGTTTTCAGGTTGGCGCATACCCAAACCGGCTGGCAGGAGACGGTCGTACATACCTTCAAAGGGTCGCCCGACGGCAGCAACCCGATTGGCGGGCTGACGACCAATGGAAAAGGGAACTTCTACGGTGCGACAGCCGCTGGAGGAACGGGCGGTTATGGCTACGGCACAGTCTTTGAGCTGACGCCTTAGCGTTTCAACAGACGCTTCCCCGCACTGACTGGGCGATCCGGTTCGGAAGGTTTGTGAACCGATCCGCTTTCAAACGTGTACGTGTGCGAATCGGTTTCCGCCGAAGTGTTCGTGAAGGTCTAGCTACGCCTTGACCTCGTCCATTTCGACAACGCCGTCTTCATTGTGGATGATGCGATTTCAAATCGCCCAACCAGGCCCTCGTTCTGTCGAGGAAGTAGAGATTGGCATTTCCGTTGAGATGTTTCCTGTTCGAACCAACAGGATTACTGTCGTAATATCGCCATTTCACTCACGATCCTCTCGCGCATATTAATCCACCCTGCGCCAACGATCAAATCGGTCAGCTTCCGTGGGGGCTCAAACGAATTCAATTGCCTCTGCTAATCTAGGACTTCAAGGTGGAAGGATTATTTGTGAGAGCGGTTGCCGGAATCACGGAGACGAACGGGTGAAACGCGCGATCAAGAAATCCCCAACCAAACTAAGCCACCTCCCTACCGAGCAACCCAACCGCGCCGCCAAGAATCTCGACCAAAAATCCTCGCTCGAAATCGCCAGCATCATCAACGCCGAAGACGCCAAAGTCGCCGCCGCCGTCAAACGTGCCTTACCGCAGATCGCCCGCACAATCGATCTGATCGCGAAAGCCCTTAAACAAGGAGGCCGATTAATTTATGTCGGCGCTGGAACCAGCGGCCGCCTCGCCGCGCTCGATGCCTCCGAGTGTCCCCCAACCTTTAATACCGATCCCAAGACCGTGCAGTTCGTAATCGCCGGCGGCATCAAAGCGCTGCACACCGCGACCGAAGCCAGCGAGGACTCCCGCGAACTCGGCCAACGCGAAATGGCGAAGAAGAAACCCGGCAAGAACGACGTGGTGGTCGGCATCGCCGCCAGCGGACGCACTCCATTCACCGTCGCCGCCGTCGAGTACGCCCGGCGTCACAGCGCCAAGACCATCGCGGTCACATGCAATGCGTCCTCACCCTTGGAGAAAGCCGCTCACGTCGCTATCGTCGCCGAGGTTGGCCCCGAAGTTATCGCCGGATCCAGTCGCATGAAAGCCGGCACCGCCCAGAAGATGATCCTCAGCATGCTCTCCAGCGGCGCTATGACTCGCTTGGGCTACGTTTACGGAAACCTGATGATCAACGTCCACGTAAAGAACTACAAGCTGCGCGAGCGCGGACTCACCATTGTGCAACAAGCCGCCGGAGTCACTCGCAAAACCGCTGAGCAAACCCTTCAAGCCGCCGGAGACGACGTTCCCGTAGCGCTGGTAATGCTGCAAGCCGAGGTACCCCGGGCGCAGGCAATCAAAGTCCTGAAGTCAGCCCGAGGCAACGTTCGCCAAGCCATCGCCACCGCCCGATCTTTGTAGCGCCGGAGTCCTGCCGGCCCCAAGGTCGAGCAAAGCTCGACTCCCCTCGACAACAACAAAACATCCCGCTCCCACAGGCCGTGCCCTTCCGATTAACAAATTCACATCCACCACGAAGCCCATTCACCCGTACAATATCTCAGCGCCACGGATCGTACAGACAAAAGATTGGAAGGACCCTATGAGCCTTGCCGTTGCTCACGGTCTACCAGCGTACGATATCTCTATGGACAAATTCGTAATTCGCGGCGGCGACCCGCTGCTCGGGACCATTCGCGTCAGCGGTGCCAAGAACGCCGCTCTGCCCGCCATGGCTGCTGCCCTGCTCACCGACGAACCGGTCATCCTCGAAAACATCCCGCAGGTTCGCGACATCGAAACCACGCGCAAACTGCTAGCCGCCATGGGCGCCGAAGTCGAACTCGGATACGGCCGCGCCCAGCATCGCACCACCATCCACTGCCAGAATCTGCCGTCGCCCGAGGCCTCCTACGAACTGGTAAAGACCATGCGCGCTTCTACGCTCGTGCTCGGTCCACTCGTAGCCCGCTGCGGCCGCGCCCGCGTTTCCCTTCCCGGAGGCTGCGCCATTGGAGGAAGGCCGATTGATCTCCACATCAAGGGGCTCGAACTTCTGGGCGCGACCATCACCCAGGATCATGGCTACGTCGAAGCCACCGCAAAACGGCTGCATGGCGGTGAAATCCTTTTCGACAAGATCACCGTAACCGGCACCGAAGATCTGCTGATGGCAGCCACTCTCGCCGATGGCGAAACTGTAATGCAGAACTGCGCCCGCGAACCCGAGGTCGCCGACCTTGCTGATTTGTTGAATAAAATGGGTGCCCGCATCGAAGGTGCGGGTACGTCGACCATCCGGGTGAAAGGCGTGAACAAGTTGCATGGCGCCCGGCACCGCATCATTCCAGATCGCATTGAAGCCGCCACGTTTATCCTGGCAGGCGCACTCACCGGCGGAGACCTCAACGTCGCTGGTTGCGATCCCAATCATCTGAGCGCACTGCTCGACAAGCTGAATGAGGTTGGCGTGAAGACTGCCCGCACCGCCGATGCGGTTCGCGTGATGAGCGACAATCCTCTAAAAGCAGCAGACATGGTTACCGAGGAGTATCCCGGCTTCCCTACCGACGTGCAGGCACAATACATGGCCCTGGCCACGCAGTCGGACGGGACTTCAATCATCACCGAAAACATTTTCGAGAACCGTTTCATGCACGCCCAGGAACTGGTGCGCATGGGAGCGAATATCAAGATTGAAGGACGCCGCGCCGTGGTTCGCGGCAAAACTCCATTGAGCGCCGCCGCAGTCCTGGCCTCCGACTTGCGCGCGTCCGCATCCCTGGTGCTCGCCGCTCTGGTCGCCGACGGAGAAACCATTGTCGATCGCGTGTATCACATCGACCGCGGCTACGAACACATCGAAGAAAAACTGCGCGGCGTGGGAGCCCAGATCCGCCGCATCGGCGAAATCCTGCCCAAAAAAGCGGCCGCGCCGGCCGCCCGAGGATGACTCCTCAAAGCGGAGGCGCGGCGTCAAGTGTGAGGCGAGGGAAGTTGAAAAATGTATAGCGGTCGTGAGGGTCCAAACGTCAACCTTGCTGACACTAACCCATGACCGCTCAAAGTAGCCGCAACAAGCATTACTCTAGCTAATGCTCCAGTCGTAGCCAATACAGCAAATCCTGTATCTCGCACTCGACAAAACTGTACCGCGCTCGAACCGTCACCGCGCCGCACGTGCGCTCACCGCCGGGACCATCCATACTGCGTATCCGTGCGGATCACGCGCCCCGCTCAAGCTCCGCTGGGGTGGGGTTTTCGTGAACGCGAGCTATCAGCGGGTGCCCCACGCTCGCGCCTTTCGAGACGTGGGCGGAGCGCCGAAGTTGCAGGGCGCAGCCGCATCTTCAAGCAGAACTGATTTCCGGCAAGACAGCCTCCTCTTGTTACTTAGTTTTCGGAGATTTGGGAACGTCCCGTCTGTCACCGGTTTCTCATCGAAGAGAAACTGCGCGGCGTGGGAGCCCAAATCCGCCGCATCGGAGAAATCCTACCCAAAAAGGCAGCCGCCCCAACGTCAAGAGGATAATTCCTCCACGTGTGGCGCGGGCGCCCTCGCCCGTGCAGCCGCCATTTGCTCCAAGTCTACTCGCTCGCAAGGAGCCGACACGGTTATCCCATCAGTCCTTCACCAGCACAAGTTCAGGATTCTCGCCCTGCCCGCGATTCCGTTGCCGGACGCGAGCGCGAAGCCACTCTCTTCCTTCTTGGGTATAGACTGTTGGCACACGAGGAAGCCCATTGAACATTGAGACAGGAGCTGTAGACGCCGGTCACGGTGCGACCCCGACAGCCGAATTAATCCCACCCACCCAGCCGCCAACTCTCCACAAGATCTTCATCGGCAAAGACGGCCTCCGCGCCGGCTGGAGCCTCCTTATCTTCATCGCGATGATCGCTGCAATTGTTCTCTCGGTAAACGTCATCGGCCACAAGCTGCACCTTTCCGTTCCAAAGCCCCGCGCAGGAATATCTCCGCGATTCGGGTTCCTCTTCGAGGCCATTCCCTTTCTCGTGGTCTCTCTCCTCACCTGGATCATGTCGAAGATCGAGCGCCGCCCCGTCTCCGTCTACGGTTTCGGAGACAGCCGCAAGCTCTCGCACTTTTTTGCCGGCCTCGCATGGGGGATCGCCTGTCTCTCGCTCCTCATCCTGACCCTCGTGAAGAGCGGATCCCTCGTCGTCGACCGCCGCCTGCTCTTTGGCGGAGACATCCTCCACTACGGAGCCATCTGGCTGCTCGTATTCCTTCTGGTCGGCCTGTTCGAGGAGTATCTGAGCCGCGGCTACGTCCAGTTCACGCTAACCCGCGGCCTCGCCGGTCTCTATCAGTGGGCCTTCAAAACGCGCTCCAGCAAAGCCTTGGGCTTCTGGACCTCGGCCGTCATTTTCTCCATTCTCTTCGGCCTCGGCCACAACGGCAACCCGGGAGAGTCTCCCATTGGACTGCTCTCCACCGGCTTGGCTGGCGTGGTCTGGTGCCTGAGCCTCTGGCGCACCGGATCGCTGTGGTGGGCCATCGGCTTTCACGCCGCGTGGGATTGGGGCCAATCCTTTGTCTACGGCGTCGCCGACAGCGGACTCGTGGTCCAGCACCATCTCCTCGCCACCCACCCCGTAGGCAAGCCAATCCTAAGCGGCGGAGCCACCGGCCCCGAAGGCAGCATCTTCATCGTCGCCATCCTCGCCCTGGTCGCTCTAATCATTCACTTCACCCTGCCGCGCACTCAGGATGCACGCGCGGCCTAACCCTGCGAGGGGGGAAATTCGGGGACAGACGGGACGTTTTCGGTAACTAGTTTGAATCACACCCCAGAGCGAACCGCTGTGTAGCACAATTCACTCATCTGCGGCACTAAGCTGGGCCACGCGCCTTCCTAACCGCCATTAAGGCACAGTCACCGCGGCAAACTAGTAGAGCTGAACTTCGCCTTGCGCTAGCCTCCGAACCAAAAAAGCCGCGACCTGAGTCGCGGCTCTTGATATCGGTGGAATGAAATTCGCTGCGATTACGCAGCCTCTCTGGTGGCCAACTCGCGCGCATAATGCCGCGCTTCCGACGGCGAACCGATGACCTTCATCTCCTGCCAGTCGTACGGAAGCTCCTTGCCGCAATCGAGGCACACTACATACATTCCGGTGAGCGACGACGCCGCGGACGGCCCCGCGGCCTGTCGAGCACGCGAACGCATGGTGATAGGAAAACTATAACGATTATGCCAGCACCCGAAAAAAGTATCGACCAGTTTTGCGATCATCTTTGACCTCCACAGCCAGCTTCACTCGTCCTCATACCCGGAATTCTTCAACTTTTGCAGCTAAAGACTTAGATTCCATCCCGGATGAAAAGGTTTCGTCCAAAGCTCCATAGTGACAAACCCGGCTCAACCGTTACAGTTGCGTCAGAAAAAAGGGTCTTGTGGAATAAGGAGTTAAGCGCGAGGCCCGTGCTTTAGACGCGCTCCGGCCCGCTCTTTTTACGTCCGTGGCATTTGGAGACGATGGCAGAACGAAGGCGGGTACGAAGGTCTTCAGGTAATTCGTAGAGTTGCGAATCGCGGTAAATTTCGATGGTCTTCTTGGTCGTGTCGCAGACCACGTAACAGTTGTGGCACCAAGCCAGATGATCTTCCAATTCAGCCTTGGTGCGCGCATCAATAACGCCATCAAGGTAGTTGGTCAACTCACTCAAGAATTCTTGGCACTTCACTGGTCGGTGTCTCCGGGTTCGGGTTTTTCTTTTTCTTTGCCGTTTTCGCGTCGCTGAAAAAAGCGGCTGAGGCGCTCGCGCAACTGCAAGCGGGCTCGCAACAGCCTTGACTTCACCGCCGGGATGCTCAGATCAAGCGCCTCCGCGGTCTCTTCCGTCGAAAGTCCTTCTACATCGCGCAGGACGAATACCGTCCGAAAACTCGCAGGCAAGCCTTGAATCGTGCGCGTCAGAATATCCCGCAACTCCGCCTGGTTGTACTGCTGCTCCGGATTCGGACTCCAGTCAGCGACTTCGCGAGGCAGCGAGTCTTCTTCGGTTTTGACTTCTTCATCCAGCGAAACCATGCGCTCGGGGCGACGACGGCGCAACCGCATGAGCGCCTCGTTCACCGCAATGCGCACGAGCCAGGTATAAAACTTCGACTGCCCCTGAAACTGGTGCAGATTGCTGTACGCCTTCAGGAACGCGTCTTGCACCACATCTTCCGCGTCTTCGCGGTTCTGCGTGATGTGTTGCGCAATGCGAAACACGTTCCGGTCGTAACGCCGAACCAATTCCTCGAACGCCTCGACGTCGCCGCTCTTCGCGGCTTGGACGAGAGCCAACTCGTCGGAAACTGGCTCACCTATTTTGGGTTGGATGGTACTCATCATTCATCCGATGCAACTATTTTCACGCGGCCCGACAAACGGAAGTGCTATTTTACTTGGTAACCTGTGCTCGCGCGTAACTCTTTTGACGTATGCTGAGTCGAACAGTGTAGCAGGCTTCGGAGAGATTCGCTTGGCGGGGACTCGCGCGGCTCAACCGAATCCTTTCGTTAGAGCCGGTTACTTCGGTCATCCATCAAACTCGGCGAGATGGCCTTATAATCAGAAATTTGCAGGGTAAAACGAGGCAAGAAATGGGGCTTCTACGGGCGTAAGCGGGTTACCGAAGCGTGCGAGCTGGAGCTCTTAACCGATCGTAAAGCGGTCAGGCAACAATGGCGAATAAAATTCCGATTGCACAACTTGTCGAAAAGGTAGTCACGCAAGTCCTCGAGGGAAATCTTCCGGAGTTGCGCAAAGAGCTGGTTCGCCGGGTTCTGGAAGAAGTGCAACCGCATCTGGGAGGGTCCGCCGCCACCTCGGGAAGCGGCGCCGGCGCCGCCGACCTGTTGCATGCGGTCTCAGCGATTCATGCGGGAACAACACAAAAAGAAATTTTGCGGGCATTGCTCGAGAGCACCGCGGGCTATAGTGGGCGAGCCGCACTATTCGTAATCAAGGCGGGTGCGGCGACGGGATGGCAGGGCCGCGCCTTCGATAACAACGAAGACCTCAAAGATTTTTCGCTGGATGTGAGCAGCCGCGCGCCGGCGCGCGCTCTGCAATCACGAGCCGCCGTGAGCGCAGGCGCATCGGAGATGGATCCGCAGTTCATTTCGCAATTCGGCGCGCCCGCGGAAGATCACGTGCTTTTGCTGCCGCTCCATTTGAAAGATAAAGTGGCGGCTCTGGTATACGCCGACGCGGGCACGGGAGCGGGCGGAAAACTGGATGCTCCCGCGCTCGAGCTGCTGGTCTCGGCCACCAGCGCGTGGCTCGAAGTAGCGTCACTCCGGAAACAGGCATTGAAAGAAGGCACGGCCGAAACCGGCGCGAGCGAAAAGTTCGAAGCCCCGCCGGTGCAAACGGTCTCGTCTTTCTCAGATCCGTTTGCGGCTCACGCGCCCAAGCACGTGGCTGCGCCTCCCGTCGAGGTCGAGGAACCCGCGATGGCGCAGGCGACAGCCGAAGTCGTGTCCGCGCCTGCGGCCATGGCAGCCGCGGCGCCGGCTCCCGCGACCGACGCTTTTGCCCACATGTCGGCCGAAGATGCCGACGTTCACCGCAAGGCGCAGCGATTTGCGCGGCTGCTGATGGACGAGATCAAGCTCTACAACCAGGCGAAAGTAGCAGAAGGACGCAAGCACAGAGATTTGTACGATCGCCTGAAAGAAGACATCGACAAGAGCCGCTCGACTTACAACAAGCGCTATGGCAGCACCGTCGCGGCCAGCGCCGATTACCTCACCAGCGAACTCATCCGCAGCCTGGCCGAGGATGATGTTTCGCTCCTGGGCCCGAATTTTCACCACTGATTCTTGCCGCTGGCATTCGCGCCTCGCACCCTCCGCAAAGAACGCGGAAGAATGGGCCACCCTATTTGTATGTGATTTCGGGTTTGGGCGTGCCTGAACTGACGCAGTTACACGAAACGCTGACCGGAGGAATCGGTTCCAGGCCTGACTCGGGGGACGGAACGGGTGCCGTCCTTTTCTCGGGCCGCGGGTAAGGTCACGCTGAGTGGGCGGTTGCGTAATCGCCCACTTGCGCGCGTGGTGGAAATGCCTGGCGCTGTCATCGTGATGCGAGCGGACGCGGGGTCCCTCGACTGCGCTCGGGATGACCGGGGTTCGCGATGACGCTTCTCAGCGCAATTTTCGCTTGACAGCATTGGCGGAGAATCGCTATTGTTAAAGCCGTTTTGTAATGTATGTAAACCGATTTTATTAGTAGGGTATATAGACTCCCCCCGAATTACCCTATGCCGTTGGAAACGACTTCTGAGGAGGAATTGCATGGATCGCACCAAGAGTTTGATTGCTGTCGCCGGACTTCTACTGGTTGGGACGGGAGCAGTCGCACAATCATCGTCAACCACATCGTCGCCCGCGAATAGCGACGCGACAGCATCGCATGTCAGCACGGTTCGCGGCTGTCTTGACGGCCAACGCGGCAACTATATCGTGGTCGAGGACAAGACTGGCCTGGTGTATGCCTTACGGGGAGTCGGCAACAAGCTTGATCGTCAGCTCCACCACGAAGTTGAAGTGAAAGGGCAAGTGCGCTCGGGGACCATCAAGACTGGCGTGAACCCGACGAAGTCAGGGAGCAATCCGAGCGATACCGAGCACGGAGTCGACGGCGTCCCGCTGGACGTGGCGAACGTGCAGACTGACATTCGTACGATTGCAAAGAGCTGCAAAGCGGCGGATCAGCAATAATCGGTCGCGCCCTCACACGCCCCAGACGCGATTCGCAGTCACCACGAGGCCGAGCGTCAGACACGCGATCAGGACTTCGCCGAGCGCGCCTACGATGAAGGGACGCAGGCCTTGCTTCATCATGTGGCGGAAGTTGGTGCGCAGACCGACGCCGGCGAAGGTCAACAGGAATGCCCACTTCGACAGATTCCCCAGCGACGTGACTTGTGCTTTGCTGAAGGCGTGAAAGCTGACCAGCAATGACATCAGGAGAAAGCCGAGGATGAACTTGGGAAACTTTCTCCATAAGAACACGGATTTGTTGCTGACCGCTTCGGCCTGACCTCGGCCGGCCCAGTAAATGGCATAAGCCAGAACGACGAAGCCAATCATGGCGTTGCGCGCGGTTTTGGCGAGTACGGCGACTTTGCCGGCGGCATCCGAGTAGAGTGCCCCGGCGGCGGTTGCCTCGGCGGTGTTGTCGACGCCCAATCCAGCCCAGAGACCGTAGGAGACATCGTTCATGTGCAGACTGTGAGCGATGGCCGGAAAAGTGAACAGCGACAGCGCGCCCAGCGCGAGGATGGCAGCGATTGCGAAAGAGGAATCTTCGTCGTCGGCGTCGATGGCGCCCTTGGCCGCGATGATCGCGGAAACGCCGCAGACGGACGACCCGATGGCCAGCAGCGATGTGAGCTTTGGCTTCAGCTTGAAAAACCTTCCCAGGAGGGTCATCAACGCCAGCGACAAGGTGATTTCGATGACGACCAACACCACGCTGATGCCGCCCAGTTTCAGAACGTCGGCGAGAACAAAACGAGCGCCCAGCAATACGATTCCAAGCTTCAGCCAAAACTCATAGGTGGCAACGCCAGCTTCGAAAAGAATGGGCAATCCTATGGTGTTGCCGATGGCTAAACCGATAAGGATGGCCCAGAGAACATACTCGATGTTGGGAAACCTCCAGTGATGCGCTTTAGCGGACGCATTCAGGAAGTGTTCCAGAAACTTACCCGCATACCCGATCGCAGCCAGCAGAAGAACGCCCGGCACGACGCTTATTAGTGGACTGCGCCAGGCGCTCTCGGACTTCGCCGGCAATGTGACCGTGGTGGTTGCCATAACTTCTCCGTTCTCCCCTGGAAACGAGACTTTGTGTTCCGGCGCGGTCTGCTACCAGGGCACATTCTTGAGAATGTCGGATTTGACCGCCAGAGCCAGCGCCAGAGCCACAATCACAGCCCAGAGGTCGAGCGAAAACAAAGTCTCCTTCTTTCTCGAAGAGTTACGAGTTACGATCGTAGGCATTGAAAGTTTTCCTTTCATCGCAAGCGAAACACGGTTCTTGGTTGCCAAAACCAGTCGGCCAGCCAAGGACTTCGCAGCCTTGGCTAGCCGGTGGTCCAAGGGGAGGAGCGTTTTCGACCCCAAGGTCTGTCCGTTCAGGCTCTGGAACAGAGGCCTAGAACGTGTAAATCAAGTCGAACTGCAGGCGGTTCAGATAGGGTTCCTGTTGTCCGGCTTTGGAAATGGTCGCGAGGCTGTTGTAGTTGTTGAACAAGGCGACGTTGTTTTCCAAGTTGGTGTTCAGAGCGCGCCCACGCCACCAGGTGAAGCTGGCCAGGGTGTTGGCACGCAGTTTCCACAGAGCGTAAATGCGGTTCTGCAGAATGTTGGTGGGAGCTCGCTGATCGCTTTCGACGAAGGACGCGATGGCGGCGTCCTGCTCTTCGCGGTACCACGCATAGCCCACTTGAATATCGTTCTTGTTCTTGGTCTGGCCTACACTGGCATCGAACCCGTACTCTTTGTTTTGGCTGCCAAGATTGTCGAGGACCGCACCCTTGGTGTTCAGGGGGTGAGCCTCGGCGTCGAGGTTATCGAGGAACTCGAGCAGCACGTTGAGTGGCAGGCGCTTGAGGCCAGTCTGGATCTGGTTGTTGAGGATGAAATCGGCGTAGTTGTAGCCGGAATAAAAGTGGGCCACCCCTTTGGAATCGACGTAGGTGGCGTTGGTCATGCCGTTAGGCGCAAAGACGCACGGCGCGAAGCTTGCGAAGCCCAAGCCTTTGGCGCAACCTTGTCCTTCGCCGGGCACCGGAATACCGGTAATCGGCGCTGGAGTTGTGCCGCCCTTTGGAGTTGCGGGCTGGTAGCCGGTGGTCGTAGCTCCCACGGCGAATGCGCTTGCGCTCAAGAGCGCGTCTGGGCGGTTCCACTTCAGGGTCAGGAACGAAGGCGTGGCCGTCCACGGGCCGAATTGCAGCCGGGCTGAGGCCTGCGCGCCCAATGCGTAGGAATCCTGCGAAGGAATCCCGGGCTTTCCATTGGCTTGGTTGTAGAGCAGTTCGATACCCTGGACGGTGAAATTCCGCACCGGTCCGTTGAAATCGAACGAAGCTTTTTCGTCGAAGCCTTCGGGGCTGATATCGGGATCGAAAGTGACCGAGGTACGCTGCCAGGTGTAGGCAAACTTTCCGCCGGTGAGAGAGAGCCAGGGATGGGCGACGGGGTTATAGGTGATGAATCCTCGATCGAGCGCGATGGTCTTGCGATCGAAATCGTTGGTAAGGGTTTCGTTGGTCGAGGTTGGATTTCCCAGACTGCCAGTCGCCAAAGCGATGCCAGCGATGAAGTCTTCGTTAAGCTGGCCGTCGATTCCGAAGCGCACGCGAATGCGCGCCAGGTTGTCATCAGGAATTCCCTGCTGGAAGTAGGATTCGCCGCGGACTCGGACATCACCGCTGAAGCGGAAACGACCGACTAGGGCCTCCAGCGCACTAAGCTGTTTGCCTTCGTCCTGGGCTTTGGTATCCACGACAGCCAGCGCCGTCTGGACCTGGGCTACGTTGGTGGACGCCTGATTGGCCAGGGATTTCGCTTCTGTGGCCGATTGCTGGGCTTG
>Ga0116221_1002231_pt1 | contig 12655 bp, 10 predicted proteins | sample Sb_taG_5_FD_88965 | JGI IMG/M metagenome (GOLD analysis project Ga0116221, IMG submission 88965) | Peat soil microbial communities from Weissenstadt, Germany - Sb_50d_8_FC metaG | ecosystem: Environmental > Terrestrial > Soil > Wetlands > Peat | place: Germany: Weissenstadt | collected 2010-09-21 | reverse complement strand
TGTAACATTGGCTTGATCTGGTTCAAGCGGAAGTGACTCAGGGCAGTTGCACCTGCTTCCGCGGTAGGTGTGACCACCAGCTCGCAGGGCTCGTTCTCGTACTCGCCGGTCAGGACGGCCGCTTCCAGCGTGTAGGGGCCTAGCGACTCGAGCAGTTCGTCGAGCACCAGCACGCCCCCCGCGGCAAATTCGCCCGCCCCTTCGATGGAGAACTCGTCGACCTCGGCATCCCTTGGTACCAGGCCAACCGTGAAGTCGCGATCGCAGTGCTCTCGGATCTTCGCGGCGGTTGCGCGGACCTCCGGGCATCTTCGAACCCGGACACTGCCGTTTATCGAGTACCAGGCTGACATTTCTGATCTCCTCCTTTGCTCTTCTTCGCGTTGGTTACGGGATGCATGCAGCGAGCTTGGAACTCGCCGCGTGCCGGTCCCTTTGTTTGGTGGACGTGTCCGCACAAGGGACAGCGACCACGGAGCCATTTCTGGCTGGGCCACTTGCCGGGGTCGACGAACTCGACGCCCCAGGCTTTGCATTTCACCGTGTACTCGTCCTCGAGAATCGAACGCCAGCTCATGCACGAACCTCCACTTTCTGGGATTCGTACTGCGCCAGCGGCGTCAAGAGCCAGGCGCAGTCACTGATCGCGACGCGTTCGGTCTGATAGACGATCCGGTCGGTGCCCTCGATCATTACCTCGTCCCGGTCCCCGTCACTGTCTTTCTTATCGCCCAGCACAAGCACCTTGACTCCTTGAAGCTCGGGGATGTTCGTTTCGATTCCGTGGACGACTCCTCCCCCGAGATCGATCACGATCAGGCGCTTGTCCTCGGGAGTCAGCACGGGAGTCCGCTCGGGCAGCCTTGTGCCGCAACACGGGCAGAACGAGATATTGTCGTAGGCCGGATCGGGATAGGTTCCCTGGTTAACCGGGGCGTCACAGAACCTCTGTAAGAATTCGTCGCCTAATTCCTGTGGGTATCCCTTTTCTTAGCCTCGAGAAAGGGGATACGAATGAAGCGGTCGGAACGGCGGTTTCGTGCCTTCAAATGGCTGCTGATCCGCCTTCGGGTCGCCCGCTCATCGGGGTCGTTGCTGGTATCCAGGACGTTCTGCTGTATATCGCTGAAGATCGTTTCATCCGGATTATCGTCCGGGCTTCGCTTGGGCAGACTCGTCCATCGCAGGCCCAACCGGCGCATCATGGCTCGCGTCATCCGGGCCTTGATCGGGTGCGCCGGATCGCGATCCAAGGCGATCCGCACCGGCTGAGCGGGATACCACCGGCGGACGCGCCGCAGGAATCGGCAGACATACGCCGCCCCCTTGCCGGGGAAGAAGGCCCAGTGGACGCGACCATGATTCACCTCGTAGAGCAAGAACAGGTAGAAGCGCCCTCGGGTCTTCTGGTTCCGTTGCAGCACCAGTCGCTTGGCAGTGGTGTAACATCGGCCGCCATACGCCTTGACGGTTATGGGCTGGATATCGAAGAAGGCGAGGATGGCGCCGTGGGGACGGTCCCGCCACCACGCCCTCAGCCGGTGCAGGATCACACGCCGATTGGGATCGTCGCTGAGGAGCTTACGCTCGATGCGACGCAGGGTGTACCCCCCTTTTTCAACACCCTGCGGACGTGTTCACGGCTGATCGTCTTGACGACTCGTCGCTGGATGAGGTACGCGCGCAACTTGGCCAGGCTCCAGCGGCCGAACGGCAAGCCCAGGGTCGTGGGCGGTTCGCCGGCCACCTGCCGGATGGCCGCGATCTGCTCACGGGACAGGCTCGGCGGGGCCCCCACCGTGCGCGGCCGGCTCAGGGAGGACATGCCATGTCGCGCGAAGTCGCGGAGGTCGGCATACACGGTGTTGACATGCACCTGGAGCAGCCCGGCCATGGCCGAGGCGGGTAGACCGGCGGCATGGAGCAGGAGCACTTCCGCGCGACGACGTTGCCAAGGCTGCAGGGGCTTCTCGAGCCATCGATGGACGCGGCGGAGTTCAGACGGGGTCGGCTTCCGAGCACTCAGGGGGCGCGACATGGCTAGACCTCCATGGGGCAAAGCTCCTCCCATTCTAACAAAATGAGTGACAAGAATTCCCATAGAGGTCCTGTGACGCCCCGCTTAACCTCAAATCCTGTCGCGACTTGATTCCCCAAGAATGGTGCAACCCTGAGTGTTGATAAAGGGCAACCGGCTTGACTCGGTTTTATAGAAAGTCTAGTTTTCCCCTAGAGCGCCACAAAGTCTGTTAACCCTCCGAGGCTACTTAGTCAGTCTTGCGCCGGGGTTGAGTCCAGTGAGCCGTGTCGCACCTCCAGCACCGACAGGAGAGTTGTTGCCCTCCCCCATCCCCAAGGGAAAGGGACAACCCAGCCTTACGCTCCACCGATATGGCGTTGGTGTCGACTGCCACTCGCGATTCTTCCAGGTCTGCGTCCTGATTCCCGACGGCACCGAGCTCGTCAAGATCGAGCGTAAGGTGCCGGCCTTGTGGGCCGAATTGCGCGCCGCGAGAGCCTGGCTGTTGCACACACTGAGAGAACGTGGCATCGACGTGTCTCCATCGGATCTCCGTTATACCTGTGAGTCGACCGGCCAGTACCACATGCCCCTGTGCCTGGCCTGGAAAGGGCACCCGGCGATCATCAATCCGTCCGACACCGGCCATGTCCGGCGAAAGACCGACCGTCTGGACGCGGGGAAGCTCGCCCAGCACAGCTTGCATGGCTTGTGGCGCGAGTCGTGGATGGCTCCGGACGAGATTCAGGAACTGCGGGTGCTGTCGAACCAGCGTGCCAAACTGGTGGCGGAACGGAGTCGGCTCACCAACCGGATCAACAGCGACATGCTCCGTTTTGGTCATGTGGTCGGACAGTTGGGGAAGATCAATGGGCCCGTGGTTCGTGCGCTGATCGAGGACTTCTGTACGAACGGTTCCGTGGCCATTCACCGCGATCACTTCTCCGACACCCGAATCCCAGCAGGTGTGGTTCGCGTGTTCGATCAGCGGTGGAAACGGGTCGATGCGCTCGATCAGGAAATCAAAATGATCGAGGAGCTGTGTATCAAGCAAGTGGATGACTTGACCTGGCGTATCGGCGAGGGCCGGACGTCTTCCGGGCGCCAACTGAGGTCCAACCTCGAGAGCATTCCCGGCGTGGGGACCCAGACGGTGATCACCTGGCTGGGGGAGATCGGTGATATCACCCGGTTTGACTCCGTGAACAAACTGTTGGCCTACGCTGGGCTGGATCCGTCGGATGAGATCTCGGCCGGGAAGGTGACAGGGGCGAAGACGCGCAAGGGGAATGCCCGACTCCACGGCGCGCTGCGGAACGCGGCGCGAGCGATGCTCGCCCACGCCCCGTCATGCAAGTTCTCGATGTGGGCGCGGGGATACATGGGGCGTCATTCCCGAGCCGGCAAGTCGAAAGCGGTCCACGCGTTGGCGCGGAGGGTCGGCAAGGCGTTGTACTATTGCCATCTCAAGAATGAACCCTTTGATGACTCGGGTTATCAGGCCCTGCTCAGCGAGTCCAGCTATCCGTTCTGTCCGGTCGAGGAAATGGGGTTGAGTCCAGGTGTCGTTCAGAAGCTCAAAGGCAACGGCCTGCATACGTCGCGGCAGGTCGTCGACGCGTTCTACAGCGATCTGGGGAGGCGACCGGGATGCGGAAAAGTCACCGTTCAGGCGGTAGCAACGTGGATCAACGGTCACACGAAGCGCTCCCAGGACAGGACCCGGAAGCCAAAGGGTGCAGAGGCGTCGGAGACCCTGCCTGCCGCGGAGGTCTGAGGCTCCGTGGGGTCGTGACCCGGAGGTCGAAGCGCACGTTGAAGGAGGACTTGGAGGTTGTGACGTACAACGTGTCTTCCGAAAATGGTTCGCAACTGGTGGAGGATTTCGCCCCGCCCGGTGGGCCCTACCTTTCTTTGGGCCAAGAGGTCGATCTGGAAGTCGTCGTTCGAACCTTTGTCGACAAGAATCAACAGGCGTGTTCACGACTCCGTATCGCTCGAATGGTCGGTGAGTTTTGAACCCGCCCTCGGCCTATTAGTCGGCAGCACCGCCATAGCGGTAGCGACTGACACCATCCCTCTAATCTTTCGCGGCCTTTGCACCGGATAGGACGACCTCCGTCTTGTTCCCGTCGGAGTCGAAGAGCTCGGGCTGCTGCACGGCGGCCGCCTGCCCCGCTCTCGGCCGCACCGCCCCGACATTGCGAGCCGCGGCGCCGCTCGCCTCCCGGACCTCGCCGGTCATCACCTCGCGATATAGTTCAGGGACTCGGCTGGCCGCGTACGTCAGGAGGCCCTTCAACGTCACGATGCCGTCGCGCGCCGCCCGGCGCTGCTCCAGCCCGTCGCTCGCCAGGGCGTAGGTGAGCAGCCCCTGCCTGATCCGGGCGCTCTCCACCGCGACGTCGTCGGCCTGGCTGCCGGCCAGGACCCGCATCCCCTTGTCGTAGGCCAATTGACCCAGCCCGGGGCTGCCCAACGGCCCCCATTTGAAACCCGGCTGCCGCACTGCGGCCGCCGAGTGGCAGGCGTCGACGACGAGCGCCAGTTCCCCGGCGTCGACGTGCCTCAGCCACGCCGATAGTTCGGAGGTGCTGATGCACTTGTCGAGGATGTCCTCGACGCGTTCCCTGCGCTCGCCAACGTCGTAAGGCAGAAGGTACAGCGCCCCGCGTGCGGTGTAGCCGTGGCCGGAGAAGGTCAGCAGCACCAGGTCGTCCGGTGTTGCGGCGCGGAGCTGGTCCCCACCGGGTAACAGTCCCCTGACGCGGTCGTCGACCGGGCGGCCAGCGAGTAGGTCCAGGACCGCGTGGAGGTTTGCCTTGGTGGCTGTTGCGGTGGCAACCGTGCCGTCGTCGGCCCGCTCGCTCGTGAGCAGGACCGGCACCACCTCGTAGCGACCCGCCTTCGTGAGGGCCTCGCCCAGTGCCCCGGCCATGAGCCGGGCGTCAGCGGCGGCGAAGGCCAGGTCCCAGGTCGGGCTCTTGGTGGCGCTGACGCCCATGGCGATCAGGTAGGCGCGGGGCCGCCCGGTCGGGGGGTTGGCCGGCGCTTCGAAGCGGGCGGTGGCGGTGAGGCTCTTGACCCGGTCCTCGTTGAAGGCGTACGCCGTGAACTCCACCGGGCCCGCTTTCTCCCGGTGCGGAAGCCGGACGGTGAAGGTGCGCGTGGCCCTACCGGTCTTCGTGTCGAGCACAATGCGGTTGACGCTTCGCCATTCGTCCATCTGCTCCCTCGAGGTCAGGTCGGGCTCGGCAGCCGCCTCGAGCCCGGCCGGCTCGGGCCAGCGGCCGACCAGGTGCCCGTCGCGGAACAGGCGAAGGTCATACACTCCCGTCCGCAGCAGCCGGCCCCCACCCTCGGCGCCGGCCACCTCGACCGTCACCCGCGCGACATCGGGCTCGCCGCCCGGTGCGACGCCCGCGACCCGGACGCTCGGCTGGACGCGGTTCAGCTCGGAGAGCGGCCGCACCGGCTTGAAGATCTCCTTCGCAAGGGTACGAGCGAGCAGCCGCGGCTCATAGTAGTCACGCATGAAGATTTCGGGGGGGAGCGGGCGGAACGGGTCGTCGGGGAAGACCCAGTTGGCTCCCTGGAAGTTCTCGAGATTGTTCCCGTCGAATCGACCTTCCGGGTCAACAACCATCCAATAGCTGTCGCGGAAGTTCATCAGTCGACACTGAGGACCGCGTCGTTCTTTGCCGGTTGCCACATCGCTTTTCCAAAGTCCAGCACTGCCGTCGCTACTGCCTGTTAGCACCTGGCGACCGTCCGGGCTGAAGGCGACGGACCACACCGGGCCGGAATGCCCCCGGAAGACCTGGAGCTCCTTGCCCGTGGCTACCTTCCACAACCGCGCCGTCTTATCTGCACCGCCCGTCAGCACTTGGTGGCCGTCCGGGCTGAAGGCGACGGACCACACCGGGCCGGAATGCCCCTGGAAGACCTGGAGCTCCTTGCCCGTGGCTACCTTCCACAGCCGCGCCGTCTGGTCTGGACTCCCGGTGAGTGCCCAGCAACCGTCCCGGGAGAAAGCGACAGACTCGACAGACTCAGAATGCCCCCGGAAGACCTGAAGCTCCTTGCCGGTGTCCACCTCCCGCAGCCGCGCCGTCTTATCTGCACCGCCCGTCAGCACCTGGCGGCCGTCCGGGCTGAAGGCGACGGACGATACCAGCAGCTGATCCCCCGGGAAACTGCCATGTTCCTTGCCGGTGGCCACCTCCCATAGCCGTACCATGTCATCCTGACCGCCTGTCAGCGCCAAGTGGCCATCCGGGCTGAAGGCAACAGACGTGACCCCATTAGGATGGCCTCGGAAAATCTTGCTCTCCTTGCCGGTGTCCACCTCCCACAGCCGCGCTGTCTCGTCCCAACTTCCTGTCAGCACCTGGCGGCCGTCCGGGCTGAAGGCGACGGACGACACCGGTCCGGAATGCCCCCGGAAGCGTCCGATCTCCTTGCCGGTAGCAACCTCCCATAGTCGAGCTGTATTGTCCCGGCTGCCTATCAGCACCTGGCGGCCGTCCGGGCTGAAGGCGACGGACGACACCAGGGCGGAATATGCCCGGAAGACCTGGAGCTCCTTCCCCGTGGCCGCCTCCCACAATCGCGCCGTATTATCCGAAACTCCTGCCAGCACTTGGTGGCCGTCCGGACTGAAGGCGACGGACGACACCCAGCCGGAATGTGCCTGGAAGACCTGGAGCCCCTTGCCCGTGGCCGCCTCCCACAGCCGCGCCGTCTTATCCTCACCGCCCGTCAGCACGCGGCGGCCGTCCGGGCTGAAGGCGACGGACCACACCAGGCCGGAATGCCCCCGGAAGACCTGGAGCTCCTTGCCCGTGGCCGCCTCCCACAGCCGCGCCGTCTTATCCTCACCGCCCGTCAGCACGCGGCGGCCGTCTGGGCTGAAGGCGACGGACCTCACCCGGCCGGAATGCCCTCGGAAGACCTGGAGCTCCTTGCCCGTGGCCGCCTCCCACAGGCGTACCACGCCATCCTGACCGACTGTCATCGCCCGAGGGCCATCCGGGCTGAAGGTGACGGACCACACCGGGCCGGAATACCCCCGGGAGACCTTGGGCTCCTTGTCCGTGGCCACCTCCCACAGCCGCGCCGTCTGGTCCTGACCGCCCGTCAGCACGCGGCGGCCGTCCGGGCTGAAGGCGGCAGACGACACCGGGCCGGAATGCCCCCGGAGGACCTGGAGCTCCTTGCCCGTGGCCGCCTCCCACAGCCGCGCCGTGTTATCGGAAATCTTGCTGGTGGTGAGTATTTGCTTGCCATCCGGGGAGAAGGCGACAGTTGACACTCCCTTCGTATGCCCCTGGAAGTGGCGGATCTCCCTACCGGTGGTCGCTTCCCACAGCCGGACTGTATTATCTTCGCTGCCTGTCAACACCCAGCGACCGTTGGGTGAAAACGTGACAGAGATTACTGGATAAAAATGCCCCAGTTGGGCGACCAATTCTGGACGCATGCTTTGCTGGGACTGAACCGCCTGCTCGTCATCGGACTGGCCTTTAGCCAAGGGAAACTCGGTGAGAAGGATCACGGCAACAGCAGTCATCAGAGCTCTCTGAAGCATATTCCACCTCGGTTATACTCCGCGCGGAGCGGAATGCGACTTTCCGGGTCATGGGGATTGTGATAGATTTATGAGCCCAAGGCCAAGTATGTTCAGATGATGCATCTGTCGAGGATATCCTCGACGCGTTCCTTGCCTGCGCCGACGTCGTAGTGCAGCAGGTAAAGCGCCCCGCGTGCGTCGGTGTAGCCGTGGCCGGAGAACGACAGCACCACCAGGTCGTCCGGCGTCGCGGCCCGCATCCGCTCGCCGCCGTGCAGCCCGCATGAAAACGGAGACCTTGCTGGTACTCCCATTCTGGAAGACCAACTGAGCTGTCATCGGGTTAAACTCCCTCGCGAACAGTGGTACCAGAGGCAGCCTCCTCTGATTGAGCCGTCATCCGATGCGCCGCATCGCAAGAGATGTGGCGACCTCAGCGTTCGGTACAATCGGACTTGTGGAGCCATCGGTCCATCCCGGCAAGAGGTGAGCACCCAGTGGCTGAACTGGAAGAAGTCGAAAGCGAGCCAATTTACATTGCAGCGCCTCTTGACTGTCTGGGCAGTGTCGGTCCGGCGACGTGGTGCCCGCGGCTCCCGGATCGTGAGCTTCTATGCCTCAGATCGAGTCAGGGCTTCTCGACGACCTCCAGGATCCTGACCTTGGTGGCCCACCCATCCAACTTCGCCCGGGAGCCGCCCACGTTCCTCTCGATCAGGGTGGCCTGGCCCAGGAGGCCCGCTAGGGGATCTTCCCCATCCCGGGGTACATCCCTGATCGCCTCCTGCCTGAGGAAGCGGAAGTCGACCGGCGCCTGGGTGGCAACCAGCTTCAGGTTGTCTCGCGAGACCTTCCGGCCCTCGGGCACCGAGGTCGGGGCCGTGTCCCGATAAGACTTGTCGGGGGCCAAGGCCTCGTTCCGGCCCTCCCCCGGGTAGACCACTCCCACGCTGCCGTCGCTCGCCAGATCCAGGATGGCGAAGTAGATGTCCTTGCCGCTTCTGTTCGTGACGACGAACTCGACGTCCTTGCCCGCGGTCAGAGTTAGGTCGGGCTTCTTCGCGAGTTCGGGATCCAGGGAGTCGCGGGTCGCCGAGCGAATCTCGAAGTCGATGTCCAGCCCGCGGCGGGGGTTGTCGAGGCGCAGGAGGTTGAGCCACTTCGCCCAGGCAGTCAGCCGCTCCAGGGCGAGTTCCACGGCCCCCGCCTCATCCGCCGGGGCCCGGAGCAGCAATTCGCTCTCATCCTTCCCCTTTTCCTCAGAGAGCACAGGGATCCGTGCCCCCTGCTTGGTCTTCGTCTCCTTGAGCAGGAGCTGGGCGTCGGCCGGCTTGTCGACCAGCTCGAAGGCCTGCGCGAAGCTGGGCGACTTCGGGTTATCCGGGTCGGTCCGGCCGCTGCCCGCGGCCGCCTCCCGCACCTTGCCCAGCACGCCCGACTTGCCGGCATCGGCGACGTGCAGGCGGATCCGCTTGTCCCCAAGGTTGTGCCGCCCCGACCATCTGGCCAATCGCTCCAGGATGAGTTCTACGGCCCCCGCCTCGTCCACGGAGGCTGGGGGCGAAAGCTCCGTCGCGTCCCCACCCAAGAGGGCGATCGACCGGGCCCCCTGCTTGGTCTTCGTCTCCTTGAGCAGGAGCTGGGCGTCGGCCGGCTGGGCGGTCGCCTCGAAGGCCTGGGCGAAGGTCGGGGACTTGGGGTTGTCAGGGTCGGTCCGGCCGGCGCCCGCGACCGCCTCACGGACCCTTTGTAGGACGGGTGACTGGTCGGGTTTGGCGATATGGAGGCGGACTTTGCGGTCCCCGAAATTGTGCCGTCGCTCGACCGCGCGCGACGACGGCTCGATCGGGTGGCCGCCGATCAACTTCGCCGTCGAGCGGTAGGCGTCGACGGCGGTGAGCTCCGCCCGCGCGATCGCCTTGGCCGGGTCGTCGAACGCCTTCGTCCCGGGCGGGTAGACGTCAAAGACCGAACCCTCGGTCATGCCGTGCACCTGCCCGGCCTCGAGGGCGATCCCGTCGCCTTCGGGCGAGGCCAGGACGAAGGGCTGGGGCAGGCTCCCCCTGTCGCTGAAGAGGAAGTCGTCCATCTTGGCCCCCTCAAGCTGTGGGTGCTGTCGCCGGTAGGCGCCGGTGACCTTCGCCTTGACCTTGTCCATGACGTCCCGGTAGGTGGCCCCCGCCTTGCCGGAGCCCAGCACCTCGGCGACGAGGAAGTGCGTCAGCGTGCCGCAGGGGTTGCGCTCCTTGTCGGCATACTCGAAGGCGACCTCGTCGGCCTGACACGCCGACAGCAGGGCGTAGTCGCGGCTCTTGAGCCCCTCGTCAGCTTCGCCGACGCCGCGCGGGGCGAGCAGCGCCTCGGGCGGCGGGGGAGGCGGGTCGCGCGGGTCGGGGTCGGCGACGCGGGCGCGCGCCGTGGCGATGTCCCGCAGCTCCAGGCCGGAGTGGCAGCTGTCGAAGATGAACGTCACGTTCTTGGTCTTCTCGGACAGGAGGCTGAACAGCCCGCGCAGCTCGTCGGCGCTGATGTCGTAGACCCCGTCAGTTCGGCTGTCGTGCGGGACGATCGTGCTGATCTCCCCCGAGGGTGACTTGCCGGAGGGGTCCTTCATGCGCGAGCCGTGGCCGCTGTAGTGGAAGATGACGACGGCCTCCTCGTCGGCCCGGCCGATGAGGTGGTCCTTGAAGGCCTGGACGATGGCGACGTGGGTAGCCTGCTCGTCCGTCAGGATGCGGATCGAGTCGTCCGGGAACTCGAACGTCCCCCGGAGCAGGCCCTCCATGTTGCGGACGTCGGCGACGCAGCCCGACAGCCCGTTGACGGCCTTGTAATTGTTGATGCCCACGAGCAGGGCCAGCTTCTTCGCCTTCCCCGCGGGTTTCGCGCCAGCTTTGACCGTACTGCCCCCCGGCTTCGTCGTAGGGGGCTGTCCCTCGGTGCCTCGGTCGCCCGAGCATCCGGAGAGAGAGCAGATCATAAGGAGGGTGATCGTAACCAAGACCGATTGCATGGCCATTGTTATCCTCCGCTGTCTCAACCGAACGGTGGTCGTCAGATGTGCCGGAGCGAAGGGCTCCTCGGCTAATCATCAAGTCTTCGTCCGGAGCGAGATGGACCAAAAATTTTTATACTACCCCCGGTGGCCGACCACAAGGACGTAGTGCCTAATTGCTGCATCGCAGAGGAGCAGGTCCGATCCCCTTTCATCGTCCTTGAAATCGCGATCATAGCTGTACATTGAGGCACACCAAGGATCGCGGCGGATCACAATCGCACAATTAACGATCCCCGCGCATCGGTACCAGTGGTCCTTCACACGGGGTGGTTCGGATCCTGCTTGACCTCAAGGGTCACCTCGGACGTGGGGACGACGGGAAAGAAAAGGAGACAGCCACCAGTAACCGTGGCCAGCCTGGAAACACACAAGGACAGCCATCGCAGCTGCTTAGTTTCAAGCTGCCATCCAGGAGGTTCTCGACGGTCTTTCAACCACTCACGCCGAAAAGCTGAAGTCGCTGATGACGCTCAAGTTCCAGCGATTCGAAGATGTTTCACTCATCGCCGCGTAAGGTATAAGACCAGGCGCAGACCACGGATCATCGGCCCCCTCCCGCCGTTGTTTCCCCCGCCCCGGCGCTCCGGGGCGGCCTGTCTCTCGAGCCCGGCTGCAGGTCCGGCACACCCTGAGTGAGGAGCTTGAAGAATGGTGAGTCAACCGAAAGGACAAGGGTCGTCTTCTGATCGAGGGCCGTGCGATAGGTCTCGAGCGTCTTGAGGAACTGGTAAAACGCCGGATCGACTGCCTGGGCCGCGTTCGCGATTCGGGCTGCCTCGGCTTCTCCCTGGCCGACCAGCTTGGCCGCCTCTGCCTGCGCCTCGGCGATCAGTCGCGCAAACTGGAGAACGGCGGCACTCCGGATGATCCGGGCTTGACTCTCCCTCGGCCCGCGTCACCGCCGCGACCTTATGCCGCTCGCTGCGGATCTGCTCGAAGACGGCCGACCGCACTTCTTCGGGAAAGTTCAGCCGCCTGAGCCGGCAATCGCTCACCGCGACGCCGTACTCCTGGGCCGCCTGCTCGCCGATCCGTCGGGTCACCTCGTCCATCATTGCCCCGATCCCCGACGGCTTGCCGATCCGGACGAGGTCGGAGAGATCGTGGCCCCCCAGTTCGGCCGCGATGACCGATGCAGCCATGTCCTCGAGCCGCGCAGAGGCGTCGGGGATCGTCCGGACCGACTTCAAGAACCGATCGACCTGATCGATCCGCCAGGTGAGATACCAGGCGACTTCCAGGTTCTTCTTATCCCGTGTGAGCATCTCGCGCGGCGGGGGCGAATGAACCTGGAGCCGCTTGTCGAAGCTCCTGCGGGCGTGATGCGGCCACTTGAGATAGAGCCCCGGCTCACGGATCAGCCGCACTGGTCTGCCAAACTCGGTGAGATAAACCGTCTCCGCCTCGTCCACAATGAGGATCGAGCGAAGAGCCGCTGCCACGGCTAGAAGCGACAGGATTGCCGCGTACCAGCGCCAGGACCAGGGCCGTCGAGATGAGGACGCGATTACCTGATGCATGAACTCTCTCCCATTCACTCGTCGCTTTCACGGCCGGGGGGCGCAAGCGGGGTCGGTGGCAGCGATTCGATCTTGCCCGCACCGAGCGTCGTCGGGTCCGCCATCCAGACATGGCGGCGCCCCTTGATTCGGGGGTCGAGCAGAAGCTTGGGGCGGCCCGCCAGGGCTGTGCCGAGCGTCCTCCAGAGCAGTCGGAAGGCGGAAAGATCGGGATGCTCGGCATGAGCGAGCTGTCGGACCAGAAATGCGGCGCTCTCCCCCTCCGCTCGCGCGTGGACCTGATTGCCCCTGGTGGCTCCCTGGTCGCGAATCGACCGCGACTCCGCCTCGGCCTCGAGCGATTGCTCCGCAGCGTAGGCCTCGGCTTCATTGCGGTATCGCTCGACATCGGAGACCGCTCTTGAGATCTCACGATAGGCGGGAACAACCTCGCGGGGCGGATGGGCATCGACGATCCGAACCCGCTCGACAACGAGATGTAAACC
>Ga0116221_1002226_pt1 | contig 12672 bp, 5 predicted proteins | sample Sb_taG_5_FD_88965 | JGI IMG/M metagenome (GOLD analysis project Ga0116221, IMG submission 88965) | Peat soil microbial communities from Weissenstadt, Germany - Sb_50d_8_FC metaG | ecosystem: Environmental > Terrestrial > Soil > Wetlands > Peat | place: Germany: Weissenstadt | collected 2010-09-21 | reverse complement strand
CTGGCCGTGATCCACGCCAGGACAGGATGAGTGCCAATGCGCAGGAGCGCTACCAGAAAGCCGACTGCCACGATGATTGTCACCGCACCCTGAACGAAGATTCCGCTGTTGAACAGCGAAGGATGCTGCGACAAGTTAGACCCCAGCTCACTCGCCGTATTACCGACCACGCTAAAGCCTGGGAAGAACGGTGCGGCGGCGACCTGGATGCCGTAATACAGAAACGGCACCGCGACTCCCAACCAAAGCGCCGCCAACAGTATGCGGTCACTGGCTCGACGAATACTCATGCAAACTCCACGTGAACGGACCACCTCGAAGCTGCGGCCGAGGTGCTATAGATATGTTCGGGGAATCAGAAGAGATATTTGGCGGCTTGCCTGATTGACCACACCAATTCGGCCAACCGGAGGTGTATTAACAAAAGATGTAGGCGCGACAAGAGAAATAAAGGGGTCAGGTTTAATTTACAGTGTATCGCCCTTGGATTTCCGCGGCCTGCCGCGAGGACGCATGGCCGATTGCAAGCCCAAGGCCTCGACCGTCTGTTGTTGCCAATCCGCATCTCCGTATGGCCCCCCACGCTCTACATTTCGTTGCACTGACGCCAGCTGATTTGTCGTTTGCCCAATAAATAAACCTGACCCCTTTAATATTTCAGGCATAAAAAAAGTGGCACCCCTACCCCTCGTCAGTGCAGTATCTAATAGAGAAATCACTCTTCCTTGATCGCGAGAGAAAAAATGGTGACTGGGCACGCTAACGCTGTGGTTCAACATCTCCGCGGGTTGGTGGGGCGGCAGCGGGATTGCAGGCTGTCGGATTCGCAGCTTCTCGAGCGTTTCACCAAGCAACACGACGAAGGCGCGTTCGCCGTCCTGGTCGAACGCCACGGCCCCATGGTGTTGCGCGCTTGCCGGCGCGTGCTGCGCGACCGACATGCTGCCGAGGATGCTTTTCAGGCAACGTTCCTTGTGCTGATACGCAAGGCAGCGTCCATCCGCGAAGGTGAACTGCTTGGGAACTGGCTTTATGGCGTCGCTTACCGCACAGCCAAGCGGGCCAGGGCGGATGCAGTTCAGAGGTTAAGCCGCGTATCTCGAATTCCAACTTCGTCACCGGTGGATTCTTTGGCAGAGCTGTCGGCTCGGGAACTAAGTGCGGCCCTGGACGAGGAATTAGAAGGGTTGCCGGAGCAGTACCGCGCCCCGTTTTTCTTATGCTTCATCGAGAGCCGAACGAGAGACCAGGCCGCCCGGCAACTGGGTTGGTCGTTGCGAACGCTTCATCGGAGACTCGAACGCGCCAAGAAGCTCCTGCACGTCCGACTGACCCGGCGCGGGCTAACGCTGTCCACGGCCCTGGCGGCCCTGGGGTTGTTCCAGCAGGGAACCAAAGCAGCGGTGCCGCCTTTACTGGTCACGGCAACTTTCCGGACCGCAAGCTCTTGGATGATGGGCAAGTCCTACACTGCCGCGGCATCATCTGCGACCGCGGCCGCGCTGGCCGAGCGCGTCCTCCGAAGCATGGTTGTAATCAAACTGAAAACTATGGCGACACTGCTGGTGGCGGCGTGTCTGATCACCTCCGGGGCAGGGCTCGTGCTGCGTCAGGAAGGCGAAAGTCTTCGAGCGCCGGCAGCGCCCGTCCGGGCGGTAACCGCGGCAGAAGAGCCCAAGAAACCGGCCCAACCGAGTGGGGTGCAGGAAGCGCGCGTCGACCGTTATGGCGACGCATTGCCTGATGGCGCACTGGCCCGGCTGGGAACCACGCGTTTTCGGCAGGGATTTATGGTTTATAGCGCAGCCTTCTCTCCCGACGGTAAATCAATCGCCACCGCTTCCGCCGGACAAGGCGTCTATATCTGGGACGCGGCCACGGGGAAGGATCGTTTCCAGCTTCTGCCGCGCAGGCATATCACCGCGGTTGCTTACACTCCAGATGGCAACCTCGTTGCCGGAACGCAGCGCGGCTTTAGCATATTCGATATCAAAACAGGCACGGAGCTGCGGCATTTCGAGGGGAATCAAAATGGGGGGACGATGGCTATCGCCGTCTCGCCGGACGGCAAACTGATTGCCTCCGGCGGCCACGATAGTCTCGTTCGTCTTTGGGAAACCGGTACAGGACTGCAGATCAGGCAATTCGAAGGGCACGCCGCCACCGTCCATGCCGTCGCTTTTTCGCCAGATGGCAGTGTCCTGGTGTCCGGCAGTCGCGATAAGACAGTACGCCTCTGGGAAGTTGCCACGGGCAAAGAAATGGGATCGCTCGCCGGTCACCGGAATGCGGTGCTGTCTGTGGCGATTGCTCCTGACAGCAAGACCGTGGCATCGGCAGGCGAGGATGGGACCGTTCGCTTTTGGGATCGAGCTTCGAGGATACAAACTCACGTTCTTCAGGCTAAGGCTGGCGACGTTAAAGGCGTAGCTTTTTCGCCAGACGGAAAGACGCTAAGTTCCGGGCACCAAGACGGGACGCTCCATCTGTGGGACGTCGGCACGGGCACGGAACTCATTCACTGGCAGGCCCACACCTTCCGGGTCGAAACCACCGCATTTTCGTCCGATGGCAAGCTTCTGGTCTCAGGAGCATCCCTGGATTGTGGCCCGCGTGTGTGGGATGTTGCCACCGGCAAGGAGCTGCACTCGTTCGTTCAGCATCGTGGCCCAGTCGATTGGCTATCTTACGCTACCGACGGCAAAGCGCTTCTCTCCGGAAGCCGAGACAGGCTAATTCTGCAATGGGATCTCCTAACTCAACGGGCTAAGCCTTGGTTTAGTTGGCCCAGCACAAGCATGGAGAGGTTCGCTGTTTCTTTAAGCAGCCATCAATTGGTGACTTCAGGACAGGCGGAAAGGATGCGCATTTGGGACACGACCAGGAAGCAGCCAGTGCGCCCGCTGGGCCCGCAAGGTGCGCGCCCTCCATTGAATCCGCAGGGCCCATTCTTTGCGCGTGAATTCTTGGCCTATTCACCAGACGGACGTGTGATTGCTTCAGGCGGCAAGGATGGGGCGGTCGAGTTGTGGGACGCGGCCACGGGAAAGAACCTGCGACAACTGACAGGACTTCGTGACAATATCACTTCTGTCGCTTTTTCTCCAGATGGTAAAACCCTAGCGGCGGCAGCGGGGGTGGGGGGCAAGGCGGGCACCATTTGTCTTTGGGATGTCGCTACAGCCAAGCTGCAGCGTTCCATGGAAAGCTCCGGGTTCCTCGATGCCTTGGCTTTTGCTCCGGACGGCCGGATGTTCGCCTCGGCTGGGGGGTACGATTTCAAGGCACGACTCTGGGACGTTGCATCGGGGAAGGAATTGCGCCCTTTGAACGGCGACCAGCGAGGGTGCTATGCGATTGCGTTTTCCCCAGATGGAAAGTGGCTGGCCAGCGGCGGCGACGACCGTGACCCGGCTATCTTCATCTGGGAGGTGGACAGCGGCCAGGAGGCTCTTCAGTTTCATGGGCATCGGGCAGCGGAATGCTCGTTGGCCTTCTCCCCTGACGGCAGAGTCCTTGCCTCCGGCGGAGCGGAGTCGATGGTCCTTCTCTGGGACATGACCGGCCGGTTGAAGGACGGCAGACTTGAGCCGCTGGCGCTGACGCCGCAAGGACTGGAGACGCATTGGAACAACTTGGCTGGTGATGCCAGCCAGGCTCACTCGGCCATCTGGGAGCTCGTGGCTAGCCCTCAGGCCGTTCCCTACTTGCAGGGACGGCTGCGGCCCGTGGCGGCAGTCGAGCGGCAGCGACTTTCCAAGCTGATGCAAGAGTTGGACGACAGCAAGTTCGACGTTCGCAAGCAGGCCATGAGCGAACTGCAGAAAATCGGAGAGCCCAGCGCGAGCGCCCTGCGCGAGGAGCTGAAGAAGAAACCTACGTTGGAGGTTCGACAGCGCATCGAGCAGCTTCTCGCCCAAATGGAACCGGCGGCATCGCCGGAAAGCTTGCGGACACTGCGTGCGGTTCAGGTTTTGGAAGAGATAGGATCCCCCGAGGCGAAACGACTGCTGGAAAAGCTAGAGTCAGGAATTCCGGAAGCCAGGCTTACCCAGGAAGCGGCAGCATCGTTGCGACGGCTGGCCACGCGGTGATCGCGCGCAAGCCATTCGCTGGCCCAATGGGTGCGCCAGCCGCGACCACCCCTCGCGGCAGTGAAGCGGGTAGCTTACTCCCAGTCTGTCAGGGCGTGGTCAGCGCCTGCGTCGCCGCGAGCCAGCGCGACAGGGCGGCAGTCAGCTGGCCGCTGTTATCCATGCGCGGTACCTTGTGCTGCCCGCCAAGCTGGCCGCGCGAACGCAGCCAATCGGCGAAGCCGCCGTGGCGGACAGGCTGAACTTCCGGCCCCGCCAGGCTCAGGTCGCCTTGCCGGTGGGCACGGTAATCGTTGTTGAGCCGGCACAGCGCTGCATCCAGCTCGGTCGTGAATGCAGCAAGGTCGGGGGGATTGCCCGCGAACTCGACCAGGTAAAGATGGTGGCCGGGCTCGGCGGTGTGCTCGGTGAACCGCGGCCCCACGTGGAAGTCCACGATAGCTGAGCCGGTCGCTTCCTCCGCTTCCGTCACGGCCCGCTCGACCTCTTCGCTGATCAGGTGTTCGCCGAACGCCGACAGGTAATAACGCGTGCGGCCGGTAAAGCGCAGCAACGGCGGTCGCCGGCTTTCAAAGCAAACCGTGTCTCCGAGCAAGTAGGACCACAGGCCGGCGCAAGTCGTCAACACCACGGCATACTGGACTCCCAACTCCAGGTCGGCGAGTGTGTGGCGCGTCGGTCGATCAGAGCCCAATTCCGCGACCGGCACGAACTCGAAGAAGATGCCGTGATGCGTGATCAGCCGAAGCAGTCCATGCCTGGGATCTTCGGCGGCAACGAACCCTTCAGAACAGGGGTAGGTCTCCTGGAACCGGACGGCATCGTTGCCGATTTCGCTCCGAAAGAGGCGCCTGTACGGATCGAACTTGGTGCCCCCGTGGATCACCAGCCGAAGTTTGGGCCAGATGTCGGCAATGGTGTCGCGACCTGTAACCATTTTGAGTCGGTCGAACAGGACCAGTATCCACGAAGGCATGCCGCTCAATGCCGTGATGGGCAGGTTAGCGCTTGCCATTGCCAGGCGCTCGACTTTCCTGTCCCAGTCCGTGCAGAGGGCGAGGTGCACCGGTGGAAAAGTGTAGGGCCGAAGCAGAGGGAAAAGTTCCCGAGCGGCAATGCCGCTAAGGTCGCCCGCCAGTGCACGACCCATTTCTTGCAGATCCGTGCTGCCGCCCAGGAAGAAAATGCGGCCGGTGAAGAGAGAGGCGCCAGGATTCGCGCTCCGGAAGAGCGCCAGAGTTGTTAGGGCTGCAGAGCGATTCGACGCGAGCATCTCGCGCGATACCGGGATGTACTTGGTGCTGCCGCTGGTGGTGCCGGAGGATCGGGCGAAATAGGGGATCGAACCCGGCCAGGTGGCGTCAATGAGATTTGGAAACGCCGGCTTCCAGAACTCGCTCCAAAACGCTTCATAGCTGCGTACGGGCACGCGCTCCTGGTAGTCCTTCACAGAGCGAACGCGTGAGAAATCATGCTCTCGACCGAAACGCGTTCGGCTTGCGCGGCGCACCAGGCGAAGCAAAGTCGCGCGCTGGGACGTGGCAGCGTCGATAGCATCGATACGATGCACGCGTGCCAGGCTGAAGCGCTGCAGCAGCAAGTCGGCCAGGCGCCGCGCGGGTGTCGAACCGGCCAATCCTTGAAGCCAGGGCTGCATAAGCGTTGTCTGCTTTATTCAATTCTCCTGCGGGCTAAGGTTCTGGCTAGAACCGCAGTTGCGCGCGGGCATCTTGCTCAAAGAACCAGAGTCGGATGTGCCAGCAACAACTGCGGCAGTCGGGCTCGGGGCGAAGGACGCGGGTGCGTGAGGAAGTGAACGACGAGCCGGTTGATGAGTCCCGGCTTCTCAAGCTGCGGCGCATGGCCACATTTGGGAATGGCCAAAAAATGACCTTGTGGCAAATCGTGCACCGCTTCCGCCGCATGCAGAGGGCTGACGATCTGATCGTTTTCTCCGCTGACCAGGAGAGTGGGATGAACGACTTGCGACAAGCGCGGCCGGACACAGTGATCCATCGTCCCGCGGATCGTGCGTAGAAGGCCGGTCCGCCAGCGCCGGTTGGCGAATTGCCGGGCATAGTAGCCCTCGAGGCCCGATTCGACCTGCCGCCGATCAAAAAAGACGCTGTCGACCAGGGAACGGAAATCATTGCGGCGCACGCCGTCGACCACCGGCAAGTGCTCCACGTCGCCCAGCCCCGAAGGGCAGATCAACACAAGCCGAGAGACGAGGCCAGGGTAGCGTACGGCAAACTCGATGGCGATTTTGCCGCCCAGGCTGCTCGCCACCAGGTGATAGGGGGGAGTTTGCACGAAGTCATCCAGGTAGCGATAGAGCTGTTCTACGAGATAATCGACTGAAATGGGTTGATTCTCGTCAATCCGGCGGTGCAGCGTGCTGCCGTCGTAGACCAGTAAATTCGGCATGTGAACGTCGAAGTGCCGTCGCCAGTAGCAATGATTGCGAAACCATGTCTCAGCCTGTTCTGCCAGCCCGTTCACCAGGACCATGGGCGTCCGGCGCGCGTACGGATTCGGGCGACAATAGTCCATCAGCGATCGCAGCATATTCCCCATAGCGAAATCCCTCCGCAGATTGGGAAGCAACCGAACGCAAGCTTCACGTCATGCTGCCTGAGAAACCCTGGCGCCAGGGTCGGTTCATAATACTTGCAGCTGCAGGTTGCGGTCCAATGAAGATTGGCGACGGAAGCAATGAGGTTTCTAAAAAGTTATCGTGAAGGCATCCGCGTGCGCTGGATGAGCAAGCGGTCTCGCATTCCTCATGCAAAAGAGCCTTTGCCACGCGCTTTTAGTGAAGATTGGCCCGAACTGTTGCTGCCCCGCACACGTTAAAGCCTAGCTGAATCATCCAGACAGGACCTCTAATTCAAGGGGCCTCTCCGCGTGGTTCGGATCACCAACCTGCAGTCCAGAGGCATGGCATTTGCTTGATTACCTTCAATGTTTTTCTGCCCTTAGCATTTAGCTAGCGGAGGAACTATAGGAAAGCAAGGTAGCAACGCGACTGCGATTGCCCAGCACGTGGGCCGGCGGCATTTCCTCGGGGCGCTGGCTGGGATCGGCGCGACGCTTGTCCCTGGCGCTCCAGCCGCAGAGGCCGACGATCCGAGAAAGCATCCATCACCCGAACTCAGGACTTGGCGCGCTTCCAATTCTTCAATTCCCACGCGCAACTTCGGACGTGAGGCAACCTTGGGCCGGGAAGTAGCTCGGCGATGACAACGCCAAGGCGGCATTGGCAGTGGCGCCATGGCCCTTCTTCTCCTGTTTGGTAAGAACAACCACGACAAACGCGCGCACCCGCTCTCTCCCGTGAAGTACAGACTGCGTCCCCTCTCGCTGGGTGGCGCACCGCCGTCGTGGCACGGCGCTACACACCCGCTTGGCATGCATCTTATGGCACAGAGGGGGGGCTGTAACTATTGTGGTTATGAGTCAGAACGCGACCTCGGATCGGTGCGCCGATTGCTAAGCACGTTTTGGCCATTCGCGCTTTCTTCATCGGCCCGCCCCGGAAGCGTCGCCTCCTAACCTTGCAATCTCGTCGAACGGCTTCAATAATGCCCAGAGCCCACTCTGATTTGCATTCTTGCCTGTGCATAGGCACTGGCGATCGTCTGCGGAGAGATAAATGCCTACGGTCATCAACGGCATCGGCACCTGGTACTACGGGCGGCGCCGCATTCATCGCGTCAAGAACACCTGCGAGTTCTGCAATCGCATTGGGGAGTTGGAATCCTACGATACGACCCTTTACTTCACGGTGCTCTTTATCCCGGTGGTGCCATTAGGCCAAAAGCGCATTCTGTATTCGTGCCCCTATTGCAGGAAGCACCGCGTCACGAGTCTCAAGCAATGGGAGTCGGCCAAGGTACAGGCGATTGCTCAACTGATGGACAAGCTGGGGAAGGCCCCCGATGATCGAGAGACGATTCGCGAGGCGATTGCCCTGGCGCACTCTTATCAGGACGAGGTGCTCTTCGATAAATTGGCGGACGGACTTGCCAGCCATTGGCTGGAAGATGCAGCGATCCAGGCCCAGCTCGGCGCTGCCTACTCCTATTTCGCGCGGCGTGATGAAGCAGAGGCTGCGTTTCGTGCATCGTTGGCAGCCGAGGACAACCCCGAGATCCGCCGCCAGCTGGGGCTTACCCTGATGCGGCAGGGACGACCGGAGGATGCTCTGCCATTTCTCCGACATATCCTCGACGAGAAGATTCGCGACCGAGCCGGGCTGATTTACCTACTTGTCGAGTCTTACCAGGCGAAGGGCTTGCACGAGGCAGCACTCGAACTCATGGATCGGCGCGATGCAGCGTTTCCCGACCTGGTGGACGACAAGGACATCAAGAAGCAGCGTAAGCTTTCGGAACGCTACCAGGCCTCGGGCAAAAAAGTCGCGGCTCCGCACCTGGACGAGTCGGGCAAGACAGGCTACAGCGAAGGGAATTGGACGGCGCGCCTGCCGCGCCTGATCGCGCCACTCGTGATTCTGGCTTTGCTTCTTCTGTACCTGGGCGCCGCGATCTGGACCGGGCAGGCACGCCAGGTTTATCTGGTGAATGGATGGGATCAGCCATACACCGTTGCCATCAACGGCCAGCAGGAGTCGCTGCAGCCGGGTACACCCAAGGCGATTCGCGTGGCGGAAGGGGATATCTCGATCGAGTTCCCCGACGGTAAGATTGCCCTGGAGTCGGTCCATTGCCATATCGAAACTCCGTTTTTCTCCAGACCTTTTGCACGTGAGACCTTCGTCATCAACCCCGACCAGGTAGCCATCATCGTCTGGCAAGAGGCGGTAGATTCAGCGCAGCCACTCCCCCCTTCGGGCCCGCCAACATATTACACCGGCAAGGTGTTGCATAGCTTCCAAGCCATCGACTACGAATTCACGAATTTTCCTCCGTCCATCAAGATCGAGCACGGCGTCCAGACCAAAAAGAAGCGCGTGTCCCTGCTTCCCAACCTTACCCCGGAGCAACGACTGGAAGTGGCAGCAGAGGTGCTCGACCAGAAACAACAGGCCCAGTTCGGCAAAGACCTTCTGAAATTGAACCCGGACGACTCCGGTTGCCTTTCCTGGCTGATCGGCCGCCTCTCAGATCAGGAAGGACTCGAATTTCTCAACACCCGTCTCGCCGCCCGTCCCGTCCTGGTCGAATGGCATCGCGCCTACCAGACCTTGATGGAGAAGACGCACCCCGAAGAGGACTTGCTCCCTCGATACCGCCAATTGGTGGCGGAAAACAAAGGCAACGCAGATGTGCTCTATTTGCTTGGCAGGATAAACCAGCAGGACTTGGACGAATCGGAGTTGCTCCTCAAGCGGGCGGCCGAGGCGGTACCGCCCTCGATCTACGCCATGAACGCCTTGGGATACAGTGCCCTTGTACAAGGACAATTTGCCAGTGCGCTACTGTGGACCCAGAAGGCGCACGCAGCGGCTCCCCAGAACTCTACCATGGGAATTGGCTATGAGCGGGCGCTCATGGCCGCGGGAAAGTTCGAACCACTTCTCGAACAGCTCCGCATTTCACAGGACTTGCCCGGGATGAAGCTGAAATCCTTGCTGCTAAGGCTGGTGGTGTATGGCCGCCGGGGGGACAAGAAGAACACGCAAGCGACAATCCAGGAAGTACTTCAACTAATGGGACCGTCGGCAAATGATCAGCAACGGCGCATGGTCCAGAACGCGCTCGAGTCTACCGTTTGTTGTTGCAACGGCGACGTGGCCGGCTACCTCAAAATTGCCTCTCAGGCCTCTGCTGCTCCTAACTTATACACGGCCTTGCTGCAGGGAAAACTGTTGATTGCGGCGAGCCTGGCTGCGAACGACAAGGACGTGAACGATCCGAATGCACATGCCCTGCTCTACCTGGCTGCCCTGAAAGCCGGCGACAAGAAGATGGGGGACGAGCAGTGGCAAGCATTGCTGAAGGAACTCGCGAAAGCGGGCGGTCATGAGCAGCTGCTGGGCGACATGCTGGCGGGCCGAAAGCCGGCAAAAGTGGAGATGATTCGCCGCCTACACATTGAGCCAGAGCAGAAGCGCGTATTGCTTGTCGTTGCCAGTGAGCGATTACCTGAATCTGCGAAGGAGCTAGTTCAACTCGCCCGCGCCTTGGATTTCTCCCCCGATCCAACTTCGCTCTGTTTGCGAAAGATCCTGGGAAAGACACCAGAGCATCCACCGACTACGCGACGATCTCCTTGACTACACGCCCGGCCACGTCGGTCAGGCGGAAGTCTCTGCCGCTATAGCGGTAGGTCAGCCGTTTGTGGTCGATGCCGAGCAAGTGCATTATCGTGGCATGCAGGTCGTTGATGCTGACGCGATCGATTACCGCCTTGTGGCCGATGTCGTCGGTCTTCCCGTAAAGAGTGCCGGCCTTGATGCCGCCGCCGGCCATCCAGGTTGTGAAGGCATGCGGATTGTGGTCGCGGCCTGTCCCGCCCTTTTGCACAATCGGCAATCGTCCGAATTCTCCTCCCCAGATGACGAGGGTCGATTCCAGTAGACCGCGCGCGTGCAGGTCGGTGAGCAGACCGGCTATCGGAATGTCGGTCTCGCCTGCGAAGCCCGTGTGATTGGCCACGATATTCATGTGGCCGTCCCAGCTCTTTTCGTTCTCCTCGCCGCCGCTGTAGATTTGCACAAACCGTACGCCGCGCTCGACCAGCCGGCGGGCCATGAGGCACTGCTTGGCAAAGTGGGTGCACTTTGGATTGTCCAATCCATAAAGCTTGCGTACCGGCAAGGGTTCCTTGTTGATATCGATGGCATCCGGGGCAGCCATCTGCATGCGATAAGCCAGCTCGAAGGACTCGATGCGTGCGGATAGCTCCGATTCAATGGGATCCTGTTCCGGTAGCTTGCGGCTGAGTTTGGCGAGAAGATTGAGTTGTGCGCGCTGTTGCTGATCGGACATTTCCGGGCTGCGGTACAGGTCGTCGATCGGCGCTCCCTGCCCTTTCAATGCCGTGCCCTGGTAAATGCTGGGCAAGAAGCCCGCCCCCCAGTTTTGGGCATAGCCCTTGGGCAACCCTCGGCCCAAGGTGTCGTACATGGTGATGAATGCGGGTAGACTTTGGCTTTCCGTGCCGAGTCCGTAGGTGACCCATGAACCGACACAGGGGAACCCCATCCTGCTCATGCCGGTATTGATCTTGAGGAGAGCGGGCGAGTGATTGTTGGAATCGGTGTAGCAAGAATAAAGGAAGGCCATCTTGTCGACGTGCTTGGCCATGTTCGGGAAGAGCTCCGACACCCAGGCGCCGCACTGGCCATGCTGTTTGAACTTGAATGGCGACTTCATCAGTGGGCCAACCTGGTCGGTGAAGAAGCCAGTGTTCTTGTCGAAGCCTTTCAACTCCTGCTTGTCCCGCTTGGCCAATTCCGGCTTGTAATCCCACGTGTCCACGTGACTGGGACCGCCGTTCATGAACAGCCAGATCACCGACTTGGCCTTGGCGGGAAAATGCGTCGGCCTGGGCATGAGCGGATTGCGCGAAGGGGCAGCATCCGCGGACTGAACGAAGAGCCCCTTCTCCTCCAGCAAGCCTGCCAATGCGAGAAGCCCAAAGCCATTCCCGGCGCGCTTGAGGAAATCGCGGCGAGAGCGGTAAGCAGGATGGGGCGGTGCAAAAAGCTTCGTCGTATCGTCCATAAGCTACCTCCGGAAATTCTCGCTGCAAATCTTTGGTCAACTCTCCCAGGAAAGAAATGCTCTTTCACTTCTTTCACTCAATCGACATAGACAAATTCGTTCATGCACATCAGCACGTGGCAGAAGTCGCGCAGCGCTAGTTCCCGGCCGTCTTTCCGCCCCGCCGCTGCGTACGACTTGCTCTGTTGATCCAGGAACGCCAGCGAGCTGGCAATTTCCTCAGCGTCCGGCAGCCGGGCGAAGGCGATCATGTAGCCTGATTTTACCGCAGCCTTGTTCGTGGTCTTGGCTCCGGAGGTAATACGCGTGGCAAAGCCTCGCGCGTAGTTGTGGACGTTCGGATTGTTCATGAGCAGCAATGCCTGCGGTGCGATCGTCGTCGTCGGGCGGTCGCCGACCCCACCGAGTGCCTCGGGAGCGTCGAACACAGTCATCATCGGAACGAGCTTGCTCCGTTTCACGGTGAAATAGATACTGCGCCGTCTACTCCTCTCGTCCAAAGTGCCTGGGCCGTACATTGTGGAATCCAAAGAGCCACTGACCGTCAACAACGCGTCGCGGATGACCTCGGCCTCCAGTCGATGCGGCGGCCGGCGCCAAAGGAGTTTGTTGTCCGGGTCTAACTGGCCAGGCCTTTCTGCGAACTCGCCACTCTCCATGTACACGGCACTGGTCATGATCAATTTGTGGATTGGCTTCAGGTGCCAGCCATTCTGGATCAGCTCTGTAGCCAACCACTCGAGCAATTCCGGGTGGCTAGGCCGCTCGCCGCGGCTGCCGAAGTCGCTGGGAGTGGCCACCAGCCCGCGGCCCATGTGATGTTGCCACAGGCGATTGACAATGACCCGTGCAAGCAGCTGTCCTGCGCCCTGGTCGAGATCGGT
>Ga0116221_1002219_pt1 | contig 12689 bp, 16 predicted proteins | sample Sb_taG_5_FD_88965 | JGI IMG/M metagenome (GOLD analysis project Ga0116221, IMG submission 88965) | Peat soil microbial communities from Weissenstadt, Germany - Sb_50d_8_FC metaG | ecosystem: Environmental > Terrestrial > Soil > Wetlands > Peat | place: Germany: Weissenstadt | collected 2010-09-21 | reverse complement strand
GTCCGGTGGGCGCGGCGGGCCGCCGAACGCCATCGAGGAAGTCGTGATCGACGACCTGATCCCCATGATCGACAGCACCTATCGCACGGCAGCGGACCGGGCGCATCGGGCCATGGCCGGACTGTCGATGGGCGGGGCGCAGACCCTCCAGATTACCTTGAGCCACCTCGATCGGTTTGCCTGGATCGGGTCGTTCAGCGCGCCCATCCGAAACTTCGATGCCAAGACGTCCTACAACGGAGTTTTCGCCGATGCGGCGGATTTCAATAAGAAGGTCCGGCTGTTGTGGATCGGCGCCGGAACGGCCGAGGAGAGTATGCACCAGGGCGCTCAGGGGATGCACGTCGCGCTGGACCAGGCCGGAATCAAGAATGTCTTCTTCGAATCGGCCGGCACGGCGCACGAGTGGCAGACCTGGCGCAGAGACTTGAACGATTTCGCGCCACGGCTGTTCCGAAACTGAGTGCCTTGTTCGGCGGACGGATGGTGGCCCCGCACAGGCTCGAACTGTGGACCTTCGGTGTGTAAATCTGAAAGGGTATTGTCTACAGAAATCGCCCCTGTCTATTATCAACTACTTAGAAACACGCTTGGACGGCTGAGACGGCCGTAGGCGGTCCTAGACGAACGGCGTTGCTACCACGGTTGCTACCGAAATGTCTGCCGGTTTACCTCTAACCCGCAGTCGCTCACGATGAACGGGGTCCGGCGCGTCACGGCGGCGTTTACATCAAGCCCTGGCGCGTCGCGGTGGGGGTCCAGTCCCCGTCGGGGACGGGTGCGCTGACGTTCAGCCTTCAGTTTTCGCATCCCTCCGGGCGGCAGAAATCTGGCGGTGGTCAACAATGTGCTCGATTCGAGCCACCCATGCTACCTTTCCTACGTCCTATCCTCCAACGTCCTTTCCTCCAATGCGCTGGTGCCCCGCCATGGAATCCATGTTTGGGATCCGGCTGAACTGTTGGCATAGTGCTTCGTGATATTCTTGGCCCTTCCAAGCCCATGCGAAGCCCTTCCAAACCCTTGACTTCGGATAACGTCTGGTGTTTACTAAAGGCCACACTGAAGACGTGTCGTGTTTTGGCCGATAATAAGATTTGGGGCTTGGGGGCGTGCCCAAAGCCGTGAAAGGCGAACAATTGGCGAAAAGAACTCAAGTCCAGTTTGAGGGAAAACTGGTTCCGGCAGATCAACTCGACTTCGAGACCGAAAAAGAGCCGTGGTCGATATATAAACTGGAAGACGGGACCGTCGTTAGGCTCAAGACGATTCTCGGAAGTGTTTCGCGTTTGGTTGATCGGTACAAGCCGGATGGCGAACCAATTTATCTTCTTGGGGTCGGTGGTATGCCAATGATGGACGTACCGCCGGAACTTCGACAACAAGCCACCCAACCAAAAGATCAAAAGGAGTAGTCTGATGGCCGCATTACAGGATATGGTGATCAAGCGTTTACCGACTGGCTCCGTTGTCTATTGGCCATCGTTCCGCGAGAATTTCCCGCTTCCTCTGGATTTGGAAGAATCCGAGTTTGGAAGCACATCGTGGACGAGGAATATAGCGGTATTCTCGGTTCCAATGTTTGAAACCCAGTACGCGTCTTTTGTCGCCGCAAGCGGGACGGTCGTGACGATACCAGGCGTGGGTGCAGACACGAGCCAATCGGATTCGGCAATAACCATTAAAGGCACAAGTAGTGCAACGATGGTAAGATTGCATGCGGTGATCGGTGCGATCAGGGAAGCGCGTCCGTTACCGCTCTCTGCCGAGATGGATGACTTACTCACACAAGCCACTCAGGCGCACGGTGCTCCCCGAAACATCAAGGAATGGGCGTGCCAACTCGCAGGGGAAATCAGCGATCTGACGGACTAGAACCGCCTCGATGCATCCCCCGGACTGCCCTGCTTGGGAATACGAGAATCACCCAAAACGACAAGTAGTGGTGTCGCGCTATGTAGCTCAAATCCTTCTCGACATCTCGACATCTAAGACTGGCACATTGGCAGTCGCAACTGACACCCGAGGATCCCATCGCCTAGTGTTTGAGGAACTGACGCCAACTGGTTACGAATATTATGCCGGGCACTATCGCGGTGAGTCATTTCGATGCTTGCAGTTTTGCGTCGTGAGAATTCAAAACGATCCACGCGTGGGAGCGGCTCCGGAATCGGTCGCGTATCGAATAGGTGAACTGAATATGGCAATCCGAGCGGGCTTGATGGCTCTCGATGAGAGCATTTTGCTCCCTGCAAAACAGCGGCTCCACTACATAGTAGCTCTCGCTTGTCACGTCTTCGTCGAGTTCTTGACCATCCATCCTTATGCGAACGGCAACGGACACGCAGGCAGGCTCATAGTTTGGAGCATTCTTGCTCGTTATGGATATTGGCCGCGCCGTTGGCCAGTTGACCCTCGACCAGCTCCGCCATATGCGGATTTGATTATGCGTAGTCGAAGCGGTGACCGCGAACCGCTAGAGCAATATGTATTGCAAACCCTTTTCTGAGTACCCGCACTTCGACAGGACAAAAAAGGAGAGGCCGCGGTTGCACGATTCGGGACCGAAAATATCGGACTGGGAAGATCACCGAGGAATGGAGTATGGCCGCAAGTCAACTGCGGCGGTATAGTGCGGATTGTTAGGTGATGTCGAGTTCGTCCCTCACGAGGCGCCGCACGATCTTCGGAATTCGCTCCGGCGTTTCGTTGCCGGTGAGTTCCGCTTCAAGCCGCTTGCGGATTGATTCTTTGATATCCATCTCAAGCGTCCAGGCACCCTTGCCCTTGAAGTCCCAGTCGGCTTGGAGCTTGAGAATATAGGAGAAGATCTCGCACAAGCCCTCTCGGATCAATTGTTCCTTACGGTCCCGTTGGGCTTGAGCTTTCAGGTACGGCTGTATTGCTTGATCAGCGGCCTCCTGCAAGGCGCCAGTGGGAGTGCCCTCGGGTAGTTGAGCAATATGCTCGCGGATGGTCGCGAGCGCCTTCTCTCTCTCCTGGGTGGGAAGGCGGGCCAGCTTCCAAGGGGCGGCATTGAGCACGGATTCTCTGCTGACTCGATCTTGTTCGACGGCATGCTGCCGCTCCAGGGCCGCCCGGAAGGGCTCAATGGCCTTTCGGCACGCTGATTCCAGGTCTGGGCCAGAGGTGCCGGGCGGGCACGCGGCGACGGCGCCGGAGATGGCGGTCTCGGCCAGCTTCCGTGCTTCCTTCGTCAGGCCGGCCGGCAATGATGCGATGGCCTCCCTGGCGGCGCGCTGCCGCATCTGGTCGTCGTCGAATCCGGTCTCAACGGCTCGGACGGCGCGCTTCGCGGCCGTTCGGATCTCCTCAATCGGTCGATTGGGCAGCTCGCCAATGGCTGCGACCGCGGCACGAACTGCTGCAGTTTGCCAAGGGGTGAAGTCTTCGGTGCTGTAATGCCTTCGGGCAGCATACGGAAGCATCCGATCTCGTGCCTCGATCAGAATTTCCTCGATCTGGCGAAGTCGTTTCCAGGCGGCGAGTATCGCTTCTACCTCGGCACCGACCAACTTCCGCGTGACCTGATCATCGGGAACCGGGTCGAGATCAGACAGGCGCTTCCGTACGGCGTCATGAACCTGCAAACGCAATTCCGGGGTCGCGTCGTAGGGCTGGGAGTTCAGGGCATACCCCTCCCATTTTTGCAGCCACAATTCCCGCCGACGCTTCGCCTCCTCTTCCGCGATGTGGGCGCGCTCTGCTCGTTCATCCGAGGCCTGTCTCTCCTTCTCCTCCCTGTCACGGGCGTATAGGCGGTCCTCGACTTCCTGCAATTCAAGTTCGAGCTTTCGCTTCTTGACCAGGGTCTCGGTTTCAACGAGGTCTTCGCGTGACGCGATCACACGTTCGGATGGTGGGGCCAGCAAAACGGGATGGGTGCCGGTTGGCTTCGGACGAGCCGGTCTCGTAGGCTCCCCTGGGAGCGGGTGGGCTATCGGCGGCAAGCCTTCCCGTTTCAGGCGGTCGATTTCGCCTGCGGATACCCGCCAGTGACCACCACGGGTGATCTCGGCCTCAATGTTGCCGGCTTGGCACAATGCGCGGATGGCGTCCTGCGTGGCGCCTAGCTGACGGGCAGCTTGGCCGGTCGTGAAATAAAGATCCATGGCTGTAGAATACGAAGAATCGCCCGAAATTTCGACATCTTTGCGGATTCCCGCCCGCTTTTCAGCACGATCTTCTGAATAATCAACAGTTTGGACCAAATTCAATCCGCGAATTATCCCTTAAGTATCAAGAGAAGATGCGCCGGCCTTCGGAAAATGGGCTCCGGCCGAACTAAAGGCGGTACGATTCCGCGGACAATTCGCTGATCCAATGGTGGGCTTCGTAACGCGATCTTGGGGCATCTTAGCGTCGGGGGGAGTAGAAGCACGGGGCGGGGGCGTTTCCTTTTCCTTTCCAACGTTCACGGGCTGCACGCCTTCGGCACTGCTCAAAATGGCTATTCTGGGCAGTCATCCGGCTGCACGTGATAGTCGGAGCCGGGTTGAGAAGAGGTATCATTGCAGGTACGGTGATATATGAGCATCGCCCAACAATTATTTGTCGTCTTTTTCGCAATTTTCTGGGGCACGTCATCGAACGCCTGGCCGCGATGGAAACCGTTCCACTGGCCTCTTTCTCTTAGATACGGTAACGTAAGACGGCGCATAGCTGTTTCGATGCTTTTTCTGAACGTGTATCCTATCATTTACTTTGCGGCTGTCCTTGCCATCTTGAACGGAACGGACACCAACAGCTCGGCGTGGGCGTTCTCTACTTGGATTCGCGAGGTTATTCGTGGGGTCGTTCCCGCGTTCGCGATCTTCGGCCTCTATCGCATTTGGCTTGGCGTGATTGAATTCAGAGCCGGTTGGTTCTATTTGACAGCCGAATTGCTCCCTGATTCTCTAGTCGGCATTGAGCCTACTTCGGAGGCATTACACATCGATCGGCGCTGGTGGTGGGGGAATGTCCTGTTTGGTGTACTCTACCTAGCCGGGTCATTCTTGACAGCGTTACTGGTCGGAAGTGCGTAGCGAGCTGGCCAAATGCCGGTTGATACCCCCCAAATTGTTTACTGCTCAAAATAACTGAAATGGGCCGTGAGGGCTGTCCAGCCGCACGTAACCCCCATCGTTCTTAGCGGCCTGCAACAATGCCAACGAGCCGATTTCGAACTGTATTGGGTAGTAGTGGGGATGCGGGATCAGAGCGGGCGAGCGTGTTTAAAAGGCTGCCCGGTCGTCTGCGGTCTATTGCCGCCGCAGCGCGCCGGGCGGTTTGAAAGGCGTACCGTTCGCCGTTCTCATGCGCTTTGGGGCTCTCGTCCATCAGACGTGTTGCGGTCTCCTCGGCGCTCCACCCCCAATCAATCGCGATCATGCACCATGTGAAATCAGCGCGGCTGATGTCTGGACGGCTCCGGTCGCGAGTTGGCGGCGCCCCTTCAACGCAGCGTCTGTAGCTGGGCCATCTCTTAGGGACGGAGCGACTACCGGAGAATCGAGCGGGAAGGGCCGGCGCCCGCTGCTCCCCCGCACAGACGAGTCCCAGGCGGACGAGCTCTTCCTTGCTGGCAGTCCGCCCGGGAGTGGTTTGGGTGATTCGGACACGGGGAAAGTCGGGCGCGTACTTGTCCTTGAAATTGCGGCTTCCGGCAACACGAGTTGCACCGCTGGCCGCTGTGTCGGCGCCGGCGCCTTTTCGTAGTTGGCGTGCAAGATCCTCTCCGGCCTCGGCTACCGCCATTGCGATCCATGCTTGATAGTTCTTGGGGCTGGTCTCCAGCACGATGAACGCGGCCGGCCGCACTCGCTCGATGGCGTCCGCGCTAAGGTCATCCAATTGGATGAATACAACATCGGGGCCATGGGGCCGCACAATGACGTTATGCTGCAGCTCGGCCGCTCCGTCCAGTACGGCGGGCATGATGTGGCGCATGTTCAGGAGTTGCACTCCTCTCTGAAATCGAACCTTCTGCCCCTGCCGCGTAGTAACGGTGAGATCGAGGGTTTTTACCCCGACGCTGGCGAACGCGTCGAACATGGCGCGGGCCGCCCTATGTGCCATGCTGCCGAGATCACGTGTCATTGAATCCTACCTCGCCGTTTGTATCGTCGCACCGGCCGCCGCCAATCGAAGAAGAGTTTATGGCCTTCTTCGGCAGCGCCCTCGCCGAGCAGCAAGAGATCCTCGTTGTTCTCCTCTTTTTCTCGGAGCACGTCTTTCAGGACTCCGCCGGAGGCGATGAACCGGAGCTTATGCAACTGCCGTGTGAGTTCCAGAAACCATTCAGGGTCAGCGGTCATATCTGCTGGCTTCACCGCATACTTCAGAGCCTCGCGGGCAGCGTCGATCAGACCCCCGGCCGACCCGGTATTCACCGACACGCTTTTCAAGACCCGCCTTCGTCTCACCGCGGCGACATGCACGATTGGCTCATAATCCAGCCGCGCCGACTCCTGCCAGATTCTTGCCCATACGGGCTGAGCGATCCACTTCTCGCTCCTGGTAAAGTAGTCGCCCGGCACCATCAAGAGCGCATGGTAGTGTGGATGCGCTGCACCATCTCGACCGCGCGTAACCTCAACCACCCGAATCCACCCCAGCACGACCGCGAATTCGCTCCGCTTTCTCAGCCGGTCCCACGCCTTGCTCATCTCGCCCAACGTCGTCCGGAGTTCGTTGATTGAAACGTTCCTCTGCGTCAGCGTAAGGAAGACAAATCGGGCCTTCGGATGCCTCCTGAGCACGTCAGGGACACCCTGCAAAAAACGGGCGATCCACATCAGCGATCGGCGCCACTGGCACACTGGACAGAGACGGACACGGCAGAAACGCGCCTCCCGCAACTTGAGGGTGAGCACACCCGAATCACCTTTTTCGGGCGCCCAGACAAATCCCAAGGCGCGAGAGCACTCGTCCACGCGTTGTCCAAGGCGAGAGTACCAGCGGGATCCGCGCGCGCTTCGATACATAGCCGTGACATCATCAGCCTGGCTGCGGTGTTGGTCCCAAGGTCGGTCTTTCGGGCTACATTCGGAGAGATATTCCGGCTCAGTGGCCGCCTGGCCTCCACGTGGCCCAGGCGTCGGAACTGCCAGCCCCGACGGCGGATGGAAAAACTCACGTAGATTGCTTTCAAAGCCGTGATCGGGTACACTACGGCTGTCCGATTGGTTCGCGGCCATCGGCCAGTACCTCAGATTTTCCAGGGCGTCGTTTTCGTTTTACGGGAGCGACGCTCTTGCTGTTGTAAGGTGCGTAAGCTCCAAATCGCGGATCGTGGCCGCCTGGAGCTCGAGAATTCGGACTGCGGCCAGCTTCACCCGCACGTCCGGGCTGTGTTCCGCTTCCTGGACCATCTGACGGACGGATGTGAGATAGTCAAGAATCCATCGCGGCATTTTCAAGACCTCAGAACGGGACTGAATCGCGGCGCCCACTTGGTCCGTAGCGGGCGCGACGCCTTCTCCAAATCTCCTGAGCGAATTCGCTCCGCCGTTCCGGAGGCGTGGCATGGATCATAGCGACCGCATCCACCACGCTCATAGCGTCCGACTGGCCCTTCATCGCGCTAACGGCCGTCAACCACGCCCCCAAGGACGTCGCCCCAAGGGGCGCGGGGTTGAACTGATGGGTAAGCCTGCCGAGTCCGGTTGCTCGAAGCGCGTTGCCGCATTCCACGTTGCAGCGCCGACAGGTCCAGAAGAGATTTCCCGGCTCGCAATGCTCCTCGAAACCGTCAATATGGCCGACCTCCACGCGTGTGCGACTGCCGCATAGGCAACAGATGCGCGGACCAACCGGGGGTTGCGCGTTGGCCCGGTAACGCCAACCGCGATCAGTAACGGTTCTCTTCCGCCAGCGAGTCGGCCCCGTCAGTCCACGTCGTCGTCATCTTCGTCCTCGTCTTCGCCTGCGGCGAGGTCAGCGAGCTGCTTCACTTTCGCGACTACTTCTTCGCGCGAGAGTTCCGGGTCGAGGGCTTCCTCGGCCAAGTCCGCGATCTGGTCGAGCGTATCGCTCATTTCTGATGCGGTGGGACCTGCATCACGTGCCATTGTTTTTTTCTCCTCTCCGTTTTTGCGGATTCAGTTTTCTGCGCCTTCAGGCGAAAATCTCCTTGCGCGACCTGCGTTTGGTGTGACCGCCGAAAAGCGCCTGGTACGCGACCAAGGCCAACGCCGCGTATATCGCCCAGTTGGGCACTCCGCCAAACGCTGAGCCCCCTAGCGAAAGATCGATGGCTCCCAATCCATTCAAACCTTGCCGGCCAACCGGAACCAGCATGGGATTCTGTGGCACGGGATAAATGGCGGGTGACAGATCGCTGATTCTCATTCCGTTCCTCCCAGGGCCGTCATATCCAGCGGTGTTGCCAAACACGGTCACGATCAGAATAGGCGAAATCATCAACCCCGTCCAAGAATAGTGGAGACCAGAGAACTGCCGACTACGAATCGGTGGACGAATGATTACCGGGGTTCTCTTCGGGAACTCTTGTCCTCTTTCTCAGGCGCGGATGCTTGCGGAGGTATTCGTTAACCTTCCGGCGAAACCCCTCCTCGGCATACCCCCTCGTGTGATCCGTCAGCTTTTCGTAGTTAAGAATGAACTCTGGGTACAGCTCGGGGAATGGGGTGCCTCGACCGCGTTTGCGCGCTGCCTTCGCCACACCAGGATCCCGCTCCGGCTTGGGTCCAGGCTTCGATCTGAGTACACGGCTATGCGCCCGGCGGACCAAGTCGCGGAACGCCTGTGGGTTCTCACGATAATAGGCAGAGTGTTTCCGCCTTAAGCGGCGGGCGTCGGCGGTCGCGTCCAGGGACAGCGCAGCACGCGCTGAAACCTTGTTCGCTCCGTTGTCAATCGGAAGTGGTGTTTTTTCGTCGTCGTTGCTCAACTGGCACGCTCCTGGCTCAGATTTTTTTTGCTTTCCAAAGCGCCCGACGAGCCGGATACGGTGTTTTTCCTTATCCAGTCCTCCAGGGCTTCTCGTGGGACTCGGACGGTCCTACCGCCAGGAATGCGAACGACTGGCAGTAACCCCCTTTGCATCAGGCGATACGCCAACGCACGAGAGCATCCAATCATCTGCGCAACCTCAGGGCCACGCAGCAGCAATCTATCAGGGGTTCTCAGGTCTTTCTGTTCCACGGCAGACTACATTGTTGCAGGATTCATATCTTTCCGGTATCATCATCAATATCTGTTGAATATATGCGCAAGAATGCAACATGGGACCTGGGGGGTATCACAGACCCAGAAGGGCGCCTCGGAAGGCGGATTCCTTCGGGCTGGATTCTCGTGCCGGCGAGCATCAAACTCGATGGCGAAACGATTCGATGGGAACACAGTGACCATTCCCGAGCAGTAGAGCCAGACAGAGCCATGCTGAACAGGTTTGTTCAACTCTGGAAGCAGCCTGCGGCGGCCATTGTAGATTTCGCTCGGACATGGGGGGTTCTCTACCTCAATGACATAAATTTCCTATCCACGGCTGCGTCCAGTTCCTCTGGAGCGGAAGAGATCGTTTGGTGGCGATTTTACTCCCGCAGGGCGATGGCACTACTCAACGTGGCAGCCTCACTGAAACAAAATCCGCCAACGTTGGGGATGGTTGACGATTGGAAACGCCTTGGCACTCCGATACGGGCTGACGCAACGGCGTACGAAAACATGATGGGGGTCAAAAACCCCAAGCTTGATTCGATTTTGGAATCTGGTGCCCTGTTTGATGCCCAACATTTCGTTGCTAAAGAAGCACAGTCATGGTTGGATTACTGGCACTTTAGTCTCGGAGTGTCAGGTGCGGGGGGACGATCCGATTTTCTCGTGGAATTGAACAACGAGGGCCGATGGGAACTCAAGATTGATTTCCACGGCGCTCTTTTCCCCGCAATCGCATTTCAACTTGCTCTCGTGGTCGTCGATGCCGACAGCCTCTATCTCTGTTCCGGCTGCGTAGCGGCGTACATTCGGCCGCGAGACAAGCACAAACCAAAGCCGGGACAAGGGAATTATTGCCCAACGTGCGTCAAAGCGGCGATACCGATTAGGCGCGCAAACCAACGATATCGGCAAAAAAAGGATGAGGCGATATCGCTCCACAAGAAGGGATTCTCAGTAAGAGACATAGCGAAGCAGCTCGGTGTCCGCAGACCGGAAACGGTGAGCGGATGGATCAGCAGAAGGAGGCGAACAATTGTCAAGACGAAAGCGCGGCAATAACGAAGGCTCGATCTACAAGATGCAGGATGGCCGCTGGCGCGCGGCCGTGACGATCGGCAAGAACCCAGACGGATCGCTGGCGCGCAAGGTCTACACCGCGGCAACGCGCCACGAGGTTAAGGACCAGCTTACCGACGCGCTCAAGGATTTGAAATCGGGAATCCCGATAGTCAGCGAAAAGCAGACTGTCGCGAACTTCCTGGGGCACTGGCTACACCAGGTGGTAACGCCGCGGGTGCGCCCGAAGACGCTCCGCACGTATTCGGACCACGTAAAGAATCACATCGCGCCAGCTCTCGGCGAGATTCCGCTCGGGAAACTCTCACCGCAGAACGTCCGTGAGTTTTTAAACGCGAAGCTTGAGGCCAAATTCCACCCGCGCACGGTGAAGCACCTGCTCGTCACGCTCCGCGCCGCTCTCGCCGTTGCCGTGAAGGATGGCCAGATCCCGCGCAATGTAGCCACTCTCGTAGATCCTCCACGGGTACCAAAGCGGGAGGTTCAGGCGTTCGACCCGGAGCAAGCCCGCGCCTTCCTGGAAGCCGCACGGACCAGCCGGTTGGAAGCCGCCTACACCTCGGCTGTCGCGGTGGGAATGCGCCAGGGTGAAATCCTCGGCTTGCAGTGGCCGGAATTGGATCTGGAGTCCGGCCGGCTGACGGTTCGAGCGGCCCTCCAACGCGTGGACAAAAAGCTCGTGCAAGTTGAGCCGAAGTCGGAGCGTAGCCGGCGGCCCATCCTGCTACCCGCTGTATTAGTGGCTTCCTTCGCCCGGCGCAAGGCGGATCAGGATCTTGAAAGAAAGTGGGCGGGGACGAGGTGGCAGGAAACCGGGTACGTGTTCACCACCAGGATCGGCACGCCAATGGATCCGCGTGACCTGCTCCGAGACTATTACAAGATCACCCGGCCCAAGCCGAAGAGGAAGGGCGAGCAGGCGCCGAAACTGCCCTTCCCGCCGATCCGCTTTCACGACCTTCGGCACAGCGCCGCTACGCTCCTGCTGGCGCAGGGTGTCAGCCCGCGGTACATCGCGGAACTCCTGGGGCATTCCCGAGTCTCCTTCACCATGGAGACCTACGCACATGTCCTGCCCGAGGTCCAGAAGCAGGCCGCTACCAAGATGGATGAAATTCTCGGACCTAAGCCGGTTGCTACCAGCGTTGCTACCAAACCGGTTTCAGGGAGGGTCGTTTGATCTGTAAGTTATTGATTTTTATGGTGGCCCCGCACAGGCTCGAACTGTGGACCTTCGGTGTGTAAAACCGACGCTCTGACCAACTGAGCTACAGGGCCGAAATCTCACCTCAGTCTAGCATTCCGCCAAGCTGGATCGCTTGCCTCTGGTGGTGCCCCGTGGTCCCCCGAGGAACTAAAATGCCCCCTCCGCCGTCCATGTATGGCATTTCGCCGGGCTACTTCCGCACACTGGGTATCGAACTGGCCGGCGGCCGCGACTTCGACCAGAACGCTGCGGCGGGCGATCCTCCCGCCATCGTCAACGAAGTGGTGGTGCGGCGGCTCTTCGGCAAGGAAGATCCAGTCGGGCAGGTGGTGGCGTTGGAAGGCGCTCCCCACCGCGTGATCGCGGTCGCCAGGAACACCAAATCGAGGACCCCCGGCGAGCCGCCTCAGGCCCAGATCTATGTCTCGCTCGAACGCGAGTATGCGCAGTTTTGGGGATTCTTTGGCGTCTCGCTAATGGTCAAAACGGCGGGGGATCCGGGCGCAATGATCTCGCCGGTGCGGCGGCAGATCCAGGAACTGGCGCCCGCCATGGCCGTGTTTAACGTCGAGACCATGGAGGATCACGTGGGTAAGGCCATGCTGATTCCGCGCGTCTGCGCGTGGCTGTTCGCCACGTTCGGCCTCACCGGCCTGGCGCTCGCGGCCGTGGGGCTGTACGGTGTGATGAGCTACTCGGTGCGTCGCCGCTCCAGGGAGATCGGCATCCGCATGGCCATCGGGGCGACGCCCGCGGGCGTGGTAGCGATGCTGGCGCGGCAGGGCATCGCGGTGGCGTGCGCGGGTGTGTGCGCCGGTTTCGTTCTGGCGCTTGGTGTGAGCGGCGTGCTGGCCGGCTTCCTGTACGGCGTCGGCGCACGCGATGCCATCACGTTCGCAGGCGTGCCGGCGTTCCTGTTGCTGGTGGCTCTAGTCGCGGTGTTGCTTCCCGCGCGGCGGGCGGCCACCGTGGATGCCTGGCAGTCGCTGCGCTCGGAATAGCGGCAGCTTCCGACTCCTAACGCGGTTCCCCCTGGGCCCGGCTCTGTAACTCACGCTGAATCAGCGCGACCGCAACCGAGCCGCGACCGTCAGAGAGCCTCGGCGCTCGCCAAGAGTTGACCACTTCCGCTCGTTTAAACTGACCCATGCCGAGAACGCGATTTGGCGCAGTGCAAAGAGGAGGCCAGCGATATCATCCACGCCGAAGGCGTGCGGGT
>Ga0116221_1002217_pt1 | contig 12695 bp, 10 predicted proteins | sample Sb_taG_5_FD_88965 | JGI IMG/M metagenome (GOLD analysis project Ga0116221, IMG submission 88965) | Peat soil microbial communities from Weissenstadt, Germany - Sb_50d_8_FC metaG | ecosystem: Environmental > Terrestrial > Soil > Wetlands > Peat | place: Germany: Weissenstadt | collected 2010-09-21 | reverse complement strand
TCGCCCGACTTGGCGAGCTCGACCCAGAAGCCGCCGAGGCCATCGGCCGCCGCGGCGTCTTCCTTTGGCGTGAAATATTCGACGTGAACGTTGGCGCGCGGCCGGCTCGCCGCCGCCGCCTCGAAAGCCTTGAGCATCGGATTGGGGCCGCAGCAGTAGAAATGCGCATCCGCCGGCGCCTCGGCGATTGCGGATGCAAGGTGCATGACCTTGCCGCCGGCCTCGTCGTCGAAATGCAAATGGACGAATTTTTGATCGAGCTTCTTCAGGTCGCTCAGGAACGCCATGTCGGCCTGCGATCGGCAGGCGTAGTGGATCTTCCACGACCGGCCGAGCGCCGCGAGCTGTTGCGCCATGCACCAGATCGGCGTGATGCCGATGCCGCCGGCGAACAGCACGACATGCGCGGCATTTTCGACCAGCGGAAAATTGTTGCGCGGGGCGCTGATCTTGATCTGGTCGCCGACCTTCATCTCATCGATGATATAGCGCGAGCCGCCGCGGCTGTTTTCGTCGCGCTTGACGCCGACGGTATAGCTGTCGGGATTTTCGCCAGGCACCGTCAGCGAGAATTGGCGCAACAGCCCGTTCGGCAGATGCAGGTCGATATGGGCGCCGGGCTTGTAGCCCGGCAGCTTGCCGCCATCGACGCGCTCGAACGTGTACAGCTTGGTGTCGCGGGCGACGTCCTCGATCCGGCTCAGCCGGGCGTCGATCAGGCTATGCGCGGCCGTTGGCCCGGCGGCGGTAGCTGGTGCGGTTGCGGTGTCCATTTAGGGCATAGATAGGCGGCCGGGGTGGGATTGCGCAACCGTTCTTTGGCCGGGACGTTTTTGCTATGCGCCGCCGTGTCCGGGGGCGGAAGGCAGCGGAAATTGCTCGAGATAGGGCAGATATTCTTCCTCGACATCGATCTGCAGCGTCGCCAACACGCGCACCACGGCGCAGTAGAAGGCAATCGTCAGGACCAGGTCGGTGAGGCGCTCGGTGTCGAGTTTTTCGCGCAAGTGCGCGAAGGTGGCGTCGGAAATGGCCAGTTCCGTCGACATTTCACGGGCCGCCTTGAGCACGGTTTTGGCCAGCGGCTCCAGATCGGTGGCGCGGCCTTGCGTCTCGGCGGCGATGGCGCGGACGTCGTCGTCGCTGACGCCGAAATCGTGGCCGATCTTGATGTGATGGGAATATTCGTAGGGCGACCGCGCGAGGTAGCCGACCTGAAGGATGGCGAGCTCGCGCAGCCGCGGATCGAGCTTGGAGCCGTGGCGGATGTAGTGGCCGATCCCGCTCCAGCCGCGCGCGGCGCCCGGACTGTTGACCAGAGCCCGAAACAGATTGATCGGCCGGTTGAGCAGATCCTGATGCTCGGGCGGCAAATCCGCGCGATCGAAATAGGGAACGCGTGCCATCTGTCTTCAGCCCCGTTTCCGTTTACTCGCTCGGCTTCTCCACCGCCCGCACCGACGTTTCCGGCATGACGCCGCCACGCTGACGCGCCAGCGTCTCGAGGCCGGACATTTCCCAATCGCCGGCGGCGGCGCGCTTGGCGAATTTCTCCCAGGTCTCGGTCCAATCGCCGAGATGGTAGCCATGCCACGGCGACGTCACGGTCAGCGGGTGCAGGCCGAGCCGTTCCCATAATTCGCGCGCGTGCTCCATGTGCTCGCGGGTCGGCAAAGCCAGTGGCGCCATCGGGCGCTTGCGGGTGGCATCCACGAGCATGCTGGAATCCGATTGCTCGGGGCCGTATTGCGCGCCCTGCACGCCGCCGCGATAGGGCACGAGCTGCACGTCCTCGATCGGGTTCGAGCGATAGGCGAGCGACCACAGCACCGCGTCGACGCTCTCTGGATCGATGTCGTCGGACACCGCGACGACGATCTTGCCGCAGTTCGACATCAGCGTCGAAGCGCCGTGCAGTGCCCGCCACACTTCGGTGCGCGGCGTCTCGGCCTTGATCTGCACGAAGATCACCGGCCGCAAATTGGTCAGCCGCTCGTGCATGGCGACGCGCAGCACGCCCTTGATCGCCAGTTGGTCGCGTAGATGGGCGAGGAACAACGGCTCGTAGGCGACCTTCTTGATGACGCTCGATTCGCTCGGCGTCACCTGGCTGATAATCGAGCAGAACACCGGCTTCCTCTTGCGCGTGATCGCGGTGACCTGCATCGGCATGTTGAAGGCTTCGAGCGCGACGTAGCCGTTGCTTTCGCCGAACGGCGCCTCGGGCTCGAGCTTTTGGCAATCGATCAGGCCCTCGATGACGATCTCGGCGTCGGCCGGCACAAGAAGATCGACGGTCTTCCCCTTGACGACGCGGATCGGCTCGCCGGCGAGGCCCCCCGCGACGCCGAGCTCGTCGAGATCGACGGCGAGCTTTTGCGGCCCGGTGAACACCACCACCGGCGCGGCGCCGATGACGATGGCGATCGGCATCTTGTCGCCGCGGTCGCGGTATTTGAGCCAGTGCCGGAAACCGCCGGCGCCGGTCGCCTCGCGCGCCACCATGCGCACCGCAAGGCGGTCGGCTGCTTTCAGCGCCGCGCGATAAGTGCCCATGTTCTGCACGCCGCTGTCGGGATCGCGGGTGACGCACAACGTCGCGGTCAGATAGGGCGCGGAATCAAAACCCGGCGTCGACACCGGCACCGGCAACGCATTGAGCCCGCCCGGCGCTTTCAGGTCGTTGCCGGTGATGACGACTTCTTGGCATGGCGCCGACGTAACGATGACCGGCGCAATCGGATGGTTGATCGCCGCCAGCCACGCTTCGCCGATCTCCTCGACCTTGCGGCCCATGCCGATGGCATAAATCTCCGGCGACGCCGACAGCGCGCCGACCACGACTGGGATGTCGTATTTGCGGCCCTTGGCGTCGGTGACGTTGGTGAAGACGAAAGCGCGGCGCTTGGCCTCCGGCACGCCGCCGACGAATTGCCAGCGCACCAGCGGATGCAGCTCGGTATCCTTGTTGATCGGTGTGTCGATGCGCGTCACCAGGCCGGCGGCTTCGAGATCGGCGAGATGATCCTGGAAATCGAGGCGCGGGCCTTTGCGCGCCGAACGTGCGCGGCGAGCTTCGTCGGCTTGGTCGAGCATGCGATGTCCTTAACTGCTGATGCGCCGACCGTATCACACCCGCCGCGCGGCGGACAAAGCGCCCGATACCTTGATGAATTCGGAGCCAGGGACTACGACAGCGGCCGGAGGCAGCCATGTACGTTCCGGCACATTTCAAGGAAGACCGCGTCGCCGTTTTGCACGACGCCATCAGGACATATGGCTTCGGCACCTTGGTGACATCGGGCGAGCAAGAGCTGGAAGCGAGCCATCTGCCGATGCTGCTCGATCCGCAGCCGGCGCCGCTCGGCACCGTGCTCGGACATCTGGCGCGCGCCAATCCGCAGTGGACGCGGGTGAAGCCGGGCATTGCGGCGCTGGCGATATTTTTAGGGCCGAACACCTACATCACGCCGTCGTGGTATCCGACCAAACAACAGACCGGCAAAGTCGTGCCGACCTGGAATTATCTGGCCATTCACGCCTACGGCACGCTCAGCTTCTTCGACGATCCCGAGGAACTGCGCGCTCACGTCGGTAAAATGACCGACACCCATGAGACGCCGCGCGCGGCGCCTTGGGCGGTCAGCGATGCGCCGGTGGCCTTCGTCGATCAAATGCTCAAGGCCATCGTCGGCTTCAAGCTGCGCATCACCAAGCTCGAAGGCAAATGGAAGATGAGCCAGAACCGCCCGGCGCAGGATGTCGCCGGTGTGCTCGAGGGGCTGGCCCACGAGGACGGCGAAAGCGAAGCGGCGATTGCGAACATCATCGCCGCGCGTCAGGCGCGGAGCTGACGGGTTTCCCGCTCGCCGCGGGCGGCGGCTGCGACGTAATCCGCAAGCGTGCGCCCGATCATCACGATGACCGGCCCCGACGGCGGCTCGGCCGCAAGCCGCGCCGGCAGATCGCCGATCGCCGCGGCGATCACGCGCTCATCGACCCGCGTGGCGCGCTCGACGGCGACGGCGGGTGTCGCCGGATCGAGGCCGGCTTGCACGGCATGAGCGACGAGCTCGGGCAGGGTTTTGGTCGGCATATAGACCACGGTGGTCATCGCCGGATCGGCCAGGCTCGCCCAGTCGATGTCGGCGGGAAGTTTTCCATCACGACCGTGGCCGGTGAGATATTGCACACGGCGGGCTGTGCCGCGGCGCGTCAGCGACACCAGGAGCCTACTCGCCGCGCCTTGCGCCGTGGTGATGCCGGGCACCACCTCGACCGTAATCCCCGCCGCGCGGCAGGCGGCGATCTCTTCGTCGGCGCGGCCAAAGATCATCGGGTCGCCGCCCTTGAGCCGCACCACGCGGCGGCCGGCTTTGGCGAGCGCGATCATCAGCGCGTTGATGTCATCCTGCTTGCAGGACGGCGCGTGGCCGGTTTTGCCGACCAGCATTTTTTTGGCTTCGCGGCGGGCGAAATCGAGGATGTCCGGCGCCACCAGATCGTCGAACAGGATCACGTCGGCCGATTGCAGCGCGCGCACCGCGCGCAATGTCAGCAATTCCGGATCGCCGGGGCCGGCGCCGACCAGGACGACCGAGCCGCTGTTGGCAGCGGGTGTCGGGGCGAGCAGCGCATCGAGATCGGCATCCGTGGGCGCCGCATTGGGCGCCGCGACCGCGCGCTCGGTAAATCGTTCCCAGAAATTGCGCCGGCCGCGGAACGGCAGCGCCAGCGCCTGCACCCGCGGGCGCCAGGCGCGCGCGGCGTCGGCCCAGCGCGCAAATCCTTTCGGAATCAGCGCTTCGATCTTGGCGCGGATCGCCTGGCCGAACACCGGCGACGCGCCATCGGTGGAAATGCCGATGACCAGCGGCGAGCGATTGACGATGGCGCCGAAGGAGAAATCGCAGAATGCCGGGCGGTCGATGACATTAACCGGCACACCCGCGCCGCGCGCCGCCGCCGCAAACGCTGCGGCTTCAGTGTCATCCGCGCAATCGGCGACGGCGATGGCAGCGCCGGTGCAATCGCCCGGATCCCAAGCGCGCTCATACACGATGACGGCGCCGCGCGGCGGCGCGGCGGCCAGCGCCAGCATCTCCTCGCTGGGCGCCGCTGCAAAAACCTCGACACGCGCGCCGGACGCCGACAGCAATTCGGCTTTCCACGCCGCCGCCTGGCTGCCGCCGGCGACGACGGCGCGCTTGTTTTCCAGCGCAAAGAACGCCGGCAGCCGCGCCAAAGGGCCGATGCGGGTCGTGCCAATCGCGGCGGGGGTGCGGGTCATGCGGACAGCCTCGACATGCCGCAGCAGATAGAATTTTCTACCTCAAACGGCAATTGAGAAGCCTCATTTTGCAATAACTTCATTGATCCAAGCACTTTCATGGAAAATTCATCCGCAGGGCGCCTTGGGACGGCAAGTTCAAACTTCGTCGTGCTCCCCAATTTTCATTCAAATGGCGTGCCAACCGGACGCTAAAAATTGGCGGGCGCCCGACGGGGTTCCGCCGGGCGCCCTTGATTACACGTCAGCCGGCCTATAAGCCGGGTTCTGGATGGTATGCGGACAGTGTCCACATACGTGACGGCCATTCCTCTGGGACGCCGGTTACCCGGCGCCTCCAGCAACCTACCCGAACGGCCGGATCTAGACACGATCCCGAAGCGCTTCGCGTTTTTGCGCGAATGCCTCGCGCCGTTCCTATTCGGTCTTGCTCCCGGTGGGGTTTGCCGTGCCACCGGCGTTACCGCCGGCGCGGTGCGCTCTTACCGCACCGTTTCACCCTTGCCGTCCCCTCCCGTTGCCAGGCGGAGCAGGCGGTCTGTTCTCTGTGGCACTATCCCTGGGCTCGCACCCGCCGGACGTTATCCGGCACCGTTTGTCCATGGAGCCCGGACTTTCCTCTCCGGCAACCTTTCGGTTTTGCAAGAGCGGCCGTCCGGCCGACTGACCTGGAGAGGGATGGGGTCGTTGGCCGTCGCCGTCAAGAGGCCGGCCTTTACGAGGCGACCACCAAGCGATCGAAGTTAATGACCCGCGCCGCCACAGTGCGCGGCCGGTTCCGATGGACGAGCAGGTCCTGCAAGGTGGCCCGGGTCGATGCGTCCCAAACGCCGTCGATGCGCTCGGGGCGAAAGTGCCGCTGGAACGCCGTCACCACTTCGTGGGTGGTGGAATCGTAAGTGCCGTTTTCCGCGATGCCATAACCGTATTCGGCGAGCGACCGCTGCACGGCCGTGACGGCGTCGCCGCGGTCGCCGAGCGCCAGCAGCGGGCCGTCGGTGATCTTGGCCGGCTTGACCCAATGGCCGACGCCGGAATCGTGCAGGACGCGCCAGGGAAACTTTTCGCCCGGGTCCTGCTTGCGCGCCGGCGCCACGTCGGAATGACCGAGCACGCGCGCCGGCGGAATCGTGTTGCGCGTCAGGATGCCGCGGCAGAGCGCCGTGACCGCCGCGATCTGCCGCTTGGGAAAATCGCGATAACCGAACTCGTGGCCGGGATTGGCGATCTCGATGCCGATCGAGCAGGAATTGATGTCGGTGTCGCCGGCCCATGACGCAATGCCGGCGTGCCAAGCGCGCTTGCTCTCCTGCACCAGCTGAATGACCCGGCCGTCCTCGAAGACGAAATAATGCGCAGAGACTTGGCTCGCCGGCATGCGCAAACGTTCAAGCGCTTCGGCGGCATCCAGCATGCCGGTGTAGTGCAGCACAATCATATCCGGCCGCCGGCCGTCCTTGCGCTCGCCGAAATTCGGCGACGGCATGACGTCGGCAACAACGCACGACTCGGACGGGAACGCACCACGTGACATTGGCGGAAACACACTACGTGACAGTGCGATGACACTAGGCCAGTGCGCGGTGCCTACAAGCCGATTTGCACTTGTGCACAGGTCATCGCGAAAATAGCCGAGAGTCGTTGCATACGTGCAACGTGCCGCGTTCGACAGGCGGTGTCCGCGCTGCAGCAAAGCGCAGTGCTCGATCGACAGCTCGGCTCATGGCGGGTTTGTGCGGCTGGGCGCGTCGGCGGCGGAGTGAGCGTTGCCACGGGGCTCTGGCCCGCGCCGCAATCCGCCGCAATCTTTCAACCATTCCTTAAGCTTACACCTTGTTAATCGGTACGGAGCGGAGCTGCGGTCTGAGCCGGGGCAGGTCCGTTGACGCCCATATTGGCCCATGATAGCCCATCTATTCCCACGAGCGCTGGCGACCCTGAAATCCGGCCTGGGCCGCGCCGCGGGTGGCGAGGGTGCACGGGGCGTAAGCCTGTTGGGGCGGCAGAGCGCTCTGCCGCTCGACGAGGGCCGAAATGGACCGGTTTGTGTCCCATTACATGCTGCGTCTCGATGCCAAGGGTCGCGTCTCAGTGCCGGCGCCGTTTCGCGCCGTGCTCGGGCGCGACGGTTTCGACGGCTTGTACTGCTATCCGGCCCTCGACCGGCCGGCGCTCGATGCCGGCGGCAATGCACTATTGACGGAGATCGAGGCGCTGATCGCTGGCTTGCCGCTTTATTCGGAACAGCGCGAGCAATTTTCGTTGGCGCTCTATGGCACCAGCGAGACGCTGAAGATCGACGGCGAGGGCCGTGTTCAGCTCACCGAGACATTGAAAGCTCATGCGGCGATCGCGGACACGGTGTCGTTCGTCGGTCTCGGCCACAAATTCCAGATCTGGGAGCCCGGCCGCTATCGCGCGGAATTCGCGGAGGCCACCGCGAAGGTCCGCGCCTTCAAGCAAGCGCCGGGCACCCGGATGGCGGCGGCGGGAAAACCGCCCGGAGCGCGGGAAGAATGACGGGCAGCGACAGCCACGCTGTCGCTGGCGGACCGGCCCGTCATATTCCCGTGCTCGGCCGCCGCGCCGTCGAATGGCTTGGCGTTCGCGACGGCGGACTTTACGTCGACGCCACCTTCGGCGCCGGCGGCTATACGCAAGCGATCCTGGCGACGCCCGGCGCCCGCGTCATCGGCATCGATCGCGACCGGAGCGCCATCGCCCAAGGCGCCGGCCTGGTCGAGGCAGCGCAAGGCCGGCTCGATCTGGTCGAGGACCGCTTCTCTAATCTGGAAGCAATCGTCGGCGGCACGCCCGCGGTCGACGGTATCGTGTTCGACGTCGGCGTCTCGTCGATGCAGATCGACGATGCCGCACGCGGCTTTTCGTTCCGCCTCGATGGGCCGCTCGACATGCGCATGGGCGGTGACGGCCCGAGCGCGGCCGACATTGTTGCGCGCGCGAGTGAGCGAGACCTCGGGCTCATCATCGCGACACTGGGTGAAGAGCGTCATGCGCGCGCTGTTGCTCGCGCCATCGTCAAGGCGCGTAGCGAGCACGCCGTCGACACGACGCGGGCCCTGGCCGAGATCGTGGCGCGCGTTGTGCATTCGCGCGACAGCACCATTCATCCGGCGACGCGCACGTTCCAGGCGCTGCGTATTTTCGTCAACGACGAGCTTGGCGAATTGGCGCGCGGCCTCGCCGCGGCCGAGCGGGTGCTCAAACCCTCCGGTCGCCTGGTCGTGGTCGCCTTCCATTCGCTCGAGGACCGCATCGTCAAAACCTTCCTCACCGAGCGCAGCCGGGCGCCGGCCGGCTCGCGGCATCGGCCGGAACTGGTGGCGGCGCCGCCGAGTTTTGCCGTGCTGACGCGACGCCCCGAAACGCCCGACGAGGCCGAGATCGCCGCCAATCCGCGCGCTCGCTCGGCAAAACTTCGCGCCGCCGAGCGTACCGCCGCGCCGCCGCACGCGGCGGCAATCGACCATCTGTTGCCGCGCCTGCCGTCGCTTACTGACATCATGCGGCGGCGGTCATGATTTTCCGCATCTTCAATATCGTGGTGATCGGCGCCCTGGTGCTCGCCGCGGCCTATGTCTACCGCATCAAGTTCGATTCGACCGTACAGGCCGAGCATCTGGCAAAACTGCGCATCGAGGTGCGGCGCGAGCGCGACCGCATTGCCGCGTTGCGCGCCGAATGGGGCGAGCTCGACAATCCCGCCCGCATCGAAATTTTGGCCAAGCGCTTCCTCCAGCTCAAGCCTATCGCGCCGACCCAATTCGACAGCCTGGATCGCCTGCCCGAGCGGCCGCCCGACGACGCCCGCGCCGCCAACGACGATCCGATCGGCGGCATGATCGGCAATTTGGATCCGCCTGAGACCGGAACCATCCCGGCGCCGGTGGCGCCGGCCGCAACGCCGCCTGACCAGCCAAGCGGAGCGCCGAGCCCGCCAAGCGGAGCGCCGAACCCGCCAAGCGGAGCGCCGAACCAATGAGCGCGAGTGCGGAAACGATCCCGTCCGCGCCGGCCGAGCCCTGGCGGCGCCGGCTGCTGCGCAGCCTGCTTTACGGGCGCAACAGCAATCGCGCCGCCAAGGCGCGGGCCCGGGTCGGCCTGGCGATCATCGGTTTCGCCATCGTCTATGGCATCATCGCCGTGCGGCTGGTGATGTTCGCCGCCGTCTCCGACAGCCGCGTCGCCCATCGCGTCGTCTCCGGCGACGCCATCGCCACAGCGCGGCCCGATATCCTCGACCGCAACGGTGAAGTCTTGGCAACCGACGTGCGCGTGCCGTCGCTCTATGCCGAGCCGCGCCGGCTGATCGACGTCGACGAGGCGGTCGAACTGCTCACGGCGGACCTGCCCGATCTCGACGCCACCGAGTTGCGTGAGCGATTGTCGTCGCGGCGCGGTTTTGTCTGGCTCAAGCGCGACATCACCTCGGACCAGCAGCGCGAGATTTATCACCAGGGCCTGCCGGGCATCGGCTTCCTCAACGAGAACAAGCGCGATTATCCGAACGGCGCCGAAGTCTCGCATCTGCTCGGCCGCGTCGACATCGACAATCAGGGCACCGCCGGCGTCGAGAAATGGCTCGACAACCAGGGGCTCGCCGCGCTGCACCTGGCGGGGCTCGCCACCGACCGGCTGCAAACGCCGGTGCAGCTCGCCGTCGACCTGCGGGTGCAGCACGCGCTGCGCGACGAACTGGTCAAGGCGCGCGACAAATTCCATGCCATTGCGGCGGCCGGTCTCGTGCTCAATGTCCGCACCGGCGAAATTGTCGCCATGGTGTCGGAGCCGGGCTACGACCCGAACGTTCCGCACAATCCGCGCGATCCGGGCCTGATCAACCGCCTGACTACCGGCGTCTACGAGATGGGCTCGACCTTCAAGGCGTTCACCGTCGCCATGGCGCTCGATTCCGGCAAGGTGACGTTGAAGTCGTCGTTCGACGCGCACAATCCGTTGCACTACGGCAAATTCGACATCCACGATTTCGAGCCGATGCAGCGCTCGCTGAGCGTGCCGGAGATCTTCACTTATTCGTCGAATATCGGCGCCGCACGCATCGCCATGGCGATGGGCGTCGATGCGCACAAGGCGTTCTTGAAAAAAATGGGCCAGCTCGACCGGCTGCGCACCGAATTGCCCGAAAGCGCCGAGCCGATCGTGCCGAAGCGTTGGGGCGAGCTCAATACCATCACCATCGCCTTCGGCCACGGCCTCTCGGTCGCGCCGCTGCAGGCGGTGATGGGCGTCGGCGCCTTGATGAACGGCGGTATTTTGATCCCGCCGACCTTCCTCAAGCGCAGCGAGGCCGAGGCCCAGGCGCTGGGCAGGCGCGTCATCAAGCCCGAGACCAGCGCCATGATGCGCTACCTGATGCGGCTCAATGTCGAGAAGGGCACCGCGTCGAAAGCCGACGTCGCCGGCTATTATATCGGCGGCAAGACCGGCACCGCCGACAAGGTCGTGTTCGGCCGCTATTCCAAGACCAGGGTGCTCACGGACTTCATGGCGGTGCTGCCGGCCGACCAGCCGCGCTACGTGCTCTTGATCATGCTCGACGAGCCGAAGGCGCTGCCGGAAACCCACGGCTTCACCACGTCGGGCTGGAACGCGGTGCCGACCGGCGGCGCAGTGGTCGCGCGCATCGCGCCGCTGTTGGGCATCGAGCCGCGCCTCGATTTGCCGCCGGCCGATCAGCAGATACTGGCCTCGCTGAAGGAAAGCAGGTAAGGCCTTGGCCGCATTGTCGACCGAGCCACCAAGAAGCTTGAGATGAAGCTTCGCGAGATTTTGCCTCCTGATGCGGACTTCGACCCACGCCATGCCGAACTCGACGTCGGCGGGGTGACGGCGGACAGCCGCGCCGTCAAACGCGGCGACGTCTTCGTCGCTATTGCCGGCAACAAGGCCGACGGCGCGCGATTCATCGCGCCGGCAATCGCGGCGGGCGCCATCGCGATTATCGCCGAGCAAGCTCAGGATGCGCCGCTGAACGCGGCCTTCGTGCGCGTTGCGAACGCACGGCGCGCGCTGGCGCTGGCCGCGGCGAAATTTTATCCGCGCCAGCCCAAAACCATCGCCGCCGTCACCGGCACCAGCGGCAAAACGTCGGTCGCGGCCTTCACGCGGCAGATTTGGAGCGCGCTGGATTTTAGCGCGGCCAGCATCGGCACCGTCGGAATCGTCTCACCGCGCGGCGAGACTTACGGCTCGCTGACGACGCCGGATCCGGTGGAGCTGCACCGTTCGATCGATGCGCTGGCCGGCGACGGCGTCACCCATCTTGCCATCGAAGCGTCCTCCCATGGCCTCGATCAATTCCGGCTTGACGGCCTGCGCATCGCCGCGGGCGGCTTCACCAACATCACCCGCGATCATCTCGATTATCATCAGACCTTCGAAGCGTATCTCGCCGCAAAACTGCGGCTGTTCGAGGTGCTGCTCCATCGCGGCGCCGCGGCCGTCATCGATGTCGACCATGATCACGCCGACGCGGTATTCGCTGCCGCGACAGCGCGCGGCTTGACGATCCTCAGCGTCGGCCGCAACGGCACGGGCATTCGCCTGGTCGAAGCCAAGATCGACGGTTTTGCGCAATTGCTGCGGCTCGAATGCGATGGCAAAAGTTTTGCGGTGCGCTTGCCGCTGGTCGGCGAATTCCAGGTCGAGAACGCGCTCGTTGCCGCAGGCCTTGCCATCGCCACCGGCAGCGATGCGGCTGCGGTATTTCCGGCGCTGGAAAATCTCAAAGGCGCCAAGGGCCGGCTCGAGCTCGTCGGCTCGAACCGCGGCGCGCCGATCTTCGTCGACTATGCGCACAAGCCCGACGCGCTGGCCAAGGCGCTCGACGCGTTGCGGCCTTATGTGACCGGCCGGCTCGCGGTGGTATTCGGGGCCGGCGGCGACCGCGATCGCGGCAAGCGGCCGCTGATGGGCGCCATCGCCGCCGAAAAGGCCGACCGGGTCGTCGTCACCGACGATAATCCGCGCAGCGAGGAGGCCGCCGCCATCCGTGCGGCCATCATGGCGCAAGCGCGCGGCGCCGTTGAAATTGGCGACCGGCGCGAGGCCATCCGCTCGGCCATCGCCGAATTGCGCCACGGCGATGTGCTGTTGATTGCCGGCAAGGGCCATGAAACCGGCCAAATTATCGGCGACCGGATTGTGCCGTTCAGCGATCACGAGGCGGTCGCCGCGGCGCTCAAGGAGCTGGCCGCGTGAGCGCGCTGTGGACCATCGAGGCAATGGCGACCGCGATGGCGGCCGAGCGGCACGGCGCGCTGCCGCAAGCCATTTCCGGAATTTCCATCGACACGCGCACGATCGCGCCGGGCGAAGCCTTTTTCGCCATTCAAGGCGATAACCGCGACGGCCATCAGTTCGT
>Ga0116221_1002214_pt1 | contig 12707 bp, 10 predicted proteins | sample Sb_taG_5_FD_88965 | JGI IMG/M metagenome (GOLD analysis project Ga0116221, IMG submission 88965) | Peat soil microbial communities from Weissenstadt, Germany - Sb_50d_8_FC metaG | ecosystem: Environmental > Terrestrial > Soil > Wetlands > Peat | place: Germany: Weissenstadt | collected 2010-09-21 | reverse complement strand
TTCGCCGCCGTGCTCGCGGCTCAGCCCGGCGTGCTCGTCGTCGGCCAGGCGGCTGACGGCGCCGAAGCGGTCAGCCAGACCCGGCGGCTCGAACCAGACGTCGTCCTAATGGACGTGCGGATGCCGGTCATGGACGGGCTGGAGGCAACCCGCCTGATCCTGGGCGCCGCACCGAGTCAGCACAGACCGCGGGTGCTGATGCTGACGACCTTCGACCTGGACGACTACGTGTTCGAGGCGCTGCGCGCCGGGGCCAGTGGCTTCCTGCTCAAAGACGCGACCGCGGCGGAATTGGTCCATGCGGTCCGGGTGGTCGCCGCCGGCGACGCGCTGCTCGCACCGTCGGTAACCCGGCGGCTGATCGCCGACTTCACCCGCCGGCCGCGCACGGACCCACCGCCCCCGACCGCGCTCGGCGCGCTGACCCACCGGGAGACCGAGGTGCTGCGGCTGATCGCCCGCGGCCTGTCCAATGCCGAGATCAGCGACACCCTGTTCATCGCCGAGCAGACCACAAAAACCCACATCGGCCGCATCCTGGCCAAGCTGGACCTCCGCGACCGCGCCCAGGCAGTAGTGCTCGCCTACGAATCCGGCCTGGTCACACCGGGCAGCTAGCACTCAGGGCCGGCGACCTGACATTTCTAGATCAGTACTCGACGGGCTACGTCAGTGCTCGACGGCTGCATCAGTGCTCAAGGCTGCATCAGTGCTCGACGGACGCGCGGATCTGATTGGTCTTAGCCGCGGCGTCAGCAAGACTAGACGCGTATCCGACGCCGCTGACATAACCGGCGGTGGTTTGGTCGAACCACCAGCAGGAGTACTCCAAGACGATCTGCCCACCTAGCGGAGCGCAGAGCAGATCACCGCCGTGCGGGCCCGGCGGGAAGGATTCGACTCCGGCGACGTGCAGCGATCGCTTCGCGGGGCTGACCGATTTGGGGGCGCAGGTACCGCCGATTCCGCCTCCGCCGACGGCGAAGAATGGCCCTGCCGGGTCGCCGTTGATAGCAACTATCAGGTACCTGCTGCAACTGAGCCAGCGCGGCTGAGATCGTGGTCCAGCGCCAGAGGCTGCGGGCTGGTGTTCTTGCGGAGGCCAAGCAGCGTGCCAGGCAAGGTGACACCGCCCCGCGTGCTGTGCGCCACCGCGAGATGGACAGCCACGCTGACTGCCAGCAGCGCCGCGACCACGATTCCGATGATCAGTCCGACCCGCAGGCCCCGCCGCCGCGGCGCCGGTACCGGCACCGGTACCGGGAAGCCCGTAGCCAAACACCTGCTCTGGACCTCCGCGACCACGACATGCGGCAACACGACCAGCCCGGCGGGTACTTCTCAAGTGGCCGACCGGCGGCGGACCTGCGGCCGGCCCCTTGCCTGCGGCACCAGGTCCGCCTGGAGTCAGCGCCGATTGCTGACCAGGTCATGAGCGCGGCGACTCAGGCGATCGGCCTCCGGGCTAGGCGCGGTTTCGGCCACGAGCCGGGCAAGGTCCGCTACTAGCGCGGTGAGCGCGACAAGGTGGTCGCTCGGCTCCTGGATCTTGAATTGCGAGAAGGGGAACGCCACGTTCACTTTCGTCGAGGACGTCACTTCTGCTGGCGCTTTGCTGGGCACGCGGCCATTAGGCCGGTGACTGTTGTTCTCTGCCATCGTCGTCATCTCCCCTTCTTATGCTCCAGCGGGGCGAGCAGCGGCACCAGAGTCGTTGGGCCCCGCTGGCCGCAGAATGGGCCCGATCTCGCCGGATAAATGTCATCTTTCGCCAGCTACCGCTGAGTTTGGCGCGGGGCCCAGGTCCGACGCTCAGCCGTTTGCCGAGTCTCCGGCGGTCAGGTGCTCAAGGGTTTCCGACAGACCTGCCGCGAAGACCGCCAGGTCACCGGTGGTGTCGGCGTCACCGACGATGCTGAAGTTGAGCCGACCTGCATAGGAGAGCACTCCCACGCTCAGCGTGATGTTCCCCTGCACTACCCCGATCTGGAACAGGTCAAGAACCCGCGCGCCAGCGAAGTAGAGCGCCGCGGCCGGGCCGGGGAGATCGCTGACCAGCAGGTTGGTTAGCCGCTGGTGTGACATTGCCCGGACCATCCAGCGCTGCGCGAACCGAGCACTTGGCTGATACGGGGGCTGGCGCTTTCGTGCCTCGGTGGCCCGGATGATCTCCTCAAGCTGCCGGACTGGGTGAGGTTCGCCCACCGGCAGCGGCACGAGTATGACCCCGACCAGGTTGCCAGTCGCCTGCTGGTCCGCCGGGCCGCGCACGGACGCCGCGACCGAGGCTTTGAGCACCAGTCCTGGCCTTAGCTCACCGCGGCTTTCGAGCAGTCTGCGCGCACCGCCCGCGATCGCGGCTAGCACCACATCGTTCACCTTCCCGCCATGAGCGTGCGCCACCGCCTTGACCTCGCCCAGATCGGCCCGGACGAAGAGAAGGCGGCGGTGTTTGCCAGCAGGCTGGTTCAACGACACCTGCGGCGCGACGCCCTCATGCGCCAGCAGCCGGGCTTGCCTGGTCAGCATTCGGAGGCGGCTGATCACAACGGAAGGCCGCCGCAGCAGCGCCAGCGCGCCCGTCATCGCGCTTGTCCGCTCGCGCAGGTTCGCGACGAGCAGCTCCCAGACGCTCGGCGTCGGGGCCGGCTTCCACGGCGGTGCGGCGGGGGGCAGCGCGTCCGGCGGCGCGGTGGACGTCGGCGCGGCGGACGGCGGCGCGGCGGACGGCGGCGCGGCGGACGGCGGCGCGGCGGACGGCGGCGCGGCGGACGGCAGCGGCGGGTCGGGTCCCGGGTCGAACAACCCGCCGATCATCGCGACGGCCGCGATGCCATCGGCGGCGACGTGATGCAGGCGGATCAGCATCCCGACGTTGCCATCGGCCAGCCCGGTCAGCAGCCACATCTCCCACAGCGGGCGGAACCGGTCCAGCCGCCCTTCGTTCAGCTCCGAGCAGACCCGCAGCAGCGTCACCTCATCCGCCGGAGCCGGGATCGGGCGGGCTTGCACATGCTTCCGGATATCGAAGCTGGGATCGTCGGCCCACCAGGGCGGACCAAGCCCGAAGTGTGGCTGCCGAAGCACCTGGCGCAGCCGAGGGGCAAGATGCAACCGCTGCTCAACATTGCCGCGCACGATGTCCAGCCGGAGCTGCCCGGCGGCGTCGAGCAGCGGCGCGCCTTCGAGGATGACGAGCGCCGCGACGTGCATCGGCAGGCCGTGATCTTCGACCCGCAGGTTACTTACGTCCAAAGCGCTCAGGCGCTCCAGGCGACCTGGTGCGGCTGCGGACTGGTGCGACCGGGCGGGCCGCGGCCTTCGAAGACGTGCCGTACTCACACAGTCCCTTGTTCTGCTCCAGTGTTCAGCTGCCGGCGGAGTTCGAAGAGGTCGGACGGCGAGATCGGCATGGCGGTGATCGGGAAGCCCTCGGCATCGGAGATGGCCGAGGCGAACAGCGCCGCGCCCGGGATCACCCCGGCCTCGCCCGCGCCCTTGATCCCCAGTGGGTTCAGCGGCGACGGGGTCTGGAGATGATCGATCTCGATGTTCTCCGGGACCTCGCTGACATAGGGCATCAGGAAGTCCATGAACGAGGCGTTCTGCAGCTGGCCGGCCTCGTCGTAGGCCATCCGCTCGTAAAGCGCCCCGGCCACCCCCTGCGCCACTCCGCCCTGGATCTGGCCCTCTACGATTCGCGGGTTGATCAGCGTGCCGCAGTCATGCACGACGCAGTAACGCAGGATCTTGACCTCGGCGGTCTCCGGGTCGGTCTCCACGATCGCGGCATGCATGCCGCTGGCGAACGTGGACCGCAGAGGCGAGAAGAACTCCCGGCCCTCGATCCCCGGCTCGTCGCCCTCGGCGACCGGCGGCTTAGCGATGTCGCCTCCGGCGAACTGGGTGGCCGCCATAGCCGCCTCGTCGAAGGCGTACCGCAGCGGGTTGGACAACACCGCGACGGTGCCAAGCGCGATCCCCGAGCCAGGGTCGCCCTTCACCCTGACTACCCCGTCCACGATCTCCAGGTCGTCGGCAGACGCCTCAAGCGCAGCAGCCGCCACCCGGATCGCCTTGGCCTTCGCGGCTCGCGCAGCCAATGCGACCGCAGAGCCGCTCATCACCGCCGCGCGTGAGGCGAAGGTTCCGACCGCGTAGCCGAACCTGCGGGTGTCGCCGGTCACCACTTCGACGTCGGCGATCGGAACGCCAAGCTCGTCGGCGGCGATCTGGGCGAACACGGTCTGGTGACCCTGACCCTGGCTGGTCAGCCCGGTAGCCACCTTGACCTTGCCTGACGTCTCGACCACCACGTGCGCGCCCTCATAAGGCCCGACCCCGGTGCCCTCGACATAGCAGGCCAGCCCGATCCCCAGCCGCCGCCCCTGCGACCGCGCCGCTGCCTGGACCGCGCCGAAGGAGTCCCAGCCGATCAGCTTCTTGAGCTTGGCCAGCACGGCCGGGTAGTCGCCCGAGTCGTAGATCAGCGGCCGGCCGTCCTGGAAGATCAGTCCGTGGTCGTAAGGCATTTCTTCGGGGGCGATGAAGTTCCGCTCGCGCACCGTCGCCCGGTCCAGGCGCAGGGCCGCCGCGATCGCGTCCATGGTGCGCTCCATCACGAAGGCACCCTGCGGCCGCCCGGCACCGCGGTACGGCGTGACGATCACCGTGTTGGTGTAGAGCGAGCTGAACTCCACCCGGTAGGCACCCGGTTTGTACGGGCCGAGCAGCTGGGTCGATGTGACGATCGGAACGATCAGCCCGTACGGGATGTACGCCCCGTTGTCGTGCCAGAACCGTACGTCCAGGCCGAGTATCCGGCCGTCGTCGGCGAACCCGACCCGGACCTGGTGCTGCTGTCCGCGCTCATGCGCGCTGGAGATGAAGTGCTCGCGCCGGTCCTCGGTGAACTTGACCGGCTGGCCGAGCAGCCTGGCCGCCCACGGCACGAGCACCTCCTCCGGCCATGGGTGCACGATCTTGACGCCGAATCCGCCGCCCACGTCCGGGGTGATCACATCCACGTCGGCCAGGGCCAGGTCCAGCTTGGCCGCGACGGCCGCCCGCACACCGGTCGAGGTCTGGGTCGAGGTCCAGATCCGCAGCCGCCTGGCCTCGGTGTCCCAGCGAGCGAGCACGCCGCGGCCCTCGAGCGGGGTGGACGCCGACCGCTCGATGAACAGGTCAAGCTCCAGCGAGTGCGGCGCCGCCGCGATCGCCGCCGCCGCGTCCCCGTTGCTCTGCACCAGGTGCCCGGCGACGTTACCCGGCACATCGGGGTGGACCAGGTGCTCGGCGGAGCGGGCCGCGTCCAGGCCGACCACGGGCGGCAGCGGCTGGTAGGTCACCACGATCCGCTCGGCCGCGTCCTCCGCCAGGTACCGGTCGGCGGCCACCACCATCACGACCGGCTCGCCGACATAGTTCACCTCATCGGCGGCCAGCGGATAGCCGGTCCGGCCGTGGGTTAGAGCCGGATGCGGGATCAGCAGCGGCAGCGGCTCGGCCAGCCGTCCCGGCAGGTCCTCGTAGGTGTAGATGGCCGCCAGGCCGGCCACGTCAAGAGCGCCGCTGACGTCGATGTCGAGCACCCGAGCGTGTGCGTGCGGGCTGCGCACAAACGCCGCGGCCAGCGCGTCGTGGCCGAGATCGTCGAGGTAGGCGCCGTTGCCGCGGAGCAGCCGGTCGTCTTCCAGCCGCGCGATCGGCTCGCCGAACATCGCCGTCATGCCTGGCCTGCCTGAGGTTCCCGTGCCGCCGGCCGGTCGCTGGCCGCCCGGTCCCGCTGCAGCTGCGCTGCCCTGAGCACCGCGCGAACGATGTTCTGATAGCCGGTGCACCGGCACAGATTGCCGCCGATGATCTCTCGCGCCTCGTCCTGGCTCGGCTCCGGGTTGTCGGCCAGCGCGGCGGTGATCGTGGTGAGGAACCCGGGCGTGCAGAACCCGCACTGCAGGCCATGGCAGTCGGCGAACGCCTGCTGTACGGGCGAGAGCGTTCCGTCCGGCTCGGCGAGTCCCTCGACGGTCGTGATCCGCGCCCCGTCCGCGGTGACCGCCAGCATCAGGCAGGACCGGGCCGCGACGCCGTCGATCAGGACCGTGCACGCGCCGCAGACCCCATGCTCGCAGCCGACATGCGTGCCGGTCAGCGCCAGATCATGCCTGATGCAGTCCGACAGCAGGCGACGGGCAGGCACGCGCACGTTCCGAGCTGCCCCGTTGACGATCAGGCGGACGTCGTGCAGTTCCTCGGCGGGTTGCGTTATGCCAAAGTCTTGAGCAGCCGCGGCCGCAGCCGGCTCGCCGCTAGCCATCGGATCGCTCCCTTGCTTGCCCAAGCGCCTCTCGCAGCGCCCGCTGGGTGAGCACGCCGGCCAGCTGTCGCCGGTAGTCGGCGGTGGCATGGATGTCGGGCTCAGGGTCGACCCGCGCCATCGCCAGGTGGCCGGCCTCCGCGAAGTCTGCCCGGTCGGCGCCGGCGCCTGCGCAGGCCTGCGTCAGGTCGAGCACTAGCGGACGCGGCGCGACCGACAGATAGGCCGTCCTGGCACTGCCGATCCCGCCGTCGTCGTCGAGCTGGATGACCGCGGCCACACCGCAGATCGCATAGTCCCCGTTCCGGCGGCTGATCTCGGCGAACCCGCAGCCCGCCCGGGCGGGCAGGATCGGGAACGTCGCCTCGGTCGCCAGCTCACCCGGCCGCACGTCCGACTCAAGCGGGCCAAGAAAAAAATCATCAGCCGCAACCATTCGCTCACCGCCGGTGCCGGCCAACCGGACCGACCCGCGCAGCAACGCAAGCACGGCCGTCATCTCGGCGGCCGGGTCGGCATGCACGATGCTGCCGACCGTGGTGCCCCGGTTCCTGATCACCGGGTGGGCGACCAGCGCGAGTGCCTTGGCAAGCAGCGGCTGGACCTCGGCCGCGGCCGGATCAAGCAGCACCTGAGTATGCCTGGCCAGGGCGCCGACCGCGACCTGCCCGTCTCGCACCCGAACGTAGCCGAGCTCGGTCAGCCGGTTGATGTCCACCAAGTGGGCGGGCGCGGCCAGCCGCATGGAGAGCAGCGGCACCAGCGACTGACCGCCGGCCAGCACCTTCGCGTCTGGTCCGAGCGACGCGAGCATGGTTATGGCCTCGGCCACCGACTCCGGCCGCGAGTAGCCGAATACTGGCGGTTTCACGTCGCCTCGTTCACCCCTTCGTCGCCGGTGCCGCGGTCAGCGGGCTGGCGGTACCGCCGGTATCGAGAAGGTGCTGTGACCCTAGTCGTCAGGTTACCGATGCGACGTTAGACCGCGTGGCCGGCCTGATCAATGTGCCACTGTTGAGTTCATGACGATCCGGGGTCGGTCAGCCGCTTGCTGAAGAACACCCGGCGGAAGCCGTCCTGCTCGGCCCGGTGCGTCTCGATGTAGCCGTGCCGTGGGTAATAGGCCAGGTTCTCGGTCATCACCTCGTTGGTGTAGAGCCGGATCTCGGGCAGCCGCAGCCTGCGGGCTTCGTCGTCGGCCAGGGCCAGCAACCGGGCTCCAACTCCGCGTCCTTGTGCGGCCGGCCGGACGGCTACGTTCTCGAGCAGCAGGTGATCAAGCTGCGGAGTCAGGATGACGAAGCCAATGACGCGATCGTCCTGCACCGCCACCCAGGCGTGGCCGGCCAAGACTGCCGTGGCATAGTCGGCGGTCATCGGGGCCGGCGCGCGGCCGATCCGGCGGACGTAGCGCCGGTAGGCCGCGAGGGCGATGGCGCGAAGCGCGGCACCGTCGGCGGGATCAGCGCGCCGGATCGTGACCACAAGCCCTCCGTGAGCCGCGTTATCGGCTGCTGACGTCGAGCTGGCGCTGCGCTTGCGCCAGAACGAGCCCGATGTCGCGCCCGAAACGGACGTCGCAGGGGTGAGCCGTGTGCCCTGATCTGGCATTGGCTGCCAGTTCGCGCAGCGCGATCTGCAACGCGGCCGACGGCTCGGTCGTCTCTGGCGGAGCCGCACGACGGCCGGGCGCGCCCCAGATGTACAGCTCGAAGTACTCGGCAGCCTCGGTTGCTCCCAGAGTGACCGTCACCGTGCTGGTCGCCCCGCCTTCATGGTGCAGGACAAGGCAGGTGACATCCGAACCGCCCGCATCGGCGGTGACGGAGCGCACCGGGCCAAGGCAGGCCCACAGCAGCGACACCGCGTGTGGCCCAAGATCCCACAATCCGCCCAGCTGACGCCGCCACGGCGTGTTGAACGGGCTGGACGCAGACAGGGCCGACCCGAGCCAGACTGCACACCCGCCGTCCCAGCCGCCCTCGCTGGCGACGTCGCTCAGCCAGGACCTGACATCGGGCTGGAATCGGGCGGTGAAGAACACGACCGACGCGACACCAGCGTTCTCGACCGATTGCGCCAGCGCCTCAGCGGCCGGCCCGGAAGCGGAGATCGGCTTCTCCAGGAGCAGATGCTTGCCGGCCTCGGCGGCCCGCGCGGCTAGCACGCTCTGCACGTCCGGCGGCACCGAGAAGGCCACCCCGTCGACGTCGGCCAGGAAGGCGTCGAAGTCGCTGTGTGCCGTGACGTCGTAGCTGGCGGCGATCCGGGCGGCGGATTCGGCGTTCCTGCCCCAGGCGGCAGCGAACTCGATGCCAGGAGTCGAGGCGAGCGCGGGCGCATGCGTGACCCGCGCCCAGTATCCGGTGCCGGCCAGGCCGAATCTCATTGGCCGAACTGTCATTGCCGACCCCTTTCTGGCTGACTCCTGTCCCGGCGTTCCGCGGCGCTGGCGGCCACCGCGGCCCGCAGAGTCCGCCGAGCTTAGTCCGTCCCGCGGAATCCATCCTGCGGAGTCCACTCAGTAGAGACCACTCAGCGGAGCCGCAGAGGATGATGTGAGCTCCCGGTGAGGAACCACTGGCAGATTGGCTTAAGCGGCGGGAGCCCATATCTCGGTCTGCCGCCCGTCGACGGTCGCCTTCAGCCGGATTTGCCCGGCTTGCGGCGACGGCAAGGCGGAGCCAGGGCTGCCCGACTGGCGAGCCCACGGTCCCGTGGTTCGACGGAAACTGGGCTCCGCATGGAGTGGCGACGTGGAGATTGGCCGGTTCGCCAGTACGGTTTTGAGGTCGCCCGCCTCGTCAACCGGGGACCTTCAGCACTGCGCGATCCAACGCCGTGATGCCACGCTGAGAGTGACACCTTTAGCCGGAAGGGAGGTGCTGACAATGAGACTGACCTGGAAAGACGCGCTATCGACGCTCTTCATGGCGGCGATTGTCGCCGTGTACCTCGCGTTCCTTAACGGAACGAGTCTCTGGCTGATCTCCAGCGCGCGGGGCGCGACCACCGCGGTGTTCATCCTCGGCATCGTCGGCGGCTGTGCGCTCGGCGCAGTCGGCGCTCTGTATGCGGGGAGGCAGCCGCGATCCGCCAGGATGTTCCGGGCAATCGCGACCACGCTGGGAATTACGGCGCTGGCCGCAGCCACCGTCGGGCTAGTCACCGGCAGCACGGTGGCGCTGGCGGTCCTAGTCGCCGCCACGATCGCGCTGTGGCTGACCGCGACGATACGGCACGCCTTCGGCATTCCAGCGAAGCCGCTGAAGCCGGCCGAGCCGGTGAGCCGGAGAGACATCCACGAGGTGATCGATCGGGAGATGGTAGGACGGCCGTAACCGCGGCCCAGGAAGACCGGCGGCAGTCTCTGTGCGCTGGTTTTCCCTGTTCGATCCGTCAGGACAGGAGGCAGGCACGATGAGCGGGCGCGCACGGATCGCGGCAGGCGCTGGCCTGGCGATTGCCTTGGCCATGGTCAGCTACCCGACGCTCTGGCGTCGGCAGTGCCTAACCTGGGGAGCCACGCCCGACGAGGTGGCCCGTGAGCTGCCAGGTGACGAACTGCTTACCGATCCGGCGCTGGTCTCCACCCGGGTGGTTTCGATCAGTGCTCCGCCTGGTGCCATCTGGCCGTGGCTGATCCAGATGGGAAGCGGCCGGGCCGGCGCGTACAGCTACGACTGGATCGAGAACCTGCTCGGTCTGGACATGCACAGCGCGGACGTGATCCTGCCCCAGTTCCAGGATGTGGAGCTGGGAGACGAGTTCCCGCTCGGGCCGAACCGGCCGAGTATGCGAGTCGAGGTCCTCGATCCGGAGCGGGCCTTCACACTCCGGTTAGCTGACGGGAACTGGGTATGGATCTTCGCCCTCTTTCCTCAGGATGGGGAGACCAGGCTGGTCAGCAGGAACCGGATCGCCGCGCCTGGTGCATCAGCGGCAGCACGGCTGTTCACCATGCTGATCATGGAACCTGGCAGCCTGGTGATGGAGCGCAAGATGTTGCTCGGCATCAAGGAGCGAGCCGAGCGCCTGCCCGCCGGCCGCCCACCGCTGACCGAGGACCGGTGACCGAGGACCGGTGACCGGGAGCCGCGACCTGGAGCCGCTGACCGCAGGCCAAGAAGTGCGCTCCTGCAGGTGGTCGGGAGGCGTTCGACCCTTGCGGTCATGGCCCTTCGACCCTGGCGGGCCGATATACCTGAGCGCAGAGTGGCCGTAGCCAATCGCATGAATTCTCCACGTCGGCGCCGGTCAGCCAACCGGAACGGCTGGCGCAAGGCTGCGGCGTGCTGGGAAGGGGCTCATGATGAACGAGTCTGGAACGTCACCGTCAACGATGCCTCCCGGCGCCCGGAGGGGCGGTGTCGGCCGCCGGTTACTGGCCCTGGTCGTCGCGCTTGGTGTGATCGTGCTCAGCATCACCATCGCCCTTGTCCCAGCCGCTGGCCCGAGCTCGGCCCAGGGCACGGCTGCGCACCTGACGGCCGCGCACCTGACGGCGGTGCACCTGGCTGCGGCCACGACGGTTCAGTCCGTCAGGCCGGCAACCTGCTCCGCTGGAACTTGCTGGGTCGCGGTCAACGTCGCGACGCTGTGGGTCAACCCCTCGGACCCGCGGCCAGTCGATCGACCCGCCTTGGCCAACCCGGCGGATCCACGCGCCTGGATTGCCGCTATGACGGTCGCGCAGAAGTCCTGGCTGGTCGGACGGCTGGAGACGCAAGCTCTGTACGGCACCAAGGTGACCGTCATCGGGCATCACGGTGCCGGGTGGACGAAGGTGGCGATCCCCGGTCAGCCCACGAACCGGGATCGGCGCGGTTATCCCGGCTGGGTTCCGACCCGCCAGCTCACCAGCACACCCCTCGTCACCGCGACGACGTACGCAGTTGTCCGGTGGCGGGCAGCCTGGCTGTGGAGTAGCTGGTCTAGCAGGGGGATGGCTGGCACCCGGGTTATGCAGGTCTCCTACGACACCATGTTGCCGGTGGTGCATGCTACGTCGGCATACGTCGAGGTGACGCTGATCGGCGGCACGCAGCTGGCACTCAGCCGAAAGGTTGTGGCGCTGCACGTCGTGGGGGCATCGTGGGGGGCAACCAGGGCGAAGGTGGTCTCGGAGGCAAAGCGGTTCCTTGGCCTGCAATACCTGTGGGCTGGCATGTCTGGCTTCGGCTACGACTGCTCGGGGTTCACTTACTCCGTCTACCAAGCCTTCGGTATCACGTTGTCCAGGGACGCCGACCAGCAGGCCGTCCACGGCACCCCGGTTGCCTTGAGGTCGCTGCTGCCGGGAGATCTGGTGTTCTTCCGCGGCAGCCCCGCAGGCCCGATCACCCACGTCGGGATGTACGTCGGTAACGGCAACATGATCGACGCACCGCACACCGGCGCGGCGGTGCGGATCGAGCCCGTGTCGTCGTTTGGCATCTACGCGGGCGCCAGGCGCTACTTGTCCCGGTAACGGCTGGCTCACCGGCACAGCCCTGATAGCGCTCGAGGAGATGCTCGGTGTGCCCGATAGCCGACGGCGCCAGGTGGAGCCGACCGTGCCCCGTCGGCCGGAGGCGACAGGCAACTGCCGAACCGGATGGACGCCGGACCGATGATAGGGATTGTGGAAGCTGGCGATCCGACCGCAGGGCGACCCGCTGACAGGCATCCGGGGTCGTGCCCGTTCACGGTGGACCGGCCGGTCATGCGGCAGCGGTGGGACCGGCTGACCTTCCTGCATTGGCCGTTTGATCCCGCGCTAGTGCAGCGCCTGCTGCCGGACGGCTTGGAAGTCGAGACATTCGGCGGAACCGCCTGGGTCGGGCTGGTGCCGTTCTTCATGCACGTGGCGACAGCGGGCGGTCGGCAGGCGCCGTGGGTGTCCAGGTTCTGCGAGACCAACGTCCGGACCTATGTCCGCGACGCCGACGGGCGCTCCGGGATCTGGTTCTTCTCACTGGACGCCGCTCGCCTTGGCGCGGTGGCCGTGGCCAGGACCACGTACCGGCTGCCGTACTTCTGGTCGGCGATGGAGATCGCCGGCGGCGGCAGCGAGATCCGCTATGCCTGCCGCCGCCGACTGCCTGGGCAGCGAGAGGCAACCAGCGAGGTGCGGATCAGCATCGGCGATCGGTACGCCGCCGCGGAACTGGACGAGCGCGACCACTTCCTGACCGCCCGGTGGATCCTGTTCAGCGTCTCGGGCCGGCGGTACCGGCTGGCGCGGGCCTGCCATCAGCCCTGGCCATTGCACCGGGCACGCGTCCAGGTCGTCGATGACCACCTAGTCGCCGCGGCCGGGCTCCCGCAGCCACTAGGCGAGCCCCTGGCGCACTACTCCCCCGGGGTGGACGTGACCATCGGCCGGCCAGAAAGCCGCCGGCAGTAA
>Ga0116221_1002210_pt1 | contig 12719 bp, 6 predicted proteins | sample Sb_taG_5_FD_88965 | JGI IMG/M metagenome (GOLD analysis project Ga0116221, IMG submission 88965) | Peat soil microbial communities from Weissenstadt, Germany - Sb_50d_8_FC metaG | ecosystem: Environmental > Terrestrial > Soil > Wetlands > Peat | place: Germany: Weissenstadt | collected 2010-09-21 | reverse complement strand
CGCATGCTGCTGAGCCGGAGATGTTCCGGACCAGGTTCGGACCCCAGTACCCGGCTCCGATGACGGCCATCCCGATGCTGTGGTCTGTCTCAGGCGTCGTCATCGGGGCTCCACTGCGGCATCGCCTGCAAGCGCCGGCCCACCTCGGTGGGACCGAGTGCTCTCCTGCGTCTCCCGTTGCCGATGCCGCTGCCATCGCCGTTGTGGTCGTGACCATTTCCCAGCTGGACCACATCGTCACCGGGCCTGCCGGTGTCATCATCGGCGGGAGCTCGCACCCGGTTCCGAGCCGGGCTGAGCCGAGAGTCCTTGGGCACGCATCGGCACAGAAGCGAGCCGGCCAGCAACCATAGGGCAAAGGGAGCATCGTCCAACATGTAACGCCGGAACAGTCGTTCGGGCTCTTGCCAGAGGCGATGCAGCCACTCCAGTCCGCTGCGCTGCATCCATCGGGGCGCCCTCGGGAATTGACCGGCGACGAATACGTGACTTGCGCCCGAGCCGATGAACCAGGTGTGGGGAAAGAGCTCGCTCAGCTTGAGGATGAGCCGTTCCTGCTTGGGAAAACCGAGGCCGCAGTAGACGATGTCAGGCGCCGCCAGGGCCAGGGCATCGATGATGCCCTGCATGGCCTGCTCGGATCTTTCGAAGCCCCACGGCGGGCAGTACCCGCCGCGAAAGTCAAGGTCGGGAAACGCAGCGCACAAACGGTTGCCGGCCTCTTCGGCCACTCCCGGTTCGCCGCCCAGAACGAACACCGAGCGCCTTCCCGCCGCGGCCGCCTCGCTGAGCGCGACGACGAGGTCGGCGCCGGCGACGCGTTCTGCGACAGGCGAGCCGAGGATGCGACAGGCCCAGACGATCGGCGTGCCGTCGGCCACGACGAGGTCGGCCCGATCGGCGAGCATGCGCAAGACCGGGTTTCGGAACAGCCTGCGCATGATGTCCACGTTCAGGGTGATCAGCCAACCGCCGTTGCCATTTTCGAGGCTGCCCAGGACGTGCTCGACGATCGCCGCTTGGCTCAGACCGTCGATCCTCACTCCCAGCAGGTTGACGCGTCCGGCCTCCCGCCGGTTGATCCAGTCCACCCCGGTTGACGTTGTCAACGCCACCGTCGCACCCCGGAAACAGATGGGTATGGCGGGAGTGGGCAGGCCGTGGCCTCGTCTCTCATGGGAGCGGACGCTCACTGTTGTTTCGCATGAGCGAATGCCCCAATGCCCTCAACGCGTGTTCGACGACCACGGGCCCCGTCGCCATGAGGATCGAGATGTCCAGCCCGATCGACCAGTTGTCCACGTACAGGAGGTCGAACCGTCGATAGGCGTGGAACGAGGGGTTGTCGCGCGCCTCGATCTGCCACAAACCGGTGATGCCCGGCAGGACCGTCAGCCGCCGCAGCGACTCCTCGTCGAACTTGGCGACCTCGTCGACGAGGGCCGGGCGCGGCCCGACCAGGCTCATGGTCCCGATGAGAACGTTGAACAGCTGCGGAAGCTCGTCGATGCTGGTGGCACGGAGGAGCCGGCCGATCGGCGTCACCCGGGGATCCGAGCGCACTTTGAAGAGCGGCCCGTCGGTTCGCTCGTTGAGCAGGGTCAGCTCTGAGAGCAGGCCCTCGGCATCCTGGACCATGGTCCGGAACTTGAAGAGCGTGAACGTGGCGCCGTCTCGTCCGACACGTGGCTGGCGCAACAGCACCGGCCCGCCGTCCTGCACCTTGACCAGCGCAGCAGCCACGAGCATGACAGGGGCGGCGGCCAGGAGAGCCAGCACCGACACCGTCAGGTCAACTGTCCGCTTGAGTGCTCGGTCCGATCGCGAGGCGGAAGGGAATTCGACATAGAACGCCGCTTCACCCGAGATCGGAAATGAGCGGAGTCTCCTACTGGCGACACCCTTCAGGCCCGGCCACAACTGAACGTGGAGCCCCGCTTCCGCCGCCGCCCCGAGAACCTGTTGGATCTCTGGCCTGGACAGGGCGCTGGTCACGATCATCAGCCCGCTCGCCCCAGCCCGCAGCGCCAGTTCCGGGACCCGGTCGATCTCGTCGACGATCGGGACGTCCTCCCAAACGGCGTGATCGTGCCCGGCCGCGACCACGAGCTCGACCCGGTAGCCGAGCTCCGGCTCGGTCGTGACGATCGTCCACAGCTCGAGGGCATCGGCGTTGCTCCCCACCAGCACGACCCGGCGCGTGAACCGGCCGTTGGCGCGGCACCTTCGGAGCCATCGGTCGAAATGCCAGCGAAGCGCTACGAGCAGGAGGAGGCAGATGGCGGCACCCGCGACGGCCGCGATCAGACCGCCGCCCGCGCCGATGGTCCGACGCACCACGACGAAGGTTGTCGCTCCCGCGCCGGAAGCCCAGACGATGCCCAGACCCTGTGACGATTTCAGCGCGCATACCCTGGCCCGGTACAACCCGGCCAGAGCGACCACGACCAGCGTGGCCGCCGTGGCCCCGCCGGCACCGGCAAGCCGCGAGCCGAGGCCGATGCCACCGGGATGCGCCAGGCTGACGGCCAACCAGGCGGCCGACGCTCCGGCAAGGTCGACGGCGAACAATCGCGCCCGCAGGCTCGGCCAACTCCGGTCTCGGCGCTGTGCTTCGCGGGGAAGCAGTGGGCCCTCGGTCGGCTCGTTCTCGTGGGTGAGAAGCGCCAGGGATCCCGACGTTGCGACCGCGGTCGGATGAGGGCCCGGTCCACGCCTCGACGTCGTGGGCTGTGGGACCAGTGTCAGTTGCTCGTCTTGTCGAATCCCGATGTCGGACACCGCCAGAACGGAGGCGAGGCCGCCACTTCTGATACTGACCCTGTGTCGATAGACCCCACCGTGTGGCGTCCCGGCCCCCTGCGCCGCCCCTCACCTATGACGAGGTGACACCCAGCTCTGCCATCAACCGCTCCAGATGTTCCAAGCACCGCCCCCGTGTGGGTCCGATGCTGCCGATGCGCATCCCGAGCCGCTCCGAGAGAGCCTTGTAGCTCATGGCTTCATCGCTGAGCAGGAGCCCCAGCAGCCGCTGGCACCGAGGAGGGAGACGGCTGTACGCCAGGCGCAGGGCACGATCGCGCTCGGCGTCAAGTGTGTGGACGTCAGGGGGTCGAAAGCGCGAGTCAGGGACGTCGGCCATGCCGTCGGAACTGTCCCACGCCCACCGGTTGCTCACTCGCAAGACCCGCAGGCACTCCCGCCGGGCTGTCGTGGCCAACCATGAACCGACTCGCGCCGGTTCTCGGATGCGCTCGATGTTCTCGAAGAGCCTCAACCATGTGACCTGAGAGATCTCGGCCGTGTCGGCAGCCCCGAGCCGACAACTGTGGCAGATCACTCGGATCATCCCCGAGTACCGTCGCATCAGCTCGGTCCACGCCCAGTCCTCGCCTTCGGCCGCGGCCTTGACGACGGCGATCAGTGCTTGATCGCCGTCGACATTGACATTGACATCGACTTCGAAGTCGACGGCCTCATCGGCTGCTCGGCCGACTTCCGCATCGTCATCGACTTCATTGCTGCTTTCCGCCGCGGTTCTTTGAGTCATCTGGGGGCTCTTCTACGCCGGCTTTCTGGTGTCCGAGGGTTGGTCGGGGCAGGGCTTAACTACACGCGTCAGAAGTCAACCGGGAGCACATACGACGAGGTATTGAGGGCATTTGGGCCATGCTTAGCGAGGTGGATCCCGGTCCCGCGCCGGTCCCCCGCCAGTGGCATCTCACATCACTGTGGGAAGCCACGCCTCACTGTGCGCGCGAGGTGCATCGGGTGTCATCACCAAAATTGAGAAGATTTGCGAGTGGGTCGCCGCGAGCTGCTGAGACGAGAACCGGAGAAGGTGCACTTCATGGGCGGATTGGTTGGTGTGTGATACACGCTCCGTGCTGAAGGAATCAACTGGAGTTGTCAATGTGACCAACGAGGTCATCCGGATCAGTGAGCACAGATGACCGCGTCAGGTGTTCACATCAACACCATTGAAATGGCACGTGGGAGAAGCAATTCGCGGGATCACGAGGGCATTGCAATGGTCACTCGAGATTCAAATGATCCTGCCGCAGGGAGGTCCCATCCGACCAATAGGGACGGGCAACTGTTCGTCGATCTCCCGACTATGGCGGGCGGGTCGATCTCGGACGAGGTGGATGAACAATGCGTGAACGACCCGGCGCCTTCCCCGGGCCCGGGATGCCGGGGCTGTTCAGCATGCGGAACGCCCCCGGGCCCCGAGGGAGACCCGAACCACGGCCGCCACGACCGTCGGATCGTCGGCCGTGGAAGAGTGGCGCCGTGGGAGCCGAATGACGATGTCCCGCCGAGACTCTCGGCAGATGCGGGCCAACCGGATCCTCAACGTCGCCGATGGGCGACGGCGGGCCCGACGCGTCCTTCCTCGCGTGGTGTTCGACTACATCGACGGAGGAGCCGACGACGAGCGCACGATGGGGAACAACGAGGCGTCCTTCGCCGAGGTCGCCTTCGTCCCACGCATGGCCCTCCACGTCGGAGTCCCCCAGCTGGGGACCACGGTGCTGGGTACTCCCCTGTCGATGCCCATTCTGCTCGCCCCCTGTGGGCTCGTACGGGTGGTCCACCCCGATGCGGGGCCAGGAGTCGCTCGTGCGGCGGCGCGGTACGGAACCGTCAGCGTCCTGAGCACCGTTGCAGGCAGCCCGCTCGAGGAGGTGGTGGCGTCGTCGGCCGGGCCCCTGTGGTTCCAGCTCTACTCCGGCGCAGGGCGTGGCGAAGCCGAGGCGCTGGTGGACCGGGCTCGCGCCGCCCAAGTGCAGGCCCTCGTCGTCACCATCGACACCCCGGTGCTCGGCAACCGTGAGCGGGACCTGCGCCATGGGGTCAGTCCTCCCTTACGGGTCTCGGCGCACAACGCCATCCATCTCGGGCCCCAGGTGCTGAGCCGTCCCGCGTGGACGGTGCGCCTCGCCCGGGACGGGCTCAAGATGGCCTGGGCCCCGAAAGGGACCGAGACTTCCGCCGGTGCCACCGCCATGACCGGGTCGCCGTTCCACTGGGGCGACGTCGAGTGGCTCCGCACGATCTGGCCCGCGGCGCTCGTGGTCAAGGGAATTCTCACCGCTGACGACGCCCGTCGCGCCGTTCAGGCAGGAGCCGACGCCGTGATCGTCTCCAACCACGGAGGCCGCCAATTGGACGGGGCACCGGCCGCGCTCCGGGCTCTGCCCGCCGTGGCCGCCGCTGTGGGAACAGACGCGGAGGTGCTGATGGACGGCGGGATCCGGAGGGGCTCCGACGTGGTCAAGGCACTGGCGCTCGGGGCGAGGGCCGTGCTCATCGGACGTCCCTACCTGTACGGACTGGCGGTGGCCGGTGAGCTCGGAGTCGAGCGCGTGCTCGAGGTCCTGCGCGTCGAGCTGGTGCGGACTCTTTCGCTCATGGGATGTGCATCGGTCGGCGATCTGGGCCCGGAATGGGTCCAGTCGGCGGCCTCCTCCACCCCGGGATGGTGGGGCACCACTTCCTGAACACCGGTTCGACCGGCGCCGACGTCAGCCGCTGCTCGTCGCCAGCACGGCGCCGACGTTGGACTGCGTGGTCCCCACCGCGATGCACGCACTGCGCGTGGAACACGACACGCCATAGAGAAGGCTGATTCCGCCCGGGACCCGCTGGGTACTCCACGTCGTGTCCCCGTGGGCCGCGACGACGATCGTCTCACGTTTTGAGGAATCAGCCCCCACGGCCCGACAGTCCCCGCCCGGCGGACACGACACGCCGTTGAGGAGACTGATCCCGTTGGGGATGCCCTGGGCGATCCAGGTGGTGCCGCCGTCGGTCGTGGACATGGCGACTGCGGCGTTCGACGAGCTGGCTCCCACCGCCCTGCAGTCGCCTGTGGTGGGACACGACACGCTGTTGAGGGCGTAGAGACCGCTCGGAAGGGTCTGGGCGATCCTGCTCGGAAGGGTCTGGGCGATCCAGGTGGTGCCACCATCGGTCGTGGCCAGGACCGCCCCCGTGTTCGTCGAAGTGGCGCCGACGGCCCAACAATCACGCGCCGTCGGGCACGACACGCCGTTGAGGAGACTGATCCCGTTGGGGATGACCTGGGCGACCCAGGTGGTGCCGCCGTCGGTCGTGGACAGGATGGCCCCCGTGTTCGCCGACGTGGCACCCACCGCCCAGCAGTCGCTCGTGGTCGGGCACGACACGCCCCTGAGGGCGTAGAGCCCGGTGGCGAGGGCGCCGTTGAGGAGGTTGACGGCACGGGGGACGGTCTGGGCGCTCCAGGTGGTGCCGCCGTCGGTCGTGGACACGACGGCCCCGGTGTTGATCGACGTGGCACCCACTGCCCAGCAGTCATTCGTGGTCGGGCACGACACGCCGCCGAATCCCACGACCTTGGCGGCGGTCGGGACGTGCTGGGGACTCCAGGTGTTCGCTCCCGCCGAGCCGGCCAAGATGGCGCCGCCCCCCGACGAGCTCGTCCCGACCACCCAGCAGTGGACGCTGGTCGGGCAGGACACGCCGTTGAGGGTGTCGGTCCCCGGCGGAAGCTTCTGGGCGATCCAGGTTGACGTGCCGTTGGTGGTGCCGTTGGTCGTGACCTTCGCTGCAGGCGTGCCGCCACCGCAGGCGGCGAACAGCAACACGACGACGATCGAGGCGAGGACCACCGCGGCGCGGCGCCTGCCCTCAGGCATGTCGCCCTGCATCGATCATGTCGGCACCCTTCGCGGACGGTCGCGCTCGTGTGGCGAGACCTGTTGGACGATCATAGGAGCCGAGCCCCAGCCGGCCCGGCCACCTCAGGTCGCGCCTCGGCCTCCGGGCAAGCGCGCCCAGCTCGAGCGACGGAGCAAGAAACGCAGCGCGCGACGATGCACCGGATCTGCGCAGCGGAGGAGCTCGTGGAGGACCGCCATCGACCGGAACGCGGCGCTCGGAGCCCGACCGTGGCGCTTTTCGTAGTACCTGACCCTGTTGACCGCCATCAGCGCCGCCAGGTCCGGGCTTTGACCCGAGCCGCCTTGGCGGTGTGTGGCGCGCGCCGCGGGCACGTAGTCGACGGTCCATCCCGCGGCGCGGGCTCGCGCCGCGAAGTCCGTCTCCTCGGAATAGAGGAAGAAGCGGTCCTCGTCCCAGGGACCGACCGCCGCATCGCAATCGGCTGCGATCAACATGGCCGCTCCCGTGGCCCAATGCACCCGGTGGCCGCGGTCGTAGCGGGAGGGCCTCCGCACCATCTCGCTCGCCCAGCCCGGACGGCGAGGGAAGTGGGCACCGCAAAGGGCGTCACCGAGGGCACCCATGAGGGTGGGTTCCCGTCGCAGTGACGGGTAGAGGGATCCATGCTCGTCCAGGAGACGGGGAACCGCCACGCCGACTCCGGGTTCGGACAGCACGGCAAACAAGGCCGACACGGCACCCGGTTCGAGAACGAGGTCCGCGTTGAGTATCAGTATCGACGAGCACGGCCCGACGTGGGCCCGACCGATGTTGATCGCCCCGGCGTAGCCGAGGTTGGCGCCGGCCTCGACGCACATGGCCCCACCGGCGCTGCGTACCACCTCGACGGTTCGGTCCGACGAATGGTTGTCGACGACGACGGTCCGTACGCTCAGTCCCTCGGTGGCGGCCGGAAGCGACGCCAGGAGTGCAGCGATGTCATCGGCGTTGTTGTACGTCACGACGATCACCGCGCAGTCGACGTGGTCCGGTCCCCCAGGATTCCCCGGGCCGTCCACCCGGGCCTCGGGGGCAGCTGCGCTCCGCAGGAGCGCCATTAACGTCTCGCCCGGCACATCCACCCCACCAACCCCACCAGCATCGCCGAACAGATCACGGACGAGACCTGCTCCCACTCCATGCGGACCGGAGCGAGTCCTGGTCGGGGCTGATACGCGGCTTGCCGCTCTCAGGTTGGGTTCCGGGCGTATCAACACCCCCGGCTCGCCCTCCAGTCACCACAGACGCATCTCGTCGGAGATGCCCCTGAATCCTGAAGAGGGTGGGTTCCTTTGGCCGGCCGCGAAGAGCGAGCGAGCGTGAGTACCGGTTCGCCTGCCCTTCGGCGCCGGTGGATCGTGCTCTTCGAGAGGGCCCGAGCGCTGACCCGCGGGCCGCGTCCCAGGGCGAACCTGCTCACCGTCGGCGTCGCCATCGCCCTTCTCTCCGGCCTGTTGACCGCGGTGCTGAATCTCGGCGGCGTGGCGACGGCGGGCACCACCGTCGGACCTCCCGCCGGCTGCACGCCCGGGATGAACCCGGTCCAGTGCGAGAACTCGCAACCGGGGACGCCCAAGACCGACTCACCCATGAGCATCCCCTACACGAGCACCGGAGACCCGACGATCCAGGGTTTCGCCACCCAGATGAACGTGGACGTGGGTCAGACCGTGTCGTTCAAGGTCGACGCTCCCACGGTGTCGGCGTGGCACATCAACATCTTCCGGATGGGCTATTACCAAGGCCTCGGATCTCGGGAATGGGCCTCGGACATCCTGCCCTCGGTGAGCCTCCCCCAGTCCCAGCCCGTCTGTGAGGTCAACCCGGGCGGCGGGCAGGCCACCGGCCTCATCGACTGCGGGAACTGGGCGGTGTCGGCCTCCTGGCAGGTGCCCAGCTACGCGGTGTCGGGGCTGTACATGGCGCTGCTGATCCGCGACGACACGGGTGGGGTGAGCGAGGTCCCCTTCGTGGTGAGCGACCCTGCCAGTACGGCGAACGTCGTCTACCAGACCTCCGATGCGACGTGGGAGGCGTACAACGCCTACAACCCGCCGGGGGTCTCGAATCCCAACGGCACGGGCATCGATGCTGGCAACAGCCTCTACCAGTGCTACATCTCCTGTCCCCCCGGTGCACCGGGGGGATACGTGACCACCCCGGCCACCGAGGTGTCCTACAACCGGCCGCTCCAGGACGGGGGCATCGACCAGGGACGAGACGGGCCGTTCTACTCCGAGTTCCCGATGATCCAGTTCCTGGAGGAGAACGGATACGACGTCACGTACATCAGCGAGACCGAGACCGACAGCAACGCGGCGGCGCTGACCGGTCACAAGATCTTCGTCTCCAGCGGACACGACGAGTACTGGTCGGCCAACATGCGCAACAACGTGGAGGCCGCGCTCAAATCCGGCGTCAACCTCGCCTTCTTCAGTGGCAACGAGGACTTCTGGAAGACCCAGTACGCCCCGAGCCCGATCGACCAGACGAGCGACCGGACCGTCGTCAGCTACAAGGAGACCCACAACGAGCCGCCCTACGGCACCTCCCCCAACCAATACGACCCGAGTGACCCGCCGACGTGGACCGGGAGCTGGCGCGATCCCCAAGGCGCCGGTAGTGGCGGCGACAGCCCCGAAAACTCGCTGACCGGGCAGTACTTCATCGTCAACTCGTCTGGGCAGAACAACAACATCGCTGTCCCGTACCAGTACGCCAATCTCCCGGTGTGGAAGAACACCGCCGTGGCCAAGCTCACCTCCACGAGCCCGCCGGTGCAGCTGGGCACGAATCTCGGTACCATCACCGATGACTCCCCGGGCTTCGGAACACTGGGTTACGAATGGGACGTCGACGCCGACAACGGCTTCAGGCCCGCGGGCGAGATCGACATGTCGTCGACCACCGTCACCACGACGGGGTCCTTCGTCAATGACTACGGTACGGTCCCGACCAGCAACAACACGACCGAGACGCATCATCTGACCCTGTACCGAGCGGCCAGTGGGGCCTTGGTGTTCGGGTCGGGCACGGTGCAGTTCTCCTGGGGGCTGAACAACAACAACCCCATCCAGGACGGTACCGGCGCCTCGGACCCGAACATGCAGCAATTCGTGGTCAACCTCTTCGCCATGATGGGCACGCAGCCGAACACGCTCATCTCCGGCCTGGTGCCTGGCGCCGCGTCCACCAGCACCACTCCGCCCACGTCGGCGATCACCAGCCCGACCAACAACGCCTCGATCGCGGACGGAGCCCCCACCACCGTCACGGGGACCGCCACCGACACCAGCGGCGGTGTCGTGGCCGGCGTGGAGGTGTCGGTCGACGGCGGCCAGACGTGGCACCCGGCCACCATCAACGGCTCGGACTCCGCTTCGGTCACCTGGACCTACTCGTGGCAAGACGCGCACGGCACCCCATCGACAGTGATCGAGTCGCGCGCCACCGATGCCAGCGGCAACACCGAAACACCCTCTGATGGCGTCACCGTCAACGTCATCTGTGGCGCCGGCTGCTCGATCTTCGGCTCAGGCTATGTGCCCGCCACAGCCGACAACGGGACCACCAACCCGGTAACGGTGGGCGTGAAGTTCACCTCCGACACCTTCGGGACCATCAACGGCATCAAGTTCTACAAGTCCACCGCCAACACCGGCACCCACGTGGGACAGTTGTGGACCAGCTCGGGGCAGCCTCTCGCCACCGCCATCTTCACCAACGAGACGACTTCGGGCTGGCAGACGGTCCTCTTCTCCACACCCGTCCCCATCTCACCCCACACGACCTATGTGGCCAGCTACTACGCGCCGAAAGGGCACACGGCCGAGGACGACGGCGCCCTCGAACCGAACCCGCTGCCCGATGCGCTGCCGAGCAACGCCGACGGGGCCCCGCTGCACGCGCTTCGCAACACCCCGGCGAATCCCAACGGTGTGGATGTCGCCGGGGAGGGCTTCCCCACCGACGGCGACGTCAACCCGGGGGGAGACAATTACGGCGTCGACGTCCTGTTCACGCCCCAGGCCGGTGCCGGCCCGGTCTCCTCGGTCACCGCCGGTGCCGGCTACGGCTCGGCCACCTTGACCTGGAACGCGCCGGGCACCGGGGGGCCGGTCACGACCTACACCATCACCCCCTACGTCGGTTCGACCGCGCAGCCGACGACGACCATCACCGGCAGCCCGGCGCCGAACAGCGCCACGGTCACCGGGCTCACCAACGGCACGACCTACACCTTCACGGTCACGGCTTCGAACCCGGCCGGAACGGCTGCGCCCTCCCCGCCGAGCAACGCCGTGACGCCGAGCACGAACGCGCCCCCGGTGTTCGTCCAGCAGGTGAGCGCGGATTCCGCCTCGGTGTCCACGAGCGGGATCTCGGTCCACCCGACGTCCAACCTCACGGCAGGAAACCGCCTCGTCGTCGAGGTCGGGACGTGGAGTGCCGGGGGTGGGAACACGGCAAGTGTCACCGACTCGGCCGGCGACACCTTCACCGCGCTCACGAACTTCAAGGCCTCGGACGGAACCCAGATGAGCATCTGGACGGCGCCGATCACGAACAGCGGCGGCACCATGCCCACGGTCACGGCCAAGCCGGCGGCGACCAGCGACATGGCCATGGTCGTGCTCGAGTACCAAGGCCTGTCGAGCGCCAGCGGGACCACCGTTCTCGACCAACTGGCCACGAACTCGGGGACGACCTCGGGCGCCACGACCGTGCAGTCGGGGGCCACCCCGCCCACGAGCGGCACCAACGAACTGGCGCTCGGCTTCTACGCCGACTCCGGGTTCGACGACACCCTCGGTGCGGGGTCCGGGTACAGCGCCCGGGCCAACATCTCACCGACCGGTGACATGGAGGCGCTCGTCGAGGACGAGGTCCTGACCGGGTCCCAGACGCCCAGCGCCTCGGTGAGCACGGGGGCCAACACGACCTGGCTCATGGCCACCGTCGTCCTCAAGACAGAGGCCATGACGCCCCCGACGGTCCCGGGCCAGCCGACGAATGTCACCGCACTTCCCGGGAACGGATCCGCCCAGCTCGGTTGGAACGCCCCGGCCGACGGTGGGGCGCCGATCTCGAGTTACACCATCACCCCGTACGTCGGATCGACAGCCCAGACACCGGTCACCGTGAGCAACGCGCCACCGGTGTCGAGCGCCAACGTGAGCGATCTGACGCCGGGAGTCGCCTACACGTTCACAGTGGCGGCCACCAACTCGGTGGGGACCGGACCGCCGTCGGCGGCGTCGAACTCGGTCACCCCGGCCAACCTGACGCAGCCCGCGGCGCCGACCAATGTGACAGCCACGGCGGGCAACACCACGGCCGCGGTGACGTGGACGGCGCCCAACGACGGCGGCAGCCCGATCACGTCGTACACCGTTATCCCGGCGACCTCGGGGAACGAAGGGACAACCGAGCTGACCCCGATCCAGGTCACCGGGAACCCGCCGGCCACATCGGTCACGGCCACCGGGCTCAGCAACGGGACGACCTACATCTTCAGCGTCGAGGCCACCAACGCCGTGAACACCGGCAATTCGACCCAGTCCAACCCGGTGACCCCGGCCACCACCCCCAGTGCCCCCACCGGCGTCAACGCAACAGCCGGGTCAGGGGCGGCCACCGTGACCTGGACGGCCCCGGCCACCAACGGCGGGAGCACGCTCACCGGCTACGTCGTGACGCCCTACGTCGGCGCGGTCGCCCAGACGTCGTTGAGCGTGACGGCGGCGGCGACGGCCACCTCGGCGACCGTGCCCGGCTTGACCAACGGGACGACCTACACCTTCACGGTGAGCGCCACCAACGCCCTGGGCACCGGGCCTCCCTCCACGCCTTCGAACCCGGTGACACCGAACATCGCGGCGGTCCCCCCGGGCACGCCCTTCGGGGTGACGGCCACGGCGGGGACGAACTCGGTGACGGTGAGCTGGGCGGCGCCGAGCAACGGGGGATCGACGATCACCAGCTACACGGTGACGCCCTACGCCGGTTCG
>Ga0116221_1002206_pt1 | contig 12729 bp, 7 predicted proteins | sample Sb_taG_5_FD_88965 | JGI IMG/M metagenome (GOLD analysis project Ga0116221, IMG submission 88965) | Peat soil microbial communities from Weissenstadt, Germany - Sb_50d_8_FC metaG | ecosystem: Environmental > Terrestrial > Soil > Wetlands > Peat | place: Germany: Weissenstadt | collected 2010-09-21 | reverse complement strand
GCCTTCCGAGCCTCCGTGAACCCCTTCACGTCCACTCTCTCACCCTTCAGATACTCCAGAACCAGAGACTCTGCCGCGCAGAACTCCGCCGCCACCTGCGCCACCTCCGAAGCGATCTCGACCGGAATCGTAGTGACGCCATTGCAATCGGCATGCATCAGATCGCCGGGATGAATGGTCAGGCCGCCCACCCGAACCGTCCGATGCAGGTCCACGATGTGACTGTAGCCGTGCGAGCAGATGGCTCCATTGCTGAAGGCCGGGAAGCCTAAGCGGCGCACCTGGTCGAGATCGCGCGCCGCACCGCTGGTGATCAGTCCCACCGCGCCGAAGCTCTTGTAAGTGGTGCACATGATTTCGCCGAAGGTCGCCGCGACGGGAGGATCGTCGAGATCCTGGAAGACCACGATCGCCGCACCCGGCAGCTCGGCAAACCGCGCCACCTGTTCATCCAGAGACCCGTACACGTCGCCTTCGCGGCGGGGCAGGGCACACCGCATGGTGGCCGTGGCCGCGTAGCCCACCGCTGGCGGCATCTCCGGGAAGCACGCGCGGATGCGAGCATCCATATAGCCTTCGTTGCGGGGCCGCACCTCGAAGAGTTCGATGGTGTTGCAGATGGTCGGGGTGTCGTATTGCGCGAGAAGTTTCAGATCGATGGGCATGAGTTGGTCTTGAACTCATGCTAGCATCGAGTTTCCGTTTCGGGGAAAGGGACCGAGGTTGGCGTCCCGAATACTCGACCGGCCCGGCTTGCCACCGGGCCGGCCAATTCAGGGACGGAAAGGAGACAGTGTATGCTCATTATTACACTGTCCGTTACGGCTGTCATTGCATTGACAGTCACGATTACGGTCCGCGTAAAGCGGATTCGTCGTCGTTCCAGGTAACGGCGAAAGCGGGCCGGGTTTCCGGCCCGCCTACTCCTTCTCTACTATACACCGATTCCATTGACACCAAGATCTTCAGAATTCTACCCGCGTAGAGGGGTAGACCACCACAGTTACTCTTCTCGCGGCGTACTGGAGAAAGGGATCGAGGTTGGTGTCCCGATTACCCGACCGGCCCGGGTTGCTACCGGGCCGGCCAATTTAGGGTCACCATCACACTGACTGTTACGGCTGCCTCAGCTTGGGCAGTCACCTTACTATACACCCGATCCTGGCGTTCCTGGCTGGCAATCTTGGTGGCGCTGGCGGGGCCGCGGGAATTCTACCCGCGTAGAGGGGTAGGCCACCGCCGCTACTCTTCCCGCAACGCCGTCGAGGGATCGATCCGGGTGGCCCGCATGGCCGGCAGCCAGCACGCCACAATCGCCACCAGGCCCATGGCCGAGGGCACCATGACGAACGTCAGTGCATCGCGGGCGCTGATCACGAACAACATGCTCTGCACCAGGCGGGCGGCCACCAGCGCGATCAGGGTGCCCACCACCACCCCTATCGCCACCAGCCGGAAACCCTCGCGCACGATCATCGCCTGCACGTCGCCGGCGGTGGCGCCCAGCGCCATGCGAACCCCGATTTCGCGCGAGCGCAGATGCACCGAATAGGAAACCACGCCGTAGATCCCGATGGTGGCCAGCAGCAGCGCCAGGCCGCCAAACACCGTCAGCAGCCCCGCCGAGAGCCGCTGCGCCCACAGCGATTCGCGAATCGTGCGTTCCACGGCCTCCGATTGCAGCAGCAGATTGCGGTCCAGCGGCTGCATGGCGTGCCGCACCGCCAGCGCCACGGCCTCCGGGTCGCCGCTGGTGCGGAACCATACCACAGCGGTCGGAAAGTAGTACTGGATGAGCGAGAGGTAGATGAGCGACTGCGGCTCTTCGCCGATGTTCTGATAGTTGGCGTTGCGCGCCACCCCCACCACCTCGGCCGGATTGATGTCGCCGAAGAAATGGAGCCGCTTGCCGACCGCCTCCTGGCCCGGCCAGAAATGCGCCGCCGCAGCCTCGTTGATGATCGCCACGCGCGGCGTGCTTTGCGTATCGAGCGGGCGGAAATCGCGTCCGCGCAGCAGCGGAATCCCCACCGTCTGAAAATATCCCGGTCCCACGACGCTGGTCAGGGTGATGCGTCCCGTGCCCGACACCGTGTTCTCCTGACCTTCGAGCAGCACCGTGCGGGCGCTCGACACGCGAAACGCCGAGTCCTTCGAAAGCGCGGCCGACGCTACACCCGGAGTGGCCGCGGCCAATTCCAACACGCGGCCCTGGTAGTCGCGCCCGCGCGCCTCGTTGTATCCCTGGTCGCCTACGTTGAACGCCACGATGCCCAGGTGATTGGCGTCGAAACCGGCGTCGATGTGCCCCGCATTGCGGAGGCTGCGCACGAACAGTCCCGCTCCTACCAGAGCGATCAGCGAAAACGCTACCTGGCCGCTCACCAGAACGGACCGCGGGCTCCAGCCTCGGATGGAAGAGCCGGGTTGGGAGGCGCGCTCTTTCAAATCGGTGGCGAGGTCGCTGCGCGTGGCCCGCAGAGCGGGGATCAGGCCGAACAGAATTCCGGTCAGGATCGAGACCGCGAGGCTATAGCCCAGTACCCGCCCGTCCAGGTCCGGATGCACCCCGGAGTGCCTGAACATAGGGGGCCGCAGTGACCACACCAGGTCCCGCGCCCACGCGGCCATGGCCAGCCCGGCGCCGCCGCCCAATACGGAGAGCACGATGCTCTCGATGAGGAGTTGGCGGATGAGGCGCCAGCGGCCCGCGCCCAGGGCCAGGCGCACCGTAATCTCCTTATTGCGCGCCAGCGCCCGCGCCAGCAGGAGATTGGCGACGTTGGCGCAAGCGATCATCATCACCAGGGCCGAAATAATCATGAGGACCGTGCCGGCGCTGGTGACCATGTCGCGCGTCTTGGGCGCGAGGCCGGCCTCGGCAACCGGCGAGAGCCGGATGCGCCGTCCCGCGTTATCTTTGGGATATTCGCGCTCCAGCTCCGCGGCGATGCTTTGCATGGCGGACTCCGCTTGCGGGACGCTGACTCCGGGCTTCAGCCTGCCCACCACCGCAAAGCCCAGGAAGCGCCGCTGCGTCACCACCACCGCGTTGGGATAGATCTGCTGGTACATCATCATGGGCACCCAGACATCCGCGGCGAACAGCTCGTTGAGGCCCTGGAAGCCCGGCGGGGCCACGCCCACAATCTGGAATGGCCGGCCGTTCAGGCTGATGGTGCGGGACGTGATCTGGGGGTCGCGGCCGAACTGGCGAGTCCACAGACCGTGGCTGAGCACGGCTACCGGATAAGCTCCGGGCGCGGCGTCTTCTTCGGGCAGGAATCCACGGCCCACCACCGGATTCACGCCCAGGGCCGAAAAGTAATTCCCGGACACGAGCTGTCCCATGAGCAACTGGGGATCGCCGCGGCCGGTCAGGTTGATGGTGATGGTGGTGTGCAGGAGCAGGGAAGAGAAGACCTGGTTGCGGTCGCGGTAATCCTTAAAATTCGGATAAGAACACATCACGAACCCCGGATTGTGGGAATCCAACGTGTTCACGGCCACCAGCCGGGCCGGATCTTCCACCGGCAGCGGCCGCAGCAGCACCGCATTCACCAGGGTGAAGATGGTGGTATTGGCGCCGATTCCCAATCCCAGCGACAGGACTGCGACCAAGGCGACACCGCGATGCTTTACCAGCGCCCGCAGGGCGTAGCGGAGATCTTCGAACATGCTCTCTTACCCGGCTGTGACTGCCCCAGTATAACCCGCTTCTGTATTTTATTTAACACTAACCCGATCTAGTACCGGTTACGCGGTTTCCGGTGGCTTCACCGCTGCGGGCTCCTCGGTCAACGAAAGCGGCACCTCCCTGACCGTGATTCTGAACTTGAGATTTACCGCTGCATTCGCTGAAACAAAGTGGTTTACCTCGCGGCGCGGGACCTGGAGGGAGGCAATTCCGGCTGGTGGGCGGGGTGGATCCGTCCCGCGGCTCGGGGTGGCCGAGCTGCGGCCTGTACCTGGTGGAACGGCAGCGGCAACACCTTCAGACTCAGTTCAGGAAAGCGCGCACGATGAACGCCGCCGCCTGCTGCCGGGTGATCGGGTCGTCGGGGCAGAACTCGGTGGCGGTGCAGCCGGTGGTGACACCCAACTCGAACAGCTTCTGGATGTATGGGAACGCCGAGGAGGTGGGCGCCACATCCTCGAAAGAGGGCGTGGCCGGGTACGCGAAGTTGTCCCCGAAGAGGGCCTTGAGCTTGGCGCGGACGAGCAGTGTCGCGGCGGCCCATCGGGGCACCAGATCGTCAGGACAGAAGGTGGTGGCCGTGCATCCCGAGGTGATCCCGAGGTCGCGCAGCTTCTGGACATACGGAAAGCTGGGATCGGAAGCCAGGACGTCCGTGAAGTAGGGTGTGGTCGTATAGGTGAAGGAGTTGCCCTCCATCGACCGGATGAGGAAAGCCGCGAATTGCGACCGGTTGACCGTGGTGGTGGGACAGAAGGTGGTGGCCGTACATCCCGAGGTGATCTGCCACAGGCTCATGACGTTGATGTAGTCGGCGAAAGGGTTGGACGAGGGCACGTCGGTGAAGGCCGGAGTAGTCAGCCAGGGGAAGTAGCCCACCCAGGTCCCCCAAATGCCATTACCGGGCGGGGACTGCGTCTCCGCGTATTGACCCGACGCCCACAGACCGCCGGTTATGGGGTCTACGGCTCCGCCGAAATAGTCTCCCCAGCGGTTATAGAGTCCGTTCGAGGCTGAAGACTCTCCGCCCGTGTAATCATAGAAGGCCTTGCCCGCCTTGAGGAAGGAGATTGAGGGGTAAGCCTGGGTACCGTCGGGCGCGGTGGTGGTGCCGGTAATCGGACTGGCGAATGGGGTTCCGGACGCGGTAGTCGCCGGGACATCGAAGACCGGGTAGAACGAGTTGCTGTTCAGGATACGGGCCTGCGTAACCAGCGACATGTTAGAAGTGTCGACCACGTCGTACGTGACGGTGATGGCGGCATCCTGGTAGCCGGAGTCCCGGGCCGTATACAGGAAGCCGTTGCGGTAGACCGCTTTCAGAATCCGCCGGTCGCCGCCATCCAGCACCGTCGTGGTGCCGAGTTGGGGAACCGGAGCAGGAACGTCGTAGGGCATGACTGTTACGGTACTGTGGGTGCAGCCCAGCGGCGTGGTGGTGGGGTCGATCTTCCAGACCGTGAGGTAATTTGGCGGCGGACTGGGAGTAACGTTGTTGGTACTCACGAGCACGGGGGAGTTGCCCGCCGAGGGTTTGCCGCGCTGGTGCGCGGGTGTAATGGAGTCCGCCAGGGAGCCGTCTTCGTTGGTGAGGCCGAAGAGATCCTGGTAAGGCAGGGTGGCGGCCGACAGGTTGTAAAGGTCGGACTTCTTCACCACGCGAATCTTGGCGTATTGAAACTGCCCATTCTGGTACATGTTTCCCGCGAGATACACCGAGGTATTGTCGAAGCCGAACCGCCAGAAGTCGCCATAGTTGGACGTGGATGTGCTTCCATCGAGCGAGACATTCATGACCCAGGTCTTCCAACCGCTGTTAGAGGTCGCGCCATTGCTGACCGAGAGCAGCAGATAACTGGGGAGAAAGCTGGTGGTGTTGGTGTCTCTAGAGGTGGCCAGAAACAGGAAGCGGCCGTGCAACTGATCGTAGCGGATGCTGGGGTCGAAGATCAGGCAGTTCGACGCGCCATCGGGGCAAATGGTTGGCAGCAGCGTGCTGAAGAAGTCCTGGAACTGGGTGTTCTGTTCCAGCACGCCGGCCTTGGTGAATTGGGCGATGCTCGAATTGACCACCATCAGCACGTCGCTGGGTCCGACGGCGATATCGGGCGAAGGGGGATCGATCTGGACGGGCCCCGGCTGCACAATCCCTTGGAAGCTGGCGGTGGGAGCCAGCGCGATGGGGACGTTGGTGGTGCCGGGTGCGCGAACCGGCACCGGGAAAAACTGAACCTGAGGCGGACCCGGGAAAGTGGAGTGCACGAACGGCGCCAGAGCTGTCTTGATGGATAGAAGATTCTGCAAAGACATGACCGGCAGCGGCGACAGGCTGGGAGACGGGAAGGGGACGACCGGGGCCTTCGAGACGGGGCCCAGTCCTGGAGTGTAGAAGGCGAAGGTGGTGGAGTTTCCGGCGCCCGACTGGGAGTTGCAGGCGGATTGGGCGTGCAATCCGGAGGAAGCGAGAAGAGCGACGACGGGAATGAGCGAGGGCTTCAGGGACTTGGGTCCTCCTATTTTGGGAGCATTTGGCCGATGGCGGAGATAAGGGCCTGGATGCGGTCGCGGAGTTCCTGTTCGGCCGCGCGGGCGCGCTTATCAGAGACGCGCAGTTCGTTACGCAGTTCGGTGGCCAGAAGGGTGACGGTGTCGTTGGTAGCTGCGACGGCGTCGTTGGTGGCTGCGATCTTGAAGGTGAGCTCGTTGATCTGGTGTTGGGTGTCGCGCCAGAGCTGGCGGTATTCCTCGCGGTCCTTGCGGCGTTCTTCGGCCCAGCCGGCCATGATGTGTTCGATTCGGTCGATGGGCGCTTCGGCGGTCATGCATCTCTATTGTAAGTCAGCGGGCGGCTGGGGCCTAGAGGATTTATGGGGTCCATGGGGTCCGGGATTACTGGCGCTGGTGTTCCAGAGCGGCGACGCGGGCGGTGGTGTCGCGGTCGAGGGTGTCGGCCCAGCGGTTGAGGCCCATGAGTTGTGTCTGGATGCCGCGGAGGGATTCCGCCATGCGGTCCATGTTGCGTTCGGTGGCTTGGGCGCGGATGAGGATTTCGGCGCGGAGGTCGGAGAGGTTGGCGGCCATGGCCTCGACGGTGCGCTCCTGGATGGCGGCCATGGCTTCCATGGTGCGCTCCTGCTGCCTGGCGTCGGGCGTCGGCGCTATCCTTGCGGCGGGGGCTGGGGCGGTATGCCCATGCGTGCGGTGAGTTGGCGGACCCTGGGCGGCGCGGGATTCTTGGGCCGTGGCGCGGGATTCTTCGGCGAGCCGGTCGATTGCGGGTGTCGCGCCAAAGCTGGCGGTCTTCCTCGCGACTTTGTATCGATCTGACTACGCATAACGAATATTATGTAAACTTTTATGAAGACCTCAAAAAGAGGGCCCAGCCCCCGCTGAACGGGACCGGGCCCATGGGAAGAAACTGATGCTTTCCACGAAGGAAACTCGATTACCGGTGGCCCCGGCTGCCGCCGCCGCCGGAATGGCCTCCGCCACCACCCGAGGAGTGACCGCCGCCGCCACCGCCTCCGCCTCGGGGCGCGCTGTAAGTGGGCGCGCTCTGTCGCGGCGCGGGCGCGCTGTAACTCGGAGTGCTCTGCCGCGGGGCCGGAGCGTTGTATCGCGGGGTGCTGTTGTTGCCGGACCCGGAGTAGCCCTGGCGCGTCGCGCTGCCGGGCTCGCCGAAGCGCTGCCAGCCGCTGCCGTTGGCCGATGGCGGCCGGGTGTTTTCGAATCGGTTGTTGGTGTTGGGCGTGGTCCGCTGCGCGGAATTCTGCTGGGCGGAACTCTGGCCCGCGGGTTCGCCGAAACGGCGCCAGCCGCCCGAGGAACCGCCGGGCTGCTGCCCAACGCTGCGCGTCGCGGGCGTTGCCGTGCCGCGATTCCCGGATTCAAACGACCGCTGCTGCTGCGCGAATGGAACCCGTTGCGCCGCGCTGGGCTGCTGGTGCGTGAAGAACCGGGTGTTCTCGTTGGTTCGCGGGACATTGGTAACCGAGCGGCTGGAGTAGCGCAGGTTGGCGTTGGTCGGAGCGACGGGAACCTGGCCGCGAATCAAGCCCGCCGATGCCACCTGGCTGCCCGGCACGCGAGAGATATTGTTAAAGCGGCCGGCGCGGAAATCCGCCGCGCTGACACCGGAGATACCGTTGGCGACCCTGGCGTTGCGGTAAATGTTGCTCACGTTCACGTTGGTGACGTTGAAATTGCCGAATCCCCGCCCGTAGAAACCCCGTCCCCACCAGGGGTGGAAGACCTCGAAGGGGGCAAGCGGAACCCAACCGATGTTGCCGAATCCGAAGCCGACACCGAATCCGCCGCCGCCAAATCCGAAGAAGCCAACCAGCGCGGGAGACCAGTAGGAACGGAAGCCGCGCAGGCCCGGGTACCAGCACCAGCCGAACCCCGGCTGATTGAACCAGCGGCCATAGTGATAGGGCGCCCAACCCCAGGGGTCATAGCTGACCCAGGTCCATCCATACCAGTCTTCCCAAGCCCACTGACCCGACTGATAGGGAGCCCAATCGGGACCGACAGCGGTGGGCCGCCAGACCGGGCCGTAGGGGGCGACATCCTGCCAAGTGCCGTACTGGTCCAGATCCTCGGCGCCGTAGACGCCCGGTCCGACATATTGAGAACTCGTGGACTGCATCAGGGCACGGTCGCGGTTATCGTTCCAGCGGTCCCACTCATCGGGGGGGTTGGCGTTGACGATTTGAAACTCGGGATCGGCGGTCGTGCCGCGGGCGACCATCATCTGGCCCTGGGTGACCCATTGCGATCCGCGCGGCGTAAAGACTTCGACTTCACCGGCGCGGGCGATCATCTGGGTCTCGCCGGCGTCATTGACCATGATCCTATAAACTCCCTGTTTTGATGGTCTTACGGAAACGCTTGGAGTATCCACTTCAACATTGGCATCGGAAGACCGCAGGACGCGGAAGGTTACGGTTCCGCGGGCGATTTCCATCTGGTAGCGCCCGCCTGCCAGTTGGGTGAGTTGGGTGAGCCGCACTTCGGCATTGCCGCCGATGCGCAGGATATTGGCGGCGTCGAACTGGATTTCGGCACGCGAATTGGGGGCGGTCGAGATACGATCGTCGGAGAGCAGTGGGGCGTTGATGATGCCGGCGACCCAGTCGCCGGAGTCACCGCGGCGGACGGAAACCTCGCCGTTCATAAGGCTGATGCGGGCCACTCCACGCTGCATGTCATCGGGATCCTGTGCGCGGGCCGGTGTATACAGGCCGGCCGTCAAGAGCATTGCACCCGCTAGGGCTGCGAACCGGAGGTGGGACGAGCGTTGCATGACTGACTCCCGAACTGCGTGTATGTTTCTGCAATGCATAGGCCAAAATACATCTGGTTTGTAATCAGTGAGTTGATGCCATTGCGACGGGGTTGAGGGTGGCCGAAAACCACCACCCTGGCTGGTATGGATCAGGGGCTCGAACGGGCTAGCAGCAGTGCAGGGCCGCGGTAGATCACCTGCAAGTGCCGTTCCGAGACGAGCGTGGCGTCGTGCCGGTCAAGTACATAATAGTCGAAATTGCCGGTTAAGGGCTTGTGGCGCATGGGCTCCCAGTTGGACAGGCGATAGCGTGCACGATAGAAGGTGAGGATGGGCTCGAGGCCGGGACTCGCGCCGATTTCGACGTGGCGGCCGACGGCATCGCGCCGCAGGGCCTGGACCAGTGAACGAGCACCGGAGTCTTGGGGCCAATGAGGGATTGGGAGTTGCCACAGGTGCAGGCTGGTGGCCTGTGCGTGACTCAGCGGGATGGCCAGAAAGACGAACCCGGTCACGACCGTGGGGATGACGAAGCGCTCTGCGACTGCGAGCCAGCGGGCGGGTTCTCGGACGAGGGTGACGATCAGGAACGCTGTGGCTAGAGCGATTGCGGGAAGCAGGAACGCGAGGTCGGATGCGGCGGAGAGGCCCAGGCAGATTCCGGCTAGGTTGAGGTTTGGGGTGAGCATCAGCTCGATGGCCCAGGTGAAGAGCGCCAGCGCCAGACTGGGCGGAGCGAGGCTCATCAGGGCGAGCGCGGCCAGGAAGAGCCGTCCGGTACCGAGCAGGCGGCGAGAGAGGCGGTATGCGACCCACAGGTACAGCGCATCGCCCAGCAGGCTCGGCAAGCGGAAGGAGAATTCGGAAAGACGGAACAGGGCCACGGTTCGCTTGATGAGCAGGGTGATCAGTATGTGGTTGGCGGGATCGTAGGGCTGCGGGAGGATGTCGCGCAGGGGCGGACGGATCCAGCGGTCGAAGGCGACGGCTTCGGGCACGGTGATGGATTGGGTGGCGGCACGATACACGTTCAGCGCGAAGACGGCCGCGAGAAGCGCGAGGGCTACCTTATTAATCGATTCGATAGAACGAGATTCCATGGGCCTCCGCGAGCTTGGTGATTCCCCACTGGGCGGCCCGCTGGTGCAGGTCCGCCGCGATGAAATCGGAGTTGTCGATCAGAAGGTAGCGAATTCCCCGCCCTGTCAGTTGCCGGGTGGCGGCGCGGCGGAGATCGGGTGGCGGCTCGATGCGGGTCTCTTGCATCGGGCCGTCGACGGGCTTCCAGAGGCCGTTCGACCAAACTTCAACCGATACGTGAGCGGCGTCGACGGGGCCTTCGAGAATTACTTCATCCAGCGGTTCCGCGCGGCCGAATTCGACTTGCAGGCGGGAGTCGGGCGACATGGGCTGCCAGGTGGACCAGCGGGTGACGGGGCTGCCATCGAACGCGAGACCGGCTTCCCATCGGTTGGGCTGCGCGGTGAAGCGCCAGCCTTCGCAGGAAACACAGGCAGGCCCGGTGACGGGTCGAGAAATGCCTGTGCCACGGGACAGGAGTCGCACCTCGGAGACGGTCCAGTAAGCGTCGGCCGAGGCGGTTTGGAAGATGCGGACGCCGCGTGCGTTTTGCGATTCGAAGCCAATTCGCCGGCGGACGATGGGCGGGTGGTAGAGCGGAGTATAAAGAATGTCCTCGGCGAGGTTGCCGAGGGCCGATTCGTAGGAGACGACGATATCGCGATCGATGTAGGCTTCGGCACGGGTGGAGAAGGAGAAGATTTTTTCGTTGGGGGCTACGGCGCGCTCGATGGGTTCCTTGAGGGCGTAGTCATGGAGGTGACGGTCGAGGAATTCGGATTCGGGATCCTGACGGAACGCGGCGCGCACCGGGATGGCTCGAATCTGCCACGCGATTGGGTCGCTATACAGGGCCAGTACCGTGGGCCAGCAGACCAGGGCTTCGAAGATGGCCAGCGCGGGCAGGACGCCCCAGGAATTGGCGAGCGCGATCCCCATCGCAAGGGAGAGGAACGGGATGGCGGGGATCAGGAATCGCGCGCCGGTGTTGAAGTATCCGGGGACGGCGAAGACCAGTGCGGCCAGCAGGAGCCGCCGGCCGTGAGGGTGGCGGAGGGCCAGGAGCGCGAACGGGGCGAGGAGGAAGACCGGGCCCACCATGCCCTGGATAAGCCGCCCGTGCAGTGTGAGTTGCAGGGGAATCTCCCAGAAATGGTTGATGCCTTCGTAGCGGCCGAGGTCGGCCAGGTAGGAGTGCTCGGGTCCGGGGTGGAACCAGGGGTTGGGGAACCAGCGGTTGAGGAACGGGGCGAAGGGATTGCCCAGCCAGATCCAGTTGCGGAGGACCCAGGGAGCGATCATGACGGCGGCGGCGAGAGGGACGATCAGGGCGCGGCGGTCGCGGGTTCGGGCATAGACAAAGGTCAACGCGAAGGGCAGCGCGAGGCAGGCGGTGTATTTCAGGGCATAGGAGAACCCGGATAGCAAGCCAATTAGAATGAGCAGATTGGTATCTTTTGACTCATCCCATACTTGAAGCAGGTAGAAAACTGCAAAAAGGACAGTTGCAACTGCCAGGTCGTTGTAGGCGGAGACTCCGGCGAGTCCGGCGATGGGGCAGGTGTAGGCGAGGATGGCGGCGAAGAGGGCGGCGCGCGGGAGGCCGAAACGGCGGCCGTAGGAGATCATGAGAAGCGGCAGGGTGGTCAGAAAGGCGAAGTGGACCAGGGCTGCGGCGGAATGGCCTCCGAAGGTGAAGGCGACCAGGAAGAGCATCTCGGCGCCTTGGGAAAGGTAGGAGTACATGCTGTGGTAATCCCAGACGAAGCCATGGTGACGCCAGAGGCGGGCGACGTTGCCGAGGTGGTAGCCGGAGCCATCGGGGCTGACCTCGGGGGCGAGGGCGTTAAAGAAGTAGGCGAGGAAAAAGGCGGCAAGGAGCAGGAAGCAAAGGGGGGCCAGCCAAGGAAAAGGGGGTTGGGGATTAGGGGTTGGGGGTTGGGGATAAGAAGCGCTCGCCTCGCTCGCGCTGCCTGTTCTGGCGAGAGTTTTCGGTGGCTGAGTCGTTGTTGAAAACGAAGAACTTGACTGGGAGTCACGGGTTAGGGGCCGGGACTCGGGCTCGCCAAAGCGCGAGTGGGCCGGGGATCGGTCAGGGCGGACTTGCCGGAGCGCCCACAAGATCAGGGTTAGTCCGCCCCAGAGAAGGACGGGCCAGCGGGCTTGGTGGATCAGGCATAGGAGAAAGGTGGCGAGGCTGAGGCAGGCCGATCCGCTGACGAAGGACATCAGCGCGGTTTCTCCGAGGGCGAATGGGAGGCGAAGAGCTCGCAACAGCAGCGAGCCCATGGCGGTCGCGACTGCGACGGTGAAGGCCGCACCGAAGAGAATGGGTAGGACCGCGTGCAGCACGAGAATGCGAGTATACCAGGGCCGGGGGTTGGAGGCGTGTGTCATTCCTGCGCCTCCTTGCGGATGTAGTGGCAGTTGGGGCTGATGTAGCCGAGGTTGCGGCAGTTGGGGCAATCCTCCAGGCGGGCGGGATGGCCGGGAAGGGGCGGGCCGGCGTTGGGGTGGGTCTTGCGGATCCAGGGACACTGGTCGCCGATATAGCCGATGATGCGGCAGTGGGGGCAGTCTTCGGGACGGGCGGGATGGGCCCAGAGGGGTACGCCGCGGCGGCGCCGCTCGGCGAAATCGGGATTCGAAGCCAATTGTGGGGTTG
>Ga0116221_1002205_pt1 | contig 12729 bp, 8 predicted proteins | sample Sb_taG_5_FD_88965 | JGI IMG/M metagenome (GOLD analysis project Ga0116221, IMG submission 88965) | Peat soil microbial communities from Weissenstadt, Germany - Sb_50d_8_FC metaG | ecosystem: Environmental > Terrestrial > Soil > Wetlands > Peat | place: Germany: Weissenstadt | collected 2010-09-21 | reverse complement strand
TAGCGCCTTCGCGTCCGCGGTGCGCGGGCTTGCGGACGACCGTATTGCCGGCCGGGTCCTGCACGGCTTCCAGGCCCAGGCGGGCGGCCAGCGCCAGCACATAATCGCGGGCGGCGGCTTCCTTTTCCGAGGCGCGCGGAATGGCCGCCAGGGCGGCAAAGTGCTTCCAGACGGCTTGGGGTTCGAGATGATCTAAGGCTGTAGACATGGCCGGAAACATGTTAGCGTACGGCGGATCGGTGGTGCGCTGCGCTTGGGGATTTGGGAGTCCGCGCTTTCAGATCCCGGCGTGAACAGCGTCTCACGGGAGTGGTCCCGTCAACCCAAAGCTTCCCAGAGCGCGACTTCCTTGCAGTCTACCTGGTGAGAAGGGGATTTATCGACAGAAATTGGGTGCCGCCTTTCACCTCCCCTCTGTCCGAGTGGCCGGCGATCGGGCCGGAGCCGGCTCAAAAGTTGCGCCAAAGCCATCTCGGGCGGTTTCCGGTAACGCCCTGTTTCGGCCAGAATGCCGTTTTGGGTGCACGATTCAGCCCAAACCCACAGGCTTCGGCCGCGTCCATAACGGGACAATTTCGGGACGCCGTGTGACTTGTGGTCTCGGCTTGCCTCGCGTTCCGAACTAAAGGAAGACGGCCTCGGCCTGCACTCCCAGTGTCGTTCCTGAGGATCAAAATTAGCGGCGTGTGATAATATTGACCGGAAAGTCGGAGCCCTAGCCGGAGTCCCGCACTGCTGGCCAGTGCAGAATACCATGTCCCCTTCATCTTCCGAATCTGATCGCTTTGGCGCCATCCAGGTCCGGGGCGCCCGCGAGAACAACCTCCAGAACATTTCCGTCGATATTCCTCGACGGAGAATCACCGTTTTCACAGGCGTCTCGGGCTCGGGGAAATCGTCGCTGGTGTTCGACACGATCGCCGCGGAATCCCAGCGTCTGCTCAATGAGACGTTCCCGGCGTTCGTGCAGAATTTTCTGCCACGGTATGGTCAGCCTGACGTCGACATTCTCGCGAATCTCTCTACGGCAATTATCGTCGATCAGCAACGCATCGGCGGGAATCCGCGCTCGACATTGGGAACGGTGACCGACATCTACACGTTGCTGCGCGTCTTGTTTTCTCGTCTTGGAAAGCCCACGGTTCCGCACGCCCTGGCGCTTTCATTCAACGATCCCATGGGCATGTGTCCCGAGTGCGAGGGACTCGGGCGCGGTTCCCAGATCGATATCGATCGACTGGTGGATAAGAGCAAGTCGCTTGAAGAAGGCCCAGTCCGTTTTCCAACGTTCAACGCCGGTGCTTACAATCTGCACACCTTCGTCAAGTCGGGATTCTTCGACGTCAAAAAGCCACTCAAAAAGTATACGAAAGAGGAGTGGCACGACTTTCTTCACCGGGACGACACGAAGGTCAAAACCAACAAGCAAGGGCAAAAATTCAGCTCGGGTTATGACGGCCTGATTCCGAAATTCAAGCGCCTCTACCTGAGCAAAGACGCGGAGAAGATGCCGGCGCATCTTCTTGAGGCGTTTGAGAAGATTGTGACGCAGGGACCGTGCAGCGCGTGCGGCGGAACGCGTTTGCCGGAGGCCGCGCTCGCCTGCCGCGTCAACGGAAAGAACATCGCAGAATGCTCAGCGATGCAGGTGAGCGAACTCGCTGAGCTCATTCACTCGTTTCGCGCGCCGAATGTCGCTCCGCTGGTGGCTCGTCTGGCAGAAAGGCTCGATCATCTCGTCGAGATCGGACTCGGTTATCTAAGTTTGAGCCGTGAGACTGCAACGCTCTCCGGTGGAGAATCGCAACGGGTCAAGATGGTGCGCCATCTGTCGTCGAGCCTGACGGAGGCGCTCTACATCTTCGATGAGCCGACGATCGGCTTGCACCCGCACGACATCCAAAGACTCAATAATACACTGACCAAGCTTCGCGATGCCGGAAACACAGTTCTCGTAGTAGAACACGAGCCTGAAGTGATGGCGATTGCCGATCACATCGTCGATATGGGGCCAGGCGCCGGAAGGGCCGGTGGGACAGTTGTGTTCGAAGGTCCGTTCAAGGAGCTCAAGAAGAGCGACACGCTGACGGGAAAACACCTTTCCAAGCATCAGGCGTTGAAAGAGAAACCGCGAGCCGGAAAGGGACATCTTCTCGTCGAGAACGCGACACTCAACAATCTCCGCAACATCACGGTGAAGATTCCCAAGGGCGTTCTTACCGTCGTCACCGGCGTCGCGGGCAGCGGGAAGAGCTCGCTGATTCACGGCTGTCTTCCCAAACATTACCCGGATGCCGTCTACGTCGATCAATCGCTGGGAGCGGGATCGCGACGATCCAACCTGGCCACCTACTCAGGAATGGCGGACGCAATTCGGAAAGCGTTTGCGACGGCCAACAAGGTTCAGCCGGCACTCTTCAGCGCGAACTCCAAGGGAGCATGCCCCGCATGCGAAGGTTTGGGTGTTATCTACACGGATTTACAGCACCTCGATCCCGTCGCGATTCGCTGTGAAACCTGTGAAGGCCGCTGCTTCACCGACGAGGTTCTCGCGCTGAAGCTGCGCGGGAAGAACATCAACGAAGTGTTGAACCTCTCCGTCGTGGACGTGTTATCTTACTTTACAGAGAAACCGATTCTCGCGACGCTGAAGGCACTGAAAGACGTGGGACTCGGTTACATCGCGCTCGGGCAAAGGCTCAACACGCTGTCGGGCGGCGAACGTCAACGCTTGAAACTGGCGGGTGAGCTCCAGAAGCCCTCTCAAATCGTGGTTCTCGACGAGCCGACGACCGGTCTACACATGGCCGACGTGGCGAACCTGCTCGCCCTCCTCGACGCGATGGTCGACAATGGATCCACTTTGATCGTGATTGAGCACAACCTGGACGTCGTCGTGCGCGCCGATTGGATCATCGACATGGGGCCGGGTGCAGGCGCCGAAGGTGGCACACTTGTGTTTGAGGGAGCACCGCGCGAGCTGCTGAAGGCGAGCAAGTCGCTGACGGCGAAACACCTCGCTGCACGATTGGCATGAACCTTCCTGAAGGCCTGCGACGCCGTTCGTGCGGCGCTGCCGGCGCCTGCCGCCCTCAAGGCCCATGCGCCGAACACTCTTCCCCTGCCCTCGAATCCGCGCGGTCCCGCCGCCATTGACACGCGCAACTTGGGCAAGTCGGGGCTGCAAGGAGAAAAGGTGGGCATTTTCCCGCTCATGACCCCCGACAGCAAGCATTCACATCCCAACCAAATAGGGACCGAATCACTATTCGGTTTTGAGACCGGTGGACCGCTGGCGAGCCTACGCAAGACCAGATGACGTATCGTCGGCAACCCGGAAGTTATCCACTTGGACAAAAAGTGGCGTTATCGGCGTTAGTACACTGCTAAAAACCCACGGCCAGTCAACCTCAGGACCCTGCCCCACAGGCCTGGATGGGGTCCACTTTCGTAGCCCGCCGCGCCGGCAGCCAGGCCGCCAGCGCCGCTACCACCAGCAGCAGCCCAGCCACCGACAGGAAGGTCGCCGGGTCCGTGGCTGCCACGCCGAACAGCAACTTCGAGAGCACCCGCGTCACCGCCAACGCGCCGGCCGCACCCACCAGAACCCCCACGCCACTGAGCGCCAATCCCTGCCCGGCCACCGTCAGCAGCACATCCCACGGCCGCGCGCCCAGCGCCATGCGGATCCCGATCTCGTGCGTTCGCTGCGCCACCATGTAGGCCAGCACGCCGTAAATCCCCACCGACGCGAGTATCACCGCCACCCCGGCGAACACCGCCAACAGCAGCATCTGCACGCGCCGGTCGAACACTTCCCGATCCAGGATCTCGTCCATGGTGCTGAGATCGCTGATCGGCAGATCGCGGTCCACGGCCCTCAATTCCCGCCGGACCGCCGCCGCCAGCCGCGACGGATCGCCGCTCGTCCGCACCGCCAGCCAATCGGCCGGGTCGGGCACCTGTGCGGCAGGCAGATACATCTCAGCCCGCGGCAGCGCATCCAGGCCCGACTGCCGTATGTCGCCGATCACTCCCACGATGGTGACCCAAGGCTGCCCGCTCCCGAAGCGCAGACGTTTGCCCAGAGCGTTTCCGCCCGGCCAGAACTTGCGCTCGAAGGCTTCGTTGACCAGCGTCACGTACGGCGCGCCGGGCCGGTCCCGCGCCTCGATCGCCCGCCCTTTGCGGAGCGGAATTCCGAGCGTCGCCAGATATCCCGGCGTCACCAAACGGAAGTTGGAGTTGGAAAATTGTCCGGCGCCCAGCACCGGCCGGTCTTCGATCGTGAACCCGTTCACCCATCCTTTGAAAGCGATCGGCACGCCGTTGGTGAATCCGGCGGAGACCACGCCGGGCAGCGCCTCCACGCGGCGCAGCGCTTCGTTGAAGAAAGCCTCGCGCTTCGTGTCGTCCTGGTAAAGACGCGAGGGCATCGAGGTCCGGACCGTCAGGATGTTCTGCGTGCGGAAGCCCGGGTCCACGCCGCGCAGCAGCACGAACGTGCGGATCATCAGCCCGGCGCCTGCCGTCAGCACGAACGCCAGCGCCACCTCGGAGATCACCAGCGCCTGTTGCATCCGGCGCCCAGTCCCGCCGGCAACACGCCGTCCCCCGCCCTGCGTGAGCGCTTCGTGCAGGTCCACCCGCATGGTCTGGAACGCGGGCAGCAGGCCGAAAACCACACCGGTCGCGAGCGACACCGCCAGTGTGAATCCGAGCACCCGTCCATCCAGAGCGAGCGCCGTCATCCCGGAGATGCCCTTTGGCACGAGCTTGTCGAGGAAGCGCAGGCTCCAGTATGCCAGCGCCAGGCCGCACGCCCCTCCGGCCGAAGCCAGCACCAGCGCCTCCGTCAGGAGTTGCCGCACCAGGTGGCGCCGCCCCGCTCCCATGGCCGTGCGGATCGCGATCTCGTGCCGCCGGTTGACCGCGCGCGCCAGCAGCAGGTTGGCGATATTGACGCACGCGATCAGCAGGACGAAGCCCACCGCCCCGCAAAGTACCGCCAGCAGCGAACGGGACTCGCCCACAAAGTGATCGCGCATGGGTGCCACGAATGCGCCCACGTTGCGGTTGGTTTCCGGATACTGCTGCGCCAGCCGCTGGCAGATGGCGCCGATTTCCTGGTTCGCACGCTCGATCGTCGCGCCGGCAGCCAGCCGCGCCACGACCATCAGGTTGTGCCGCCCGCGATTGGTGAAATCGCTCGCCTGGTAGCGCGTGCCGATGGGCGCCCAGACTTCGGTGTCGTGAGACGGGAAACGGAAGCGCGCGGGCATCACGCCGACGATCGTGTACGTCGCGTCATTCAAGATGATGCTGTTTCCCACCGCGCCGGGGTCGGCCGCGAACAGGCGGCGCCACAGACCATCGCTCAGGATCGCGGTCTTGGCGGTGCCCGGCTGGTCCTCGTCTTCGCGAAACGCGCGCCCAAGAGCCGGCTGGACGCCTAGCGTCGGGAACAGGCTGGCGGTGACGATGCTGCCGTGGATCACCAGCGGCTCGCCCACGCCGGTGAGCCGGTAAGAGGGCTCCTCCAGCGCTCCCATCCGCTCAAAGACGTGGTTGCCCGCGCGCCATTCCACGTAGTTGCCCATGGCGGCCGGGCTGTCCTTGACGCCGAACATGTTGGTGTCCTCCCAGACCAGCACCAGGCGGTCCGGCTGGGCAAAAGGCAGGGGGCGCAGCAGCACGGCATCGATCAGGGTAAAGATGGCGGAATTGGCGCCGACTCCCAGTGCCAGCGTGAGCATGGCGACGGCGGCAAATCCAGGGCTTTTGCGAAGCGTGCGGAGAGCATATCGCAGCATATCAGTAATCAGACGAATTTGCCCGAAATCCGTTAGTGTCCGCTGCATCGGAGCCGCGACCGTGAGGGAGCGGTCACCCACCCCCCCGCTGCTTGCAGTATATTTGTCATAACGAGAGGGGCAAACATGCCAACATACCGATTCCGCGTCAACGGAAACGCGGCCACCGTCGATTCCTGGGATCCCGACCAGCCGCTGCTCTACGTCCTGCGCAACACACTCGGCTTGCACAGCGCCAAGTTCGGCTGCGGATTGGGACAGTGCGGCGCCTGCACCGTGCTCCTCGATGGCCAGGCCGTCCGCTCCTGCGTGCTCCCGGTCCATCAGGCAGCGGGCCACTCGGTCACCACGCTCGAAGCCCTGCCAGCCCGCATCCCGGACGCCTTCATCGCCGAGCAGGCCGCGCAATGCGGTTACTGCACCGCCGGCATGGTCATGGGCGCCGCGGCGCTGCTCTCCCAGACGCCCCATCCCTCGCTCGATCAGGTGAAGCAATCGCTGGCCGGCAATCTCTGCCGCTGCGGCACCCATACCCGCATCCTGAACGCGGTCATGCGGGTGGCGAAGGCATAAGGAGGCTCCCATGCACGCCATGACTTCTCTCACCCGCCGCGGCCTTCTCAAGTCCGGAGGCGCGCTCATGGTCAGCTTCGCCCTGGGCGCCGCACTCCCCAAACGAACCATTGCGCAAAGCGCCGCCGCGCCCGATGTCGACAGCTTCCTCGCCATACACGCCGATGGCTCGGTCACCATCTACACCAGCAAGGTGGATATCGGCACTGGCCTCGCCACCGCATTCCGGCAAACCGCGGCGGAAGAACTCGGCATCCCCGTGGAGCGATTCAACGTAATCGAAGGCGACACCGCCACCACTCCCAACCATGGCGGCACGGGCGGCAGCTCCGGCATCCCGCGCGGAGCGGCCGACATTCGCCGCGCCGCCGCCACCGCCCGCCAGGCGCTCCTCGATCTCGGCTCGAAGCAGCTCAACCGTCCTGCGGCCGATTTGACGATTTCCGCCGGCGAGGTCCACCCGGCCGCGGACGGCAAGGGCATCGCGGTGGCCGCGCTGATCGGCGGCAAACGCTTCTCGCTCAAGGTCGATCCCCAGGCCCCGCTCAGAGACCCCGCCGCCTACACCGTGGTCGGCAAGCCCATCCTCCGCGCCGACGTGCCCGCGAAGTGCACGGGCCGCCATCCTTATCTCCAGGACCTTACCGTGCCCGGCATGCTGCACGGCCGCGTGGTCCGTCCGGCGTCCATGGGCGCCAGGCTCCTGAGCGTCGATGAATCGTCCGTCCGCGCCATCCCCGGAGTGCGTGTGGTGCGTGTCGAGAGTTTTTTGGGCGTCGTCGCCAAAGATGAGTGGGCCGCCATCCGCGCCGCACGCGAGTTGAAAGCCACATGGAGCGAATGGTCCGGCCTGCCCGGCAGCGCGGGCTTCGAACGCACCCTGCGCGAATCGCCGGTGGAGCGCGACCAGGTAGTAGTCAATCGCGGCGACGCCAACGCCCCGAAGCCTTTATCCGCGACCTACTACTGGCCGTTCCAAAGCCACGCCTCGCTGGCGCCCTCCTGCGCCGTCGCCGACTGCAAGGAATCCGGGACCACCGTCTGGTCCGCGTCGCAGAATCCCTTCGGGTTGCGCGGCAACCTGGCCAAGGTCTTCGGCATCCCGCAGGAAAAGATCCACGTCATCTACCTGGATGGCTCGGGCTCCTACGGCTCGAACGGCAATGACGACGCCGCGGCCGATGCGCTGCTGCTCTCGCGCGCGGCCGGCCAGCCCGTGCGCATGCAATGGATGCGCGAGGATGAGCACGGCTGGGACCCCAAAGGCCCCGCGCAACTGCTCGACATCCGCGGCGCCATCGACGCCGAGGGAAACATCACGGCCTGGGAAACGCAAATGTGGCTGCCCGGCGGGCCGCAAGGCGACCGCGCGCTGGTCGGACCCGAATCCGCGGGCCTGGCCCAGGGACACGGGCAGAATGCCGGCGCCATGACGCTCAATACCGACCCGCCCTATGCCACCGCGAATCTGCGAGTGGTGGCGCACTCGCTGAAAGACACGCCGCTGCGCCTTTCGAATCTCCGCGCGCCGGGCAAGATCGCCAATGTCTTCGCCGTCGAAGGCTTCACCGACGAACTGGCGGTCGCGGCCGGCATGGATGCAGCCGCGTTCCGTCGCCGCTTGCTCGCCGATCCGCGCGCCATCGCGGTGCTCGATCGCGCGCTGGCCATGATCGAGTGGCAGCCGCGGCCATCGCCCAATCCGAAGCCGGCGGCGGGCAACCTCCACGTGGGCCGTGGCATCGCCTACATGCGCTACAAGCAGGCCGAGAACTACGTCGCCATGGCCATGGAGGTCGCGGTCGATCGCGCCACGGGAAAGGTCACGGTCCGCCGCGTCGCCTGCGCCCACGATTGCGGCCTGATCGTGAATCCCGATGGCCTGCGCAACCAGGTGGAAGGAAACATCGTGCAGACTCTCAGCCGGACCCTGCACGAAGAAGTGACCTTCGACCGCTCGCGGGTGACCAGCGTCGACTGGGCCAGCTATCCGGTGCTGACATTCCCCGAAGCGCCCGCCATTGAAGTGGCGCTGATCGACCATCCGGACCAGCCGTCATACGGTGCAGGCGAAGCAGCCAGCGCCCCGGTGGCCGCAGCCCTGGCCAACGCCATCTTCGACGCCACCGGCGTCCGCCTGCGCACCGTCCCGTTCACCCCCGCGCGCGTAAAGGCCGCGCTGGCATGAGTCTCCCTATGCGGACCCACCTCGACCCGACCACTGTGGGGCAGCCAATCCTGGCTGCCGCCGGCTTTCCGCCGGCGCTCCCCGACCGGCCTCGAACCCCTGGCCCCCGGCCCCTGGCCCCTGGCCCCTGGTCCCTTTTTCTCCTGGCCGCCCTCTCCGCCCACGCCGCCGGAAGCTCCACCTATGTCGGCGCCGCGGCCTGCGCCAAATGCCACGCCGACGAGTCCGCCAAGTGGTCCGCGTCGCGCCACAGCAAAATGGTGCAGCCCGCCACCAAGGCCAGCGTCAAAGGCGATTTCAGCCGCGGCCGTGTCCAACTGCGTGGCGCGCCCTACCTTCTGCGCGAGCGCGATGGCGTCTACTACATCACCGAGTCCTACCTCACCGGCAAGCCCCAGGAACACCGCGTCGACTACACCCTCGGCAACCGCCGCATCCAGCACTACCTGACCAAGCTGCCCAGCGGTCGCGTCATCGTGCTGCCGCCAAGCTGGGACGTGCTTCGCAAGGACTGGTTCCACAGCTTCGATATCGCCGATCCCGACGAGACCAGCGAAGTCACCGTCCAGGTGTGGAACAAGAATTGTTACTCCTGCCACGTCAGCCAGGAGGACAAAAACTTCGATACCGAAAAGAACGAGTACCAAACCGCGTGGCTCGATTTCGGCACTAACTGCGAGCGCTGCCACGGCCCCGGAAGCCAGCACGTGGCCAATTACAGCGCCCCTGCCCGCCCTGCCGGTCCCGCGCGCGACATCGTGGTGCAGACCCGCCTCGATGCCGATCGCAACACCATGGTCTGCGCGCAGTGCCACTCCTTCCGCGACATCTACTCGCTGGGCTACACCGCGGGCGCTGACTGGTACGATTTCTACCTCCCCATCCTGGAATTCAACCAGCCCGAAGACCACGACCCCGCCTACTGGCCCGACGGCCGCACCCGCCGCTTCTCCAACGATGCCTTCGGCCTGTGGCAAAGTGAGTGCTTCCTGCAGGGCAAAGTCACTTGCGTAAGCTGCCACGTCACGCCGCACGATATTGAAATCGAGCGCAACCCGCAACTCCGCCCCGACGCCGGCGTTCTCTGCACGCGCTGCCACGAGGCCATCGGCAAAGCCGTGCCGGCGCACACCCATCATGCCGCCACCAGCGCCGGCAGCTCCTGCGTAGAGTGCCACATGCCGCGCACGGTCTTCAGCATCAAGGCGCAAATTCGCGACCATTCGATGAGCATTCCGGTGCCCGAGAACACCATCCGCCACGGCATTCCCAACGCCTGCAACGGCTGCCATCAGGACCACGACGCCGGCTGGGCGCTGAAGCAGATGAACCAGTGGTACGGCGACCGTTCGCGCCAGAAGCTCATCCTGCGGGCCAATGCCTTCGCGCAGGCGCGGGAGGGCGATGCGGCCGCAGTCGCCAAGCTCCTGGATATCCTTTCCAAGCCCTCCGAAGGGCCGCTGGTACGCGCCAACGCCATCGGCCATCTGAGCCGCTTCTCCAAAGATCCGCGCGTCTTCACTGCATTCACGCGCGCGCTCACCGACCCGCAAACGGCGGTGCGCGCCGTAGCCGCGCTGCGCATCGCCCCCGCGCCAGCTGACCGCACGGCGGCCATCGCGGCGCTGGTACCGCTGCTCGGCGACCTCGCCACTACCGTGCGCGTCGCCGCCGCGGTAACGCTGGTCAGCCAGGGAATCTCACACCTCTCGGGCGAAGACGGCGTGCGCTTCGAGCAGGCCAAGCAGGTCTTCCGGGCGCGCGCCCAATTGAATTCCGACGATGCCGAACAGCAGCTCGGCGCGGGCAAGTTTTATTTGCTCACGGGCGATCCCGTCACCGCCGTCAGCGCACTGCGCGACAGTCTGAAGCTCGACCCCGAAATTCCCGCCCGCTACTTTCTCGCCTACGGTCTCGCGCAGCAGGGCAAGATGGACGAGGCCCGCGCCATCCTGCAGGCGATTCCGCCAGCCGATTCCCAATATGCCCGGGCACAGGTTCTGTTGAAGGCCATCGCGGGGCAGGTCTCCCGATGACCGCTGGTGTCGTGCCGGCATCTGGATCTTGGCCATGGTGGGGCAGGCCATCGTTCTTTGTGGCCTGCCTCTTGCCGGGCTTTTAGCCCAGCGCTGTGCCGGCACTCGTGCCGGCAGGCTTGGCCGCGGGCGCATCTCAACATGCCATAATTAGTTTGGTCCCCGATCCGAGCCAGTTTGGTGTGGCAGGCGCTTTCGCCTGCCAACCGCGGTGTTCGTACCCCGCAAGGAGGTTCCTCGATGAAAGACGATCGCCATCCACTCAGCCGCCGCCGCTTCGTGAAAGCTGCCGCGGTGGCCGCCAGCGCGCTGGGCGCGGCGGATTCGGTCCGCGCAGCCGCATCCGCGGCCGATGTAAAAATCGGCCTGTACAGCATCACCTACGGAGGCGTCTGGTATCGCGGCGACGCCCTGACCGTCGAACAGGTGATCGGGCGCGCCAAGAAGTTCGGATATCAAGGCGTCGAAATCGACGGCAAGCGTCCCCATGGCAACCCCCTCGACATGCCCCAGGCCCGCTGCCGCCAACTGCGCAACCTGGCTCGCGATCAGGGCATCGAGATCTACGCCGTGTCCGGCAACAACGATTTCAGCAGCCCTATCCCCGAGCACCGCGAAGCCCAATTGGTCTATGCCCGCGAGCTGATGCGCATGACCGCCGATCTCGGCGCGAAGGTGATGCGCGTCTTCCTCGGCTGGCCGGGAGTCACCCTGCTGCCCGGTGGCGGCGGCCGGTACGACTTCGCCCAAGACGTCTGGAAGGCCGAGCACAAAGATTTCTCCGAGGAGCAGACCTGGGCGTGGTGCCGCCAGACGATGGAGGAGGCCGCCCGTTTCGCCGGCGATTTCGGAATCACGCTGGCACTGCAGAATCACGCGCCGGTAATTGCCCGCGGCTACCTCGACACCATAAAGATGGTTCACGAAGTGGCATCCCCGCATCTCAAGATCTGTTTCGACGCGCGGCTTGAGCACAGCCTCGACGAGGCCGCCGTCCGCAAGGCCGTCAACGAGGTCGGCGCGCTGCAAACGCTGTGGCATTTCGGCGGCGAGTTCGACCGCGGCCCCGGCGGCATCGTGGTGAAGGGCGACGAGAAAGCTCTGGGAGAGATGCTCGGCCTCCTGGATATCGGATACAAGGGCTATGCCGGCTTCGAGCTCTGCCATCCGCTGCCCGTCGTCAACGGGCAGACGGTGGGGCTGGACTTTGTCGATAAGAACGCCCAACTGGCCGCCGAGTACATGCGCGGCATTCTCGCCGAAGCGCGGAAACAGCACGCATAATCGCCCGGCCGTGACGGTCTCCACCGACCACTGACTGGTTTGGACCGCTTGTTGCATATTCAAGCTCGCCGAAGAGGCAATTCGCTTGAAATGGAGATAAGGGTCAATGAAAAACTTAGCAGTATTTGTCTGCCTGGCACTGATTCCGGGCGCAGTCATCGCGCAAGAGGTGCCCGCTTCACATTCAGCGGCGGGGCTGGATTCACTACCCCGGTCGGCGACGCGGGTAGCAACCTGGATACCGGCTGGAACATTCGCGGCGGCGCCGGTGTCAATTTTTCACCCCATCTGGGCGTGATGCTCGATTTGGGCTACGATTCCATGGGCATCAACACGGCAACATTGAGTAACCTGGGCTTTGCCGGCGGAAGACTGAGTGTATTTTCCGCCACCATCGACCCGATCGTACATCTGATGCCGAAGGGAAAGGTGGATGTGTATGTGACCGGCGGTGGGGGCTACTTCCGTCAAAACCAGGACTTCAGCCAACCTGGGGTGATAACAGGCACCGGGTTCAATCCCTTCTTCGGTTTCTACCCGGTAGCCGTGCCGACTAACTAACATAGTAGTCTCGTCGTATTCCGTGAACAAGCCCGGATTCGACATCGGTGGGGGTGTGGCCTTTGGGAATCACTGGGGCGGAAAGTTTTTCGCGGAGGCGAAGTATAACCGCATCTTCGCGGGTGGTTACTACACCGATTACATCCCCGTGACGTTCGGCTTTCGGAGATAGGGAGACTTAGTAGGACGGTGCGTAATAGCCGCGCCGGTAGTAAGCCCGGAGATCGGTTGCGGCCGGAAGCGCCAGCTTCAGGCTGACGCGGCGATACTTTCC
>Ga0116221_1002193_pt1 | contig 12761 bp, 15 predicted proteins | sample Sb_taG_5_FD_88965 | JGI IMG/M metagenome (GOLD analysis project Ga0116221, IMG submission 88965) | Peat soil microbial communities from Weissenstadt, Germany - Sb_50d_8_FC metaG | ecosystem: Environmental > Terrestrial > Soil > Wetlands > Peat | place: Germany: Weissenstadt | collected 2010-09-21 | reverse complement strand
GGCGAACCGATTCGCGATGTTGGCCCGTTGCTGTTCCAGGGATTCCAAGGAGTTGGGAATCGACATAATAGCAGCCTCCACTTCCTAGCGTATATCATACGCACGGATTCGCGTCACAAAAAAGGAACCAGCCGCTTCCCCACTTTCAAGTCGCGCACCCGCAACCTCCCGCAAATTTGACACTCGTCTACCGCAAATGATACATGTAGTCTTCTTCATTAGGACAAACCATGGCTGACGAGCAAAAGCCCGGAGGCTCCCAAGCGCCTCCCCCCGAAGGGGGCGCGGCTCCCAAAGCACCGGCCAAACCACCCCCTGACGCCGCCGCGAAGGCTGCTCCCAAGCCGGCCGCCGCCGCCCATGCAGCCCCTCCCAAGCCGCCCGCAACCATGGCGGCCACCCCGTGGGACGGCGATCTCGCGCGCGAGTTGAAGGAGCGGTTCGGCGACGGCATTGCCCAAACTTCCACCTACCTGGGCCAGAATTTTATCGTCGCCAAACCGGATGCGGCGATCCCCGTCCTCGAATACTTGAAGCTGGAGGCCGATTTCGATTACCTGGTTGATATCACCGCGGTGGACTGGCCCAAGCGGCCCGAGCGTTTCGACCTGGTGTACATTGTTTATAGCTTCTCCCGTAACGAGCGCGTGCGGATCAAGACCTATATCGCCGATGGCTTCCAGCCCGAAACCGCCGTCGGCGTGCACCTCACGGCGAACTGGCTGGAGCGCGAAGTGTTCGACATGTTCGGCATCGAATTCGCCGGGCATCCGGACATGCGGCGCATCCTGCTACCCGAGGAATGGCAGGGTTATCCGCTGCGCAAGGAGAACAGTATTCTTCTGCAGGACCAGCGCTGGGTGCAGGAAAACCTGGGCATCGAAAGCGGCCAGTGACGTCAGTATGCCGGACTCTACATTCTTAGACTCCACCGAATTGGTTCTCAACATGGGCCCGCAGCATCCCTCCACGCACGGGGTGCTGCGCGTCATCCTCAAGCTGGATGGCGAAAAGGTCCTGGGCACGGAATGCATCATCGGCTATCTGCACCGCGGCGTGGAGAAGATCGCGGAGAACCGCACCTACGCCCAATTCAATCCATACGTGGACCGCATGGACTACGTGGCGGCCGTCTCCAACGGGCTCGGCTACTGCCTGGCCGTCGAGAAATTGCTGAATGTCGAAGCGCCGCCCCGCGCGCAGGCGGTCCGCGTCATCTTGACCGAGTTGAACCGGATTGCGAGTCATCTGCTGTGGCTGGGGACGCATGCGCTGGATATCGGCGCCATCACGCCGGTGTTCTATTGTTTCCGCGAGCGCGAGGAAGCGCTCAAGATTTTCGAAAAGTACTGCGGCGCGCGGCTCACCACGCACGCGTTTCGCATTGGCGGGCTGCTGTACGAGACCTACGACGGCTTCGAGCAGGACGTGCGCGACTTTTGCGACATGTTTCTGCCGAAAGTGGACGAATATGAAGAGCTGCTGACCAACAACCGCATTTGGGTGGGGCGGCTGAAGAACGTCGGCGTGCTGAACGCCGAGGAATGCAAGGAGTACGGCGTCACCGGGCCGGTGCTGCGCGCGGCGGGCGTGAAGTGGGACATTCGCAAAGCGCAGCCCTACTCCGGATACGAGAAGTACGAGTTCGAGATCCCCACTGCGCAGAACGGCGACACCTACGACCGGTACATCGTCCGCATGCAGGAAATGCGGCAATCGGTGCGCATCATGCGGCAGGCCGTGGCGGCGATTCCCGAGGGCCCCATCATGGGCAAGGTCGGGAAAGTGATCAAGCCCGCGGTGGGCGAGGCGTACGTTTCGATCGAGGCGCCCAAGGGCGAGTTGGGATATTACATCGTGAGCGACGGATCGACGCAGCCCTACCGTTGCCGGGTCCGTCCGCCCTCGTTCGTGAATCTGCAGGCGCTGGACCGCATGATCCGCGGCGGCCTGATCGCTGACGTAGTTGCGGTGATCGGAACGTTGGATATCGTGTTAGGTGAGGTGGATCGGTAATGCTGGGCAAGCTATTGAAAAAGATATTCCTGGCGGACCTCTTCCAAGGTCTCTGGGTGACTTTCCGCAATCAAAATCCGAAGTACATCTACACCGAGCAGTACCCGGCGGAGCGGCCCAAGGTGGCGGAGCGGTATCGCGGAGCGCCTCGGCTCAACATCAACCCGGATAACGGCGAGACGCTGTGCATCTCCTGCAATCTGTGCGCCTTGGCCTGTCCGGAAGCGCTCATCGTCGTGACCAGCCAGCGCAATGAAACCACCAAGCGCAAGGAGCTGACCACCTTTACTTACGACACCTCGCGCTGCATGTTCTGCGGGCTGTGCGAAGACGCCTGCCCGGTGGACGCGCTGGAGCTCACGCAGGATTTCGAGATGGCCACGTACACCCGCGAAGGCCAGATCTGGGACCGGCAGATGCTCGAAGAGGGGCCCGAGCCCACTCAATACAAATGTTGATCGATACCGTGCTGTTCTACATCTTCGCCTTGCTGGTGCTGGGCGGAGGCCTGCTCACCATCACGCGGCGGAATGCCGTGCACAGCGCGATTTCGCTGATCGTATCGCTGCTGGGCGTCGCGGGACTGTACCTGCTGCAGCAGGCCGAGTTTCTGTTTGCGGTGCAGATCGTGCTCTACGTGGGCGGCATCATGGTGTTGTTCCTGTTCGTCATCATGCTGGTGAATCTCGACGAGGCGGCCAAGGAGCGGCAGTTCAACCGGCAGTGGCTGGTGGCCCTGGTCGCGGTGGCCGTAGTGGGAGCGCAACTCGCCTGGTTCATCTACAAGGGCAAGGACGCGTTTCGTTTCGCCGAGAACGCGGCCGCGGCGCTCCCCGAAGCCGTCGGGAATACGGAACAGGTGGCGGACTCGCTCTTCCGCGAGTACCTGCTGCCCTTCGAGATTGCCTCCCTCCTGCTGCTGGTGGCGGTGGTGGGCTCGGTAGTTATGGCCAAGAAGAGAATCTGATAAAAACAAAGCCGAGGATCTGACGATGCATCCGATTGGGACTGTTCATTACCTGGCCTTGAGCACCGCCCTTCTGCTCATCGGCACTGTGGGCGTGCTCACGCGCCGCAATATCGTGATCATCCTCATGTCCATCGAGCTGATTCTGAATGCGGTGAACATCAACCTGATCGTGTTTTCGCGCGCCCTGCATTCCGTGAGCGGGCAGGTCTTCGCGATTTTCGTCATCACCGACGCGGTGGCCGAGGCCGCCGTGGGGCTGGGCATCCTGATCGCATTGTTCCGCAATAAGGAAACCGTGCTGGCGGATGAAATCGACTTGCTGAAGTGGTAGGAGAGCCGTGAATTTCCTCGACCAAATCTGGCTGATCCCTCTGTTCCCGCTCCTCGGAGCGGCCCTCATGCTGCTGCTGGGCAAGATGCTCGACCCGCAGCCCGTCTCCGAGGTGGCTGTGGCGGGCGGCGTGGAGCCGGTTTTCGAACACGGGCACGATCACGACCATCAACACCCGCACCACCACGATCATCACCACGGGCACGGCCACACCCACGATCACGGCCACGATCACAGCCACGGCCACGTCCACTCGCCCCTGAAATTCCTGATCAATCTCATCTGCCCCGGAATGGTCCTGCTCTCCTTGATCTTTTCGGCCGGCGCCGTATGGCAGCTTTCGCAACAGACGGAGCGGGTTCACCAGGTGATCCAGTTCACCTGGCTGGCCGGACTTCCGTTCCACATGGCCAACGGCCAGATGGCCGCCTTCCAGGCCGACTGGGGCTTCCTGCTCGACCCGCTCAGCTCGGTCATGATCCTCGTCGTGACCGGCGTCGGGTTTCTCATCCACGTGTACTCCACCGGGTACATGGCGCACGATAACGGCTACTACCGCTTCTTCGGCTACCTCAACCTGTTCGTCTTTTTCATGCTCATGCTGGTGCTGGCCAATAACTACGCGCTGCTGTTCGTCGGCTGGGAAGGCGTGGGGCTGTGCAGCTACCTGCTGATCGGCTTCTACTTCCACAAGAAATCGGCGGCGGACGCGGGCAAGAAGGCCTTCATAGTGAATCGCGTGGGCGATTCCGGCTTCGTGCTGGGGATGCTGCTCATGCTCTCGGTTCTCGGCACCGTCAAGTTCACCGACGTGAATACGGTGCTGCGCAGCGGCCAGTTCGCCGTCGAAACCGGCGGGTTCGGCGTGCTCAGCGTCATGGCGCTGCTGCTGTTCATCGGAGCCACCGGCAAGTCGGCGCAGTTCCCGCTGTACGTCTGGCTCCCCGACGCCATGGAAGGTCCGACCCCCGTCTCCGCGCTGATCCATGCCGCCACTATGGTGACCGCGGGCGTGTACATGGTGGCGCGTTCTTCCGCCCTGTTCTCGCTGACGCCGAAGACGTCCCTGATTGTGGCCGTGGTGGGCGCTTTCACCGCGATCCTCGCAGCCACCATCGCACTGGTGCAGAACGATATCAAGCGCGTGCTGGCCTACTCCACCGTGAGTCAGCTCGGCTACATGTTCCTGGCTCTGGGAGTGGGCGCCTACTGGGTGGCCATCTTCCACCTCTTCACGCATGCATTCTTCAAAGCCCTGCTCTTCCTCGGCTCCGGCTCGGTGATTCACGCCGTGGGCGGCGAGCAGGATATGCGGCGCATGGGCGCCCTGAAGGATAAGATACCGATCACGCATTGGACCATGTGGGTCGGTTCCATCGCCATCGCGGGCATTCCCGGCTTTGCCGGATTCTTCTCCAAGGATGAGATTCTCTGGCAGGCCTACAGCTCCCCACTCGGTTCTCCGCTATTGTGGTCCGTCGGTTTTGTCACGGCCGCGCTGACCGCATTCTACATGTGGCGCCTCATGAACATGACGTTTTACGGCAAGTCGCACGTGCCGCCCGAAGTGGAGAAGCACATTCACGAATCGCCCGCTTCCATGACTGTGCCGCTCAGCCTGCTGGCGGCCGGCAGCGTGCTGGCCGGTTGGCTGGGGACTCCCAAGCTGTGGAATCTGCCGGAAGTCTTCCGCGGGTTTGAGGCTTGGCTGGAGCCGGCTTTCACGCCCGCCGTCGCGGCGGCCCACGAAGCTGCCAATGCCGCCGGCGAATCCTCGATGGAACTGACCTTGATGCTGGCTTCGATTCTGGTCGCCATCGTCGGAATCTGGGTCGCCCGCGTGCTGTACTGCCAGAAGCCCGAGATCCCGGACCGCATCGAAGCCCGCTTCAAGCCCGTGTACACGCTGCTCTACAACAAGTGGTACGTCGACGAGATCTACGACTTCCTGTTCGTCGACGGACTGTGCAAAGGCGGCGGCCTCGCGCTCGGCGCGTTCGACCGCGACGTCGTGGATGGCGGTGTCAACGGCGCGGGCTGGCTCACGCGCTTCAGCTCGACGGTATCGATCTGGTGGGATACCTGGATCGTGGATGGCGCCGTCCGCTTCGGCTCGTTCTTCGTCAAGATGATGTCCTACCCGGTGTGCATCCTGGAGACCGGGCGCGTGCAGACCTACGCGTTCTTCGTAGTGGTGGGGGTTTTGGCGTTTCTGGGGTTCTACGTGACGCGCTAAATATATGGACCAGCATTTACTCAGCATCGTTCTCCTGACGCCCCTGGCCGGCCTCGCGGTCCTGCTCTTTATTCCGGGAAAGAGCAAGGAACTGATCCGCGTCTGGGCCAACCTGGTAGCCTTTGCCGGGTTCCTGATCTCGCTGCCGCTGGTCTCGCGCTTCCAGACGGGCACTCCCGGTTTTCAATTCGAAGAGCGCGCGGACTGGATTCCCTCGCTGGGCGCCCACTACCACCTCGGCATCGACGGCATCAGCCTGCTGCTCGTGATGCTCACCACGCTCATGGGCTTCGTCGCGATCCTGGGCTCCTGGAACGCCGTCCAGGACCGCAGCAAAGAATACTACGCCATGTTCCTGCTCTTGCAGACGGGCATGATCGGGGTCTTCATTTCCCTCGACTTCTTCCTGTTCTACATCTTCTGGGAGCTGGTTCTGGTGCCCATGTATTTCATCATCGGGGTATGGGGCGGCCCGCGAAAACTATACGCAGCCATTAAGTTTTTCCTCTACACCCTGGCCGGCTCGGTGCTGATGCTGCTCGGCATCCTGACCCTGTATTTCCAGCATTACGGCCAATTCCACTTCTACACCTTCGAGATTTCCGAGCTGATGAAGACCTCTCTCCCGCTGGGCCTGCAGCAGTGGGTCTTCTGGGCCTTCTTCCTGGGCTTCGCCATCAAGGTGCCGATGTTCCCGTTCCACACCTGGCTGCCCGATGCGCACGTGGAGGCGCCCACCGCGGGATCCGTGATCCTGGCCGCGGTACTGCTGAAGATGGGCACCTACGGCTTCCTGCGCTTCTCGCTGCCCATGCTGCCCAACGCGTCGATGGACCGGACCATCGTGCAGATCCTCGCCGTTCTCTCCATCGTGGGGATCATTTACGGCGCGCTGGTGTGCCTGATGCAGCAGGATTGGAAGAAGCTGGTGGCGTATTCCTCGGTGAGCCACCTGGGCTTCTGCACCTTGGGCATTTTCTCCATGAACCCCAACGGCATCGCCGGCAGCGTGATCCAGCAGGTCAACCACGGCATTTCGACCGGCATGCTCTTCATGGTGATCGGGGTCATCTACGAGCGCCGCCATACGCGCGCGATTGCGGAGTACGGCGGGTTGGCACACGTGATGCCCAAGTTCGCCACGATTTTTGCCATCGCCATGCTGAGCTCCGCGGGGCTGCCGCTGCTGAACGGATTCATCGGCGAATTCACCATCCTGCAAGGCGCGTTCGAGGCCAATCGCATCTGGGCGGCCTTTGCCGTGACCGGCGTGATTCTGGGCGCGGCCTACCTGCTGTGGCTCTACCAGCGTACGATGCTCGGGCAGGTGACCAACGGCAAAAACCTCACCATCCCCGACATGAGCCTCCGCGAAATCGCGACCTTCGTGCCCCTGATCGCCTGGGCCGTCTGGATCGGCATCTATCCGAAACCATACTTCGACATCCTGCGGCGCCCCGTAGCCGAAATCGTGGAGCGTGTTCGCCCCGGCTACTTCGGAGGCCAGTTAGCCGCCGCGCAACTTCCTGATCCCGGCGCCCCCGGAGCGCCCGCCCGAGCCCCGGCCCCCGGCCCCCGGCCCCCGGCCCCGGCCGAACCAACGGGAGGCCAAAAGTGAGCCAGTACTACACAACCGCCGATCACTTCTCGATCGTCCCCGCGGTGATGCTGGCCCTGTTCGGCTGCGCCATCCTGTTGTTCGACGCGGGCATCCCGTTCGTCGGGCCGATCTTTCCCGACCCCCGCCAGCGCAAATGGCTGCTGATTTTCGTCGCCATCGCCGAAGCGTTCGTCGGTTATGGGTTGGCGACCCAGCAGATCTGGCTCACCTCCAACGCGCCGGCCGACCTCACCGGCTTCGGCGGATCCGTCACGGTGGATGGCTTCGGCATCTTCTTTAACTGGATCTTCCTCGTGGCCGCGCTCGTCGTGTCCGCGGTGTCCTACAAGTATCTGGAAATCGCCGGCGAGCATCACGGCGAATACTACGGCCTCATTCTCCTGGCCCATTGCGGCATGTATTTCCTGGCCACCGGGACGGACCTGGTCACGCTGTTCATCGGGCTCGAGCTGATGGCCCTTTGCTTCTACGTGATGGTGGGATTCCTGCGCACCGACAAACGCTCCAACGAGGCCGCCATGAAGTACCTGCTTCTAGGCGCCTTCTCCACCGGGTTTCTGGTCTACGGCTTCTCTCTCCTGTACGGGATCTCCGGCTCCACGAAATTGGCCGATATCGCGGACGCCGTCAGCCGCCGCCCGGCCTGGGATCCGGTGGTCTTCCTCGCGCTTACCACTACCTCGGTCGGGCTGCTTTTCAAGATCTCCGCGGCGCCCTTCCACATGTGGGCTCCCGACGCCTACGAAGGCGCGCCCACCACGGTGACCGCCTACCTTTCGGTGGCGTCCAAAGCCGCCTCCATCGCTTTCCTGCTGCGCATCTTCCTCGGACCGCTGAAAGACGCGCGCGCCATGTGGGAGCCGCTTCTCATTGCGGTGGCGCTGCTCACCCTCACGGTGGGCAACCTGGCCGCCATCAACCAGACCAATATCAAGCGGCTTCTGGCCTACAGCTCGATCTCGCATGCGGGGTACATGCTGCTGGGCCTTATCGCGGGCAACGACACCGGCATCAAGGGCGTCGCGGTCTACGTGATGGTCTACACGTTCATGAACCTGGGGGCGTTCCTGGTGGTGGTGGCGATGCGGCGGCAGGGCATCATCGGGGAGGACCTGGACGATTTCGCCGGCCTGGCCCACCGGCATCCCACGTATGCCTACCTGATGCTGATCTTCCTGCTCTCGCTGGCCGGCATTCCGCCCACCGCCGGTTTCCTCGGCAAGTATTACATCTTCCTGGCGCTGATCCAGACCCAGCATTACGCGCTGGCGGTGGTGGCGACGCTGTACGTCGCGGTGGCCATTTACTACTACTTCAAGATCGTGCACAGCATGTTCATTCGCGAGGAGACGGAAAAGGCCCCGCTGGCATCCAGCTTCGGATTGCAACTGGCGCTGGGCGTGACCGCCGTGCTGACCCTGGCGATCGGCATCTATCCCGAGCCGTTCCTGAACCTGGCGAACAATTCGACGTCCCTACTACGGTAAACATATGGAAGCCATCTATTCACACTGGCTGTTCACGCCGATCCTGGTCACCGTGGCGATCATCGCGTTGTTTCCGTTGGTGGCGGGCTACCTCACACTGGTCGAGCGCAAGGTGCTGGCCGATTTCCAGGTGCGCCTGGGCCCCATGCGAACGGGTCCCCACGGACTGCTGCAGCCCATCGCCGACGCGCTCAAGCTGATGTTGAAGGAAGACATCATCCCCACCGATTCGGACCACGCGATCTTCTGGTTCGCGCCCGTGATCTCCACGTTTACCGGGCTGACGGCGTTCGCGGTCCTGCCGTTTTCGCGGACGATTTACGTGGCGGATGTGAACGTCGGCCTGCTGGTGGTTTCCGCCATGTCGGCGGTCGGCATCCTGGGAATCATTCTCGGCGGATGGTCTTCCAACAGCCACTATCCACTACTGGGCGCGCTGCGCAGCGCGGCACAACTGGTGAGCTACGAAGTGGCGCTGTCCTTCGCGCTGGTATCGGGCGTGATGGTGGCGGGCACCCTCAGCATGAAGCAGATCGTGCTCGCGCAGCAGGCCCGCGGCGTCTGGTTCGTTTTCGACAATTACTTCTTCATGATCGTGCCGTTCGCGGTGTACATCATCGCGGCCACGGCGGAGACCAACCGCGCGCCGTTCGACCTGCCGGAAGCCGAGTCCGAGCTGGTGGCCGGGTTCCACACCGAGTACAGCGGCTTCCGCTGGGCGCTCTACTTCCTGGCCGAGTATGCCAACATCTTCGTGGTCTGCTCGGTGGCGGTGACGCTGTTCTGGGGCGGCTGGCTGCGCCCCTTCCCGAGCGTCCACTGGTTGGAGATCCCGCTGAACGTGGCGTTTCCGGTGGTGCTGTTCGTGGGCTCAGGCGCCCTCACGCTGCCGATGGTGAAGAAGCTGAAGGACCCGATGCAGCAGAAGGTGCTGGTGGTGGTGGCGCTGCTGCTGGTGCTGATCGGCGCGCTCTTTATCATCCCGCTGGTGAACCACGCGGTGATCGGCTTGTTCTGGTTTCTGCTGAAAGTCTTCCTTATCATCTACCTCTTGATCTGGTTCCGCGGCACGTTCCCGCGCTTCCGTTACGACCAGCTCATGAACATCGGCTGGAAGATCGCGATCCCCGTGGGGATGGCGGCGGTGCTCATCAATGCGGTGCTGGGGATGCTGCGGCACCCGCTGTAGGGGGCGCTTGTCCTTGCATTAACGTTGGATCAGAAGCTGAAGAAGAAAATCGTCCGCGATTGTTTCTTTGCGGATGGCTTTCCAGCTATCGAACGCGTCCGATGCCCGTTTGACGTCGTTAAGGACTTCGGTCCTCGTCCACCGTTTCGAGCTGTCGTAATCCGCGGTATGGCGGCGCTGTTGAAGGCGCATGAAGGTCTCGGCGATCTCCTTCAAATGCCCGGCGTCTGCTTGGTTGCCGTTCTGAAGTTGCTTATTCCTGGTGTTTCTGCACGCTTCGTTCATGCGCCGGTGTTCAAAGGCCCGCGCGAGGGCTGGGCGGTGACTTGCTTTTTTCCACTTGGCGGCAGCAGCGTTGGTAAGCAGATGAAAGACCGCATAGTAGGCTGTTGATTCAGCCCGGCGAAGGCTTGCCTGCCGGGCCGATTCCTCTCACGAGTGGCCAGAATGCCTGGCTTGTTCGAGCAAGTCGTGCGCAAACGGCATCGATCAAGCGTCCCACTCCGGGTCCCTCATCTCCGCTTGCTCCGATTCGCTTCGAAAGCTGAAATAGGTTTGCAGCCCCAACTCATCGGCTTGGATCCCCTTCTGGATGGCCTTCGCAATGCGCCGGGTGGTTATGTACAACCGGGGCGGTTCGCTGGCTGGGTCGGAGAGTATAATCCTGAAGAACAGCGACTCTTCGCCGGTCCAGTCGGGTTCTATGCTGTACATGATGCGTTTCACGTCCGGCCGAAGCATGCGTTCCGCCTTCCGAACGGCAGTTGCGAGCCGCCTCTGATCGAGTAATCTACGCACGAAAATCGGCACGAGCCCATTATCGCGCGTTTGCCGAGGTGGCGCTGGCGTTTGCCGCGGCACGTTCCCGCGCTTCCGCTACGATCAGCTTATGGACATCGGCTGGAAGATCGCGATCCCCGTGGGGATGGCGGCCGTGCTGATCAACGCGGTGCTGGGGATGCCGATTTGCCGCATAATGGAAGCGTAAAGACCGTGGTCGGTTTGTTTCATGAATCGCGCTGATTTCCAGGACTTGGCGAATCTCCACTTAAGGCACGCGGAGGCACTGCTTGGCGCTCAATTGTTCGCTGGGGCATACTACATCTCCGGGTATGCTGTTGAGTGTGGACTGAAGGCCGTGGTCGCCAAGTTGTTTCGCTTACGCGGCGGATTTTGAGTTTCCGGCGCCAGAAAAGCGAGGCGGATTCAATCTCTACAGTCACGACCTGCAATTCCTGGTGAAGGTTGCCGGGCTCTCGCTGGACTGGGCCAATGAACTGAACGCGGACGATGTTCTGAAGGACAATTGGAGTATCGCCAAGAATTGGACGCCCGAGAGCCGCTACCAGTTGACCCGTAGCGCACAGGAAGCTCGAGACTATTATTCAGCCGTTGCCGACACGAATCATGGAGTCCTCGAATGTATCGGAAAGTTCTGGTAGAAACTGAAATTCAGTCCGGTGAGCGCCTTCTGGAGCAACTGGACCTCGCCAAAATCCCGGTAACAGCAGCGTTCTGGCAATATGCCGACGACGACGCCGAATGGCGGCTCGTGATCGTCTCTCCTTACGTCGAAACCCTCGGACCGAGGCACCTTTACGCCTCGCTCGGTGTCATGTTAAAGAACCCCTCGGGTGCGCCGATTTCGATTCCGATGGAAAGAATCTATCTCCTCGGTTCGCATGATGTTCGTTATCAGCAGGTGCGCACAGCGGCGCTAGGTGCGGGATTGAGCGTCACGGGCGGGCCGGCCCGCAACGTTTCAGGCGAAGACGCCTACTTTTATCGAGTGGCCTGACCCTCGCTAATTAATCGCTATTTCGATCTTCCCGTAAATCGCCATGTGAAGCACGCGCAACGCCTTGCCGCCTCCATTGAGGGCGGACACATACTCATTGGTATCGAGGGTGACGCGGCGCACCTAACGGCCGCGACGCGTTTCGCGGACCGCCGCCACCGCTTGGGCGGGCGTTCTGCCGGCCCGCGCCGCATGGGTGCGTCCGCGCGCGACTAAATCGTCCAGTTCTTTGTGCGCCGGGTAGCGGCAAGCCGCTTCCGCCAGAAGTTCATCCGCCGTCTTTCCCTCGGCCTGTGCGGCCGCGCTCATCGGGCAATAGCTTGTCGGGAATGTGGACATTCTTCTGGCTTCCCATAGCGACATCGCCCTCATTATGGCGCGAGGGCAGCCGTACCTGGGTATGGCAATCGTCCACGGGAGTCGATAGCCCAGTCACACACGCCACCGGAAGTCTGCGTAACCGTAGCTCTATTGTGCTACACTTCGCGTAAGTGAAGCGGAAAGTGGAGTTCACCGGCGCGGCGCTGAAGGCCCTTGCGAAGATGGGCAAGGTGCATCGGAAGTTTGTATTGGGAGGCATCAAGGTTCATTTGATCGATAACGATCCTCTGGAATTCACTCGGCACAAATTCCCGTTGAAGCGGCCGTCAGCCCATGCGGAGCGGGAACTGCGGCTGGACGATTGGCGGATATTTTATACAATTTTGGATGAGGGCACTCTCGCGATCGTTAATTTAATCGGGGAAAAACGAGGCAATAAGCTGATCATCGACGGCCAGGAGTTTGAGCTATGAAGATTGAAAGCCTGCGGCAAGTGAAGAACAACTTCAGCGAAGTCATCGAAGCGCTGCCCAAGACCGGCCCCGTGGTCGTCACCAGGAACGGGAAGAGTGCAGCGTTATTACTTCCAATTGATGAAGACACTGACCTGGAAAGTCTGATACTGAGCAATAGCAGGCGCTTTTGGGAACTGTTCGACCGGGCCGCTCAAGGCCATCGGACGCCGATGGAAGACCTACCGGCTGTGGATGATGAAGAGGCGTGGAAGCGGATTGGAAAAGGTGGAAGGCGCCGGAAGTCATGAGGCACCCGCTGTAGGGAACTGCGCCAACT
>Ga0116221_1002192_pt1 | contig 12763 bp, 6 predicted proteins | sample Sb_taG_5_FD_88965 | JGI IMG/M metagenome (GOLD analysis project Ga0116221, IMG submission 88965) | Peat soil microbial communities from Weissenstadt, Germany - Sb_50d_8_FC metaG | ecosystem: Environmental > Terrestrial > Soil > Wetlands > Peat | place: Germany: Weissenstadt | collected 2010-09-21 | reverse complement strand
CACAGGCTGTTCCTTGTCGAGAGACAGCACGGCGCCGCGCAGGGCCGGCACCACGCTCATGGGCGGTACCGCGGTTCGCACAGCCAGGAACACCGAGGGCACCGCCTTCTGCGGGAACGGCACGTACACGGCGGCTTCGGGCTGCCAGAGGTCATCGTTTCGAACGTCCTTTGCTACTCCTACGATCTCGAGAGGCCGGGAGGAGCCGGAATTCCTCCCTGAGTAAACGCGGGCCAGGACGGTGAGATGGCTTCCCAGCGGAGTGGAGTGCGGCCAGTAACGGCGTGCCACGGTTTCGCTGATGATGGTAACCGGCGTCGCGCCCTCGTTGTCGCGTTCCGTGAACTCGCGGCCCGCCACCAAGCGCGTTCCCATGGCCTTCAGAAAGTCAGGCGACACGATTTTGTAGCTTGCAGTCGGTTCCTGTCCGGGGGCCGCCGGCGGTTGACCTTGCGGCTGGAAAAAGACGTTCGCACCGCCGCCTTGGGCTCCCGCGGCTCTTACGCCTGGAATGTTCTCGATCTTCTGCAGCAGGTCCCGGAAGAAGACCGCCTGTTGGGGCACGGACGCATACTTGTAATCGGGCAGACGGATTCCCATGGTCACCACGTTCGTGGGGTCGATGCCGAGGTCGACGTTCGTCAGTTCGACGAAAGTGCGGACCAGCAGGCCGGCACCAGTCAGCAAGATCAGGGCCAGCGCCATCTCACAAACAACCAGCGCGTTGCGTAGCCGCCGTCGCCCCGATTCTGCGGTGATAGCCAACCCGCCTTCCTTCAACGACTCGCTCAGTCCGGTTCTCGCCGTCGTCCAGGAAGGCACCAGACCGAAAATGGCTCCCGTGGCCATTGTGATCGCCAGGCTGAACACCAGGACACGCCAATCGAGGTCAATGACCCTGGCATTCGGGAGACTGAGTCGATAGCGAACCATGGCCAGCGTTAGCAGGCGATCTCCCGCGTAGGCCAGCAGGAGTCCAAGCGCTCCGCCGCAAACGGCGAGCAACTGGCTTTCAGTGAGTAACTGCGTGATCAGCCGCCGGCGAGTGGCGCCGATCGCGATGCGGATCGCGACTTCGCGTTTCCGCCCCGTGGCGCGCGCCAGAAGCAGGTTGGCAACGTTGGCGCAGGCGATGAGCAGTACGAACATGACCGCGCCCAGCATGATCAATAGCGGCGTCTGCATCTGACGATGATAGGCGGCGTGCAAAGGCTCCACTTTGATACCCCACCCCTGGTCGGCCGCGGGATATTCCCGGGCCAGCGTGTCGGCCAAAGCATTCATCGCGGCCTGTGGCTGGAGGATGCTCACGCCGGCCTTGAGCCGCGCCTGTGTTTGCAGATCGCGTGAAGTGGCGCGCCCGCTTTCACTGCGCTCTTCGGGCGTGAGTACCAGCGGAACGAAAACGTCCATTTCCTGGTCCCAGGTGAAACGGAACGAGGCCGGCATCACGCCCACGATGGTGTAGGGTTTCCGGTCGAGGTCCATGGTCTTGCCTAGAATGGAGGGATCGGATCCGTAACGCATCTGCCAGAGACGATGGCCGATGACGGCCACCTGTTCGTGACCCAGTTCCATCTCTTCGGGGGCCAGAAAGCGCCCCAGCAGCGGCTGAACGCCAAATATCGGCAGAAGCTCGGCCGAAGCCTTGATGCCATCCACGGTCTCCGGCCGGTTCCCTTCCGTAATGTTGAACCCCGACCAGCGATAATAGGCGACGTATTGGAAGACCCCGCTCCTGGCAATATCCGCGATGTTGGGGGCCGAGACGCCGGTCTGAATGTAGCCCTCGCCCTTCTGATTGCGCCACTGCCCGAGCCCCACGAGCTGCTCCGGATCGGGATAAGGCAAGGGGCGAAGTAGTACGGCGTCGACCAGGCTGAAGATAGCCGCGTTGGCGCCGATGCCCAGTGCCAGCGTAAGCACCGCCACTGCCGCGAAGGCTGGATTCTTGGCCAACACTCGAAGGCCATAGCGCAAGTCTTGAAGTAGTGTTCTCATCGTTCCGCTCGATGATATAACTGACGTTGAAGGCTCCCACCATTGACCACGGCGTTACCGTCAGGACCGCCATCGGAAAATACATCACAGACACCAACCGCCATTTTCGCCTTCGGCGGCCACCAGAAGCGACCCGGCCGTGCTTTTCAAAAACGACCCAGTGAGCGACCTTTACCAACACCACAAGTTCGACCGTTCGGACCGATTGACACTTGTAATGCGCCCCGGCTTGAAATCCTTCAGCTCGCGAATGGTCTTGAATCCGCGCAGCGCGATCCTCGCCAGCGAGGTATCATGAGCTTCCGGCCGCGGGCTGCTGCTGCGTCATGCAATGCAGCGCGCCGAAGCCCCAGACCAGCTCCGTGCAGTTGATGCCCACCACCTCGCGATCGGGAAACAGGCGCGCCAGCGTCGCCAGCGCCACCCGATCGCTCACATCGTTAAACGTAGGCACCAACACCAGCCGGTTGGCAATATAGAAGTTGGCATAGCTGGCCGGCAGCCGCTCGCCCGCAAAAATCAGGGGCCGCGGCATCGGCAGTTTCACCACGCGCAGACCCTCGGCGCACAGGATCGCGTGGTTCTCGCGCAGCGGGGCGTAGTTGGCGTCCGAGCGGTCGCGCTCCGCGGATACGACCACCGTCTCCGGCCCCACGAAGCGCGCTACGTCGTCCACGTGCCCGTGCGTGTCATCGCCGGCGATGCCGTTGCGCAGCCAGATCACGCGCTGGACGCCGAGATACTGGTGCAGATTCCGCTCGATCTGCTGCCGCGTCATTCCCGGATTGCGCGCCTGCACGGGACTTAGCAAGCATTCCTCGGTGGCCAGCAGCAGCCCCGAGCCATTCCCATCGATGGCGCCGCCCTCCAACACTATTTCGGGAGTCCAGTAGGGTAGCTTCAGTTGCTGCCCGAGCCACTCCGCCACGGCCGCATCGTGCTGCCAGTCGTCATAGTTGGCCCACGCGTTGAAGCGCCACGCCGTCAGTCCCACTTCGCCGCGGCGATTCTTGATGAACAGCGGGCCGTAGTCGCGCGTCCACGCCCGATTGGTGCAGCAGGTGAAGAACTCGATGGCCTCCATCTCGGCGCCGGCCCTGCGGAGCACGCGCCGCGCCAGGTCTTCCGTCACGCGATTCTCGACCAGAATGCGCACGCGCTCCACGCGGCTCAATTTGCGGACGATTTCGGCGTAGACCCATGGGATGGGCGCGAACCTCCCCGGCCAGTCGTCGCGATTTTGCGGCCACGCGATCCAGGTGGCTTCGTGCGGCTCCCACTCGGCGGGCATGCGGAAGCCGCGGCTGCTCGGTGTCTTCGGCTTCAATCGATCACCCGGTTCAATATACCAGAGTATGCGTCGATCCGGCGGTCGCGGAGGAACGGCCAGTTGCGCCGCACCTCTTCGATGCGCCGCGGATCGCATTCCACGATGAGCGTCTCCTCGCAGTCGTGGCCGGCTTCCGCCAGCACCTGGCCGAACGGATCGGCCACGAACGATCCGCCCCAGAATTTCAGCCCGTGCTCCGGCGGCCCCTCGTAGCCCACTCGGTTGACGGCGGCCACGTAGAGCCCGTTAGCGATGGCATGAGCGCGCTGGATGGTGCGCCATGCGTCATGCTGCGCCACGCCGTATTGCGCCTTTTCCGAAGGATGCCACCCGATGGCCGTGGGGTAGAACAGCACCTGGGCGCCACCCAGCGCCGCCACGCGCGCCGCTTCGGGAAACCACTGGTCCCAGCAAACCAGCGGAGCCACCCGGGCGTATCGCGTGTCGAAGCAGCGGAAGCCCAGATCGCCCGGTGTGAAGTAATACTTCTCGAAATACAGCGGGTCGTCGGGGATGTGCATCTTGCGATAGGTCCCCAGCAAAGCGCCATCGGCATCCAGGACCAGCGCGGTGTTGTGGTACACGCCGGCGGTCCGCCGCTCGAACACCGATCCGATAATCGCCACCGAAAGCTCCCGTGCCAGCCGCGAAAAGCTATCGCTGGTGGGCCCCGGAATAGGCTCGGCCAGGTCGAACAGGTCCGCGCTCTCCACGCGGCAGAAGTACTGCGAGCGGAACAGCTCCTCGACGCAGAGGATCTGCGCGCCGTTGCCGGCCGCCTCCCGGATGCGCCATTCGGCCTTGGCCAGGTTCTCGGCGGGATCCTTGGCGCAGGCCATCTGGATGAGGCCTACGCGGAATTTCGCTTGGTGCACCAGACCATTGTAGCGGCCCCGGTCTTTGTGGGGCAGGCGCTTCCGCCTGGCGAAAGCGCCTGCCCCACCAAAAGACGCTACCGCGAGATGCGCATTGCCCATGCCGATTTCGCCGGTGGCGGCGTGGCGCGCAGCAGAATACGGAAAAGCCGGTCGCCCCACGCGCGGCGGAGTTGCGGGTCTTCGAGCCGGATCTCCTCCACAGAGGGCGTGAAAGCGTGGGAATCGTATTGAATGCGTACAGGCTTGCCGGACGGCATCGGCAGCAGGATCTCGCCGGGCGTCGCGGTCGAGGCCACGCACGGCGTCATCAGTGTCAAGGTGATGACCTTAGCCGGCTGCCGCAACGCGTATTCATCCAGCACCTGGATTTCGTTCTTCGCCCGGTCGAGCCGCAGGGTGCGGTTCCAGCTTTCGATGTGCGCCTCGGCGGGATACGCCGCCGCCAGATCCAGTCGGAATTCGGCGGCGTTGTCGTCGGCGCGGTAGCCCAGGTCGCGGGCCGCAAACTGGCGCCCCGCCGATTGCATGATGCCGTCGATGGTCGGGCAGTTGTGAAAGGCCGACTGCATGGTCCAGATTTCGTAGCGCTGCGGGCTGAACGTCTTCGCGGTGTAAGTCTCGACGCCGACATCGATGATGGCGGGCTGGCCATCGGCGAAGACCAGGAAGTTGCCGACATCGTTATGATTGTGGCTCTCGCCGTTGTTCCCGCCCTGCGCCGCCAGGTACAGCCCCTCGGCCGAGCCCTCGTGGCAGCGCGCCGCCATCACCTGAATTCCCGGCAGCCAAGCATCGCGCAGCAGCGCCTGCGAGCGCGGGGCCTGGCGCAGCGCGGCCAGGTTGAACAGGGCCGGTAACTGTCTGCCGATGCTGTCCCCGGGCATTCCCTTCGCATCGCGCAGGAAAGCGGCGAACGCGCCGTGGGCCATCATGCCGGAATCGTCCAACCGCTTGCCGAAGCGGTATACCAGGTCGCCATTGGTGTAGAGGCGCGCCGGGGCATCGGCGAAATTGGTGTACCACTCGCCGTGGATGTGGGCCCGGCAAATGTACAGTCCGATCTGGTGGACCAGGGGAAACACAAACCCGTCGCAAGCCCCGCTGGTCGCCTGGTGCAGAAGGTCCAGACAATCGAACAACGAGGCTCCGGCGCGCCCCCAATAGCTGGGACCTTCGTCGCACCCGCCGTCATCGGCGTAGCCGTTCAGGAAGTTGTCGAGGCAGCGCAGGATCTTCGATACCGCCGCTCGCCGCCGTGCCTCGTCGCGTTCCATGACGAGCGCCGCGGTGAGCCAGTTGGACGAGATCCAGGGGTTCCAGTTGTTGGGCGGCCCGCCGGAGAATCCCATCCAGGAGAAATTGTCGCGGACCAGGCAGGGCGTGAGCACGCGCCGGTCGATCTCCAGGCGGATGCGCTCGGGCACCAGCGGCGAGACGCGCGCCAGCGAATCGCCGGCCAGGTACCCGGTCCACGCCAGCAGGCTGGCCGTCTCGGCGGCGAACAGATCGACGATCGGCTCGGTGACGTCGGGCAATCCGACGCCGGCCTTCTGCGCTCCCAGGTGCGCGGGCACGCCCCAAAATGTCTCCTCGCAGGTGAGCCAGACGCCATTCGAGATTTCGTCCGTGAACCGGTCCTTACCTTCCAGGCACTCCGCCATGACGAGGTCCTGGAGTTTCTTGCGGCGGCGATCGCGAACGCTCTCGTAGCGCGACCGGTTGCCGTTGCGGCGGAATTCCAGGAACACGGTGGCGGGCAGAATCTCCCAGGGCGTTTTCAGTTGCTTTTCCCCGGCATCGATCAGGGCCGCGCGCGCGTCGGCGGGCGGGTTTGCCCATGCTTCCCGCTCGCCGGCGGTGGGGAACGGGTGGAATCGCGGCCGTGGAACGAGCCTGGCCGCGAGGAGCTCGGCGGGCCATTCCGTGGCGAGGAGGTTTCGCTTTTTGGGGGGCTGCGCATCGGCGGCGGCGAAGGGAGCGGCGAGCGCCGCGGAGCTGGCGATAAACCGGCGGCGGGTGACTTCTGGCATGACCAGATTAGTAGCGCAATGCGTGCCGCGGTGCTACGGTCGCGGCTCGGCATTTGCGAGAATGCAGGTAATGCCTCGAACGATCAGCGTCCTCCTGCTAGCCGTGGCCCTCGCCGCCTGCGGCGCCCGCGAACAGCCCAAACGTTATCCCATGCAGGGCGAGGTCAAAGCCCTCGACGCGAATGCCAAGACCGCTACCATTGCCGCCGGTCAGATCGCCGACTGGATGGGACCGATGACCATGGAGTACAAGGTGAAGCCCGATTCGGAGTTCGAGAAGCTCCACGTCGGCGACCGCATCGAAGCCACCGTGGTGGTCAACGACCTCGCGTATTACGTCACCGACGTCAAGGTGGTGGGTAAGAATTAAAAAGAAGGGTTGGCGGGCGAAAGCGCCAGGCGACAGCGCCTGCCCCACTCTCTGCCTACACCTTGCACAGACGGGAATGTCGCGCTACGCCCCGGGCGGCTCGAAATACATCTGCGCCAGCTCGGGCTTCTGGCGGATGGCCTTGCGCCAGTAGGAGCGCGCCTCCTCCTCCTGACCGGTGGCCATCAACGCGTGGCCCAGGTTCAACAGCGCCTCGGCGAATTCGGGGTCCTCGTTGAGCGCCAGTTGGTAATAGAGAATGGCGTCGCTGGCCAAGCCGCGCTTCTGGCAGATCAGGCCGGCGTTGTAGAAAAGCTCGGGGCTCTTCTCGCCCAGCTCGATGAGCCGCTGGTGGTGTTCGTAGGCCTCGTCGAAATTCTGCTGGTCGAGCGCCAGTGCCGCCAGGCCGCGCACCGCGTCGGAAGACGAGGGATGCAACATCAGCGCCTCCTGGAAGCAGCGCTTGGCTTCCTCCGGGTTGCCCGACCGCGCATAGGCGATCCCCGCATTGAGATAGGCTTCAGGCCAATCCGGCCGCTTGGCCAAGCAGGCCTGAAACGCCGCCGCGCTGGAGGCGTAATCGGCCCGTAGCAACTGCAGATAGCCCAGCCGGAAGGATGCGTCGCACCACTCTGGCGCCTCCGGTGGAATCCTGGTGTAGAGCTTCTCAGCCCAGTTGCGCTCGCCCTGCTGCTCCAGCACCAGCGCCAGGTTCCACAACACATCGGGCTGTTTGGGATCGATCTCGAGCGACTTCTCGTAGGCCGAGCGGGCTGCCGGCAAGTCGCTCAATTCCTGGTACGCCACACCCAGATTCAGATACACCTGCGACGAATCGGGCTGCAGCTTGGCCGCCTGCTCGTAGGCTTGGGCGGCCTTCTGGTGGTTGCCCATCTTGTGGCAGGCCACCCCGAGGTTGAACCAGTTTTCGAAACGGTCGGGTACGGCATCGGTGAGGCTGCGGCAGTATCTGGCCGCGGCGGTGTAGTCGGCGTCGGCGAATGCCAGCGTCGCCAGGGCTTCGGTGGCCACAGCCGATTCGGGCTGCAATTCGGCGAGCATGGCGGCGTAGCGCCGCACGGACGCGGGGTCCTTTTTCTCCAGGAACAGCGCCACCAGGTTGGAGAGCGCCTCTTCGCACCGCGGATTGCGCGCCAAGACGCGGCGATAGTTCTCCACGGCTTCGGCGTGCCGGCCGGTCTGCTGCAGGATCACGGCCTTGGCGAACAGCGCCTGCTCGTTTTCGGGGACCAGGCTCAGATACTTGTCGAGCGGGTCCATGGCTTCGCCGGGCAGGCCGCTGTGGATCAGCGCGACCCCCAGCCCGAGCAACGCCTCGGAGCGCGTTCCGTCGGCCTCGATGGCTTTGTGGAACGCCTCCGCCGCCGCCTTCCAGTTCTTGACATGACCTTGGCACACACCCAGGTTGAAATGCGCGGTCCGGTGGAGAGGCTCCAGTTCCACCAGTTGCGCGTAGGCCATGCCGGCCGCTTCGTAGTCGCGCATTTCAAAGTGGATGTGGCCCAGCGCGGAATACAGTCCGGGGTCGTGCTCCCCCGCCTCGATGGCCTTGCCGATCAGCCTGGCGGCGCTTTCGAGCTTGCCCTCCAGGTGCAGAGACACCGCCTTCGATAGTGTGCGGCTGGCGCGCTTCTGCGTTTTCAGCTCATTGATTGAGGTCACACCGGGTGGCAGCACCTGCGTGCCCGGATCCATCGCCGTTGTCAAGAGTTCCATGCTCGGTTTCTCCGGTATTTCAGAGTCTTGGCGGCCTGCCGGCTGCGGAAAGGGGGGCCGCCGAAATCGTCGAAGCTGCTCGCTGTCTCCACAAGAATCGTGTCGGGCGAGTGAGCCGGCGCCGTGGGCGGCGGCGTATCTTGTGGAATCCCCGGCCCCCAGACCTCCGCTACTTCCCGCGCGCTGTTTCCGGCCAGGTAGGAGCAGATCAGTCCCAGCCAGTCGTCGTTCGTGGTCACCTTCATCCAATAGAGCCGTGCCCGCTCGGTGGCCTCGGTGAAGAAGCCCACGCCTCCCACGGGCGGCGTTTCGTCCGTCCAGGAGTCGATCTTCTGGCCTTCGACGGACGCTGTGAAGTGGTTGCCCGAAACGTCCACCAACACGTGGAACGGTTCGTTGTGATGCACCATGATGTTGAGCGGCGTCTCGACCTTGCGGCCCTTCTTGCCGTCCACCACCGGGTAATGCACGATGGCGATCACCGGGCGCAAACCCGGCTGGATCACCTGGAATTTCATGGCGTAGTAATTCTGCTTATCGTGCCCACGCATCACCCATCCCATTCCCTTGCTTTCGATCTGGCCGAAGAACTCGAGCCGGTAATCGGTGAAGGTGACGGACGGGTGAAAAAGTTCCAGGCCGCCCAAGTTGACGTAACCGTCGGGATTGCGCGACCATCCGGGGGCCCAGGTTTTGGCGGGAGTTCCCCAGGATTCCATACCGGCGTGGAAATTGTCACCGACCTCGGCGGCGGCCCGCCGGGCGATGGCTTGTTGCGTCCGGGCCCAGAATCCCTTGGGAGCGGTGTCGGCCGGCGCCGCACCCATGGCCGGCGCGCTGGCCGGGGCGGAGGAATCGATTGGCGCCATGGCGCGCTCGGCCAGAATGCGCTGGCCGGTGATGGTCAGCTCCCGCGTGCCGAACCACAGGAAGAACGCCACCAAAACACAGGCGGCGATCTTGGCCAGGTACCCCATCATACGCCCGTGGGCCAACCTCCTGGCATCCGGATGGGAAAATATCTCGGCGACGGTAGACGGTGTCGACTCGAGTGGGCGCGTCTCGGGATCCTCGGTTCGGTCCTCGATGAGCGGCAGGATAAAAGGCGGTTGCATGACCGCAACCGACGGGCTGATCCACTCTGAAGTCCAGCGAGGCGACGCGGCGGCACGTTGCAGGTAGAATTCGACCGGGATGAAGCTGGGCTCGGGGACGGCAGAGGGCGTACACTCGGCTTCGATGGCGGCCGGATTCGCCGGCAGCGTGGAGATCGGCCGCAGAACCGCGATGTCGCGATTCGGCGAATTTGCGGCGGGCTCAGCGGGGCGTGGGTAGGAAGGGTCGAACCCGGAGACCGAGATCTCCGGACGCTCCGACGATGAGAACAGCGGCAAGGAAGCGGGCGGGACACCTGAGATGGGCTGCGGCGTGGAGGCAGCACGGGATGGCAGGAAGGACACCGGGCGGGGTGTCAGCGGTTTGGTTTCGGCATACCCGGCCGGGCCCGGCGGCGTGTACTTCGGCAGGCGCAGCGAGGGTGCGGTCATGGCGCAGGTTGTTGACCGGCTCTTCCCGTGGGGCAGGCGCGGGAATTGCGTCACGCGAGTGGCTGGCGCTGCCACGGGCTGGGCCGAGAGCGGCCGGTGGACCATATCCGGCAGTTGCAGCATGGAATCACCCGGCCGGGCGGCAATCGGGACCGGGTCGAATGCCGGGATGACGGGCAAGGATTCCACCGGTCGGGGGACCGGTAATGCGGTCAACGGCGCCAGCGCCGTCTCGAGGGCCAGGCGGAGATCGGTGGCGGCGGTCTGCAACCCGTTTGGCGCCCAGCCGATGGGACGAACAGGGACAGCATTGGCCGGCAGGGATTCTACCGGATGCGGATCGGATGCTCTGACAAACGGAGCGAGCGCTGCCGGCGTTGTCAGGTGGAGATCGGTGATGCGAGGGGTGAACGCGTGCGACCCCAACCCCCGGACGATCGGGGGCTCCCAGGCAATCCCCGCAGTACTGGCGGGGGCGGGCGGCCGGGATTCCACCGGGCTGGGGGCCGCCACCGGCGCAAGCGTTGCCTGCGGGAGTTGAGTGTCCCCTGTAACAATGGCCCGCGGTCCGATGGGCACCGAAACGGCCGCGGGTTCCTGCTCTCTCAGCATCGGCCGCGGGACGAAGGCGGCCAAGGACGGCATGGACTCCACCGGACGCGGCGCGGGAATATCCGCCAATTCCGCCGGCGGGGCAACCCGCACATCCTTCAGCAGGTCTTCGGCTGGATGGAGCCGGGCGACATCCGGGTAGCGCACCGCCGTGGCTTCCCCGCGCAACAGCGGGGCCGGCGAAAGAGCCAGCCGCGGCTTGGCGGGTACGGTGGCCAGTTCAGGGGCGGGCGACCGCTGCCACCGGGCGCTGGGGGCCACGCGTGGCCCGTCTATGGCGAATTTCGGGAAGTGCGGCAACGCAGGCCGAAGCTTGGCGGCGACAAAATCGGCGGTAATTGGATAATGGTTGCGCTCGACAGGCACCGGGGCGGGAGCCGCCATCCAGGCTTGCCTGGCCGCATCGCCCGGCAAGCGCCGTCCGGACGGCGTTTCCCGCTGGGCCGCGCCGATCATGAGCGGGGGGAGATGCACAGCCGGAGATGGGACGAAGCTGTGCGGCGCTCGCGGGACCACGGTGTCGCCCGGCACTGCGAGCGCGGCGGCAAAATAATCGGTCCCAACACCCCTCCAGGGCGCCAGACGGTCCGGGAAGTAGCTGGAGAGCCGGATGGGAATTGGGAGAGGCTCGGGCGAAAACGCTTGGCGCCCGCCTTCCGGAGGCGGTGCGCTGGAGTAGGACACCGGCTTGGCGATGCTCCCGAGGAGAGGCGTGATGGTAACGCGCGAGGAATCGCCGGCCTGAGTGGAATGGCTGTTGACCATGAACTCGCCATCTCTCGACAAGAGACGGCGGTTGCCAACCTGCAGGGGCATCTGGAGCGAGAACCCGGCCATGCCAATCGGCTGTGGCTCCGCCTCGCTCATCCGGCCGAGAACCTTCCCCAAGCGCTCACCGTAAAGCTTGCGATGAGCCGGGGTGCAGAACTCGTCTCCCCGGAGGAGTCGGAAGGCACCGATTTCTTTACCGCAATACAGGCAGCCCACGAGGTTCCTTCGTAAGAATCTAGGTGGATTATAACGTCAAATTGTGCCGGAAACCCCGCCGAATTTCATCGATATTAACCTGGATTTGGTTAAGAATTGATGACTAACTTCGGTTAGCATGAGCGCGGCCTGGGCGGAAAAAGGGGGTTGGGTGTTAGGGGTTGGGGGCTAGGGGTTAGTACACTGGATTTGTTGAAAAGAACGGCTTTCGCAATCGTCTCCGCTGCCTTGGCCGCAGCCGCATTCGGTGAGCGGCCGCCATTGGTTCCCGAAGACGTGTGGGCCTGGCGCTCCGCTGGCGATCCGCGCATCGCGGCCGGCGGCGATTGGGTGGCGTACGTCGAAAGCTGGAACGACCGGCCGGGCGACGCGGAATTCTCCAACTTGTGGGTAGTTTCGAGCAACGGCAAGACGCGCCGCCAGTTGACCCAGGGCAATTGGGGCGATCGCTCGCCGCGTTGGTCTCCCGATGGCGCACGCATTGCCTGGCTTTCGGACCGCAGCGGCAGGCCGCAGGTGTGGGTGCGAAAACTGGAATCCGGTCCCGAGACGCAAGTCACAAACGCCGGGCGGGCGCCGTTGAGCCTGGCGTGGTCTCCGGACGGGGAATCGATCGCCCTCACGGCGCTGGTTCCGTCCAAGATGGATCCGCCGGCCTGGGCGCCGCCGGCGATCGTGCCGCGGCTGCGCAGTTTGCGGCAGGGCTACGTTCATCTCTTCGTGGTTCCGGCTTCCGGCGGAGCCGCGCGGCAGATTTCGAGCGGCGATTTCGATGACACGGGCGAGCCCGCCTGGATGGCGGATGGGCGATCGATCCTGGCGGCGCGGGACGACGGTGAGATTTACTCCATCCGAATTTCCGACGGCTCGGCGAAGCAATTGACCAGGCAGGGAGGCCGAAATGAACACCCGGCGCCTTCGTCCGATGGGAGCAAAATCGCCTGGCTGGCCACAGATGGCCAAGCGCCAGCCGCCGGCAGCCATCAAAGTTATGCGGTCCGCAAGGTCTGGGTGATGAATGCGGACGGCAGCCGCGCCAGAGTGCTCACCGGATCGCTCGATCGCGACGCGGCCGAGCCGCAGTGGAGCCCGGATTCGCGCACGGTGTATTTCCTGGCGGACGATCGCGGCTCGACCCACGTGTATGCGGCGCGCAACGACGGCACGGTGCGCCAGGCGACAAGCGCGGCGGAGCGACTGCGGGGCTTTTCGCTGGCCGCTAACGGGCGCGCGGTGGCCGTGCGCTCGACTGCGTCCGAAGCCGGAGCCGT
>Ga0116221_1002181_pt1 | contig 12792 bp, 9 predicted proteins | sample Sb_taG_5_FD_88965 | JGI IMG/M metagenome (GOLD analysis project Ga0116221, IMG submission 88965) | Peat soil microbial communities from Weissenstadt, Germany - Sb_50d_8_FC metaG | ecosystem: Environmental > Terrestrial > Soil > Wetlands > Peat | place: Germany: Weissenstadt | collected 2010-09-21 | reverse complement strand
GCGTTGATGGAAGTGCTCGATCCCGAGCAGAACGCCAACTTCCGCGATCACTATCTAGATGTAGCCTTCGATCTCTCGAAGGTCATCTTCATCGCCACGGCCAACTGGATGGATCCCATCCCCGAGCCGCTGCGCGATCGCATGGAAATCCTCGAGCTCCCCGGCTACACCGAGGACGAAAAAATTCACATCGCCAAGCGCTTCCTGATTCCGCGCCAGACCTCCGAGCACGGCATCAAGCTCGGCGAGCAAATCGAATTCACCGACGAAGCGCTGCACGAAATCATTCACAGCTACACGCGCGAAGCCGGCGTCCGCAATCTCGAGCGCGAGATCGCCAATCTCGTCCGCAAGCAAGCGCGTCGCATGGCCGAAGGCAATATGGCTAAGCACGTGGTCACGCCCGAAGTCGTCCACGAAACGCTCGGCGTGCCGAAAGTCCGCCTCGAGAAAGAAGTCGAGGAGCGCGTCAAGCAGCCCGGCGTCTCCGTCGGCCTCGTCTGGACGCCCGCCGGCGGCGACATCGTCTTCATCGAAGCTTCGGCGATGCGCGGCGGCAAACAATTCACCATGACCGGCCATCTCGGCGAAGTCATGCAGGAATCCATGCGCGCCGCGTTGACCTGGGTCCGCGCTCACGCCGAAGAATTCGGGATTGATCCCGACTTCTTCCGCAAGCAGGACTTGCACGTGCACGTCCCGTCGGGCGCAATCCCGAAGGACGGCCCGTCTGCCGGCGTAGCAATGGTCACCGCGCTGGTCAGCTTGCTCAGCGGCCGCCCAGTCCGTCCGCGCGTAGCCATGACCGGCGAAATCTCGCTCTCCGGCGTAGTCCTGCCGGTAGGCGGAATCAAGGAAAAAGTGTTGGGCGCAAAACGCGCAGGCATCCGCGAGGTAATCCTGCCAAGCGAGAACGAGCCCAACGTGAAGGAAGATCTACCGCCCGAGCTAACCGAAGGCCTCAAGATCCACTTCGTAAGAACAGCGGATCAAGCCCTAGAGCTAGCCCTGGGCAAACTGGATAAGCCCCTTAGGCCAGTAAGCGGCGGCGGCCGCCGCGGCGAAGATCGCCCAACAACAGCCCCAGTCCACTAATCGAGGCGCATTATCAAGCGTAGGGGAGGGTCTTCAGACCCTCCCGCCTTTCGGCCCCTCCCAACGAACCAAGGCCCGTCAACTCGACGGGCCTTTTTTATATCTGCCCATGGGATTCGCGGCGCCTTCCAATGCTTCGTAGTCCGAGCCCACGGCCGCAGGAATTCGATGCTCTTGCTGTTGGAACTTTCACTCGATTAATTAAATCTCGCGGTATTCTTCTTGGTCTACGAGGTGCTGCCGAGACGCTCCGGAAGTTTCGTCTCCGAAGCTCTGGACTTCGTGCAGGATGGGCGCAAGGAATTTTCTTCCACGTGCGATATACGCCAAGACAAATCGCGGTGCGAGGGCGAGAGGCGGCGGGGCTATTGGTGGCCTCGCTGGATCGCGAGGCCTACGTCGAGCGGTTCCTCCGCGGCTATGCGAACGATTACAACCGCCCGGCGATTATCACTCAGCCGATTCTGCATCGCGAATTGTTGGGCACAGTCCGGCGCGAAGCGCTGCTGGCCATGGCGACGCATGTGGACGAGCTAGCGCCTCGATTTCTGGGCTTGGGCGAGAGCGTCACTGGCGGAGCTTCAGGACGAGGTTCCGCGGCGCGGACGAAGGTGCGGGGCAAATCCTCGATGCAAAAGAAGAGCCGAGCCGATGCGAAACGCGCCGCGCTTCCGAAACGCGGCACCGAGATCGCGCGCCAGAGCGCGGCCGAAGCGGCCGCACTCAATCTCTTTCGCGAAGAATTCTTTGCGGCGTTGGGGCAAGCGCTACGCTGGACGCAGGCGGAGTTCGAAGAATTTGCGCGCGACTACGATCTCTATGAAGCAGCGGGAGCGCATGCCGACAATTCAGCGCGCGGAGCCAGGGCAGCCGCGTCCGGCCCTTTCGTGGATCGCTGCGGCCTGCTCATCGATCCCTCGATGCTCGAGCAAGCCCGCCGTGCCGCAGGAAAATTCGAAACGCAATTGCGCGCCGCAACGCTGCAATCCCTAAAGCGCGTCTTCGCCGCCCGGAGAGAGAACTAAAGTAGCGCCGGCGTCCCCGCCGGCATGTTCCGAAGATACACCCCACCAAATCTCAAAACGAAGCGCGGCGCGACACCAAACATACTGCCCTGATTAGCCTGTGTTGCTACGCGCACAACTGCCGTCCTCGCGAGCGTTTTTAGTCGCAAGATGCCGGCAGGGCCGCCCGCGGTGCGCGGACTACGGCCTTGCCTCTAGCACGATATTGAACGGCGTCTGCGTAGCCCGCCGCACGCGCGTGAACCCCGCATCCTTTAGCACCTTCGTCAGCCGCGCCTCACCAGCCTGCGCCCCCAGCGCCAAGCCCACTTCCTGCGAAAGCGACGCAGGCGTGCACAAGGTAGTCGACGCCGAGTAATAAACTCGTCCAACGGGATTGAGATTATCTTCGAGCCGGTCATTCGCAAACGGCTCGACAATCATCCAAGTGCCGTCGGGCGCGAGCGACTTCAGCGCATGGCGCGCCGCGCCTTCGGGATCGCCCATGTCGTGCAGGCAATCGAAGAACGCGATGAAATCGTAGCCGCTCCCGGGAAAATTCTTCGCCATGGAAACTTCGAACTTGACGCGATCACTCAGTCCCGCGCGTTTCGCGGCCTCGCGAGCCAGCTCGATCGAGCGATCGTGATAGTCGAAGCCCACGAAAGTTGATTTCGGATAAGCCTGCGCCATCAGAATCGCCGAAGTGCCCAAGCCGCAGCCGACATCGGCCACCTTCGCCCCCGCCTTCAATTTCGCCTCGACGCCGTCGAGCGCCGGAATCCACTGGCTCACCAGATGCGCCCGGTAATTCGGCCGGAAGAATTTCTCCGTCCCGTGGAAGAGCTCGTGATCGTGCTCGTGCCACCCGACGCCTTTGCCGGTGCGGAAGCCTTCTTCGATTTTCGGCACGTCTTTCATCACCGACGAGACAATGAAGAAAAATCCCGGCAAATAAACCGGACTGTCCTCCATGGCGAGCGCAAAAGCCTGCTCGGGCGGCAACGTGAAAGTCTGCGCAGCGGCATCGTAGGTGAGGAATCCGCCTGCCGCCTGCGCGGAAAGCCACTCGCGCACGTAGCGCTCGTTCAAATTCGTCTTCTGCGCCACTTGCGCAGAAGTGAGCGCGCCGGCACCGGCCATCGCCTTGTAGAGGCCAAGTTTGTCGCCAAGAATGATCAGCGCAGCGTTCATCGCCGCGCCCATTTCGGTGACGGCTTGGCCAAGGAACGCGTTCAGCTTGGATTCATCAATCGGGAGTTGAGCGGGAGTAGCCATCGAAGCACCTCGCTTTGCAAAGTTCGTTCTTGGGCCCTGAGGGGATGCGGAAAGTCTAAACACGTTCGAAAAAAGTGTCAACGCAGCCTTGGTAGCGCCGGCGTCCCCGCCGGCATCCGACGATCACAAATTCGCCATAGCCGCCAGTCATGCGCGGACCTCGCACCCCAACACGCGCAATGAAATTTACAGTTCCGCGCCGCGCACGATTTCAGACCCCGCCGACGTGGAGGATCGTAAGATGCCGGCGGGGACGCCGGCGCTACTGAACAACCGTAACGCTGACGCCACACGGTCATGACGCGCGCCGTGCCAGCCCTGTATCGATCTGCTACGCTCGCTTTAACGTGCTTGTTCTCTTTTACATTCTGGCGATTCAGCAGCTTCTGCAAGGCCTCTACTCGGTCGTGCAGGGCCTCGGCTGGCTGCGCTTCGTGCGCCGGCGTCTGGCCACGCACGCCGGATTCTACAGCCCGCGCGTGGCGGTGATTTGCCCGTGCAAAGGCGCCGATCCGGGGCTCGAATCCAACCTGATGGCGCTGACGCACTTCGACTATCCCAACTACGAACTTGTTTTTGTCGTGGCGAAGAGCACTGATTCTTCGGTGAAAATCATCGAGCGCGTAAAGTCGCTCAGCCAACGGAATATTCACCTCGTGATTGCCGGGCCGCCCGAAGACTCGGGCGAAAAAGTGAGCAACCTCCGAAAAGCGGTCGAAGGCCTCACCGAAGCCTACGACGTATTTGTGTTCACGGATTCGGATATCGCGCCGAGCCGCGGCTGGCTGACAAAGCTAGTGACGCCGCTGGGTAACCCGCGCGTCGGCGCCACCACAACATACCGCTGGCTGATTCCCGTGCGACGGAACGGCAAGAGTGGCCTTGCCAGCGCGGTCGGATCGGTCTGGAACGCCAGCGTAGCCACCATGCTTGGCGAGCATTCCCGAAATTTCTGCTGGGGCGGTGGGACGGCTATCCGCCGGCAGGTGTTTCAGGAAATCGGCGGCTTGGCGTACTGGCAGGGAGCCGTAAGCGACGATTTGACGCTCACCAACGCGCTGAACCACGACGGCCGCTTAATAGAATTCGTTCCGGAGTGCCTGGCGCCGACGCCTTACGCGACGACTTGGGGCGAATTACTGGAATTCACGAACCGGCAAATTATTTTGACGCGCGTCTATTCCTCGACGATGTGGACCATCGCCGCGGTCACCAACGCGACCTACGTGCTGACGGCGCTCGTGGCGTTCATTGTGATTCTGAAGCAGATGCTCGCTGGCGAAGTTTGGGGCGAGACGCTGATGTTAGCATTCGCGATTCCGCTCTTTGCGGCCATCAAAGGCGCGTTGCGCACAGTGGCGATCGCCGACTTGCTGCCGGAATGGAAGCCGCAGATGCGCCAATGGGCCTGGACGTGGACGGTCCTCGCGCCAGTGATTCCGTTCCTATTCTTCGTGAATTTCTGCGCCTCGCTAGCCACAAATCAAATTCGCTGGCGCGGCATCCGCTACCGCCTAATCTCCATCAATCAAACCCAAGTAATCTCGAGGTAGCGCCGGCGTCCCCGCCGGCATCCGACGACCGTTCGCTCGCCACATCTTCAAATCTCGCGCGGAAGAACTCCCGAACCATGAACCGCGTCGTTTCCTCTTGCCTTTCGTAGGGGCGTCCGCCTAGGCGGACTGCGCCCTTCGACGACCGCGGCTGTCTCCAATGGCAATAATCACGCGCGGACCACTCACCTCAATCACAACGATGCATTAAGCGCCACGCTCCGCTCACAATCGCAACCTTTGCCGAACCAGGTGGTCGTAAGATGCCGGCCCCTCACTGCTCGGGGTAAACAGAGACGCCGGCGCTACTTCAATCGAATGCCAATCGCAGCCATCAATCGGCCGGTGATCTTCTCGCGGCGATAACTAAACAGAAGATCCGTCCGGCAGGCCGTGCAAAGATCGCTCGCGGAAATATTCTTCGCCGCCAATCCGGCGCCTTCAAGAATAGCCCGATTCGCGGCGCGCAAATCTAGCTGTACGCGCGGCGGCTCCGGCTGGTGCCCAGGCGGCATCATCGTAAGCCACGGCAGCGGATTCGGGTCTTCCCCGGAAGCAAGCGCGTCGTAAGGCCCATCGAACCATTCCCGCGCATCATCAAACTGGCTGCCGAAGTCCTTCGCGACATCCGGCCCAACTTCATAGCAGCACCGGCCAATGCCGGGTCCGAGCGCCGCCAGTATTTTCTCCGGCCGCGAGCCAAACAGCATGCGCATGCGTCCGACGGTTTTTTCCGCGATGCGCTTGACCGTCCCGCGCCAACCCGCATGAACAGCCGCCACCACGCGATGCTCCGGATCAGCCAGAAGAATCGGAACGCAATCCGCAGTCTGCACCGCGATGAGAAGCCCGGGCGCGTCGGTGACGAGCGCATCGCCTCGAAGCGGATGCGGCGGCGCAGCATCGATCACGTGAATAATGTCTGAATGAATCTGCCGCAGCGCGACAATCGTCATCGCTCCTGCGCCCAGCGCCTTCTGAAATCGCCGCCGGTTCTCTTCCACATTCCGCGGTTCATCCCACTCCGCAAATCCGAGATTAACGACTGATTCCGCCTGCTTCGATCGCGCGTGCGGATTTTCAAGCCGGCTCGCCCCGCCGGCGCGCGTGCTGAAACCGTGCGCCAACCATTTTTGGCGAGCAAGTGGTTCAGCCTGAAGGATAACGATTCCATCCGAGCGGCGTTGCGCCCATCGATTGGCGCCGTTCGCGGCTGCGACTGCGTCCGCAGCATGTGGCTTCTTCGCTCTGTGAGGATTTGCCGCTCGACGTGCCGTGCTACGCGTCTTCACCTTCCGATTATAGGTATAATCCGCGGGAGTTGCAGAGGCCGATTGTACGATTCAACGGGAGCAAGCGTGATTGTCGGGATGGGATTGGACATTGCGGAGATTGACCGGATTCAATCGGCCATTGAGCGCCACGGCAGGCCGTTCATCGAGCGCCTCTTCACGCCGGCCGAGATCGCCTACTGCGAGCGGCACAAGAACAAGTTCGAGCGATTCGCTGGACGCTTCGCGGTAAAAGAAGCGGCGATGAAAGCGCTCGGCACCGGCTGGCGCCACGGCGTGCGCTGGCGCGACATCGAAATCACAAACCTGCCCGGCGGCAAGCCGACACTTCGTCTCAGCGGCGTCGCCAGCGAGTTCGCCGCAAAGCTGGGCGTCAAGAACATCTCCCTCTCGATCACCCACAGCGGAAACTTCGCCCTAGCCCAGGTTATTTTCGAAAATTGACGCCGACAGGAATCGAAGGCGGGGGCGTGAGGATCTCTCGCAATCAGATTCTAATCGCACGCAAAATTATTAGAAATTCTCGTAAGTCAAACAAAACAAAGGACGGAATGCATTTCTAATCGGCTCAAAAACAGCTCTCTTAAGCACGCTTTGCGCATTGGATTTGAAGCAACGCTGCGGTTTCGTGCCGAGTTTGCCGCGAACGTGCTGCCAGCGTCGGAAACGGGCGCAAATCTGTTCGATTCCACAACGGTTTTGTCCCGGATTCGCTCAGACTCTTCTCTCATCCCGCCCACGACTTTGCTAACTCATATCGCGACTATGAGATAGAAGCTGTGAATCCTTGGCCAGCTTCGTGCGTATTCTAAATGAGCTGAATCACTTGATTTGACGGGGCGCGACCATGAGAACTTTTTGGCAGGATCTTCGCTACGGCTTTCGGGTGCTGCGAAACTCTCCCGGGTTGACGGCCGTGATCGTCTTGACGCTGGCCCTGGGAATCGGCGCCAATACCGCGATCTTCAGCATTGTGAACCAGTTCCTGTTCAAGCCGCTGCCGGTGCGCGAGCCGAGCCAGCTCGTGGTGATCGCGTCGTCGCCCAAGGAAACGCCGCTTCTCTTCCAAATGTCCTACCCGGCGCTGCAGGATCTCCGCAAGCAGACCAGCGAGTTCTCCGATGTTTTCGCCTATCAGATTGGAGTTGGAGGACTCAGCGTGGACGGGCAGGCGGATCAATTCGTCTACACCTTCGTGAGCAACAACTATTTCTCGACGCTGGGACTCAAACCGGCCGCCGGGCGATTGCTGCTGACCAACGAGGGCGAGACGCCGGGAGAACCTCCGCTGGTAGTTCTGGGATTTTCCTACTGGCAGCGGAGATTCGGCGGCGATGCAGGGATCATCGGAAAACAGGTCCAGCTAAACGGCAAACCGGCGACGATCATTGGAGTTACTCCAAAGGATTTCCTGGGAACTGCTTTCATATTCGAGTCGCAAGGCTACGTGCCGCTGAGCATGATGGGGGCGGAGGCAGGCTCCGAGAAATTCTGGACCGATCGCAGTTCGCACGGATTGCGCGTGATGGGGCGGCTGAAGCCCGGGGTGAGCGTGGCGCAGGCGCAGAGTTCGGTGCAACTGGTTGCCGCGCGTCTAGCCGAGCAATTCCCGGAAACCGATCGCGGATACAACGTGCGGGTGATCCCCGAAACGTTTGCAAGGCCGCAGCCCTATCCCACGAATATTGTGCCGGTCATCGCGGGAGTGTTTCTGATCCTGGCTGCGCTGGTGCTGCTTCTGGCGTGCATGAATGTGGCGAATGTGCTGCTGTCGCGGGCCATGGCGCGGCAGCGTGAGATGGCCGTGCGAGCGGCGCTGGGAGCGACTCGCAGCCGGCTGATCCAGCAGACGCTGACGGAGACGCTGCTGCTGTCGCTATTGGGCGGAGTGGTGGGGATCTTCCTGGGAATCTGGGTGAGCTCGCTGAACTCGATTCATGTGATCGCTGGCATCCCGATCAATCTCGAGTTTGCATTCGACGGCCGAGTGTTTGCCTATGCCATGGCTGCTGCGGTGTTCACGGGGCTAGTGGCCGGCGCTTGGCCGGCATGGCGAGCCAGCCGCGCGGACGTGAGCACGGTGCTGCATGAAGGCGGCCGCGGAGGCTCAGGAGGCGTGGCGCGGCAACGGATTCGCAGCGCGCTAGTAACGGCGCAAGTGGCGGGCTCGCTGATGCTGCTCATCGTCACCGGCCTGTTCGTCCGCAACGTCCAGAACGTTCAGAAGATGGATTTGGGGTTTCAGCCCGAAAGGCTGCTGAACGTGACCATGGATCCGCATGAGATTGGTTACGGCTCGACCCGCACCAAGGAGTTCTATCGCCAACTGGAAGAACGCGCCGGCGCGCTTCCCGGCGTGGAATCCGTGGCCATGGCTTACAGCGTGCCGATGGGAACTTACATGGACGGAAGCCCGGTCTATGTCGAAGGGCATCCTTTGCCGCCGGGCAGCCAGGCTCCGCAGATGGTGTTCAACCGCGTTACTCCGACTTACTTCGAGACGATGAAGACTCCGATTCTCCGCGGCCGCGCATTTACGAAAGCCGATGACGAACATGCCCCGTCGGTGGCGATTGTGAATGAGACGATGGCGCAAAAGTTCTGGCCGAATGAGGATCCCGTCGGCAAGCGTTTCAGCGCCGTAGCAGAAGCTGGTCCGTTTATCCAGGTGGTCGGGGAAACCGGTAAGGGTAAATACATTTTCATCGGCGAATCTCCGATGCCCGCCTATTACGTTCCGATGGCGCAAGATTCCAGCTCGATTCGGGTGCTGGAGATCCGAAGCGCGGGCGACCCGGCGGCACTGATTCCCGAGGTGCAGCAGAAGATTCACGATCTGGCGCCAGATCTGCCGATCTTCAGCGCGATAACCATGAAGCAATCGCTGGGCGGGGCGAATGGGTTCTTTATCTTCCGGCGCGGCGCGGAATTGGGCGCCATGATGGGAATCCTGGGGACGATTCTGGCGGTGGTCGGAGTTTATGGCGTGGTGTCGTTCGCGGCGTCGCAGCGCACGCGCGAAATTGGCATTCGCATGGCGCTGGGAGCGGGACCCAAGGAAATCCTGGCGATGATGATTCGTCAGGGTTTGGGGCTGGTCCTGGGTGGCGTCGCAGCCGGCCTCGCGGCCGCGTGGCTGCTGACGAGGGGAATGGGCAACCTCCTGGTAGGCGTGCGCGCCAGCGACCCGCTGACGTTTATCAGCAGCACGATTCTGCTGGCGGGAGTAGCGGTCCTAGCCTGCTGGATTCCCGCAAGGCGCGCTGCAGCCCTCGATCCGCTGGAAGCGCTGAGGTATGAATAGCGCTGGCGTCCCCGCCGGCATCCTACGACCTCCAGTTTGCCAATCGCAGAGCTCATGCGCGGACTACCATGCGCCGTCAGCAGCTTGTTTTTGACATGACGCTCCGCGGATCATCGCGCCCTTTGCAGACTTCTTCGATCGTCAGATGCCGGCGGAGACGCCGGCGCTACTTAACCCCTCAGCTGTAATCTCCGCGTTGTGCCATTGGTTTGCTGCATGGTGGCCTGGGATTTTTACCTTCAGATAGTTGCCTGTTAGGGATTCGGTCCAATCTGTTCCTTGGCGATTAAGCGTTAGCGCGCGGTGCGGACGGCCGGTTTGGGCGGACCGGAACTCGGCGGCTTTCTCGGCGCTTAGGGCGCGGAGTTGGCGGGCGCGGGCGCGGATTTCTGCTGGGTCGACCGGATTGGGTAGATTTGCGGCGGCGGTGCCCGGGCGGGGCGAGAAGGAGAAGACATGCAGGTAGGCGAAGGGTAGGCGCTCGAGGAAGACTCTAGTGGCCGCGAAGTCCCCCTTAGTTTCATCCGGGAAACCTACTATCACGTCGGCGCCGATGGCGGCATCCGGTAGGAATTCGCGGATTAGCTCGATGCGTCGCTCGTAATGCTCCGCGCGGTACCAGCGGTGCATAGCTTGGAGGATGCGGTTGGAGGCGGACTGCAGCGGCATATGGAGATGCTGGGCGATGCGCGGCTGTGCGGCTATGAATCTGAGAAGGTCCTCGGTGACGTCCATCGGCTCGATGGAGCTCAGGCGGAGGCGATCGAGTGATGTTTCGTCGAGGATTCGGTGGAGGACGGATTGGAGCGAGGTGCGGGGCGAGACATCGCGGCCGTAACTGCCTAGATTTATTCCGCTTAGAACAATTTCACGAGCGCCGGCGGAAATAAGGGAGCGAACTTCCTCGACGACCTGGTCGGGCGCCAAGCTGCGGCTATAGCCCCGAACGAAAGGGATCACGCAGTAGGAGCAGCGGTGGTTGCAGCCGTCCTGGATTTTGAGCGTGGGGCGTGTGTGCTCGCCGTCTTCGCCGGAGGCCGGGCCTGTTAGCACGCCAGATTGCGCGAAGATGTCAGAGGTGAGGATCTTCGCAGGGCCGCGCGCGAGCGACATCTCGCCAGCCGAAAGCGCGGCGACCGGAATCAGGCTCGAGGTGTCCGATAGGGACGCGGCGGCCGGATTTTGAATGAGCGCGCTCAGAATTCCAGGGATTTCGGCGAGATGGGAGTTTCCGACGACCCATTCAACGCCCGCGAGCATCGCAAGTTCTTCCGGTGCGCGCTGCGCATAGCACCCGGAGACTAGAATGCGCGCTCCGGGATTAGCGGCGTGGACGTGGCGGATGGCGTCGCGCGCCTGGGCGTCGGCGGCGGTGGTTACAGTGCAAGTATTCAACACGACGATTTCGGCGTCGCGATGCTCGGCGACACGCACAAGGCCGCTCGAGCGAAGTTGGCGCTCGATGCCCGCGGCGTCAGCCTGCGTCGCGCGGCATCCGAAGTTCTCAATGGAGAATGTGGCCAAATATTCTTCCCGATTTCTCACGCGTATCGTAACTTCTCCGTAATAAAAATCCAGAATTTCAGAGAAAGCGCGCGAACGATGGAGCGGCGAACGCTTGGAATCGCGCTGGTCGCACTCTTGCGCTCGCATTTTGCGTCACACGATGCGAAGTGGCGCGTCTCAATTTGGGAAAATTGGGAAGCGAAATTCCATCGAAACCCATCAGCTTTCCTAATTTCCGAGCGGTACTAACACCAAACCAATGCAAGTTGCTGAAAATGGGGCGTTTGCAGAAACCGTGTTTTGGTACGGTACTTGCGGTGCTCCAGTACGTGCATGCAATCATAACATCACTCACCGCCCTTCCCGAGACTCACACACTGGTAATTGTTGGCGCTGGATTGATCATCATTTCCCTATTCCTGCGACGAATTCTTTCTGCTGTCGGCCCCGCGGGCAGCACGGACGGCAAGTCCGGCGACGCCGCGAAGCAAGCATCCCAAGAATAACGGGCGAAAAAAAGCACAACCGCAAGCTAACGGCTATCTGTGTGTCCTGCCAGCGTGCTTGGAATTCCAAGCAACGCGCCATTGTCGCCCGTTTTGCCACAAATCAGCGCCAAACGAAAGCGTTTGGACACGTTTTCCCGGGTGAGCGATTTCGGAATTACCGCGCGCCAAGCTACTTGATCGCTTCTGCGCTCCCCCTGTCTGATCCGTCGGTGCGCGACCGGCGTGGAACGCGCGACCTAAGAGCGTGACCGTATAAGGGAGGGCTAAAGACCCTCCCTACAAAACCTGAACCCAAAAGAAAAGCCGGCTGAACCTGTCGGTGCAGCCGGCCATTGCGATTCCAGGAACAGCTCAGGAGGACGGCTGAGGAGCCTCCATCTTCTTCTGCTTGATAGCTTTGACTTTGTCGACGAGATCGTCGGCGGTCTTCACATCTTCATCACGCACCTTCGCGTCGGTTTCCATATCGGCTTTTTGGCGGTAGAGAAGGTTGAGATAGGCCATGGCGTCGTCGTAGTCGGACTTAATCTGGATCGCGTGCTCGAGATTCTGGATGCCCTCATCCACGATGGCGCCTTGCTTGGCGCGAAAGTCGGTCGCCAGTGCCGGAGGCAACGGATCAGTATCTCGAACGGGCTTTTTGCCCTTGTTATTGTAGTCGGCGCGCAAGTCCTTATTGGCGCGATAGGCCAGCGACCAGTCGATGACGCCGATCCAGTAGTAGGACTCCGGATCGTCGGCCTTAATCTGGATATGTTTCAGGTGGTACTGCTTCGATTCCTCGAACTTCTTGGGATCGAAGGGGGTGCCGCCCATGTTGTAGAGAATCGCGCCGATGCCGTCGATGGCGGAGAGATTGTTGGGATCCGTGGCCAGGACTTCCTTGTATTCACTGATGGCCTGCTCTCCCATGCGGACGTTTTCCTCGGACGGAGCTCCGGGAATGTACTGGGAGGAGTAGGCGGTCGCCAGGTAAAGGCGAGCGTTCAAAAGGCTCGGATCGAGAGCCTTGGACTGCTTGAAATCTTCGATGGCGGTATCGTACTGGCCGCCCTTATAGGCCTGAACGCCCTTGTTGAGCAGGTCGCGAGCCTTGAGCTTGTCACAGCCCGGCGCGACAGCCAGGCAGGCAAGAACCAGGACGAGCAGGAAGTGACTGCGGGGCTTGCGCTCCATTCCAGTATCTCCTTGATTGTTCTCGGCCGGAATCTAGATGCCCCCGTTCCGGCCAGCGGCCCGCTCGCTTCGATC
>Ga0116221_1002178_pt1 | contig 12798 bp, 13 predicted proteins | sample Sb_taG_5_FD_88965 | JGI IMG/M metagenome (GOLD analysis project Ga0116221, IMG submission 88965) | Peat soil microbial communities from Weissenstadt, Germany - Sb_50d_8_FC metaG | ecosystem: Environmental > Terrestrial > Soil > Wetlands > Peat | place: Germany: Weissenstadt | collected 2010-09-21 | reverse complement strand
CTAGGCTTGGCGTTGCGTGGCAAGCACGCCCGAACCTCGTCTTGCGGGCCGGCGCCGGGATCTATTACGACCTGGGATACTCGGACGTAGCGGACGGGTCCGGCGCGTGGCCGTACAGTCAGCAAAAGGTCATCTCCAATGTTCCATTTCCTCTGAGTTCCTCCGATGCTGCTCCGCCTCCCTTTTCCACAACACCGCCGGCGTCGTATATTGCGGTCGTAGACCCGAACCACGTTTTGCCAAGAACCTACGAATGGAATGCCGCCGTCGAGAGGAGCTTCGGAAGCGCCGACGTGCTCACGCTCAGCTACATCGGGGCCGGAGCCCGCAAGCTGATGCGGCAGGACCTCTACAATCGGCCGAACCCGAATTTTAGCGGCGAGTTCGATCTGATGCGGAATGGCGCAAGCGCCAGCTACCAGGCTCTCCAAGGCCAGTTCCGCCATCGCTTCGACCACGGACTCCAGGCGCTCCTCTCCTATACGTGGTCCCACTCCATCGACAACGTCTCGTCCGACGCCTACTACGTCAATCTTCCGCCGGGCGCCTACTCCGATCGCGGTTCCTCGACCTACGATATCCGCCAGACGTTCTCTGCGGCGATCTCGTACAACGTTCCCGCGCCGGGGAGCGGAATGTGGAGATCGGTGTTTGGAAACTGGTCAACTGACTCAATTATCTACGCCCGCACGGCGCCGCCGGTGAATGTCATTACCGGGCAGAACACGTTCGGCCCATTCCTTTCGTCAGCTAACAGCGTCCAGCGCCCGGACCTCGTTCCTGGCGTCCCGATCTGGATCTCTGACCCCAACGTCGCCGACGGCAAACGCCTGAACAAAGCCGCATTCGCCGTCCCGACGGGTGTCGCCCAAGGCAACCTCGGCCGTAACACGCTCCGCGGCTTCGGCGCAACAGAAATCGACCTCACCCTGCGCCGCCAGTTCAAGCTGTACGAGCGCGTCTCGCTGCAGGCCCGCGCCGATTTGTTTAACCTCTTCAACCATCCGAATTTCGGTCCGCCGGTCGCGTACATGGCCTCGCCCCTCTTCGGCCAGGCGACCCAGATGCTCGGCTCCTCGCTAGGCGCCGGCGGCCTGACCGGCGGCCTCAATCCGCTCTACCAGATCGGCGGCCCGCGCTCGGCGCAACTGGCGCTGAAGCTAGTATTCTGAAGAAGGCAAGTCCGGTACGAAGTTGCACGGCTGCGCTGGTGTACCGAAGGCATCAGTACCAATCGTGAGGAGGGGCGCGAAGCCAATTTACTTGGCAACTAACCGAAGTGCAACGACCGTACCAGGATCAGTTTGAATCCCCAGAACCTCACGGCCGTTGTCGACTACAATGGCGCGGAAATGCATCGCGGCCGCTTGGTTCCCGTCCGCCGGTAACTCCATGACTAGCTTCACGAAGCAATCGTCCTGGACCTCGTAACTTCCCACACCCAGCGCCGGCTCGTCGGGTCCGGAGTCGAAGTAAAGGTTGCCAGCGCCGTCGGCTATCAGCACGCCCCGAACCGAAACGCGGCCAGAATCGACTGCGGTATTGACGTCTACGGTCCTGCCGGACGCCGTCACCGTAAACGTCCCCGCCAGGCTGGATACGGAACACCCATCCATGGTCCGGCGCAGAATGCCGTTCCCGGCGCCGCCCGGATCGGTCTGCCGGAACGCAACGTGCCCGTCGTCGGCGCTCATCGTTCCGGAGAAGTGCTGGAAATTTCCGGAGTCATCCTGCAAAGTCCACGCGACGGAGCAGTCGAAATGAGCCTCATATTTGCCCCTGGCGGGATTACCGAGGATCAGTCCCGTAAAGCTCGTCGACGAAATACCGCTCAGATTCCCGGAATCATCCAATACCAGCCGGCCTACTACGGCGACAGGCCGCTTCGGACCGCCGATTGTGGTGGTGCCGGTCAGGGAAAGGCCATAGGCTCCATGGAAGGCCTTGGGGTCGCAGACCGCGGCATGCGCCACTGGAAGCGCGAAAATCCACGCGCACAACAGGAAGAAATACCGCCGAACGTTGGCTACAACCCGCACTTGTACTGTTCCAGTCATCTGTCAATACCTCAGCTCACCCGGCGAATTCCGTCTTCCGGCGGCACCCTGGCGCCGCCGGCCCCAAGTGATTCCGGGCAGAAACTGAGAACCATCCGGGCGGCGTCCACGACCCCTTCCGCATACTGCCGCGCGTGTGCCTGAGCCGTTGCAGCTTTGTGCCGCAGGGTAGCAAGCCACAACCCGAACGCCATGCAGGCATGCACCACATATGGCACCAGGTGGATCGCAAGGCGGGGACGGACGGGCGACCCTGCAAAGCGTTTGCAGATTTCACTGTCCCACATGAGTTCTGTGGCGCCGATCTCGCTGCGGTAGACGTCCGCTGCGAATTCGGGCATTTCCAACAGCGCCCAGGCCATTACTGAGGCATTGCCCTCACCATCGGCACACGCCAGTATTGTCGCTTCAGCCATGCGATCAATACACTCGAGGGGCGGAAGGTTCGGAATCGAAGAGAGCCGGCTCTCCAGCCCCGCCAAACGTTGCCGGGTATTGCGCTCCACCACTTTTTCGAACAGCTTCTGCTTGGCGCCAAAGTGCCGGTACAGGATTGCCTCGGAGACACCCGCTGCCTTCGCCAGGGCGGCTATCGTGGTCGATTTCAGACCCGTAGCGCCGAACAACAGCTCGGCCGATTTCAGAATCTGCTCCCGCCGCCGTTCGCGCGAGAGCCTCGCTCGCCTCAGGGTACGCGGTTTGCCGGGACCCTTCTCATCCATACAAATCTTCCTTCCGTGGAAAGCACACACTCACTCACCTCGGCCACAAAAATACCGCTGCCGGCCCCTGGAACCGAGGCTCCAACTGGCCGGCAACGCTGCGCGCGCGAAACGTCATCGACGATCGTGAATCAGAATCGGAACCCAAGACCCACGGAAGGCTCGGCGCGGTGCGTGGTGCGATCCATTCCGGCCAGCCCCGCGATGTCGTACGTCGGCGAATTGTAGACCAAGCCTCGATACTCCGCCCGTAGAAACAAGCGGTGGGTGAGGTTGTAGTCGGCGCCCCCGCCGTAGACGAATGCGGCACGCGCCTGGTAATTGATTCCGCGGAGGTCTTTCGGATTGAACATGATCGCTCCTGCACCCGCAAGACCAAATACCGACAAACGCTTGAACGGCACGCGATAGACGAGCGCGCCCGTCGTTTCATGCGAGTAGCTGTTGATGCCGGTTGTGCCAGTGGTCATGCGATAGTTCTGCGTGTTCAGAGTGTAACCGTAGTTGATTTCCGCGCCGAGGTGGTTGGTAAAGTAGAACCGGTATCCCGCCAGAACGCCGCCGGTTTTGGTAGCGTCTTGCTTGATTCCGGACTGGGTCGTCTCTTTGGTAAAGCTACCCATGCCTTGGACTGTGACTTCCGATCGGTAGCCTTCCTGAGAATACGCCGGCAGCCCCACGATGACGGAAGCGGCGAACAGCGTTAGAAAAGAATTGACCTTCGACATTTCATAACTCCTTTTTAGTTTGCGAGACCGAAGCGGACTCGATTCTTTGCCGCTTCGCCCTTTTAAGGGCACTCTAATTACCAGACACGCGTGAACGGCTCCCTTTTCCAGTCGCGGGCTCTAGATTGGTGTATCGCGGGAACTTATCGATCGCGTTGCGCGCTGACCCGTGTCCGCCGATGTGCCTGGCGGTCACGTCCGGCGTGACTTACAAGTCAAGCGCCGACATCGCTTGCCGAGATCGGCACTCCGCGAATCGTCTGAAACGCGAGGCAACTGCGAATGCCGGCAATCGATGGCCTTGCTGGTGAAGGTTCATTGTGTGGTTGCTTGGCGCGGAAAGACGGCAGCCGAGTCGGAGCGACAAGCGCGATCGCTACAATCCACAGTCTACCAACTGAAAGCCCGCCGATCTCGGCGGCGTGGAGTTACCCGCGAGAATGCCGCCCGTTCGGTCGGGGGATTGAATATCATCCACAGTGTAGGAGCTATAAATGCCGCTTGCTTTCAGGCCCACACCCTTTTCGGCGAGTTTCCGTAGCAGGGCACGGCCTCGCTCGTCGATCAGGGAGACGTCGCGTAAATGGAGCCGGACCGGTTTTGGTTTTGAGATCGCTTGGATACAGCAGAGTTCGACCGGATCGACAAAGTCGCCGGATAGCTTCCCGTCCACCGTGATCGTCGTGCTTGCCGGCTCGTCTGTCGTCATAACCCGTACCATGCTGATTACCTCTCGGAAACCTCAGTTGCAGGCTACCAGAGGCTAACAGCCAAAATGGATCAACCGGATGGCGCGCTCACGCGACTATTCCGAACAACTGGCGAAGGCTCAATCTCCAACTGCGGGCACCGGGCCGGGGAGGCGCCGCCACCACCACTCCCAAGGACCGGAGGAACTCCTCGGAGTTCGGCTGCGGCGCCGCCCTCAAGCGGGCACCCGACCCTGTTATGTGATGCAGCAATTCAATGCCCTTGGCATCCGCAGCCGTTAAGCCGGAGACGTCGACGAACACTTCCTTGCCATCCAGGATCGATGTCGCGGTGATCCACGCGTACTCCAGGCTTCGCACGGCATCACCTGTCAGTTCCCCTTGCAGAAGAAACTCGAAGGTCTTGACGCTGTCGTTCAAGTACATCTGCATGGCGTCTACCCAGGGACCTTCACGCTGCTGTCAAGCAATCCGGCGAGCCGAGCTCCCACCCAATACGCATCGGCGGCGGGACTAACGCCGATGTTGATGTGACCGTACCGTCCGAATTTCGTGACGATTTGCGCGCGGTCCCGGTAAGCCAATACAACAAACCGCAGGTCACGGGAACCTGCGCTGTTGCCGCCGCTGTCGATATCAAGCCGGTTCTCCGCGAGCATCAACAGCAGCGGGTCGATTTTCAGCGCTTCTGGAGTTGTGGCCGCGGCAGCCAGACGGGTATCCGGGTCGCCACTCCAACTGGGGTCGGCGCCGCGGGTCATCCAGCGCGATCCAACGGATTGCGGCGTCCCAGGAGAAGACCTCCCGCGCCAGTACGCCGAACCGCGTCACACCGTTCGCATTTCTCATGTGAATTCTTGAGATGCAACTTCGTATCCATTTGGTGCCCTTCATCTTGCCGCCGGGATGTAGCTCGGGTGACTCGTGCCGCGGAGTCGGCAGGGACGTCGGCGCCTGCCAACGGCGGCACCGAAAAGGGGCGGCGTTAAGGAGTGAAGTCCTGGTGTGGGCATAGCTGTGGTGTCCTCAGGTCTGGCGTGCCCGCCGAACCCAGTCCGGCACGCGGAAGGCTAGTCATCAAAGCTTCCCGTCGTCCCCTGAAATCCGCGGAGGGCCTGTCTGAGCGTCCATCGGATCGCGCGAGAGGCGTTGTAGCAGTACGCCAGGTTGTGGTTCAGGGTGGAAAAGCAGCGCTTCTGGCACTCCACCTTCATGTCGGCAAGCTGTTCCTTCTCGAATCGCGGCTGGCCGGCCGTTCCCCAGTCGTGCGAGGCGCTATACATCGGGAAGCAGGGCCCAAGCGTTCCATCTGTGCGGATAATCAGCGAGTTCTGTCCCGCGCGGCAGTCCCACTGTTGCAGCTTGCCGCGCATGAACGCCTTCATCTCCTCCAGCCGGTGCACGGAGTTTACCATCTTATAGCCCGATCGATTCTTTTCGATAAGCCAATCGATCGTTGCGTCGACTTCGGGCCAATCCTCTTTCGTAATGTAGGTGCTGTTGCCGTCTTTGCGCTTGAAGTGGGGCTGATCGAGCATCGGCGTCTCGTTAATGTGGTAGTCGGTCGCGATCCCGACATCATGGGCGATTTCCGTCAACCGCCGGACGTCTTCCAAGTTAATTCGCGTGATATTGATGTTGAAGAAGACGCTGAATCCGTACACGTATTGCTTCTTGATCAAATATTCGAAATAGCGCCGAATCGGATCGAGCGCCTTCGGCAGCTCTTTGCGGTCCGCGACGGAATCGACGGCGAGGTTGAAAGTAGCTACGCCCGCATCGCCGAGCCGGTCGATCACCTCGGGACGCATCAGTCGGCCGTTCGTAGGGACGTAGACCCAGAAGTCCTTCCGCGCGGCGTAATCGACTACTTTGTGCGCGAAATCCGGCCGGAGCAAAACCTCGCCGCCCATCAGCGCAAGGACCCGGCAACCGCTGTCATGCAGCCAGTCAATCGAGCGTCGAGCCGTATCCTCGGTCATGCCCTTGACCCGATTGTCGAACGCCCAGCAGTAGTGGCAGTCGAGATTGCACTTCCATTCGGTAAACAGGTAGGAAATGATGGGATGAAAGTCGCCCGGCTTGACCCGCGACCCGACGTAGGGGACGAGCCATCCCCTCAGCGCCCGCGCTACCATTGGCACGGTCACGCGAGTGCGATAGGGATTCCCGTCCCGGGGGAGATACTTCGGGTCAGGCTCCACGTTGCCGCATTTCTCGGGGTGTCTCGGAAACACAGGAACCGGAAGACTCAGCGGCGCCCCCGTGGATGGAATTCTGGGCGAGCTACCCGTGCCGAGGATGGGCAACTCCAGAATCGCAGTTCTGCCGTTTCGATGGCCATTCCGGCCGTTCACCCCATCATGAGACACTGTCTTGACCTCGCTGTCATTGATCGCGGTGTTCATCGTCGCTCTCCACCTCCATGTTTAGAATCTGAGATAGCGTTCATTTTGCCCGTGGTCGGCTCGTCAGCAATATCCACAGCGGCGGGTCCGCACGCAAACTGGATTGTTAACGGGTAGCCGGAAGTACCGGTTGCACGTTGGCAGCCAGAGAATCGCCATGTTTGCCTGCTTGTCCGCCGGTTTCTGGCGCGCCCAGTTTCGGCACTTGCCGTCGGCATACGACATCGCCGCGACGCCGGCCGCCTCATACCAAGGCCCGTTTCACACTGCCACAGGTTGGCGATCAGAGTGCACATGGTAGGAACGGAAAGTGCCGACAGAATGCCGCGCAGGCACTCTACCCTGGAGTTCTGATGCCGATGCTACCTACTCTTTTCTTTCTCGCTATGATGCAAGGCGATTCGTCGCCATCTCTGACCGCCCCTGAAATCTTGGAGCGCATGGTGCAAGCCGATAACGACAGGCTTGCCGCTCTGGCCGGCTATTCAGGGGTCCGGCATTACCGGTTCGAAAACAAGAAGTCCGGCAAGACGGCCGAGATGACAGTGCGTATGTCCTGCGGCAGCGATGGGGTTAAGACGTTTGAGGTCGTCTCTGAAAGCGGTTCGGGATTCGTCCGCAGCCACATCATCGGCAAGATGATCGAGGCAGAAACGGAATCCAGCCAGAAGGGTGAACGCAAGGAAAGCCGCATCATCCCCGAAAACTACGAATTCCGCCTGATTGGAATGGAGGACTCGGATGGCCAGTCCCGCTATGTTCTGGAGATCAATCCCAAGAAGCCGACCAAATTTTCGATTCGCGGGCGGATCTGGGTGGACGCCCAGGACTTTGCCATTGCACGCGTTGAAGGCCAGCCTGCGAAGAACCCCTCGTTCTGGATTCGCAGCGTGAAGGTGGAGCAACGGTACGGGCGCACTGGCCAATTCTGGCTTCCGGCCCTGAACCACTCGGTAGCACAGGCGAAAATCTTCGGCTCGACAGAAGTTGTCATCGAGTATTACGATTACAAGACTAACGTTCGTGAGGCGCACGCGCTCGCCCGTGCCGCGGAAGAGCTGCACCAGTGAACTTTCGTATGCGAGATTGACAACGCCATTCGCTTTAGCCCAGGCGAGCCGCCGCGCCGTCCGGGCCTGCCGACTTGGCCTCGTGCTTCCTTCATTGCGTTCAGAATCCTTGCCGGCTTGGCGTCGGGCGCTTCAGCCGGCGATTCCCACAGTATAAGTCGATTCCCCGTGCCGATTAGCTCGGTTAGCAAGCTCCCGCTGCTCAGTTCGTGAATGAACTGTTGCCCCGGTCGAATCAGCCCAACCCATTCGCCTCACAGTTCGGCGAAGAGGTCCGGCTGTGCCGAGACCAGGCGGAACTGACCTCGGCCCTGCCTTACGCCGAACCTTGGCACATGCTACGGCGCATGCCGTCAGAGCTCCAACTCGCGCGACTACAGTCCCCAACAAAGGCGACTTAGATTTGGCACGCGCCGTGCTTTCATAACGCGGCAGAACCCGAAACTAATCGGGATGAGAGGTGGTTGTTATGAACGAAGCTGACGTAAATAAATACAGAACGTTGCTGATGGCTAAGCGCAAGGAGATCGTCGGTATGTCACCCCGGCGTAAGGACCTCTGGATTGTCCAATCCAATGAACAGATCGAGACGGTGCAACTCGCAGGTCAACGGGAATTCGCAGCCCGCACCCTGGAACGCGATGCCAAGAGCTTGATGCAGATCGGCGCGGCGCTGAAGCGCATCGACGACGGCGAGTTTGGAATATGCCTCGACTGCGAGGAGCCCATCTCTCCCAAACGTCTCGCGGCCGTGCCGTGGGCTGCGTATTGTTTGCGCTGCCAGGAAATGCACGACGCTCAAGAGGCGACAGATACCGTCCACCCGAAACTGGCCGCATGAGTCGCCCCGTGCAGCCGAGTGCCGGTCAGTCCGCCTCACGACCGGGATCCGGCGGGAACATTACTGCCTCCCTTTGCCTACAGATCAGGCGCGCGAATTGTTGCGTCATGAGCCCGGCAGTCGTGATTTCAGTTGTCTCCCGCCTGATCTCCTGTAAGAGCGGATAAGCCATGCAGCGCTCCCTCCAACCCGCTGCCGTGACCGAATCGTTGGCACCCGTTCCGCTTCAACCCGGCGGGGCCGTCCTGCGCCGCAAGGGGCACAAGTCCGCTGGTCCCGGTACGCAGACGCGGGCGCGAATTGCCGGCTGCATCGCCGACGAAGCATCGCGGCGCATCGGCACACTCGCGATTCTCACGGCGGTCACCGTTGTGGGCGCCTCGATTCTTCACCACGCGCTCTCGCCGGATATCGCCGCGGCCCAGCAGACCCCGCTTTTCCGTCTCAGCGCGTTGTTCCTGGTGTTGGCGGGGGGAGGATTGGCGGCGCTCCAGCGCTCGGCCCGGCTAACTTCGCAGGATCTATTGGATCTCGGGCTGGTGTTCGAAATCGTAGGCGCACTCGCGCTGTCCCTGATGGAAAACGCCATTCCGCTGCCCGGGACTATGGCGCGCGGGTACACAGGCGTCGCGGCCTGGATTGCCATCTGCGTGATGGTGATCCCGAACCGCCCGTGGAAGAGCATCACAGCGGCGATCGCTTCGGCCGCCACGGTTCCCTGCGGGCACCTGTTGGCCGCGCAAATTCTCGGTTATCCGGCGATGGCATGGAACAGGCTGGCCGGATATACGCTCGGCGCGGCCATTGTCGCGGGTTGGACGCCGTTCATCAGCACTCGCCTCCACCGCATGCATGAGGATTTAAGCCACGCTCGAGATTTCGGCAGCTACCATCTGGAGAAGCTGGTGGGCCGGGGCGGAATGGGGGAAGTGTGGCTCGCTCGTCATCGCCTTCTGCGCCGCGATGCCGCGGTGAAGCTGGTGCTACCGCGGTTTTTGGAGGGATTGAACCCTCTTGCGCAGCGCCAGGCGCACCGGCGCTTCGAGCAGGAAGCTCAAGCGATCGCCTCGCTGCGGTCGCCGCACACGGTGGCAATCTACGACTTCGGGGTCGCGGAGAATGGTTCGCTCTACTACGCGATGGAATATCTGCAAGGACTCAACGCGGAGACGCTGGTGGACCGCTACGGGGCTCAGCCCGCGGGCAGAGTGATTGCATTCCTCAGGCAGGCGATCGAGTCCCTCGAAGAGGCGCACGAGACGGGATTGATCCATCGCGATGTTAAGCCCAGCAACGTTTTCATCTCACGCCTCGGCAAGCGCACCGATTTCGTGAAGGTGCTGGATTTCGGTTTGGTCAAAGCGCTCGCCGATCCGGACGGCGCAACGGCGACGACAGGGAGCCTGGCGACCGGAACTCCGGCCTTCATGGCCCCGGAGCAGGTGCGCGGAGACGAAGTGGATGCGCGCACGGATATCTACGGATTAGGTTGCGTCGCGTATTTCCTACTTACCGGGACGGTCGTCTTCCACAAGTCGAGTGCGATGGCGATGGCCCACCTTGCGGAGCAGCCCGAACTGCCCTCACGCCGGTCGGAGATTCCCATCCCGGCGTCCCTTGAGCGGGTCGTGATGGCATGCCTCGCCAAGAACCCCAACGGCAGGCCGCAGTCCGCGGCGGAGCTGAGGACGATGCTCGATTCCTGCACAGACGTGCCGCAATGGTCGCAGGCCGACGCGGACCGCTGGTGGGCGCTGCATCGGCCTGAGGCGGCAGGCAAGGCGGTGGCATGAGCGCCGCCGAAGAAGCGCCCCTCCGCCAGCCGACCAGCATGGCCATGACGATCCTGGGTCTGATCATGGCCTATCTCGTCGCCGGCAGGGCCACGCGCGACGCAATTTTTCTGTCCCAGTTCAGCACGTCCAATCTGCCCGCGATGGTCGCGGTGGCAGCCATCGCAGCCGTGGCCATGAGTATGCTCGGCAGCCGCATGCTGGTCCGCCTCGGCCCCAATCGCATGGCCGCCTTCGCCTTCGCTCTCAGCGGGATCATGCAGGTGGCGGAGTGGATGCTCTTCGGTTACCGTCCGCGGGTCGCGGCGTGCTTGATTTACGTGCATGTTGTGGCATTCGGGCAGTGCTGGTTTCGGCATTTTGGTCGCTGATGAACGAATCGTTTGAGCCGAGGTCGGCGAAGACGGTCTTCGGGAAGATTGGCGGGTCTGGCACGCTCGGAGGGTTCCTTGGAGGGTTGTTGGCCGAGCGCGTGGCGGCGTTATTTTCAGCGCAAGCGGTCATCCTGGTGCTGGCCACGCTGCACATGCTCTGCGCCGGCCTGCTGTGGATGGCGTTCCCATCGAAGCCGGGACCGCCAGTGCGCGAGCAACGGCAGAGCGGCAAACGCGAGCCGGCGGTCATCGATGCATTGCACCGATATCCGTTTCTGCTGACCCTAGCGGGGCTTGTGCTCGCGGCGTCGGTGAGCGCGTCGCTGCTCGATTTCGTGTTCAAAGCGCGGGCGGCGCAGACGATCGGACGCGGAGCGGCGCTGTTCCACTTTTTCGGACTGTATTACACCGCGACGAGCTTGCTCACCTTCCTAGCGCAGACGTTCCTTTCACGATTCTGCCTTAAGCAGGCCGGCTTGGCGGCCTCAGCCGGCGCGCTGCCCGCGGCAGTGAGCCTGGGTAGCCTGCTGAACGCGGTCTTCCCCGGTTTCAACCTTCTCAGCGGCGTTCGCGGCATGGAGATTGTCATTCGCGGCTCTGTGTACCGTTCGGCGTACGAGCTGTTCTACACGGCAGTTGCCCCTGGCGAAAAACGCTCGGCCAAGTCTCTGATCGACGTGGGTGTGGAGCGCGTCGGAGATTTGCTCGGCGCGGGCACGGTGAGTTTGCTCCTCGTGCTCTCACCGAGCCGGTACAGCTTGATCCTGTTCGCGGCCGCCGGCATCTCGGCAATCGCAGTGTTGCTCGCCGCTCGTCTCGATAAGGGGTATATTCATGCCCTCGAGAAGAGCCTTTTCGACCGGGCGGTCGAGCTCGATCCCTCACTAGTGGATGACTCCACCACACGGTCGGTTCTCATGCGCTCGGTGGAGATCCCACGTCCTCCATTCGCGGGTGACGCCCCCATGGCTGCTGCTCCGCCCCGCCCCGCCGTGGCCGATCCATTTCTGCGGCACGCCACCGATCTTCGCTCCGGCGAGGCGGAACGCGCCATCACCGCCGCCAACGAGATCGGCCCCGACGATTGGAATCTCGCTCCGCTCCTGATCGAGCTGCTGGCGTGGGATGAAGTCATGCCGGCCGCGCGCAGTGGACTCGAACGCTTGGGCCCCCGCATCGCCGGAATACTCGTCGACGCATTGCTCGACCCGGATCGTGATTTCGTCATCCGGCGGCGCGTCCCAAGAGTGCTGGCGACGATGCCGTCGGCGCGGTCGGCGGAGGGTTTGTTTGAAGCCTTGCAGGACCAACGCTTCGAAGTGCGTTTCTACGCTGCACGCGCGCTCCATCTGCTGGTCAAAGATCGTCCGGAACTGATGATCGCTCCGGATCGGGTGTGGCACGCGGTCAATTCCGAGCTCTCGCTCCAGCGGTCGGTCTGGGCGAATCACCGGCTGCTCGATCGCCGGGGCTCCAACGAAAAGCAATGGTTTTTCGACGACCAGCTCCTCGACCGCGCCGACCGGAACCTCGAACACTTGTTCACACTGCTGGGGTTGCTGCTCCCCGGCGATGCCGGGCGGATCGCCTTCCGCGCGCTCCACACGGATGATCGGCAACTCAAGGGTACCGCCTTTGAGTATCTGGAAAGTGCAACGCCGCCCGATACGCGCCAGCTACTGCTTCCTTTGCTCGAAGCAGATGCGGAAGGCAGACTACGATCGGCGGATGCGGAGCGCGCGCTTCGCGATCTGTTGGCCAGCAAGGCCAGGGTCAACACCAATCTCAATCTCGAGCCCGTCGAAATCGAGGCCAGGGCATGACCGCTGTCGAATCTCTGACCACCCGCGCGCGACTCATCCGCGAATTCTACGGATCGTTCTTCGCCTGGGTGAATCTGCCCGGCCTGCTGCTGCAAGAGTTTCTTCGTCTCGGCATCTTCAAAGCGATTGGTCCCGGCGGCGTGCTATTCGTAGGCTCGGCATTTGATGACGACCGGTGCCGAGTTTGATCGGCACGTGCCATGTGCACCGTCTGCAACGAACTGAGCCGCAACGACGCTTCAAATGGAATCTCACTTGCCCACATCTTAACG
>Ga0116221_1002175_pt1 | contig 12808 bp, 11 predicted proteins | sample Sb_taG_5_FD_88965 | JGI IMG/M metagenome (GOLD analysis project Ga0116221, IMG submission 88965) | Peat soil microbial communities from Weissenstadt, Germany - Sb_50d_8_FC metaG | ecosystem: Environmental > Terrestrial > Soil > Wetlands > Peat | place: Germany: Weissenstadt | collected 2010-09-21 | reverse complement strand
GTTATGAAGAGAGCGATAACCTACTCATGTAGAGCTAAAGATCATCGGACGACAATCGTTATTGCACTCGACCGAGCCGTGGCACGGGGCGACAAACAGCGGCGAAGCTGCTCACTTCGTGATTGCTCGGGGTTGCACAGCTCATCGCCCTTGTGAGAAGAAGTAAAAACTTAAAGCTTGTTTTTCAGCAAAAGCAGCTCTGGAGCGAGAGGGGCGAACACATGACATATGTATTTGCACCGTTGGACTATCCCGGGGCCACCGGTACTGCGGCGACGGGCGTCGACGGACGCGGCGATATCGTCGGCTTTTACCTAGATGCGAGCAATAACCAACACGGTTTCATCGACTTTGGCGGTACTTTTGTTGAAGAGCTTACTCCCCTGGAGAATAGCGCGGTCATTCTCCACGCCGTGAACAACTTGGGCGCGTTCGCCGGGACTTTGGTCCAAGGGGGCGAGAGTTTTGCCTTTTTCGAGCTAAAGGACGCTATTGTCCTCATCGGGCCGCCTAACGGGGTGCAAAGTATAAACGCCAATGGCATCAACAATAATAACTGGGTCGTCGGAGATTTTTTTGACGGTACCACCGAGCACGGCTTCCGCTACACGACGACTGGCGGCTTGAAAATCCTCGACGATCCATTAGCTGGCTCCATTGGTACCATCGCCAGAGGCATCAACGACAACGGCCAGATCGTCGGCGGTTACTTCGACAAAAGTGGCGCTGAACACGGCTTCTTGTACTTGAATGGCAAGTGGACGACGCTTGACGATAAGCACGGCTATAACACCGAATGCGAGGGTATCAACAGTAAGGGCCAGATCGTCGGGTTTTACTTCGACAATGGCCTTGAGCACAGCTTTGTCGCTACCAAGGTCAATGGGAAATACGTTTTCACTGACATTGACGATCCTCTTGGTGTGAAGGGCACGGCCGCATTCGGCATCAACAATCACGGTGAGATTGTAGGGATTTACTACGACGCCGCCGGCCACGAACACGGCTTCCATACATAGCCATCTGACAGAGGGCTACCTCGGCGAGCAACCGAACAGGCTCACCAACGACGAAGCGCAGCGCATCGCCGCCAACATCGCCAAGCTGCCGGAACCGTTGCGACGCTGAGAGACCGCAAAACGGGGCAGACAAACCGTTTCGGAACGGATAGCGTTGTCTTCAACGCTGCATCGGGGCTTTAGACAAAGAGGGGCGATCCGTGACGATAGCCTACAAAACGCTCGACGATCCCTTGGCTAAAGGAAAAAACGCATTAACCGACGCGGTTGACATCAACGACAACGGGCAGATCGTCGGGAGTTAGAGGGATAGCAGCGGCAACGCCCACGGCTTCCTCTACAGCCACGGCAAATTTACCCCGCTCGACGATCCCCACGCCGGGGCCGGTGGCTTCACCAATGCCTATGGCATCAACGACAGCGGCCAGATCGTCGGACAGTACCTCGACAGCAGCAGCAGCGGGCATGGCTTCCTTTACAGCCACGGCAAATACACGACGCTCGACGACCCGCTCAGCACAGTCGGTCTCAGCACCGCTGCCGGGAGCATCAACGACAGCGGCGAGATTGTTGGAAGCTACCTCGACGGCAGCTACAACTGGAATGGCTTCCTTTACGGCCACGGCAAATACACGACCCTCGACGACCCGACGCTCGGCACAACCGGCACCCACCTCGAGAGCATCAACGACCTCGGCCAGATCGTCGGCTATTACAGGGATAGCAACAACGTCTTCCACGGCTTCCTCTACAGCCACGGCAAATTTACCACGCTCGACGATCACCTCGGCACTGAGGGCACCCAAATCTTTAGCATCAATGACAATGGCCAGATCGTCGGCGGTTATTATGACAGCAGCGGCCTCGAACACGGCTTCGTCTACAACATCAGCACCCACAAATACAAAACGCTAGACGATCCCTTGGCAGGCACAGGGAGCAACCAAGGCACCGAAGTGGACGGCATCAACAACTATAATCAGATCGTCGGGGTCTACACCGACAGCAGCGGCATCAGTCATGGCTTCACCGCCCACATAGGATAGCCGCCAGCGGCCAAGTACCGTCCGCGACGCGACCGAACAGGCTCACCGAAGACGAGGCCCGCCGCATCGCAGCCAACATCGCCAAGCTGCCGGAGTTGCTGTGGCGTTCGCAGCACGCCTCACCCGTGCCATTGCTTCTTTTTCGGGCGGCGGAAGGCTTCCTCTCCACTCCGGGACGATATCGTCGTATCATTGCAACAACCCCGATAATACGGTGGCTTTTTTCAAGGGGGGCGACAGATGACGACATTTACCTTTAAAACGATCGATGATCCTCTCGGCACGAATGGCACCGTTGCACAAGTCATCAATGACAACGACCAGATCGTCGGATTTTACGTCGACAGCAACAGCTTCGCCCACGGCTTCATCGACAACGGCGGCGTATTCAAAACGCTCAGCGATCCGCTTGGTACGGAAGGCACTGACGTCTTAGGCATCAATGACAACGGCCAGACAGTCGGGTTTTACATAGACAGCAATTTCATCCGGCACGGCTTCCTTCACAGCAACGGCGCGTACAAAACGATCGACGATCCCCTCAGTACGAACGGCACCTACGCCACCGGCATCAACGACAGCGGGCGGATCGTTGGGGTTTACTTAGCCGGCGGTATGGACAACGGCTTCCTCCGCAACACCGGCGGCAAATTCATCACGATTGACGATCCCCTCGGCGTTAACGGCACCTTTGCTGAAGGCATCAACAACAACGGCCAGATCGTCGGGTATTACATCGACAGCAACGGCAACAAGCACGGCTTTCTCTACAGCATCAGCAGAGGCACATTTACCACGATCGACGATCCGCTCGGCGTTGATACCTACGTTACCGGTATCAACAACAGTGGTCAGATCGTCGGCTATTATTTCGACCGTAGCGACGTCGAACACGGCTTCCTCCGCAACACCGGCGGCAAATTCATCACGATCGACGATCCCCTCGGCGTGACCGAGGCCAACGGCATCAATGACACCGTCCAGATCGTCGGGGCTTACATGGATAGTAGCGGCCACGTCCACGGCTTCCACGCCCACTCTTGAAGGAATAGCCGCGCCGAGGCCAAATCTCGTCTGCGATGCAACCGGGCAGGCGCTGGCCTATGTCTATTTCGAGGATAAGCCGGAGCGACAAACAGCGGCGAAGCTACTGAGCAAAGACGAGGCGCGGCGCATCGCCGCCACCATCGCCAAGTTGCCGGAGCTATTGCGACGCTGAAAAACCCGCACCGGAAAAGGGACTCAGACAAACCGCTTCGGATGGGATAGTATTGTCGCACTGGCATTTCGCGCCTTGCACGACGAGGTTGGCGGATGATCAAGTACATCGCGCTCCCCGACATTGGGATTCTCAATTATCCCAACGGCATCAACGACAGCGATCAGATCGTCGGCTGGTACTACGACACCAGTGTCTTATTAAACCGCCTTCACACCTACATCTACCACGACGGCGCGTACCAGTCACTTAGTGACGACCCACACGGTGAGGAAGGAACCTATTTCACGGCCATCAACGACAAGGGTCTGATGGCTGGGACTTACGGCGACAACGCGACCAAAGTCTACCACGGCTTCATCTACAACGACGGCAGCTTCACGACGCTGACCGATCCCTTGGCCGCGACGCAAGAGTCATTTCAAGGCGGTAACTACAGCATTAGCGGCACTCAAGCTTATGGCATCAACGACAAAGGTCAGGTGGTTGGCCAGTTCGCGGAAAGCAACAATGTCCCGCAAGGCTTTCTGTACCGCCACGGCAAGTATACCACCATCGACGACCCGCACGCTGGGGCAGGCTTCGGCCAAGGTACCACCGCGCACGCCATCAACGACTTTGGTGAGATCGTCGGCTGGTACATCGACAAGAAAGGGGTTACCCACGGCTTCCTCTACAGCATTAACACTCACAATTTCACCACGCTCAACGATCCCTCGGCGGGCAAAGGCAGCACCTACGCCGAAGGCATCAACGACTTAGGTGAGATCGTCGGGCTTTACGTCGATAAAACCGGCGTCGATCACGGCTTCCTCTATAGTATCAGCACCGGCCAATTTACCACCATCAACGATCCGTTAGCAGGCACAGGGAAGTTCGAAGGTACCGAACTTATCGGCATCAACAACCACGGCCAGATTCTTGGAATTTACTTCGACAGCAGCGGCCACCAACACGGCTTCTACACTTAGGATTGCTCGACGAACTGAGCGACGTTCAGTCACCGAAAGGCTCGCCAAACAAACGAAGCCCGCCGGAACGCCGCCAACATCGCCAAGCCGCCGGAGTTGCTGCGGCGGTAAAGACCGCACTTGACCGCGCTGACAAACCACCTCGGGTGGGATAGTATCGCGACTTGCACGACGAGGTCGGCGCATGACGGTAACCTACAAAACGCTGGACGATCCTCTGGCGGTGTACGGCGATTACGATGGCACCTATGTTCGCGACATTAACGACAGCGGCAAGATCGTCGGGGAGTATCTTGACAGTAGCAACATCTACCATGGCTTTTTCTACAAGAACGGCGTCTTCACCCCGCTCGCCGATCCCTTGGCGGGCATGGGACAATATCAAGGCACTGATGCCTACGGCATTAACGACCTCGGCCACATCGTCGGAGATTATTACGACAGTACCGACCTCGAACACGGCTTCGTGTACAACCTACACACAGCCAAATACCAAACGCTGGACGCTCCGCTCGCCGCGAACGGCACGTCGGCCTACGGTATCAACGACAAGGGCCAGATCGTCGGGGATTACTACGACAGCAGCTTAGTTTACCATGGCTTCCTGTACACCAACGGTAAGTACATCACTCTCAACGATCCCCTTGCCGGAAACGGCCACGCGGAAGGCACCCATGCCATAGGCATTAACGACATTGGGCAGATCGTCGGAAACTACAAGGACGGTAGCGGAGTCCACCACGGCTTCCTGTACACCAACGGTAAGTTCATCATACTCAACGATCCCCTCGCCGGGAACGGATCCGGGGATGGCACCTTTGCCGAAGGCATTAACGACCTCGGCCAGATTGTTGGGGAATATTTCGATAGCAAGGACGTCGAACACGGCTTCCTCTACAACCTACACACAGGCAAATTCAAAACGCTCGACGATCCCCTCGGCACGCATGGTACCGGCATCACCGGCATCAACGACAGTGGCCAGATCGTGGGGTTTTACTACGATGGCAGCGACGCCGCACACGGCTTCTACGCCCACTTAGGATAGCCGCCAGAGCGGCTGAGTGCGCGAGCAACCAAACAGGCTGACCTAGGAACGAAGCGCGGCACATCGCCGCCAACATCGCTAAGCTGCCGGAGTTGCTGCGCCGCTGCGGACGGTACAGGGAATGAGGACTGACAGACCGCGCCGCGTAGGATAAAATTTTAGTGTGTTGGCAAATCGCGCCTTGCACGAAGAGGCTGGCGGATGACGGGAGGCTTAAGAGTGACATACACCACGATCGACGATCCGCTCGGGACGACGACCAGCTTAGATGACATCAATGACCGAGGTCAGATCGTGGGGACCTATTACGATTCCAAAGATGTCCAACAAAGCTTCGTTTATTTCAAAGGACAATTCACGCCGATTGGCGACCCCAATGCTACGGGCGGTACGCAGGCGTTAGGCATCAACGATAATGGCCAGATCGTTGGTAGTTACTTCGACAAAGGGACGTGGCACGGCTTCCTATATAAGCACGGCAAGTACAGCACGCTCGATGATCCGCTTGGTACAAGCACCCAGGCCAACGGAATCAACGACAACGGTCAGATTGTCGGGAACTACACCTATGACCACATGGGCGATCAACACGGCTTTCTATACAAAAATGGACACTTTGCTACTCTGGAAGATCCGTTCGGACCAACAAGTACCGGCGCGCTCGGCATAAACGACAGCTTGGCATCAGATAACCCCACCATCAACCCAAGTGCAGTTTGTTCCGGCGTTGCTAAGCGCGGCAGAATTCGCAAGTCTGACCAGCATGTGCGCTCCCCATACGTGTAATAGTTTTTGCGGTGGGGCAGTGAACGCCACTGACCGTATCAAATAAGCAAAGGTCAACCCGAGCCGATAGCTGGCGATCCTTCGCTACGCGCCGATAGTTCTAAGGTCGTTGCGCTTGACGTGGCGCGCCGCATCGCCGCCAACATCGCCAAGCTCCCGTAGTTGTTGGGGCGGGACAGCACTTAGTGACAATTTTCCGACTACACCGAAACGGGACAGACAAACCGCTTCGGAACGGATAGCGTCGTCTTCAACGTGGTATCGGGGCTTTACACAAAGAGGGGCGATCCGTGACGATAATCTACAAAACGCTCGACGATCCTTTGGCAGGCACAGGAGGCACCGGCGCAACTAGCATCAACGACAGCGGGCAGATCAGCGGGACTTACGAGGACAGCAGCGAGGTCTTCCACGGCTTCCTGTACAGCCACGGCAAATACGTCACGATCGACGATCAGCTCGGCACAAACAGCACCTATGCCGACAGCATCAACGACAACGGCCAGATCGTCGGGTGGTATCACGGACACAATAGTAACAACAACCACGGCTTCCTCTACAGCCACGGTAAATTCACAACGCTAAACGATCCGAACGCAGGGGTCGATGGCACCACCGCCTTAGGCATCAACGACAAGGGCCAGATCGTCGGATATTACTACGACAGCAACTATAATCAGCACGGCTTCCTGTACAGCCACGGCAAATTCACCACGCTCGACGATCCCCTCGGCACTGACGGCACCTATTTCAGCGGCATCAACGACGACGGCCAGATTGTCGGGAGCTACTACGACGGCAGCGGCGACAACCACAGCTTCCTCTACAGCCACGGTAAATTCACAACGCTAAACGATCCGAACGCAGGGGTCGATGGCACCATTGCCTTAGGCATCAACGACAAGGGCCAGATCGTCGGCACTTACATCGACGCTACCTTCAATGAACACGGCTTCGTCTACAACATCAGCAGTGGAAAATACGAAACGCTCGACGATCCGCTCGGCACGGAAGGCACCGAAGTGGAAGGCATTAACGATCACGGTCAGATCGTCGGGATCTACACAGACGCCAGCGGTGTCCAACACGGCTTCTCCGCCCACATAGGGTAGCTGCGACAGGCCTAGTACCGTCCTCAACGCGACCGAACAGGCTCGCCGAGGACGAGGCGCAGTGCATCGCGGTCAACATCACCAAGCTGCCGGCGTTGCTGCGGCGGTAAGGACCGCACTAGACCGCACTGACAAACCAGCTTGGGTAGGATAGCATCATCGCACTGCCATTTCGCGCCTTTGCACGAAGAGGTAGGCGGATGGCGAAATATACCACATTCGATGACCCCTCGGAGGTGAACGGCACCTCCATTTCCGGCATCAATGATAAGGGTCAGATCGTTGGGAATTACTTCGACAGCAGCTATGCCGCGCAAGGCTTCTTCTTCAGCAGCGGCACATTCAAGGCGTTAGAAGCTCCCCCCAGCGGCATCAACGACAAAGGCGAGATCGTCGGTGGTTACACCGACAGCAGCGTGACCCAACACGCCTTCCTTTACAGCATCAGCACTGGTCAATTCACCACGCTCGACGATCCCAAGGCAAGCTCAGGGACCGGGCAGGGCACCGATGCCTTCGGCATCAACGATAAAGGCGAGATCGTCGGGTATTACATTGACCACAGCTTCGGCTATGGCTTCCTCTACAGCCACGGCAAATTCGCCAAGATCGTTGACCCCCACGCCGTCGTCACCTATGCCAACGGCATCAACGACCTCGGCCAGATCGTCGGCTCCTATTACAAGCTCGATAACACCGTCGGACACGGCTTCATCAACAACAACGGCGTCTACACCACGCTCAACGATCCCTTGGCGGGCAAAGGAAGCAACCAAGGCACCTATGCCCTCGGCATCAACGACGGTGGTGAGATCGTCGGGTATTATGTCGATAAAAACGGCGTCGATCACGGCTTCCTCTACAATATCAGCACTAGTCAATTCACCACACTTAACGATCCCAACGCCGGGAAAAGCGCCGACGAAGGCACCGAAGCCCTAGGCATCAACAACCACGGTCAGATCGTCGGGGTTTATTTCGACAGTAGCGGCCACGAACACGGCTTCTACACTTAGGATAGCGCGACAAGCCGAGCCGTGGCCCAGTCACCGACTGGCTCACGAAACAAACGAGGCGCGGCGCATCGCCGCCAACATCGCCAAGTTGTCGGAGTTGCTGCGGTGGTAAAGAGCGCACCGGAAAAGGGACAGACAAACCGCTTCGGAACGGATAGCGTCGTCTTCAACGCAGTATTGGGGCTTTAGACAAAAGGGGGGCGACCCATGACGGTAACCTACAAAACGCTCGACGATCCCCTCGCCGCATATGGCGACTTTGATGGCACTTATCTTCGCGGCATTAACGACAGCGGCAAGATCGTCGGGGAATATTTGGACAGTAGCAGTAGCGTCTACCATGGCTTCATCTACAAAAACGGGGTCTACACCGTGCTCACCGATCCCATTGCGGGCACAGGAAACCTTGAAGGCACCTTTGCAGAAGGCATTAATGACCTCGGTCAGATCGTTGGCGGTTACTTTGACAGCAGCGAAAACGATCACGGTTTCTTCTACAACCCACGCACAGGTAAATACCAAACCCTCGACGATCCCTTTAGCACGGACTATACTGTTGCCTACGGCATCAACGACAGCGGCAAGATCGTCGGGGAATATCTGGACATTAATGGCGTTTACCACGGCTTTTTCCACAAGAACGGGGTCTACACCACGCTCAGCGATCCCTCGGCGGGCACGGGAACATTCGAAGGCACCTCTGCCCTAGGCATCAACGACGTTGGCCAGATCGTCGGTGACTACCAGGACGGCAGCGGGGTCTACCACGGCTTTGTCTTCAGCAAGGGTCACTATACGACTGTCGACGATCCCCTCGCCGGGAACACCAAAGGGGATGGCACCTTTGTCAGAGGCATCAACGACAACGGCCTGATCGTCGGGCATTATTTCGATAGTAACGGCGCTGAACACGGCTTCGTCTACAACCTACACACAGGCAAATACAAAACGCTCGACGATCCCCTCGGCACGAATGGTACTGCCGTCGTCGGCATCAACGATAGTAGCCAGATTGTCGGATTTTACTACGATAGCAACAACGCGGCACACGGCTTCACTGCACACGTAGGGTAGCCGCCAGCGGCCAAATATGCGCGCAAAAGACGAAGCGCGCCAGATCACTCCCAACATCGCCAAGCTGCTGGACCTGCACTGCGGTCGAAGCCGTAAGCTGATGTGGGCGAGGCCGGCGTAGTATTACCGTAAAACGCACTCAGCAAATAAAACGCAGAAGGAGGAAATCATGGCTCACTTATACCTGCAGGGCGATGGCTATACCTATAACGGTTTGGGATTGTTCGGCGAAAGCAGCCCGCTGATCTCTTTCCAAGAAAACGGGACGGCAGGCCTCTCGCTCAACTACCTGGCTTTGAGCGGGACGACATCGGTGAGTATCCGCAGTGCTGGGGATGCCGGCGGCCACAATGCGCTCCCTCAATTGGGGGAGGAAACCAATGTTCTGACCACGGTGACCCTCAAGGGCTCCGAACCTTTTATTCTCGGTTCTCCTGTCGGCACAAGCAACGCCGGCGACGGTGTGGTGACCTTCGGCGTCCCGGATACCAAGATCGCGTCTTCACTGACGCTCATCGATGCGTCGGCGACAACCGGCGGGGTGGCAATCTATGCAGGTGCCACAAACACGAACAGCGATGGGGTCTTCGTTATTAACTATGTTGTCGGCGGCTCCACGGTCACCTACACCGGGCTCGAGATCAAGGGCGGCTCGGGCAACGATATCATCGAGAACGACGCCAAGAACGGTATCGTCACCGATGGCAACGGCACCGATATAGTCATCCTGGGCGGAGCCGGTGCAAAGGCCACCCTGGGCAACGGCACCTTCGATGTCGTTTTCGTCGGGCATAGCGCTTTGGGGACCAATGAGGCAGCTGGAAACGCCCTCGGCGATAGTGTGACGTTCGGTGCGGCTGCCACGGCGTCTCTCGTTGTCGGTACGGGCGCGGAAGCCGGATCGACCGTTAGCACCGCGAGCATCGGCCAAACCAAGGTTCTGGACGCGGCGGGCGGTATGTTGATCAACTTCGGTGCAATCACCCACAGCAGCAACATTGTCGAGACCCTCCTCGTAGCAGGTGTGAACCTCACGACGGCGGAGAATGAAGCAGTCGATACAATGGCAGGCCCCGGTGTGGTTTACTTCAACTACCACGGTAGCGAATACTTTATTGCGACGAACCAAGCCGAAACGGCGGTCAGCTCCACTGACGCCATTGTTAAACTGGTCGGCATCATCGATCTCACCGCCATTAACTCTTCCGGCGCCGTGACGCTGCACGTTTAAGCCACGGAACGACACGCCCAGAAATCTGTTGGCCAACGGCTTATGACGCAGCGGTGAACTTCCGCGTCCGCGACGAGAACGGACAGGCGCTCGCGTTTTTCTCTTTCGAGGACGAGCCGGGGCGATAAACAGCGGCGAAGCTGCTGGGCAAAGACGAAGCGCGCCGCATCGCCGCCAACATCGCCAAGCTGCCGGAGCTATTGCGACGCTGAGAGACCGCACCGGAAACGGGTCACAAGCGGCTATTTTTCGCCGGCGAAAGAAGCGATTTCGTTATTTACAATGCTTCAGTTGACATTGCTGGCTGCATGCCGCCGAATTTTTCATCACGAAGTTTTTGGTACACCAGTTATCGCAGCCCGCGGCGCATCGAGCGGACGCGGCGCTAGCGTGGCTCAATGGTGTAGCAGTCGCCAACATCAGTGCCACGATGGCCACCACTTTGATCTTACCCTCAGGCTGATCCGATATCACTGCACGACGACTTTGATCGAGTTCGAGTGGGCCGCGACGGTCATGCCGGCAGTCAGCTTCTGCTGAATCTGAACCGTATAGACCCCTGGTCTGCTAACATCATAGATCTTGTTGAGCAGGAAATAGTCAGTATAGCTCTGCCCTGGCGGCAAATCGAGCAAGCGGTTGCTGGTCCGCAATGCAATTGTGCCGGCACCGACGAGGCTGAGCCCATAGTCCGTCCGGTTGACTGGCAGGTTGTCCTGCCGGGTGACTTTGATGGCGTAGCTAAACTCGGCAGTTCCTTTTCCGACGGTTCTCACCAAGGACAGCGGCTTGTTCGATCCGTTCGCGATATTGATATTCACACGAATGTCTTCTCCGCTCTTGACCATCGACGGTTGAGCGGCGATCGATAGCGACGGCGTGACAATTGGCGCAGAAGACGCGGACACCACACCGAGCAAAAGCGTGATCGAAAACCCGAAGATTGCTGCGGAGTTTTTCATCCTAGGCTACCTCGCTCATCAGCCGCACGGGATTGCACCGGACACGCGAGTCCAAAGTGGAAATGCGTGTCCCGGAATAAACGAGGAGGCCGTCGTGGCACTGCTTTCCAACGACCAGACAGGGGGTACGACTTTCTTGGACAGAACAGCCGTGCCGGAGAACGTCCAAGCCACGTGGCCAAGCGGCACGGGGATCGAATCTGATGTCGACGACTGCCACATCAGGAACATCCGGAACTCGGTCGCCTGTTTTGCCTTTTTCCAGGTCGAGAGCATTGCCGAATTCGGAGAGTCATCTACCGATGTTGCGTTGGCTTCGTAAGGAAAATCAGTATCGAGGCCCCCGACGCCGGCGATCGCGAATGTGCAAGTTTCGTTGCCCCCGGCACTAAACCAGACCACGAGATAGTCCGAATCAATCAATTGAACCCAAACGAATTGTCCTGGCACCGGCGATGCCCCTGCGCTTTCGGTAAACTCTATACCTGGCGCGTGAGGCGTGACAGTATGAACATTACCAAAGCTCAACCACCATAGATTATCATAGTAGTAGGTCTGCACGTTGCCCCGCTGGATCGTGACGCAGTCGCTGTCGCAGGTTGGGCCCTGCACTTCGAAAGTAGTTTTTGCCGTATATGTTTTCCCTTTTAGCTGAACCGTGTACGTAACATTCTTTGTTCCCAGCGTGGTCCAGAAGAACGTCGTGGAAGACTGGGTAAAATCAGTGGGCTCAACTTTACCCTTCCCGACGAATCCGGTTGTATTGAAGTCGCCAGTCGCGACATAGCCTCCGACGGTCTCATCAGACACTGTCCAACTCGGGTTCTGCCCCCCATCAATTCCGGAAGTCGTCAGTGCAATCTTCTGGCCGAGCGCTACTTTTACTGGGTTTTTGGTATTCGTAACGTCATTGCCGTTGAAAATGATCTTAAGTTGTGGGGGCGGCTTAGTTTGGTTGACGAACAGACCTACTTGCTCCGGTTCGCAGGCAGCATTGGAGCAATCTGCTCCAATCTGGAAGACTGTTTCTGAAATTGTTGTACTCGGGCTGATCGTGATCGTGATCTTGGTGTTTTGCCCGCCCGTTGTTATCGGTGGATCGATAGTATATGTGGCGATGTCCGGCGGTAATCCCTTGACGTACCAGGTCTCCGTACCGCAATTTTCTCCGGTCGATCCGCAATTCGCATAGTTCTGATACTCGTAAATTGATTGGCCAGGGCTGCCGCCTTGGCCAGGACGGCCGACGCAGAAGCTTGGCGGACAGGCTGAGAGGATGGGGGTGCCAGGGGCTGCCGCCGGAGGGGCGTGGGACGGACCAAGT
>Ga0116221_1002174_pt1 | contig 12809 bp, 10 predicted proteins | sample Sb_taG_5_FD_88965 | JGI IMG/M metagenome (GOLD analysis project Ga0116221, IMG submission 88965) | Peat soil microbial communities from Weissenstadt, Germany - Sb_50d_8_FC metaG | ecosystem: Environmental > Terrestrial > Soil > Wetlands > Peat | place: Germany: Weissenstadt | collected 2010-09-21 | reverse complement strand
GAGCGGGTTCTCGCGCAAGGTAATCGCGACCACCGAGAGAGAGAAACGCTTGGCCACCTGGGCCGCCAGGTCTTCGTAGTCCACGCCTTCGATCCCGAAGACGCGCTCGACATCCTCCTCGGTAGTGATCAACACGTCGCAGTACTGCATGAACTCGGTCATCCAGCGGCCCGCGTCCGCGGGGCTCCATAGCTTGGCCCGGTAATTCAGGTCGATGCTGGTCTGGAGGCCCGCTGTACGGGCGGCCTTGAGTGCCTCCCGGGTTGCCTCGGCCGCTGTGGAGCTGAGAGCCGGGGTGATGCCGGTCACGTGGAACCATTTGGCACCCGAGAACACCGTGGACCAGTTCACCATGCCCGGGCGGATGTTCGCGATGGCCGAATCCTTGCGGTCGTAAAGAACGCTGCTGGCGCGCGGGGCGGCGCCGAATTCCAGGAAGTAGACGCCGACCCGGTCGCTATCGGTCCACAAAACGTGCTCGGTGTTGACGCCGGCTTCGCGGGCATGGTTGGCGATGAGCCTACCGAGAGGATTGCGCGTCAGGCGCGAGACCCAGGCGGTGCTATGCCCGAGCCGGGCCAGCCCCACCGCAGTATTCAGCTCGGCGCCGCCGACGAACAGCTCCAGCGCGCGTGTTTGCTCCAACCTGCGAAAACCTGCAGGGCTGAGACGAACCATCGCTTCGCCGAAGGTAACGACTTCATGTGGCATGGGTTGTCCTCTTGTTTCTGTGGAATTTCTCGGCAGCTCCACGCTACCCGCGTGCTTGTTTCACGATGGCAACGTATTGCCGGGCCAAGTCGCGGATGCGTCCGAAATTACCCTCGTGGACGGCCTTGGGTTCGACGAGCTGTCCGCCAACTCCCAGGCAACAAGCCCCTGCCCTGAGGAAGTCCGCCGCGGTGCTCAAGTCGACGCCGCCAGTCGGCATGAGGCGAATCTGAGGCAAGGGGCCTCGCAACGCTTTGAAGAACGCCGGGCCGACGACATCCGCGGGAAACACTTTCACGATGTCGGCCCCCGCTTCCCATGCCGTGAGGATTTCGGTGGGCGTGAAAGCGCCAGGCATGACCAGCTTATCGTAACGCTGGCATAACCGGATGACCTCCACGTTGACGGTAGGCGCCACGATGAATTCGGCCCCGGCCAGCAGCACGGCGCGGGCGGTTTCCGGATCGAGGACTGTCCCAGCGCCCAGAAGGATGCGGTCGCCCAAAGCCTTATGAACCTCGCGCAGCACCTCCAGGGCATGGGGCACCGACATCGTGATCTCGATGACCGTCACGCCGCCGTCGGCCAGCGCCCGGGCTGCCTCGACCAACTGCTGACTGTCCGGCGAGCGGATGACGGCAACGATGCCGCAGTCCAAAACTCGTTGAAGCTGCTCGGTTTTGTTCATGCGTGGTCAATGTCTCAGGATGGCTGGGGGCGTCTCCGGCTATTATCGCCGGATCGCGGGCAACGGAAAGTGCGATAGGCAATGCAGGTCGCGGATCATCAAGCATCTTGCTTGATCAGGTCGGCGACTTTTTCGGCGATCATGATCGTCGGCGCGTTGGTGTTGCCGCTGATCACATTGGGCATGACGGATGCATCGACAACGCGCAGCCCCTCCAGGCCGTGGACGCGCAGCCTACTGTCCACCACGGCCAGCGGATCGTTGCCCATTCTGCACGTGCCGACAGGGTGATAAATGGTCTCAGCCTTGCGGCGAATGAAATCGGCGATCTCCTCGTCGCTCTGCACTTCTGGTCCAGGCGTCACTTCTGCGTCGAGATAGGGGGCGAAGGGCTTTGTCTGGATAAACCGGCGGGCGAGCTTGACGCCCTGCACCAATAGCTGCAGGTCGGCGGCGTTCGCCAGATAGTTAGGTTGAATGCGCGCGGTCGGCTGCGCCAGCTCGTCGTAAGCCAGTGAGATAGAACCGCGACTCTGCGGATGGAGAACGGTCGGACCTATGGAGAAGCCGTGTCCCTTGGGGAGGGTCAGACCGTGATCGACGTAGTAAACAGGCGCGAAATGGAACTGAAGGTCTGGCGTGAGGAGGTCTGGCCTAGTTTTGACGAACCCGCCGGCCTCGGCGATGTTGGAAGTCAGTGGGCCGGTCCCGAACAGCAAGTAGCGGAGAGTGTTGCGGATGCTCTCGGCATTGATCAGGCTGATCGGCTGCGTGCAGGAATAGGTCAAGCCGACGGCCAGGTGATCTTGCAGGTTTTGGCCGACGCCCGGCAGGTCCGCCAGCACGGGAATCTGCAGCTCGCGCAGGTGATCCGCTGGTCCTATGCCGCTCATTAGCAACAATTGCGGCGAGTTGATCGAACCGCCGCACAAGATCACTCCCTTGTCCGCGCTCACTTCCTCCGGCTGGCCGTTGCGGGCATAGGTAACGCCGGTGGCGCGTCCCTTGTCGAAGAGCAAGCGGGTGACGTAGGCGTCGGTCCGAACGGTGAGATTGGAGCGGTCCATGGCAGGCTTAAGGTAAGCGACGGCGGCGCTATGCCGCTTCCCCGAGCGCTGGTTGACTTGATAGTAGCCGACTCCCAGTTGCTCCGGCCCGTTAAAGTCGGCGTTGAAGGGCAAGCCGATCTCGTTGCCTGCCTCGACAAAAGCTCGCGTCATCGGGTGGATCGAGCGCAGGTCGGCGACGTTGAGCGGGCCGCCGGTGCCATGGTACTCGGATGCGCCACGCTCCTGGTTCTGGGACTTTTTGAAATAGGGGAGCACGCCGGCAAAGTTCCAGCCTTTGTTGCCTAGCTCATGCCACTCATCGTAGTCATGCCGGCTGCCACGAATATAAATCATGGCGTTGATCGAGCTCGAACCGCCCACGACCTTGCCGCGCGGCCAATAGAGCTTGCGGTTGAGCAGGTGGGGCTGCTCTTCGGTGGTGAAAGCCCAGTCGCACGCGGTCTTGAAGAGCTTTGAGAAGGCGGCCGGGATGTGGATCTCTCGCTTTTTGTCCGGTCCGCCCGCTTCGAGGAGCAGCACGCTCGTGGTAGGGTCTTCGGACAGGCGGTTGGCCAGCACGCATCCGGCAGAGCCGGCGCCGACAATGATGTAGTCCACCATGGGAGAGGCTTCCTTGCAGATCCATTCACCTGCGTTCTATATCACCGTGCTTGATTCGGCAGCGGCGTAGGACAGCTTTCCCAATCTGTTCGGTCAGGTTGGAGACCTGACCTACTGCCGAATCCCGCACGGTCATTTAGCGTAGACGGTACTGCACGTCCCTTGCCATTGCAACTGTTGGCGCAGGAATGCCTCGGGCCAGGCGGGCTAAAGGATGCGCGCTGGCACTTCTCGGCCCACGGGCCCCGGAGGGCGGTGCAGTGGATAGAAGGAATGGTCGCGGTCCTGGAAAATCGCGAAAAAGCGCCAGCCGGGAAGGGTGACGCTTGCTGAAGGGAGCCCCCGCGCGGGTATCAGGCGACAACTTTGACTACTTCCATAGCCTCGTCCGATGCCTGAGCCATGACCTGCAGGATAGCTTCTTCCGTCTGCTGTCTCCTGGCGTCATCCCACGTTAGCGTGATGTAGAACCAGCCGGGATTCGTCTGAATCTCATAGCCTTGTACCGACTCGGCAAGCTGGATGTGGTTCGCCATGTGATCGGCTGTGGCGATCAATCCAACGAGGCCCTGATGTTCGCCGGCCTCTCCGGGAGTGTGATGAAACTGAATGGACCGGACCAGCGAGGCGGGCAGGTCGTTGTTGTCGGCGAACCACGCGCCAAAGAAGCAATGGTCGGTGCCCAGGATCGTTTTCTCGTGAGCCAGCGTCTCCGGCCCCTCCTGAAAACTCATTGGATCGACCGCATCGAATTGCTTGGGAGCCCCAATAGCAATCAAGATCCGGCCAATGTCATGCGACAATCCGCAGGCAAACTCCTCGCCTTGATAACCAAGCTTAAGCGTGCGATTGAGCTGCCGGCACAGGCAAGCGGTGAGGAAGGAATGCTGCCAGAGCCTCTGGCATTGAAGCTTCTTGGCCTGCCCGGCCTTGTTGAACAGGGTGCGCATGCTGGTGGTGATCAACAGGCTCTGGGTCTCGCGCAGCCCGAGTCGAACCACGGCCTGATTCACACTTTCGACCGACCGGCCGATCCGATAAAGCGGGCTGTTCGCCAGCTTGAGGATGCCGGTCGCCAGCGTCACGTCGCGCTCGATCAGCGCGGCGAGGGCGTTCAAGGGCGTCTTCGGGTTGTTGCTCAGCGCCAGCGCCCTGTGGGCCGTCTCCGGTAGCATGGGCAATTTGCCGAGCCTGGCGACGGCTGCCGGTAATGCTTCCAGTGAAGTCTCTTTGTCCGCGGTCGTTCTGTTTTGACTCCTGAGTCCAAACATAAGTCCCCTTGAGCTGTTCGACTACCAGGAATGAATCGGCCGCAGCAGATGAATCGGTCAGGCCGGCATGCGCTGAGCGTGCCAGGAGGCCATTCCCAGGCTAGCCACTTGGCAAGTATAGATCACAAAGGGAGCAGTAGAAGAGGGGGTGTCTAGCGATCAACCGTGCGCGTATACTCGGTTGCCGGCACAGGGGGATCGTCACTCTTGGCTGGAATTTTCATCAGGTGCGCGAGGCCTTGCGAACGCACCGGCGTTATTTCGGTGGACGCTCGCTGTTTACTTCGTCCGCCCATTGGATGGACTGGCAATAGAGCCCGACAATGTCGGCGCTGGAGATGCCCAGGTCGTGGGCAAGACTCGTGACCCGCTCCCAGTTGCCGCGTTCATATGCCAAAACAAGGGAGTACAGCTTGCCCAGGGGAGATTCGCCTCCCAAAAGCGCATCACTGATGTCCGCGGACAGCGAAAGGTCCTGCAAGACCTCTACGATCGAACGATCCATCGCAACATCAAGGACGGAGAGCAATCCAATCAAGAACAGATCGAGCTGACGCTGGCCGAGACCGCATAATGGCGCGAGCAACTCGCAAAAACGGGCGCGGCATAAAGAGGTGGTCAGCAATTCCTTTGGTTTATTCTCGCAGAAGGAGCTGAAAGCCACGACGCTGGCCCATTTCCGCAAATTGATGGTGCCAAGTAGTACGAGCGCCTGCTTGATCGACGAAATGCGATTGCGCCAGCCGAAATTGGCAGAGTTCAAGTAGTGCAGCAGCTTGAGCGAAAGAGCAACCTCGTGTTTGATGGTGTGCTCCAGCTCGTCGAAATCGGTGTCCGGGCGATTCAACAAACTGAGAACTTTGAGGTAATTCCCCCAAAGCCCGGGGACTTCCTTCCGAGAGATGACTTGCGGCTTGCAAAAGAAATAGCCTTGGAAATAGGAGTAGCCGAGATCCAGGGCTTCTTGAAGATCTTCGGAAGTTTCGACTTTCTCGGCGAGCAGCCGGAGGTCGCGCCGGCGAAAATGTGAGGCCAGTCTCTCACGCTGCGCGCTCGCAGTCGCCAAGAAATCGACCTTCACGATGTCGGCCAGATCCAGGAGCCCCTCGAATTCCGGTCGATATGCAAAGTCATCCAGAGCGATGGTGTAGCCATTGTCCTTCAGTCTTTTGGTGGCCAGGATTACCTCTTCATCGGGCTCGATCGTTTCGAGGATCTCCAACACCGTGCGTTCGCAGGGAAGAACCGCTGCAGAATCGGAGACGAGCATCTGCCGAGTGACATTGATAAACGCCCTCTTGTCGCCCGTGATGGCGTCCAGACCGAACAGCAGCAAGCTATCTTTGATGAGCGTAGAAGAAGCCAGATCCCCATCGCCCTGTGGAAAGAAATTCTCAGGACTCGCGCGAAAGAGGAGTTCATAGCCAAAGACATCGCGCCGGCGATCGAAAATGGGCTGCCTGGCAATAAACCTATCGACCGACTTCTGAACTGTTTTGGTCGCGGCAATCATTGAATGTCCCGAAACTTGCCCAGGTCAGCACAGAGGAACTATGCGGTATGGGAGATGCGTAGTCAACCGCACTGCTTGACGCCTCGGGCGCTGCCGCGCTGCATGGGCCTGAGAACGCAAGGAGCGAGAGCCCTGGCCTTCTCGCCACGGTCCTCGCTCCTTCGATCTCTGTCGGGAAGTCAAGATTATTTCTTGACCTCGAATTCCGCGTCGATGACGTCGTCCTTACCTTTGGCCTGACCATCGGCACCGGATGGGCCCGCCGCTCCGGCGGCGCCGCCACCGGGACCAGGGCCGCCCTGCCCACGGCTATAGAGATGCTGTGCCATGGCATGCGACGCCTGTTCCAGCTCGCCAATAGCCTGATTGATGGCTGCAACATCGTCCTTGCTGGCGACTTGCTTGAGCCGTTCGATCGCGGACTGGATGGGCGCCCGGTCGCCTTCGCTGAGCTTGTCGGCGTTGTCCTTGAGCAGTTTTTCCATCTGGTACATCATCTGGTCTGCCTTGTTGCGGGCGTCGATCAACTCGCGGCGCTTGCGATCGTCCTCGGCGTGCGCTTCGGCTTCGCGACTCATCTTCTCGACGTCGCCTTGGCTCAGACCGCTCGAGCTTTCGATGCGGATCTTCTTTTCCTTGCCTGTGCCCATGTCCTTGGCCGAGACGTTGAGGATGCCGTTGTGATCGATGTCGAACGAGACCTCGATCTGCGGCATGCCACGCGGCGCCGGCGGGATATCTTCCAGGTTGAACTGACCAAGCAGACGGTTGCTGGGGCTCTCGGCGATCGGGCTTTCGCCCTGGAACACGCGGATGGTTACCGCGGTCTGGTTGTCTTCCGCCGTCGAGAATTTCTCCTTCTTCGTGGTCGGAATCGTCGTGTTGCGCTCGATCAGTTTGGTGAGCACGCCGCCCAAGGTCTCGATACCCAGCGACAGCGGCGTTACATCCAGCAAGAGCACCTCGGCCTTGCTGCCTAGCATGAGCTGGGCGCCCTGGATCGCGGCACCAATGGCGACGACCTCGTCGGGGTTGACCCCCTTGTGGCCTTCCTTGCCGAACGCCTCCCTCACGAGAGCCTGCACCTTGGGAACGCGCGTCATACCGCCGACCAGCACGATTTCGTCGATGTCGCCCGGCTTGTATCCCGCGTCTTGCAAAGCACGCAGGACCGGGCCGCGGCAACGTTCGATGAGATGATCGACGAGCTGCTCGAACTTGGCCCGCGTAAGCGCTATTTGCAGATGCTTGGGCCCGGAGGCATCGGCCGTGATGAACGGTAGATTGATGTCCGTGGTCGCCGCTTGCGAGAGGTCTTTCTTGGCCCTCTCGGCGGCTTCCTTGAGACGCTGCAAGGCCATCTGGTCCTTGCGCAAATCGATGCCGTTCTCCTTCTTGAATTCGTCAGCGATGTAGTCGATCAGGACTTGGTCGAAGTCGTCGCCGCCCAGATGGGTGTCGCCGTTGGTCGCCTTGACCTCGAAAACGCCGTCGCCAACGTCCAGGATAGAAATGTCAAACGTGCCGCCGCCCAGGTCGAAGACGGCGATCTTTTCATTTTTCTTCTTGTCGAGCCCATACGCCAGGGACGCGGCGGTCGGCTCGTTGATGATGCGCATGCGCTGCCGCGACTTCTTGCCGGTCTTGGGATCCTCGATCTCCCATTCGGTATCGAAGCCGGCGATCTGGGCCGCGTCCATGGTTGCCTGGCGCTGGGCATCGTTGAAGTAGGCCGGCACCGTGATGACTGCCTTGCGGACAGTGTGTCCGAGATACGCCTCGGCCGCTTCTTTCAGCTTGCGCAGTACGAGCGCAGAAATCTCGGGCGGCGTGTACTGTTTGCCGTCGATGTCGACCTTCACGAGTTCGTTCGGGCCGCCGACGATCTTGTACGGAACGAGTTTCTCTTCGCTCTGCACTTCGTTGTGGCGCCGACCCATGAAACGCTTGATCGAATAAACCGTTCTCCGGGGATTGGTGATCGCCTGCCGCTTGGCCGGGTCGCCTACTAGTCGGTCCCCTTTATCGGTAAATGCGACCACACTGGGAGTCAGTCGATTACCTTCCTGGTTAGGTATCACCTTGACCTCGCTGCCTTCCATGACAGCCACTACCGAGTTGGTCGTGCCGAGGTCGATGCCAATAATTCTTTCACCTTCAGCCACCGTGGTGCTCCTTTCTCACTAAAGACCGGCGCGCGAGCCTCTTCTCCAAGCGACCGCCTTCGGTTCTCATTGCGTGATGCTTCTTGGAGCGGGCCGAAAAAGCGGTCTGACCAGACTCATTTGGACAAACCGGTACTGGAGAACTGCTTTTTCGACATGCTCGTAAGGTTGTTTTAGGAAATCTCAAGTAATTGCGGCGCGCTGGTTATCAAACCTGCGTAAGGCAAGTGTCGTGCCACTCCCGGTCCAGCAAATGAACTCGTTGTAAGAACTTGAAAAAAGAAGACTTGTGACATAAAAAGCTAAACAGGGCCTGGCTGGAATGCTGGTTTGCCGCCAAAATGGCAGGGACCCAGGAAAACACACTCATTGGAATGGTCATTGTGACAGCCCTTGGTTGCCGCAATGTTTCGGCCGTCCTAGGTTCGCTTGGTGGAAGTCCCATTCCAAAGGCTGTTTAAGTGTTGTTAGTTGACAGCGGTTTTCAACCCGCATAAATTACGAGGGAATCGCGCACAAAACCTCCCACGTGAGATATCCAATGACGCGCAAAATCGAGAGCGGAAACAATACCCTCACTTCGAGTCGTGCAGCCGCATCTCTCCGCCATCTCCGCACTCAAATCGACAAGCTGGACTTGCAGATTCTGAGATTAGTGAATGATCGTGCCACGGTGGCGAGCGAAATCGGCAAACTGAAGGACGACCAGGGCGGCGAGGTGTTCTCCCCCGCGCGCGAGGAGGAGGTCATTCAAAACGTACTGCAGTCGAGCAAGGGCCCGCTCGATCCGAGTACGGTGCGAGCGATCTATCGGGAACTCATGAGCGGATCGCGGGCGTTGCAGAAGGTGTTGAAGATAGCGTACTTAGGACCGGAGTACAGTTTCAGTCACCTGGCCGCGGTCGAGCGTTTCGGGCAGGCGGTAGAGTACATGCGCGTGGGTAGCATCGCGGCCGTCTTCGAGGAGGTGAACCGCAGCCATGCCGACTTTGGAGTCGTGCCTTTGGAGAACTCCACGGATGGGCGCGTTGCCGACACGCTGGACATGTTCCTGCGTTTGCCGCAACTCAAAATCTGCGCCGAAGTTCGGTTGCCGATCCATCACAATTTGCTGGCCAATTGCGATCAGCAGGAGATCCGCCGGGTTTATAGCAAGCCGCAGGCGCTCTCCCAATGCCGCAACTGGCTTAGCAAGAATGTTCCCCATGCATCTTTGCACGAGGTTGCCAGCACGGCGACTGCAGCTGAGCTTGCACAGCGAGAGCCCGGGGCTGCGGCGGTGGCCAGCCGGCAGGCAGCCGTGCGCTTCGGCCTCAGGATATTGTTTACGGATATAGAAGATTCGCCCTTCAACGAGACGCGCTTCGCCGTCATCGGCACCCAGGAGTGCCAGCGAACTGGGCACGATAAGACCGGCATCATGTTCAAGGTGCCGCACCAGCCGGGTTCGCTGGTCGACGCGCTCAATGTCTTCAAGCAGGCCAAGCTGAACCTCACCTGGATCGAATCGTTTCCTGCTCGGTCCCCGCGCTCGGAGTATGTCTTCTTCGTCGACTTCGAAGGGCATCACGAGGACCCCAAGGTGAAGCGTGCCTTGGCATCTTTGCAGGAACACGCCGAACAGCTGTCGATATTGGGATCCTATCCGAGCGCGACCGTGAGCGGCTAAATTGCCGGGGCAGATTTCCCGGCTATTCTCGCGAACACCATTCACACATGATCATCGTTGTTCGTCCGGATTCCACCCATGAGCAGATCGACCACATTCTGGATCGTATCCAGGAGTTAGGTTACAAGCCGCACATCAGCCGAGGCGAGCTGCGCACGATCATCGGAGTGATTGGCGATGAGAACAAACTTCAGGCGGAGCCGCTCGCTGCCATTCCCGGCGTCGAGCAGGTCTTGCCGATCCTGAAGGCGTTCAAATTAGCCAGCCGGGAATTTCACGCCGCCGATTCCGTTGTGGAAATCCCAGTACCGGGGCGCGCGCCCGTGCGCGTAGGCGGCGGCTACATGGCGATGATTGCCGGCCCCTGCGCCGTGGAAAGCGCGGAAATCCTGGACGACATCGCGGGAAAGGTCAAGGCGGCGGGCGCCAATATCCTTCGCGGCGGCGCCTTCAAGCCGCGCACGAGCCCGTACAGCTTTCAGGGACTCGGGGAAGCTGGGCTCAAGATCCTGCAAGAGGCCGGCCGAAAGCATGGCCTGCCCGTGGTCACGGAGGTGATGGATCCCCGGCAGGTGGAAATGGTCTATCGCCATGCCGACATGTTCCAGATCGGCGCCCGCAATATGCAGAATTTCGACCTTCTCCGTGAGGTAGGCCAGGCCCGCAAGCCGGTCCTTCTCAAGCGCGGCCTGAGCGCTACCGTCAAGGATCTGCTTATGTCGGCCGAGTACATTCTTTCGGAAGGCAACCACCAGGTGGTGCTCTGCGAACGTGGCGTCCGCTCTTTTGAAGAATCGACGCGGAACATGTTCGACCTCAGCGCGATTCCGAACGTCAAGGGCCAGAGTCACTTACCGATTATCGCTGATCCGAGCCACGCCACGGGCCGTCCGGATCTGATCCCCGCGATGGCCCGTGCGGCGGTAGCCGCAGGCGCCGATGGCGTCCACATCGAGGTGCACAGTTGCCCGGAAAAAGCCCTGTCCGATGGGCCGCAAGCACTCTTGCCCGATCAATATGCGTCGCTGGTAGGTGATCTGCGCCGACTGGCGGAGGTTGTGGGCAAATACATTTTCTAAGCAACGTCTGCCCTTCGAATCGGCGGCCACGAGTACGAAGCATGCGAAAGAAATTCGTTGCGGGCAATTGGAAGATGTTCACCACCGCGGCGTCTGCGCGCGAGCTGGCAAAGGCAGTCGCCGCGGGAGTCGGCAAAGACGACAGGGTGCAGGTGGCAGTGTGTCCGCCTTTTCCCTACCTGACCGTGGTCGCCAACGTCATTGCTGGAAGCGCCGTGCAACTTGGGGCCCAGAATCTTTATCCCGCGAAAGAAGGCGCGTTTACCGGCGAGGTCAGTCCGACCATGCTGGTGGACGCCGGTTGTCGCTACGTGATCCTTGGTCATAGTGAGCGACGCCACAAGCTGGGAGAGACGGATGCTTTCATCAATCAGAAGGTGCATGCAGCGTTAGCGGCTGGTCTCAGCGTCATCCTGTGCGTCGGCGAAACACTGGAAGAACGGCGTCAAGATCATACCGAAACGGTGCTGGCAACGCAGCTTCGCGGCGGCCTGGCCGGATTGACGGGCGAGGTTTCTCCCAGGCTGGTCGTTGCCTACGAGCCGGTATGGGCGATCGGGACGGGCCAGAACGCCAGCGCGGATCAAGCCCAGCAGGCACACGCTTTTATTCGCCGGCAAATCGCTCAACAATTCGGCGAGGAACCGGCTCGAAGCCTTCCTATTCAGTACGGAGGCAGCGTAAAACCGGACAACGCGGCCTTGCTCATGCATGAACCGGACGTGGATGGTGCATTGGTAGGGGGAGCCAGCTTGCAGGCCCAGCAATTTCTCGCCATCGTCGAGGCTGCTTTGTCGTAAACTGCCAAAGCACAAGTCGTCTTCCCCAATTGGCTTAGATTCTATATTATCTGTTGAATTGCGCTAAATCGGCAGATCGTCGAATCGCAGAAAGGAACGGGCCGTGCTCTTTGCTGACGTCCCCTGGTACTCGACGCTCCTGAACTGGTTGGTGGTGATCGCCAGCCTTTTGTTGATTTTCATTGTTCTCATTCAGCGCGGCAAGGGAGGCGGCCTGGCCGGTGCATTCGGCGGCGTGGGCGGATCCAGCGCTTTCGGCTCACGTGCAGGCGATATCTTCACACGTGTGACGCTCATCCTGGCCGGGATCTGGATCCTGTTGATCATGGTGCATGTCTACGTGGTTCAGAACACCAAGGGAACGACTTCCCCCTCAGCGATCGTCGCGGATCAATGAGCTGTGCAGCTGTTATGATTCGCGCGCTAAGACCTTCCCCAATAGCCGGCGAATAGCGAGGTACGCGTGCTCCTGAGTATGACCGGCTATGGCGAGGCGCACCACCATAGCGAAAAACTTCGCCTGTCGATCGAGCTTCGTGCTCTGAACAATCGATATTTGAAGCTTTCGGTGCGTGCGCCGGAGCCATATAACCTGCTGGAGCCTGAATTCGAAAAAATCATCCGGCGGACGATTCGCCGCGGCACGATTCAGCTGAGCCTTCATTGCGAGCGTCAGTCAAGTGCGCAGGACTTTCGGATCAACGGGGTTGCGCTAAAGAGTTACTTGGCTCAGTTGCGAGCACTGGGCGATGAGCTGGGGCCTTCCAGGATCGACGCGGAACGTCTGCTTGCCCACGTGCTGGCGCTGCCGGGCGTCGTTCCGGAACCCGGCGTGACGACCTTCGACTCCGAAGAGGAATGGCCGCTGCTGGAAAAGGTCCTGGTGGATGCCCTCGGCCGGCTGCAGAACATGCGGCAAGAAGAGGGCAGGGCGATGGCCCAGGAGTTTCTGCAATACCGCGATCAAATTGAGGGGGAGCTGCGTCAGATTCGAGAGCGGGCGCCCACCGTGGTGGAGGCGTTTCGCGACCGGCTTTACGAGCGCATACGGAAATTGCTGAGCGAACTGGACATCGAGATCGACCGTAGTGACCTTATCAAGGAGATCGCGATATTTGCGGAGCGCAGCGATATCGCGGAGGAGGTCGTGCGCCTGGCCAGTCATCTTGACCAGTTCCAGGAGATCATGAACGAGCCCGAAAGCCCCGGCCGCAAGCTCGAATTTCTGACACAAGAAATGTTT
>Ga0116221_1002173_pt1 | contig 12813 bp, 8 predicted proteins | sample Sb_taG_5_FD_88965 | JGI IMG/M metagenome (GOLD analysis project Ga0116221, IMG submission 88965) | Peat soil microbial communities from Weissenstadt, Germany - Sb_50d_8_FC metaG | ecosystem: Environmental > Terrestrial > Soil > Wetlands > Peat | place: Germany: Weissenstadt | collected 2010-09-21 | reverse complement strand
GGACGCGTAGACCCGGAAAGGAATGAAGATATCGTCTTTCGCCTGGATGAGCAGGGCGGGCACGCGGATGCCGTCCAGGAAGCCGAGCGCCGACTGGGTGCGATAATAATTCGCGGCATCGCCGAACCCAAACGACGGGGCGGTGATCCGGTCGTCGATCGCCATGACGGAATGAAGGTCCGCGAAGTGCCGCTCTTGGTATCGGCCAGTGGCGCACAGGCGTTCGCGCATGCGGCGCACGAAGCGGCGGTGGTAGATCCGGTTCTCGGGTTCGGCGATCCGGAGCGCGCAGGCATGCAGATCGAGCGGGGTGGACACGGCGCAGACGCCGCGGAACAGGGGCCACGCGCTATCGCCCATCTCTCCGGCCAGCTTGAGTACCACGTTGCCGCCGAGAGAGAAGCCCACCAGGAAGGCAGGCGCGCGACCCTCCGCGCGGAGCTCGCGGAGTACATGTAGGAGGTCGCCGGTGAGCCCGGCATGGTACAGCGTGGGGCAGAGGCGCTCGGTGCCGCCGCAGGTGCGCATGTTAAAGCGGTGCGCGGCGAATCCCGCCCGCAGGGCCGCCAGGCTGAGGCTCTGCATGTAGACGGCGTCCGCGGAGCCCTCCAGGCCGTGGACCATCACGATTTCACCAACGGCTTCGCCCGCGGGCCGCTGCGAATCGACCATCACCTGGACCTCGGGCTCGGTGCGGTAAAGGCGGCGCTCGAGAGGAAAGCGAGCCAGGGCGCGAGGGCGCCTCCAATAATGGCCGGCGATGGTCTGCAAATGCGGATTTCGGAACAGCGGGTCGAAGGGCTCCATGGAGGCCGCGGAAACGTGTACTATATGACCTGTAGTATAAGAGATGTCGATGCCCATGCGTACTGTCTTTGTCGTTATGCTCAGCCTTGCCGCCTTCACGGCCGCCGGCCAACCAGCGGCGAAGCCTTCTCCACCGCTCGCCATCAATCGGCCGGGGAGTCCGGCCATCCAGCTCACCCAGTATCGCGGCAAGATCGTGCTGGTGGCGTTCATCCACACGACCGGTTTTCAGGATCTCATCGGGCACCTTCCCACTCAGCGCCTGGAGCAGTTCCGTTGCAGTGCCTTCCCACTCGCCAGGAGCCGCTAGTAGAGTTTGAATCGACGTCGCCACTTGGCTTGCTTCGATTGAGAGGGACACAGACTCCCGCCGATTGTCCGAATAGGCTTGCAGAAACTCCTCCTGGTTGAAAGGGAGCGCCGGCGCCGCAGCGCAGATCCACCGGGCGAAGTCGGCCATCCGCGGCAATCGCGGTACGTTGACGTGCTCCAAATTCCGGAGCGCCATGCTCACCGCGTCTAGAAGCCCACCGATAATCCTTGCTTGCGCTAGCTTGAAGTCCCTCCAGAAGATCGTTTCCGGAATGCGGTCTTCTTCCGCGACTTGGGGAAGGGTCACGATAATGGACCGATCCGCCAAGTCAGCGTTGCCGGCGATATCGTCAATGCCGTTGAGGATGATCGGCCGGGTCGCATCGAACAGGATCTCCTCGTTATCGGTGTGAAGCTCGCGGATGGCAAAACCCCCGCCAGTAGACAGCCGACACAATGCGTCGGAGAGCCACGGTGGAATGCCCGAAAGGTTATCGAAGGAAATGACCCACGAATTGCTCGCCGCTATCATCAGGTCTCGCTCTTCCCGTGGAACGGCCCGCAGCGATGCAGTCGAAGGGTCCACCAGGAGGCGCAGTACGCGTGATATGGTGCTCTTTCTGAACCGACCGATGCCCGGTCTGCTTCGTGATGGATCGTTCCGAGGCGCCGGTAATCGCCCCGCTGGTGGCTGCCCCGACTCGGAGCGAGTGGCCTGGGTACTTCGCGGCGTCGAGCCCGCCCCGTGCCGCCAGTTTCTTCAAGAACGCGTGCCATGAAGCATCTTGTGGAGCGCAGGCATGAACTTGGCGACGGCAAGCGGGCGTTAAGGACAGATATCGGTAGCCTAATGATTTCAGCCGCTCGAAGCCTGCTCTGACGTTTCGTCGAATGATCGGTACGAATCCGGCATCCCTGGGGGCGCACGCTCTAACCTGCGTCGCCGAATGACCGCGTGCCCAACTCGGCAAAGAAGAGACGGAACGCCGCCTCCTTGTCGTCGGCCGGTTCAGGCTTGTCGTCGAGAAACGGAATGTTCTGGCCCGCGGCCGGCCCATAAGGAACTTTGTGACCACGTCGTACTTCACAATCCAGGCTCAGCGGGAGGTTTTTGAGGACGCCTATCCCGTGAAGCTGTTCTCCGGAATTGATCTCATCCGGTTCTTAACGGGAATTGAAGCTGATCGTTGCAGGACGGATCAGTCTCGAATGGCTGAGGGCGGTAACGACGGGCAGTCAGACTGCGAAAGCATGAACTCCAAAACCAGCGTTTTCAGTTTCCCTTCAGACCGTCTGTGCTCATCTGCGCGCAGATGCGGACGGCCTGAAATCTCAACTGGTTGGAATATGCTGTGCGCCGAGGACTCCTCGAATCTCAACCGAAGATTCAGCGATACAGACACGCCTAGACACGCCAAATCGAAGGCTCACTCACGCCAGGGCTGTGGCCGTGCGATAATTGTCTTCTTCCCGGATGGCAAAACCCGGATGGCGAAAAGAGCACTTCAGCGGATCTTCATATCCTACGCCCGCCTCGATGGGAGGCAACTGGCGTTGCGCCTTCACAAAGATTTGACCGCAGCTGGATTCGACACCTGGCTTGATACGACGAATATTGGTGGCGGCGCGAGCTGGACTGCTGAGATCGAACGTGAGATTGATCGTGCCCACGTCGTTGTGGCGGTGCTCACCCAGGGCTCTTATGTATCACCGATTTGCCGCGGAGAGCAATTGCGTTCTCTCCGCCGGGGAAAAAATATCTCCGTGTGGCCAAGCACCTCAACGATTGGGCGTGCCAGGGTCTCAGGCCGGACCGGTTGCTAGGGGATTGCGCCCGGCTTCAACTTCCGGATAGCGCGTCATCCGCTCTGCACCACGGCTCGGCAAACCACAAGTAGCATTGCGCGGGCGAGCGGATCCGTAGCATGATTTAGCCAGGTCGCCGCCCGTGACAAAGCACGTCCTTCGGGCCCCTGGATACCAGCGACGCCAAAGCCGGAGGCCGTTATGGTTTCGAGTCGCCCAATGGAAATCGGCTCCGTGAGACGCCAGTGAGGCCGACGCGCGCGGGGACTGTTTCACTGGCGTGAACTTCATTCCATCAAAGCGGGGCCGGAAGACATCGGGCCAATGGACTATCGCGGAAGGACCATCGAAGAGAAGATGTCTTCTTATTGCCGCACGTCTTGAGACTCCTCTGCCATAGCCGCTCCGGAAATCGTTCCCGTAAACTCCCCCGTTTCGGAAAAAAAGACGGGCTTGTTTGAGGCGTCGGCCAACATTGGCAGCGCCGTCTCCGTATACGTAAGGACGCCCGACGCATTCTTGAAACGGCCGGTTCCACCGTTGATTTTGAAGGTCAAAGTACAGTGGCCCACCAGATGCACCATATCTATGCAATCGCCTCCTTGCGTGAGATTGACGTTCAACAGACTCCCATCCTGGAAGCGAAGCAGGCCCGCGCCCGCCACCCTTGGAAAATAAAGGCCCGAGCAAGTGCTGGACGGTTGCGGCGAAAGTGCGATAGCACTGACATTTCTAAAGGTAAACAGGCCGAGAGCGCCGTACCCGGCGACATTCTCTTCGGCGGTATTTGTGTTGGGCTGCTTCAGATCGATCGGGCTGGCCGCGCCAGTTCCCGAAAACACCATCGTTACGGGACGTTGTGCGTAAACGGTTGCGATAGCGAGATTCACCATCAGCGCGATAGTTGTTAGGCGTTTCATTTGTTTCTCCTGCTTTCTGGAGGAGATCATGGTGAGACTTTGTTCTCCGTCCGCCGGTACAGGCGGCAGTGGCCCCCCAAATCCGGCCACGTTTTTCGTATATTTGTTAATGTCATTGGGTGAACGGGGGATCTATCGACACACGCACGGCGGAAATCACAAATCTCTTGAGAGCTTGGGGCAGCGGTGACGAAGCCGCCCTGGCCCGTCTCACGGAGCACGTCTACCCGGAACTGCGGCTCATGGCCCGCCGCTACATGAAAAACGAAGCCCAGGGCAATTCCCTGCAGGCCACCGCGTTAGTCCATGAGGTCTACCTCCGCCTGGTGGACGTGACCAACGTCGAATGGCAGGCGCGCGCTCAGTTCTTCGCCGTCGCGGCCCAGATGATGCGGCGCATCCTGGTGGACGCCGCTCGCACGCGCGGCTCGCGGAGGCGCGATGGAATACCTCCCAAAGTGAATCTGGACGAATCCGCCATCTTGTCGCCCGCGGCCGAGCGGTCCATCCTGGCTCTCGACGAGGCCTTGACAGCGTTCTCTCAGATGGCGCCGCGCCAGGCAAAGGTGGTCGAACTGCGTTATTTCGGTGGATTGACCGAAGAGGAAATCGAGGCGGCCCTGAAAATTTCCCCGCGCACCATTAGACGCGATTGGGATTTCGCCAAATCCTGGCTGATGCGCGAGTTAAACCATACAATAGGAAAGCCATCGGGACACTAGATATGACTCCGGAGCGTTTCCGGCAGATCGAAGAGCTATATCACGCGGCTCGCGAGGCCACTGCCGGCGAGCGCGCGGCACTTTTGGCCCAGACAGATCCCGAATTGCGCCGCGAGCTAGAATCGCTTTTCGCACAGCGCACTGGCGACGAGTTCCTGGAGCGGCCTGCAGTCCGGAACGCCCCGGAACTGCTGGAGGATGTGACGGTTGCGGCAGTCGCCGCGGGAACTTGCCTGGGCCCATACCGTATCGAAAGCAAACTCGGCGAGGGCGGCATGGGCGAGGTGTATCGGGCGGTAGACACGCGATTAGGCCGCGCCGTAGCCATCAAAACCACTCGCGAGCAGTTTAGCGCCAGGTTTGAGCGGGAGGCGCGCGCGATTTCGGCGCTCAATCACCCCAATGTCTGCACCCTCCATGACGTTGGTCCCAACTACCTGGTGATGGAACTGGTGGAGGGTGAAACACTGGCGGCGCGGCTGAAAGACGGACCACTCCCCATCCAAGCCGTGCTCCTCTACGGTTCCCAGATTGCGGCGGCGCTGGTGGAGGCTCACGGCAAAGGCATCATTCACCGCGATCTTAAGCCCGGCAACATTATGGTCGGGAAATCCGGCGTAAAGGTTCTGGATTTCGGATTGGCGCGCATGGGCCAGGATGAAACGGTCACCGCCAGCCAAATGATCGTGGGCACGCCCGCGTACATGGCGCCGGAGCAACGGGAGGGGAAACCGGCGGACGACCGCACGGATATCTATGCATTCGGCTGCGTGCTCTATGAGATGTTGACGGGCGCGCGGGTGGGGCCGCAGCGAAGGCGCATCCGGCCGCGAAAGCTGGAACGAATCGTAAACCGCTGTCTGGAAGAAGACCCGGGACGAAGGTGGCAATCTGCCGCCAAATTGCAGCAGGAACTGGCGGCGGTAAGCCCGGTGCGGCGCAAGGCGTACATGGCTGCCAGCGCTGCGGCGGTTCTGGCGCTGGCAGCCGCGACGGGATACTTTTCCCTTCACCGGCCGCCAAAACTCACGGTGAAGGACAAAATCGTTCTGGCGGATTTCGAAAACAAGACGGGCGATCCGGTCTTTGACCAGACGCTTCGGCAGGGGCTGACGGTGCAACTGGAACAGTCCCCGTTCCTCACTCTCGTCTCGGACCAGCAAATCCAGCAGGTACTGCGTTTCATGAACCGGCCGCCCGAGACGCTGCTGACTCCGGAGGTCTCCCGGGAGATCTGCGAGCGAACCGGCAGTACCGCGGTTCTGGAAGGCTCAATCAAAGGGCTCGGCAGCCAGTACGTTTTGTGGCTGAGGGCCAGGAACTGCCGGACCGGAGAGGTCCTCGCGGAACAACAGGAACAGACGGAAGGAAAAGAAAAGGTCCTGAAAGCGCTGAGCGGGATTGCGATTCAAATCAGGACGCGGCTAGGCGAGTCGCTTGCTACCATTCAAGAGCACTCGACGCCGCTGGAGCAGGCAACAACGTCGTCGCTGGAAGCTCTGAAAGCGTACAGTGCGGCAAAAGTCGCCCTCTACGCGCATGGTGGTCCCGCCGCGATCCCGCATCTTCAGCAGGCCATCGCCATCGATCCGCAATTCGCGATGGCGCATGCCGATCTCGGGTTTATGTCGTGGAACATGGGCCAAACCGATCTGGGAGCCGAGCAAGTCCGCATAGCCTATGGGCTTCGGGATCGCGTGAGCGATCGCGAGAGGCGCTACATCCTGATGCTCTACGACCGCCAGGTAACGGGGAACTTACAAAAGGAGTTGCAGACTCTCGAATCGTGGGCACAGACGTATCCTCGAGACGCTTACGCCCCCGGCATTATCGCGGGTTGGGTCGCATACGGTACCGGCCAATATGAGAGGGGGATTCAAGCATCTGAAGAAGCCATCCGGCTGGATCCGAGCATCCCATTTCCGTATGAGAGTATCGCCATCCACAATCTTCGCCTCGACCGGTTCACACAGGCCGCGGATGCCTTGCAGCGGGCGGCGGAGCGCAACATGGAACAACCGGATTTTCTGGTCATCCGTTACTACCTCGCGTTTCTGAAGGGCGACCAGGCGGGAATGGAACGCGAAGTCGCTCGCGCTCCCGGACAGCACGCGCAGGACTTGATGTCGCACCATCAGGCTCTGGTGCTCGCCCGTTCCGGACGAATGCGGGAGGCGAGGACCATGTGGGAACGCGCGATCCCGTTGGCGCGGCAGGCCAACAAGCGCGAGACGGCCGGGATCTACGAGGCCGCGGCGGCTGTGTGCGAAGCGCATTTCGGGAATAGGGCTGCGGCGAAGGAGCGCGCTCTGGCGGCACTCGAGCTTGCAAAGGGCCGCGATGTGGAGTACGCCGCGGCCTATGCACTGGCCCTCTCAGGCGACCTTCCGGCATCGCAAAGGCTCGCCGCCGACCTGGAGAAACGCTTCCCGGAGGATACCCCAGTGCAATTCGAATATCTCCCCACGCTCCGCGCTCTTTCCGCACTCGCTCATCGGGCGCCATTGGACGCGGTGGAGCGATTGCAACGGGCGGTTCCATACGACTTCGCAATGCCGGGTACGGCGTTTGTTGGCATGTTCGGAGGCGTCTATCCGGCGTATGTACGCGGCGAGGCGTACCTTGTAGCAGGACGCGGCCAAGAGGCCGCGGCGGAGTTTCAAAAAGTTCTCAATCACCGCGGCATCGTCCTTGCCGATCCTGTCGGTGCCCTCGCGCACTTGCAACTGGGCAGAGCATACGCAGTCTCGGGCGACAGGCCCAGGGCCAAAAGCGCCTATCAGGATTTCCTCGCCCTCTGGAAGGATGCCGACCCGGACATCCCCGTCCTCAAACAGGCCAGCGCAGAATACGCGAAGCTATAGTCATTCCGCATCTTCCCCTCAAGCCGCGTGGAAAGCGGAGGCTTGCGGCGCGCGAATTGACCACATCGTGTCTGGATCGTCGACAAACAGGAAGTTGAGACTTTCGCGCCCTTCGACGGGCGGAACTCGCCAATCATCAGCAGCAGGCTCCAGTGGCCTGGCGTCTCTGCACCTAATGCAGCTTGCTGGCGGCGATCCTTCCGCATTTTCCTGGCCGCCTCCAACTTCCGGTCGCGGTCCGCGTGGATCTCCTGCTGCCGCCCCGCCAGCGTGTCCTTCGGCGTGATGTAGCCCGTGACGCAGTTCAGCCGGACGTTGTTGTAGTGGTCAACGTAACCCTCCACCAGACGCCGCGCATCATCGAGCGACAGCGGCGTGCCCGGCCGGATGCACTCCCCCTTGAGCGATTTGTGCCACCGCTCGATCTTTCCGTTCGATTGCGGGTAAAACGGCGAGGTTCGGACGTGCGTCATTCCCGAGATCCTGATGAACTCCTTGAAGTCCTTGGCGATGAACTGGGGCCCGTTGTCCGAGATGATCCGGGGCCGCGCTTCCGGGTGCTTCTCCTTTGCTCCCTGCAGGATGATCTCGATGTCCGCTTCGGTCATCGACTCCCGGATGTCCCAGTTCACGATGAACCGGCTGAAACCGTCCAGGATTCTGCACAGGTAGTAGAACGTCCCGCCGATGTTCAGGTAGGAAACATCGATGTGCCAGTGCTGATGCGCGGCCAGCGGCTGCGCGAAGCCCGTGCCCTTCTTCCGACGGCTTCCCGTTCCACTTTGATAGCAATTGCGCGGCCCAAGGGTGGGCGCATAAGAGCCTTCAGCGGTTGGCCAGGCGAAAGCGCATGCCCCACAAGACGCTTTCGTCTGTGACCCGCCTGCCCCGCACTCAGAAGCTCAGTCGCAGCGCGAACTCCATCGTTCGCGGATCGGTCGCCCCCGTCACTTGCCCGAAGGTCGACGAGCCTACAGTCGTCGACAGGCTGGTGTACGACAGGTGATTCGGGAAGTTGAAGAACTCCGCGCGGAAGGCCGTCTGGAAGCGCTCCGTTACCCGGAAGCTCTTCTGCAATGCGAGATCCCAGTTGTCGAAGAACGGATAGCAGATCGCGAAAGCCCCCAGGTTGCCGAAGGTGCCGGTTGCCGGCACGGCGAATGCCGCCGGGTTCAGGTATTGGACCCGGCTGGAGCCGGTCCAGGCTCCGACCACGTTCGGCCGCTGGTTGCTGATGCCGGTGCCGGCCACATCGCTCGAGATACCCACATTGAAGGGCAACCCCGACTGGAGCACGGTTACACCGGAGATCTGCCAGCCGCCGAGCGCCACCTTGTACCACTCCCGCCCGGTGCGCCAGAACGGCAGCGGGTAGACGTAGCTGAACACCAATACCTGCCGGCGGTTGTAACTCGATTCACCCCAATCGCCGCGCAGGTTATAGCTGTTCATCGGCTGGTAGCTGTAACCGTTGGCATCCGTGCGGCCGTTCGACCAGGTGTACGCCACGCTGAACAGCCCGCCGCCCGGCATCTGCTTCTTCAACTGCGCCTGAAGAGAATCGTAGATGAAGTTGCCGCCGGTGATGTACTGGTAAATATCGGCATACCCGAGGTAGGGCCGCAGCGCGTTGGCATTGATGCCCGGATGCGCCGGCAGCGTGCCCGGCTGGAGTTGGTTGATGTCCTCCTGGAACGACAGGCTGGCGGCGCTCGATCCCACGTACGCCACGTCCAGCATCATGTCCTTCGTCAGCTTCTGCTGCACCCCCAGGCTCCAGTTCAACGTGCGCGGCACTTTCATATCGAGCGAATGCGAGTTGCCGATGGCCGCCGGGAAAGTTTGGAGCGTTGCCCCAGCAGGGTTCTCCACGTTACCGTTGTAGACGGTGGACTGCTGGATGAACGGCGGATTGTTGACCGCGCTGAAAATGAAGTTCCCTTCGATGCGCTCGTAGAACACGCCGAAGCCGCCGCGCAACACCGTGCTGGCTTTCCCCGTCAAATCATAGGCGAACCCCAGGCGCGGCGCCCAGGTGGCCCAGTCGGTATTCATCGCGCCGTACGGGAGGTTGTGAAAAAGCGCCACGACGTTGGGATCGCCGGTCACGGGAACGCGGCCGGTGGCGGTCGACGGGAATTTGCTGCCTCCCAGCACCAGGCCGTTATACGGGTTGCCGGTGCCTGCCACGATGGCGCCCGTCGAGGGGACGATCTGCGGCGCCTGCGCCGGGTTGTAATACTGCGGCAGGAAAGTGGACGTATTTTGCAGCGCGCTGTACTGGGGCTGCATGTAAGCCCAGCGGAACCCCATGTTCACGGTCAGGCGTTTGCTCACCTTCCAATCGTCCTGGACATACGGCTCGATCTGGGTGAACCGATACCAGCCCTGCCGGAAGCTGCCGGCCTCGGTATACGTGTAGAAGTTGCCCAACACCGCGTCCGCTACCACGTTGCCCGTGGTATTGGCGGCGCTGGTATTGAAGGCGAAGCTGCCGTTGATTTGGGGCACGTTGTCCTGGTTCTTGCGGCTGCGCATGACCAGGATTCCGGCTTTGAAGCTGTGGTTGCCGATCAGCTTCGAAAAATCGTCCTTCCAATCGAAGACGCGGTTGAAGTTGTCGAAGTTGAGCGGGGTCACGCTCAGACCGTTATAGCCGGAAAGGGAAATGGTCGGGATGAAATTCGCCGCATTGTAAATCAGCGGATAGTTGATTCCTTCACCCGCGCGGGTGAAATCGGTGACGAATACGGGATTCGGCCGGATCCCCACCTTTTCCTTGATCACGTTCCCGGTGAAGGCGAACTGCACCACGTTCACGGTGGTGGGGTTGATGATCCTGGTCCATTGAACGCTGCTGTTGGTGCCCGGAATATGGCGCTCGTAAAGCGCCAGTTGGGTCAGGTTCTGCAAGGAGAAATAGTAGTCGTGCAGCCAGTGCACGGAGAGCTGATTTTTCGGCGTAATGTAGTAATCGCCCTTGAGGACATACTGATTGGTGTCCAGGGGCGCCACGGTGGGAAACACGAAGTTGCCGCCGGCTCCGTTGAAGTTCGGCGCGGGATAGTTCTGGAGCAGGCGGTGGCTGTTTGGGCTCCAGCGGCTGGTGGGGATGATGCCGTTCGGAAAAACAACGCCGGTGAGCGGGTCTTTGGGCCACTTGGAGGAGGCCAGCGCCGAAAAGTCGCCGTTGATCTGCGCCGTCGTGGGCACGGTCCAGGTGTTGATGGCGCCCTGCAGCAACCGTTTGTAGTCCACGCCGAAGAAGAAGAACAGCTTGTCGTGGTCTTTATTGATCTTCGGCACCAGAATCGGCCCGCCGATGTTCGCGCCGAAGTTGTTGTATCGGAGCTCGGGCTTGATGGTGGCGTTGAATGCGCGCGCCTGGATGGCGTCGTTGCGCAGATACTCGTAAGCGCCGCCGTGAAAATCCTTGGTGCCGCCGCGGATGGCGATGTTGATCACCGCCCCGGAGCTGTAGCCGTATTCGGCGCTGTAATTGGTGGTCAAAACCTTGAATTCGGCAATGGCATCCGGGTTGATGTTCACGAAGTTGTTGCCGCCGCCACCGTTATCCTTGTTGTCGGCGCCGTCGAGGTTCCAGGAGAACGTGTCGGTGTGGCTGCCGTTTACGGATTGGCCGCTGTTGTTGACGCCATATCCGCCGAACAGCCCGAAGCCGCTGGAGAAGGTGGTCGAGACGCCTGGCAGCAGTTCCAGAAGCTGCGGAAAGTTCCGGCCGTTCAATTGAAGCTGAGTGGCCTGCTGCCCGGTCACCAGCCGTCCCATCTCCCCGGTGGCGGTTTCCACCTGGGCCGCGTCGGCGGCGACCGTGACCGAATCCGCCACGTTGCCGACCTCGAGCTTCACGTTTACCGCAAGCTCCGAGTTCACGTTCAGGACGACCCCGGTCGTGGTAAATTTCTTGAATCCCCGCGCTTCGGCCGTCACATCGTACGTTCCGATGGGCAGGCTCGAAACCAGGTAAGATCCGCTCTCGTTGGAAACCGCGGTCCGAGTGAGCCCGGTCTCTACGTTTTTTACGCTCACGGTCGCGCCGGGGACCAGGGATCCCGTGGCGTCTACGACGACCCCCGAAATCTGCTGGCTGGTGACAGTTTGACACCATGCCACAGCGGGCACCAGCAGTAACGCGCCGGCAAGAATCAGCTTCATGGCTTCTCCTGTTCTGCTTCTGTCCTTCTCGGAAATCTCTACCCTTGCGGTGAACGCCGGAATGGACACCGCGCACCTCGACCCCGACTTTCGCAAAGGCCGTTCCCGGCCCGCACCATTGCGATGGAGATATTCTGGGCTGCCGGAAGACATGCGCCTAGGCTGACGACAGTCGAGGACGTCCTGACGTGTTGAAAGCCACCTTATTTTCAAAGTATTAGGCGGCGTGACACCGGCGCTAACGGCGACGTCCGCGACGTTCGGTTGTAGAATGTCAATAGGTGTCGGGCCAAGCGATAGAGCCGGGTTCCCCGTCGCGGGAACAGGTGAGGCTGCACCTGGAGCGGGTGCTCTCCAGCCACCACTTCCGCAACAGCCGCCGCTGCCAGGGCTTGCTCCGGTACGTGGTGGAGCATGCTCTCGACGGACACCCGGATGGTCTTAAGGAGCGCGTCATCGGCCAAGCGGTCTTCGACCGGGACGCGGGATACGACACCAACCAGGACGCCGTGGTGCGCAACGCCGCGGCCGAGGTGCGCAAGCGGCTCGCGCAGTATTATCAGGACGCCGCACCCAACGGCCACGAGATGCGGATTGAACTACCCTCGGGCACTTACGTGCCGGAGTTCCACCCGCCGTCCGCCCCGGTCCCGGAGGTGGCTCCGGCTGGTCCGGTTTCCCGGGGCGTCGGCTGGCCGACCCTGGTCCTGGCGCTGGCCGCCCTGATCTCCATGGCCGGGTGGCTGGTTACCGCCCGAAAAGGCTCGCAGCCGTCGGCGACCGAGCTCGACCAGTTCTGGGCGCCCATCCTGGCGGCGCCGACGCCCGTCCAGATCTGCGTGGGACAGAGCCGGATGAACTATCTCCCAGTGCCTCTGCCGGAGGGCAAACCCGGTCTGGCCATCCCGGCAAGCAAACTCGTGCCCATGCGTGACCGCTTCCTGTGGTACGGCGATTCCGTTTGCATGGCAAACATCAGCGACTACCTCGCCGTACATCGCAAGCCGTTCCGTTTCCGCGGCGCGCTGGTGACACCCTACGCCGAGTTGCGCGGCAACCCCATCGTCCTGATCGGAGCGTTCAACAATGAATGGACCATTCGGCTGACGGAGGGTTTGCGGTTTTCGCTGTCGAATGGGGACACTCCCGACGTGCGCGGCGTCCGCGACCGGGAGAAAGGGCCCGCCCTCACCTGGCACCTGGCGC
>Ga0116221_1002169_pt1 | contig 12830 bp, 12 predicted proteins | sample Sb_taG_5_FD_88965 | JGI IMG/M metagenome (GOLD analysis project Ga0116221, IMG submission 88965) | Peat soil microbial communities from Weissenstadt, Germany - Sb_50d_8_FC metaG | ecosystem: Environmental > Terrestrial > Soil > Wetlands > Peat | place: Germany: Weissenstadt | collected 2010-09-21 | reverse complement strand
TCGCCGACGACCAGACCGGTGGCGTGATCAAGGAAGATGCCGCGGCCGATCTGCGCGGCCGGATGGATGTCGCACTGGACAACCGCCGTTGACCGGCTCTGAAAATAGAGCGCGAAATCGCGGGGCCCCTTGCTCCAAAGCCAATGCGCCAGCCGATAGGTCTCGATGGCGTGGAACCCCTTGTAGTAAAGCACGGGTTCGATCAGGCGATGGGTCGCCGGATCGCGGTCAACTGTCGCCATGAGGTCCGCGCGGAAGGCCTCGCCGAGCGACGGGGTGTCCCTGAGCGCGTCGGCGTATGCCTGACGGATGAGCTCGCCGGAGAGCACGGCATGGTCGAGCCGCCCGGCCAGCCGGTGCACGACGGCCGCTTCCAGCCCGTCGTGGTGCAGGATGGTGGAATAGACGAAAGTGGCGAGTTCGGGCTCGCGCCGCACCACCTCTTCCGCCTCGCGCCGGACGCGCGCCCAGACCGGATCGACTTTGTCGAGTGCCGGCTTCGCCTGATATTGCGCCATCGCACCGTCTCCCGGAAAACCGCTCAATCGAGCTATGGTTTTATCATATTGGGCGGCAGCGAGCCGAAAACCAAGAGCCAAGGTTTATCGGCCATTGGCCTCATAAAACAGGCCATTGGCCTAGTTTTCAGGGCCGTTTTGCCAAAAATTCCAGAACCTTAGCCTTAAAGACCTTGTCGCCGACCGCCAACATGTGATCACGGCCGGGAATGGCAAGGGCCTGGGCGCCCGGGATCAGCGCGGCCAGCGCTTGCGGCGAGCCTGCGATTGGATCCTCAGTGCCGACCGCGACCATCAGGGGTACGGCGATACGGCCGGCCTCGGCCCGGGACAGCGTCTGGCGCGAGCCGCGCAGGCAGGCGGCCAACGCGCGCAGGTCGGATTTCGTCTGCTCGGCGAAAGCGCGGAACATGTATGCCTTCGGATCCGAGACCTCGGCGAGCGATGCCGCTTCGAGGGCCTGCGCGATCGTGTCCGGCACCCCGACGCCTTCGACAAGCCGGATGCCGAGACCGCCGAGCACGGCGGCGCGCACGCATTCGGGATGCGCAAGCGCAAGGAAGGCGGTAATCCGCGCGCCCATCGAATAACCCATGACGTCGGCGCGCGGCAGACCGAGATGCTCGATCAACGCGCGCGCATCCTGGGCCATGATTGCGCTGTGATAGGCGGCGGGGTCGTAAAGCTTGGTGGAGTCGCCGTGGCCGCGATTGTCGAGCGCAATGACGCGCCGACCGGTGCGCGTGAGCGTGGTCACCCAGCCGGGCGAGACCCAATTCACTTCCTTATTCGATGCAAAGCCATGGACGAGCACGATCGGCTCGCCCTCGCCCTCGTCGAGGTAAGCGATTTCCGCGCCGTCATGGGTGAAACGCGGCATGCCAATGACCCTATGATGACCATACGATCCAACCGGCTCTGCGGGAAACCAGGCGTTCGGCCCGCCCAATCCCGCCTACCCGCCGGTCAAGGGCTGACCGGCACCAAGCGCAGCGCCGCGGCACCGAGACGGCGCACCTTTCGCCTATCGAGGTGGCGCTGTGTCATGCGCTCGACCGCGGCTTTGCATGAGGACACAAAGCCGAACAGCGTCAGCGCCGCCCAAAACAGCCACACTGCGAGATCGAATGCGCTCGCGGTGAGCACGATCGCGGCGCGGTCGAGAAGTTTTACGATCGCCCGTGTCTTGCCGCCTTTGGCGGCGGTGAGCCGGGCCAGCCGCGACATATCTTCCGGCCGTTCCGCGACGGCAAGACTGTCGAGCGTCGCCTGCGTGCCGGCCTTGGTTTCGACGCGGCCTGCATTTTCCGCAAGCTCGACCAGGCCTCCCGCCTCTTCGACTTTCACCGCTTCGCGCGCCAAGCGCACGGCCAGCGCCGGATTCAGGCGTCCGGTGCGGCGCGCAGCCTTGACGATGGAGAGACCGATCCGCTCCGGCGCGCTGGCGCCGGCTGTGACATAGGTCGCCGCGGTGATCGCAAGCCCAACGCTGGCGAGACCGAAAATCCACGGGTCGGCCTTCTCGCCCGTCAAGTACCGCGTGCCTTCGCGCGCGGCGTCGCGGATATCGCCGAATACGAACAGATCGCCGACGGCGGTGCCGGCAAGGCTCGCGAGATCGGCGGGCTCGCCGGTCCACAACCCGTGCACAAACCGTCCGGCGGTGCCGGCGACCGAGGTCGCGCTTGCGCTTGCTCGTTCCGCTTCCTCGGCGAGCGCCGGAGCGATGGTCACGCCGCGGTCGGCGGCAAGGTCGAGAAAGCTGCATGCGAGATCGGTATCGCGGGCGTCGAGCGCCGCGCGGATTTCGCGTTCCGCGACGTCGCGTTTGAAAACGCGATCGAGTGCCTGGTCGCTCACCTTGACCGGGTCGTTCGCGGCGGCCAGGCGCGTCCACGCGTCCATGCCGCCGCGCGCGAACGTCAGCGCAGCGAGCGCGAACATCGCGGCGCCGCACAGCGCGAACGCCGGATGACGGAGCATTCGCAGGAATCGATTGCGGCGCACTGATCGCATGTCGGCCTCAAATTCTCCGAGGCATTGCCCGCCATTTGCGGCTTTTTGACAACAAATCCCTGGCGGCAATGGCGTGCTGGATATTTGCCGGTCGGACCGCTATGGTGCCGATGCATAAAAACCGGCCGGACCAAGCGAATGTCGGACACGATCGTTCCCCATTTCCACAACGATTTGGGCGTCGCGGTCATCGAGATCGGCGCCCGGGAGTTCATGTGCGTCGGCGCCAAGCCGCCGTTCGATCATCCGCATGTGTTCTGTGACATGGGCGACGACGCCGAATACATCTGCCCCTATTGCTCGACGCTCTATCGCCACGATCCGACGCTCGCGCTGAACGCGGCGCGTCCGGCGGAATGCGCCTTGGCCGACGCGTCTGTTTAGGTCTCTGCCGGAGCGGGTGTCCTGCCGTCCTCGCGTACCGTGATTGTCGTCGGGGCCGGCATTGGCGGTCTCACCGCCGCGCTGGCGCTCGCGCGCAACGGCTTTCGCGTCACCGTCCTGGAGCAGGCCGAGCGGCTCGAGGAGACCGGCGCCGGCATCCAGCTCTCTCCCAATGCCGCGCGCACGCTGATCGATCTCGGATTGGGCGATCGGCTGCGCCCGCATGTAGTGGTGCCTGCGGCATTGCGCGTGCTCGGCGCGCGTAGCGGCCGCGAAATCGTGCGCATGCCGCTCGGCGAGGCCGCGCAGCGCTACGGCTCGCCCTACTGGATAATCCATCGCGGCGACTTGCAGGCGGCGCTCGGCGCCGCTGCCGCCCAGGAGATCGACATTTCAGTCAAGCTCGGCATGCGCATGGAAGATTTTGTCACCCATCCCAACGGCGTGACCGTCTCGGCGCGTGGCCGTACCGGCCTGTGGGACGAACGCGGCATGGCGCTGATTGCCGCCGACGGGCTGTGGTCGCTGGCGCGAGCGCGCCTCGGCTTCAAGGAGCCGCCGCGTTTTGCCGGCCGGACGGCATGGCGCGCGTTGGTGCCGGCGAAAGACGTCGCGCCCGAATTGCGCGAGCCGCTGATTCATCTTTGGCTCGGGCGCGATGCTCACCTCGTGCATTATCCGGTACAGGCCGGCAGATTGATCAACATTGTCGTCATCACCGCCGATAGCTGGAACAGGCCCGGCTGGAGCGAGCCGGCCAGTCGTGTCGATTTGTTGCGGCACTTCTCGGCGAGATATTGGGCGCCGCAGGCGCATTCGCTCGTCCGCGTCCCCGAGGCTTGGCTGAAATGGGCGCTGTACGACCGGCGGCCGCTGATGAATTGGTCGCATGGAGCGGCGGCGCTGCTGGGGGACGCCGCCCACCCAATGCTCCCGTTCCTGGCGCAGGGCGCCGCGATGGCGATCGAAGATGCGATCGTGGCGGCGCAATGCCTCGCGCGCATGCCGGACGATACGGCATTGGCATTGCGGACCTACTCGGCGGTGCGCCGCGCGCGCGTCTGGAAGGTGCAGCGCATGGCAGCTCGCAACGGCGAGCGCTATCATCTCGGCGGCGTGGCTGGGATGCTGCGCAACGCGACAATGCGCGCCATGGGCGGCGAGCGGCTCCTGCGGCGCTACGATTGGCTTTACGACTGGCGGCCGCCCGCCGCCTTGTCGATCACGTGAGCGAGTCCGACACGATGGCCACCGCCGAGACCGCTTCGTTGTTCCCCACCACGATCGCGGGCAGCTTGCCCAAGCCGGCGTGGCTCGCCGTACCGAACAAGTTGTGGGCGCCATGGCGGCTCGAAGGTGAGGAACTTGCAGCCGCCAAAGACGACGCCACGCTGCTGGCGCTGAAACTCCAGGAGGACGCCGGCATCGACATCGTCGGCGACGGCGAGCAATCGCGCCAGCATTTCGTGCACGGCTTTCTTGAAGCGGTCGACGGCATCGATTTCAACCGACGCGTCGAGATGGGCATTCGCAACGATCGCTACAAGGCGATGTGCCCGACCGTCGTCGGCCCGTTGCGGCTGCGCGCGCGCGTGCATGCCCGCGAGGCGCGGCTCGCGCGCGCCCACACGAAACGCAAGCTCAAATTCACCCTGCCCGGCCCGATGACCATCGTCGACACTATCGCCGACGCGCACTACGGCGACCGGGTGAAGTTGGCGATGGCATTTGCCGCGCTGCTCAACGAGGAGGTGCGCGGGCTAGCCGCCGACGGCGTCGACGTGATCCAATTCGATGAGCCCGCCTTCAACGTCTATATGGAAGATGCCGCCGGATGGGGAATCGATGCGCTGCACCGCGCGATCGAAGGCGTGCATTGCACGAGCGCCGTGCACATCTGCTATGGCTACGGCATCCCCGCCAACATCGAATGGAAGGCGACGCTGGGCAATGAATGGCGGCAATACGAGAAATTCTTTCCGGCATTGGCGAAAAGTCGGATCGATCAAGTCTCGCTGGAATGCATCAATTCGCACGTGCCGATGAGCGTGCTCAAACTGCTGGACGGTAAAGACGTACTCGTCGGCGTCATCGACGTTGCCACCGATAAGATTGAAACGCCCGAGGAAATCGCCGCGGTGATCGGTAATGCGGCAAAACATATTCCTGCGCAAAAAATCATCGCCTGCACCAATTGCGGCATGGCGCCGATGCGCCGCGAAATCGCCGCATTGAAGCTCGAAGCACTCGGCCGGGGCGCGGCACTTGCGCGCAAGACCTTCTACTGAACCAGCGGCAAGCGCCGTCGAAATCACACAGGTAGCATTTTGTTAAAGCTTAGCCGATTGGATGCGGCGACTTTGGAATGGGAAGTGCAATGAACGTGCCGTTCGTGACGACTGTCGCCTTTGCCGACCATGCTGGCAAAACCGCCAACCTTCAGTATGGCGTGTCCGCCGGCAACGAAAACGAAGCACGCAGCGAGCTCGAGCGGCGTTTTATGAGCCAGGAACTCTATAAATTTTCGATCCTGGAAATTCGTCGCGCGACGACAAGCGAAGCCGCTTCGCTCAATTTGCCGGCCGGTTCAATCAAGCTGATGAACTGACGCGGATAGCGATCTGTTAGCGGTCGCTGCGCGAAAGCACCTCGATCAATTCGCCGACCTTGCGCCGCTGCTCGGCCTTGTTGCCGGACGCAATCGCATGCTCGACGCAATGCGCCGCGTGGTCGGCGAGAATTTCCTCCTCGGCGCGACGCAACGCCGCGCGCGCCGCCGAGAGCTGCGTCACGATATCGATGCAATAGCGGTCGTCCTCGACCATGCGCGCAAGGCCGCGCACCTGGCCCTCGATTCGTTTCAGCCGTTTCATCACCGACGTCTTGGCAAGCGGTCTCATGCCGTCTATATACCCCCATAGGGTATCTGTTTCAAGCGGCCTTCGGATCATGGATCAGTCCGTTCAATTGCACCGCACCGTCACCGACCCGGTCTGCGGGATGAAAGTCGATCCCGCGGCGACCCGGCATCGCCATACACTCCACGGCCACAATTATTTCTTCTGCTCTGCCGGCTGCCGCGGCAAGTTCGCGGCCGACCCGAGCAAATATCTGGAAGAAACCGCCACTGCGGCGGCCCGGGCAACCATGCCCGAGGGCACGATCTATACCTGCCCGATGCATCCGGAAGTCAGTCAACCCGGACCGGGTGCGTGTCCAATCTGCGGCATGGCGCTCGAGCCCGAGGCGGGCGGCGCCGGCGACGGCGGCGAACTCGCCGACATGAATCGCCGCTTTTGGATTTCCGCCGCGCTTGCGCTGCCCGTCGTCGCGATCGAAATGAGCGGTCATTTTGGCCTCGTGCATCTGCCCCCGGCTATCTCGAACCTCACTCAACTCGTTCTGGCGACGCCGGTTGTTTTGTGGGGTGGCTGGCCGTTCTTCGTGCGCGGTGTGCGATCGCTGCGCACGCTCAACCTCAACATGTTCACGCTGATCGCCATGGGCACGGGCGTCGCCTACCTCTACAGCCTAGTCGCCCTGCTCGCGCCAAATTCGTTTCCCGCGGCGTTCCGCACCATGCACGGCGGCATCGCGCTCTATTTCGAGGCCGCTTCCGTCATCACCGTGCTGGTGTTGCTCGGCCAGGTCCTGGAATTGCGGGCGCGCGCTTCGACGTCGGGCGCGATCCGCGCGCTCATCGATCTCGCGCCGAAGACGGCTCGCCGAATCAGGTCCGACGGCACCGAAGAGGACGTGCCGCTTGACGCCGTCGTGATGGGCGACCGGCTGCGGGTGCGCCCGGGCGAAAAAGTCCCGGTCGACGGTATCATCGTCGAAGGCCGATCGTCCGTCGATGAATCGATGATCACCGGTGAATCGATGCCAGTGACGAAGGAAGCGAAGGCAAACATCATCGGCGGCACGCTCAACCAGAGCGGCGGCTTCGTGATGCGCGCGGAAAAGGTCGGCCGCGACACCATGCTCGCGCGCATCGTCGAGATGGTCGCCGCCGCGCAGCGCTCGCGTGCGCCCATTCAGCGGCTTGCCGATCGCGTCTCGGGCTGGTTCGTGCCGGCGGTCATTGCCGTCGCACTGGCCGCGTTCGCGGCTTGGGCGGTTTTCGGGCCGCAACCGCGCCTCGCCTATGCGCTCGTTGCCGCGGTCACGGTCCTCATCATCGCCTGTCCCTGCGCGCTTGGCCTGGCGACGCCGATGTCCATCATGGTCGGCGTCGGCCGCGCCGCACAGTTCGGCATCCTGATCAAGAACGCCGAAGCTTTGGAGCGCATGGAGAAGATCGATACGCTGGTCGTCGACAAGACCGGCACACTGACCGAAGGCAAGCCGAAAGTCGTCGCCATCGTAGCGGCGCAGGATTTCGAAGAAGCCACCGTGCTGCGGCTCGCCGCGAGCGTCGAGCGATCGAGCGAGCATCCGCTCGCGGCGGCAATTGTCGCCGCTGCAGCCGAGCGCAATATCGAACTCGCTCGCGTCGACAATTTCGACGCGCCCGCCGGCAAGGGCGCGCTCGGGCTCGCGGCGAACCGGCGCGTCGCGGTCGGCAATGCGAACTTCCTTGCCGAGCTCGGCATCGCAACCGATTGGCTGCAGCGCGACGCCGAACGCCTGCGCGCAGATGGCGCAACTGTTGTCTTTGCCGGGATCGACGGCAAGCTCGCCGGCCTCATCGCGATCGCCGATCCGGTGAAGGCGACGACGCCCGCGGCGCTCAAAGCGCTCAAGGCGCAGCATATTGCAATCGTGATGCTGACCGGCGACAGCAAGACCACGGCGCGCGCCGTCGCAAAGATATTGCAGATCGCCGACGTCGAGGCCGAGGTATTGCCCGAACGCAAGAGCGCAGTCGTGACGGCGTTGCAGCGTAGCGGCCGCATCGTTGCCATGGCGGGCGACGGCATCAACGATGCGCCCGCGCTTGCGGCCGCCGACATCGGCATCGCCATGGGCAGCGGCACCGACGTCGCAATGGCCAGCGCCGGCATGACGCTCGTCAAGGGCGATCTCACCGGCATCCTGCGCGCGCGAAAACTTTCCGCCGCGGTCATGCGCAATATCCGGCAGAATCTGTTCTTCGCGTTTCTCTACAACGCATTGGGCGTGCCGATCGCGGCTGGCGCGTTCTACCCGTTGTTCGGACTTTTGCTTTCGCCGGCATTCGGGGCGGCGGCGATGGCGTTCTCATCGGTCAGCGTCGTCGCCAATGCGCTGCGGCTGCGGCATATCGAACTTTAGTTCTTTTCCGTCACGCCGACGGTGCCGGTCAACGTCCAAGGACCGGGCAATTCGCGGCGATCCGCTTCAATGCAAATCTCATGGCGTTACAGAGCTGACACGAATGGGGCGTCCGATCGGCCATTTCAAAGCCACATCGATGCGTCGTAGTATGCGGACAACATGAGGCGCCCAAGGGAGGGACCAGTGGCAAGATCGGCGACAACACTGACGATAATCGCGTTGTTGGCCGCGCTGCTGTTCGGCACAAATGCGCAGGCGCAGCCTGCAGCAGCGCCGGCCTCAGCTCAACAGCTCCTTGGTCCGGACCAGCTCGATCAGCTCGTTGCTCCCATCGCGCTTTACCCCGACACGTTGCTCGCCGAAATCCTGATGGCATCGACCTATCCGCTCGAAGTGGTCGAGGCCGACCGCTGGGCCAACGCCAACAAGAATCTCAAAGGCGACCAACTCAAGGCCGCTGCCGACAAGCAGGACTGGGACGACAGCGTAAAATCATTGGTCGCGACGCCGGATGTGCTGTCGATGATGAGCACCAGGCTCGACTGGATGCAGAATCTCGGCAATGCCGTTTTGGCGCAACAGCCGGACGTCATGGACGCCATTCAGCGGCTGCGCGCGAAGGCGCAAGCGCAGAACCAACTGCAAAGCACCTCGCAGCAGACGGTCTCGGTGGAACAGGACCAGGGTAAGCAGGTCATCGTCATCGCGCCGGCGCAACCCGACACGATCTACGTGCCCTACTACAATCCGTCAGTCGTTTATGGGCCGTGGCCCTATCCGGCTTATCCGCCGTATTATTTTCCGCCGCCTGGATACATTGCCGGCGCGGTGATCGCCACCGGCATCGCCTTTGGCGTCGGCTATGCCGTGGGACGCTGGGCTTCGGGCGGTAATTACTGGGGCGGCGGCTTCAATTGGGGTGGCAACAACATCGACATCAATCGGTCGATCAACATCAACAACGTCGGCAACAACTGGCAGCACAATTCGTATCACCGCCGCGGCGTCGCCTATACCAACACCAACGTGCAGCAGCGGTTCGGCAACAACGCACTCCGCTCCGGCAGTCAGACACGTCTGGATTTTCGCGGGCGCAGCGGCAATCAGGTTTTGCAACCCGGCGCGGGCGGCGGACGGCCAACTATTGGCGGCAACCAGCCCGGTCCTGGCAATGCAGGTAATCGCAGCGGCGGCGCCAATCTCGGTGGCGGCAGGCCCGGAGGGACAAATCTCGGCGGCGGCAAACCGGGAGGCACGCTCGGCGCCGCAACCCGACCGGCGCGCGACAGCGGCATTGCTAATATCCAGTCCCGCAATATCGCCAACATGCAGTCCCAGCGCGGCCAGGCAAGCCTCGGCGACGGTGCCAGATTTGGCGGTGGCGGTGGCGGTGGAGGCGCGGCCCGGGCTAGTGGCGGTGGCGGCGGAGGCGCGGCCCGGGCTAGTGGCGGCGGCGGCGGTGGACGCGGGGGCGGGGGCGGAGGCGGCGGTGGTGGTGGTGGCCGCAGGCGGTGAAGTCATGACCAGTCCATCTGCGCTGCAAATCCCAATGAAATCTCGAAACACAAGCGAGACCACAATGTGCACCAATCCGTTTCTTCCGCTGAGGATCGGCCGAGTGATCCAGCGGATCGTTCCGACGCTGGTCTGCGCCGTGGCGCTGACGGTAGCGACGACGGCCGGATCGCAGGAGCTTTTCAAAACGCCCGAAGACGCGGCGTCCGCACTGCTGGCCGCTGCGAAGTCGGGCGACAAGAAGGACGCGTTGACTGTGTTTGGTCCGGACGGCGCGGAGATTGTCTCGTCCGGCGATCCGGTCAGTGACCAGAACCAGCGCAACAGGTTCATCGAAGCCTACGACGCCAAGCACCAAATCGAAAACGAAGGCGACAACAAGGCTGTCCTGATCATTGGCGAGAAGGATTGGCCGTTTCCAGTTCCTCTCGTCAAGAAAGGCCACGACTGGCATTTCGACACGGCGGCCGGGCTGCAGGAAATTCTGTTCCGCCGCATCGGTCACAACGAATTGGACACGATCCAGGCATGCCTTGCCTATGTCGATGCGCAAAACGATTATGCCCAAGTCATTCGCGCCAGCACGGGCGTTGCCGCCTATGCGCAGCACTTCGTCAGCCAGCAGGGAAAGAAAGATGGACTGTATTGGCCGACGCAGCCTGGTGAAGAGCCGAGTCCGCTCGGCGAGTTGGTCGCGAGCGCGGCCTCACAGGGATACAAGGTCGGCGGCGGGCGCGCGCCGTTCCACGGCTACTATTACAAAATCCTCATGCGCCAAGGGCCAGCCGCTCATGGCGGCGCATATGACTATCTGGTGCGCGGCAACATGATCGGCGGCTTCGCGCTCGTGGCCTATCCCGCAACCTATCGTAACTCGGGCGTGATGACCTTCGTGGTCAATCACGAGGGTACGCTGTTCCAAAAAGATCTCGGACCGCACACCTTGCAACTCGCCGAAGAGATGTCCTCGTTCAATCCCGACGACACTTGGCAGCAGGTCAAGGTCGAGCCACCGGCGCAATGACCGCCCCGACACCGACGAGCGTTGCGCTGCTTCTGGGCTTGAGTTTCTTTCTCGGTCTCGCTTTCGAGGATTTTTTCGCGCGCAGCGATCAGCGCCGGCCCGGCGGCATCCGCACTTTTCCGATGCTCGCGGTGGCGGGCGGCGTGCTCTACCTGTTCGATCCCGTTCATTTTATTCCATTTACCGGCGGGCTGATCGTGTTGGGCGCCTGGCTGATCGTCTATTACCGCGCTCATGTCAGCGAGCGCGATGAAATCGGAGAATCCAATGTCGGCCTCGTTGTCCCCGTTCTCAACGTTCACGCTTATCTGCTCGGCGCGGTCGCCCTGGCGCTGCCGCCATGGATTGCGGTAGCGATGACGGTGACTTCGGTTCTGCTGCTCACCGGCCGCGAACAGCTTCACGCGCTCGCCCACTGGCTCGAGATGAAGGAGATCGTCACTGCCGGCCAATTCCTGATTCTGACTGGCATCGTCCTGCCGCTCCTGCCCAACCACCCGGTGACGACATTGACCGCTATTACGCCGCGCCAGGCATGGCTCGCGCTCGTCGTCGTCTGCACTTTTTCCTATGTCAGCTACCTCGCGCAACGCTATTGGGCGGCGGCGGCGGGTGGCCTTTGGATGGCGGCGCTCGGCGGCCTTTATTCATCGACCGCGACCACAGTCGTGCTGGCGCGGCAGGCCAAAGCCGAACCGGCGACGCGGCGCCAAGCGCAAGCGGGGATCACGCTCGCGACCGGTATCATGTATTTGCGGATTCTGGCGATCATCGCGATCTTCAACATGGTTTTGGCGCGCCGGCTGGCGCTTGCCCTTGGCGGTCTCTCTTTGGCCGCGCTTGTGATTTGCGCGTTGCAATACTGGTATCTGAAGCCGGCGGCGGATGAGTTGAAAGCGCGGGCAATGTCGGTGCCGGTCAGCACCAATCCGTTACAGCTTGGGCCGGCGGTCATTTTCGCGCTGCTCTTTATCGTGACGTCACTGGTTTCGAGCTGGGCGACGACGGAGTTTGGCGCGACCGGCATTTATTCGCTCGCCGCGATCGTCGGCATTTCCGACATCGACCCTTTCGTCCTCAATCTGGCGCAGGGCGGCACGACGAGCGTGCCCGAGGCCGCGCTCGCGGCCGCGGTCCTGATCGCGGCGTCCTCCAACAATATCCTCAAGGCGTTCTATGCCGCTTGCTTCGCCGGCGGGCGGGCGACAGCCGGCAGCGCCGTCGCGCTGGCACTCCTCGCTGTCGCCGGTGTCGCGGCCGCGGTCGCGACCGCTGCGATGTCCGGCTAGTTCCGCTGCAGGCCTGCCATCTCAAAGCCTGCTACGGCGGTGCGCCGTTATCGGATGAGGCGCTCGCCGCGCCCCTTCAGTGCGATCAGCGGATAGTATGGTCGCTCTGATAGTCGGGCGTAAAACCGCAATTCTTGTCCGCCGCCGCGCGCTGCAATAGCTTTTCCTCGGTCAGCACGGATTCATAATCGCTGCGGTAGGCAAGCGAGCCGATCACGATGCCGCCGCCGCCCTCGCTCGCTTTATCCATGAGGCCGCGCAGCTCGTTCTCGCGCGCGACCAGAACTTTCCAGCGCGCGGCAAGATCGTTGCAGTGATAGGCGGAGTAGCGGCCCGGATCGACCAGGATCGTCCCCGCCCCGTCAGCGCCGCAGCCTGCGAGCCCGAAGGCGACAAGACTCATGAGCGTGACGGCGAACGGCCGGCGCGCAAGCGCGCGCGCGGCGACGCCCCCTGCCCTCGGCCCATCGATATCGCCGCGAATTCTCATCGGTAGCGCCCAGCCGCGCTCACCTTGCGCGAAATCCCTGCATTTAGTTTGCAGCTTCCTGCGCCGCAAATAAGGCAAAGACCAAAGCGGGCCAACCGCTTGGCGCAGGGCTTACTCTCGGTGGTCGGGAAATTCGACGCCCAGGGTCAGGCCGGTCCGCCAAACGATGCGGCAATGGCGCCGCGCACCGCCGCTTGCCGTGAGCAGCAGGACGAACGGTTCGGGCAGTTCTTCGTCGCGCTCGAGCGAAAGACGCGCGCCGCTCTCCGAGATATCTGCGATCGAGCACGCGATCGGTGGCGTTTTCTTGTCGATGAAAATTCTTGCGTTGTAAT
>Ga0116221_1002164_pt1 | contig 12839 bp, 9 predicted proteins | sample Sb_taG_5_FD_88965 | JGI IMG/M metagenome (GOLD analysis project Ga0116221, IMG submission 88965) | Peat soil microbial communities from Weissenstadt, Germany - Sb_50d_8_FC metaG | ecosystem: Environmental > Terrestrial > Soil > Wetlands > Peat | place: Germany: Weissenstadt | collected 2010-09-21 | reverse complement strand
GGGCCGCCCCAACGCAAGGCAGCGAAGACGGTGGACCGCGGCCTGCAGCGTGGATGTCACGCCCAAAATATACGAATTGGCGAAGTCACTCAGAGTAACTGCTGTTTTGGACACGAGTGGGTTGATATAGAGGATCGAAGGGGTCTGATCGCTGGCCACATAGATGTCAGTCAGTCCGTCGCCGTTGAAATCGCCCGTCAGGACGCCGAGTGAGTAATTGCCATCGGGCTTCGAGACGCCGCTTTCATCGGAGACGTCGCGGAAAACGTCGCCCTCGTTGTGATAGAGGATGTTGCGGTCGAAGGGAAGTCCGCGCGGGCCGCAATTCACGGCTATGCCGCGATAGAAACAATACGGATTGGCGCCCGGCTTGGGGGCGGTATTGAAATCGACTTTGAGGTAATTCGCGACGAAGAGGTCGAGCTTCCCGTCATTGTCGTAGTCGACGAAGGCGCAGCCGGTATTATAGCGGACGCGGTCCTGAGTGAGATGAACCTTCGCGGTGACGTCCTCGAAGCGGCGCCCGCCTACATTGCGATAGAGCGCATTCTGTCCCCAGTAGGTGACGAACAGATCGGTATAGCCGTCGTTATCGTAGTCGCCGGCGCAGACTCCCTGCGCCCATCCTTCCCGAGTGAACCCCAGGGATGCGGAGACGTCGCGAAACTTGCCGCCGCCTTCATTGTGGTACATACGGCTGGGGGAGCCGGGTCCCGAGGCGATGAAAATGTCGGCCAGACCGTCGTTATCGTAGTCGATGAACGCCACGCCGCTTCCGGTGGTCTCGATGATGAACTGCTTCGAAGCGCTGCCGCCGTTGGGGATCGGCGTGGTCAATCCGGCTTGCCGCGCCACGTTGCGGAAGTCGGGATTCTGCGCAGCGGCGATTCCCACCGAGAGCAGCGCGAGAGTTTTTTTCACTTCTTATCGCCCAGCCGCTTCAGGAAATCCGTGAACTCGCCTTCCGGAGGTTTCTGCAGTTTGTCGAGCTCGGCTTTTTCGCGCTGCGCATCGGCCGCCCGGCCCGCATTGCGGAAGGCCATCATGAGGTTGTAATGCGCGGTCTCGTTGCGCGGCTGGAGTTTCACGGCGCGTTCCAGGAGCGCGATGGCGTCGGAATACCGCTTCGCGTCCGCACGCAGCTTCGCCACCGCAATCAGGGCCTCGGGAAAATCCGGACGCAATTCCGCCACCCGCTCGAAGTGCGCCGCGGCTTCGGGATTCTTTTGCTCGGCGTTGAGGATCTGCGCCACCTGATACTCGGCTACCGCATCGGAAGGGTTCAACAATAATTCCGCCTCGAATTCCTTGCGGGCCTGGTCGAGAACCGCGGGATCGTGCGATTGCTGCAGCAGCGCGCGTCCGAGGCGATAGTGGAGATTGATCGCTTTCGGATTTTTCTCGATGGCTTTGCGGTATTCGGCGATGGCTTCGGTGTACTTGCCCTGAGTTTCGAAGACTTCCGCCGAGAGCTGGTCGACGCGATACGAGGACGGAGCTTTCTGGTACATGCGGTAGATAGCGTCGTTCCAGGCTTTCATGTGGTAGTCCGCGGATACATAGAGGACGTCGGCATCGGCGGGGAATTCCTTTTCGAGCTGCGCAATAATCGCGCCGGCTTCGGCGAAGCGTTTGGCGGTGATGTGGCATTGGGCCAAGGCAAGGCCCGCCAGGCGCCGGTTTTCGCCTTGGGAAAATCCTTTTGCCAGGTCGGGAACGGCGGCTTCGCACTCCCCTGTTGCGGCCCTGATGAATGCAAGGAACAGCCGGGCTTGCGGATCGGCGGGGGCCCGCTCGAGATTGAGGCGGGCAGCCTTGTAATCTCCGCGATGAAACGCCGCGATTCCGTCGGCGACGGGGTTTGTCTGGGCGGAGAGTAGCGCGGCGGCGAAAGCAGAAAGAACGGACAGGCGGAGATACGCAGGCGAAACCGCCTGCGCCACCAAACCAAATCGTGTGCCTGCAATGGTGGGGCAGGCGGTTTCGCCTGCCAAGCGGGTCAAGGTACTAGTGGCCGGCATCGTCCGTCATCAGTCCCAGGTTGCCGAAGCGGCCCCGGTCGGTTGCATCGAAATAGCGGAAGCTTAACACCGGCGGCGCTCCGGGCGCAATCAGCATCGGCGGCGATAATCTCTCCGACGGCGGTTCGCTGATGTTCACTACGCGTCCCGATAACGTAATTGCCTCGATCAGCAGAGCTATGGTTGGAATCATCTTGCCTCCAATTCTCCGAGCGCCTTCGTCGCGGTCGCGTTTCCCGGCTTCTGTTCCATTAATTCGTTCAGCACGCCGCGAGCTTTATCCCGTTCGCCCATCGTAACGTAAACGCGGGCCAGATTCAGATACAGCTCCTCGTCATCCGGATTCATCTTGATGCCGTACCGGAAAGCGGCGATGGAATCGTTGGGCTGGCCTATCTTCGCGTAGAGCACCCCGAGATTGTTGATCGCGCCGGGATGGTCCTGCTGCGCTTCGATGGCCTGCTGGAACCAACGGCGCGCGCCCGCCAGATCGTTCGCAGAGGCGGCCAGCAATCCAAGCTGATTCATGGCGTCGGCGCACTTTGGATCGAGGGCCACGGCGCGCTGGAACATCCGCCGCGCGCTCGCCTGATCGTCCTGCTTCGCGTAAGCTTCGCCCGCCCCCACAAACGCCGGTGGATAGTCGCTCTTGATATCGATCAACTGCTGGAAGGATGCCAGCGCTTCCTTGTCCCGGCCCAGTTCGAGTTGAATACGCGCCATCGCCTGCAAGGCCTTCCAGTTCCCGGGGCGCGCGCGCAACGTCTCGGCAAGGTAAGGCAGCGCGCGCTCCGGATAGCCCGCCCAATAGAAGGCCGCGCCCAGCTTGAAGTAATTTCGCCGCGGATTCAGATAATATTTGCCTGGGAAGGGAAGCGCAAGGGCGTGACTCCGGTCGATCCGTGCTAGGTCGCTCCGCATCTGAGCGGCCGGAGGAATATCCGCATAGATCTTGCGAGCCCTGCCCTCGCCATCCACCAGCAGAACCAGCGGCAGCGAAAGATCTCTGCGGTATTCGAAGAGATATCGCCGGAACAGCGAATACGCAGCCGCCACGTCGTCCTTCTCGATCCTCAGATCGATCAGCTCGGCGGGCACACCAGGGGGCATTTTCGGACTCTCGCTGGCGTGAAGCACGACGAATCCCGCTGCGCCCTTGACGGTGCGGCGGTCGGGGGTAGGTACGGGATCGAGCAGCCAGGTGTCGCCAAACTCGGGATCGTTCTTCCCGTGGAGCACGGACGCAAGCCAAAACTTCCTCGCACGGAACGGCGCGCGCACATGCTCGCGCGAACCTTCGACGATGGTGTAAGCGTAACCTGGTTCAAGGCCGCTCACCTCCTCGATCGCACCCGACGGCCATGTGATCTTCACGTGAACGGCAGGCTGCCCGGCAAGCCCGAAATGCAGCCTCTTGGAGTGCTGCGACAGGAATCCGCTGCCCGCGCTGAGGTACTGCACCTGGCCATTGACCTCGACGCGCGCGCCAATTGCATCGCGGTTCGATTTGGTGCCCCGCAACGAGATCGCGATCGCTTTGCGCGCGCCTGAACAATCGTTCTGCATGGCGCGTATCTGCGGACCCAGCCGGTTCTTCAGCACGAGGTCCGGAATGCCATCGCCGTCGAAGTCGGTGACCGCGAAGGTTCTGGTGTCATCCGCGAAATCCAGCCCGCTCACGCCGGAGGCGTCGCGATACCCGCCCTGGCGCATGCCATTCGGCTTCACGTAAAAGACGTTCGGCTCGCGCCCATTCCAGCTATAGTCCTCGCGGATGAGTTGATTCAGCGCGTTCCAGCCGTTCTCGTAAACCGCCGCCGCGCGTTGCTTCTCCGGAGTTTTTGCCACCACCTGCCGCCAGAAAAAGCTGTTCAGATCCTTACGGGATTGATTGGTGACCATACCGGCACCGATCAGAATCTCAGGCATGCCATCCAGGTCCCAATCGAATCCGCCGGAGCTCCACGCCCAGCGGCCCATTTCGACTTGTTCGAGGGCGCTGGTCTCCTCGAACGTGCCGTCGCCCTTGTTGCGATAAAGGCAATTGCCTTTCGTGTGACGCCGGAACGCTTCGGCATCGCGCGCAGCGGATTTGAACGCCGGGTCGTGGATCACGCGCTGCCCCGGCACGGTCCACATGTCGGAGACGTAGAGATCCGGCCGTCCGTCGCCATCGTAATCAAACCACGAGGCGCTCATGCCCGGACCCGCACCATCGAGGCCCGCCTTCGCGGCCTCGTCGTGGAAATGGCCGTTGCGGTTCCGATAGAGATTGGCGCGGCCGAAGTCGTTGGCGACGTAGAGATCGGGCCAGCCGTCGCCATCGAAATCGCACCAGGCGGGCGCGAAGCTGAACCGGTCGTTGTTATCGTTCATGCCGGTTTCGGCGGTCACGTCTTCGAACAGCACGGCGGGCGTGCCGCGGTTGCGGAACAGAAAATTCGGCGGGCCGTTGCGCGCATCCTGATAGGGAGCGGGATATTGATATTGGTCCTCGCTCTGGAAGTAGATGTAGCAGCAGAGATAGAGATCCAGGCGGCCATCGCGGTCGAAGTCGGCGGCCGCCATTCCGGTGAACGAACCCTGCGGCGTGGTTTTGAAGGCGAAGGCATCGCGCTGCTCCACGAACGTGCCATCGCCGCGATTCAGGAAGAACAGCGGCCCCGAGGAACGCAGAATGACCGCGTCCTGGCGTCCCGAATTGCCGAAGTCGGCGAACAGAGCACAGGTGGTTTCATCGAGCACGCCCAGCCCCGAGCGCTCCGTAATATCTTCGGCGGTTCCATCGGCGCGAATCTTGTATAAGCGGTTCGGCAGGCCGCCCGGCTGGCACACATAAATCTCATCTACGTCATCGTTGTCGATATCGGCGACCGCGATTCCCTGGTTGCCGTAGACGTCGATGCCGCACGCCGAATCGAGCCGCGCCCGCCAGTAAGGGTTGCCCGGAATGAGTTGTTCGCGGAATGAATCCACGGCGCCGAACACATGCTCCGTGACATCGCGAAAATACGGTTTCACCGAGGTCACGACGTGCCCGGTCACGGGCTTGAAATCCGGCAGTTGCCAGACGCCGGTGTGATACTCCTGTTCCGTCTTGATTTCATAACGGATGTGGCTGTCGGGCAGGGCATAGAAGCGCGCACCGCGAATTTCACCGCGGCGCGCCATCCACGCGCTGAGGCCCGGAGGCGCTTCCGTGCCCGCTCCCCCCACAAAGATGCGCTCCAGGCGGGCTTCGAGCTCCATCGCGTCTTTCTCGCCTTTGAACTCGTCCGAGCCCGGATCGACATACCGCAGCACCGCATCGTAAGGATTGGGCTTCGCGTAATGCACGGGAAACGGCGTTGACGCCGCGGCTTTCGAAGGCCGCAGCCCGGCGGCGCTCACGGCCGCAATAAACTCGCGCCGCGTCATCGAATGGCTTCCTGCGCCTTTACCAGTTGTGCGTGTTTTTCACGTTCGGCCTGGGCGGCTTCGTGCTTGCCGATGCGGTCGTAATCGCGCGCCAGACGGTAGTGCGCTGCTGCGTCCGACGGCGCCAGCTCCGCCGCCCGCTCGAATTCTGCAGCCGCGTCCGCGAAGCGTTGCAACCGATCCAGCACCGTTCCCATTTCAAAGTGCGCCGATGCGTCACCGGCATTCATCGCGATCGATTTCTCAAGCAGGCGCAACGCCATCTCCGGCGAGAGCGACTGCGCATCCAGAGCCTTGGCGTGGAGGAGATACGCCGCGGCGCTGGCCGGATGTGCCGATTCGTATTCGGCAAACTGCTGGGTCACCCGCGGCAACCGGCTCGGAATCTGGTCCAGAATCTTGCCGAGGAAGGTGTAGGGTTGTTCGGTTTCGGGCGCAATTTCGATGGTTCGCAGAAAGGCATCCGCGGCATCGTCGAATCGGCGCAGCCCGTAATAGGCCACCCCCAGCGCCAGCTCGAGTTGAGCGCTTTTCGGCACACGCGCGGCACCTTCGGCGAGAATGACGACGGCTTCCGCGAACTTCTGTTGGTTGAGCAGCGGCTTCGCGGCTTCGAAATAAAGCTCGGTGGCGCGTTCGCGAGCCTCCCCGTTTTCCGGAACCTTTGCGGAGTACTTCGCCGCCGCCTGCGCAGCTTTCAGGGTTTGATTGGTTTCCGAATAGTAAATGGCAAGGCCCTGGAGTACGGCCGGATCCTCCGGCGCGAAGGCCGCCGCTTTCCCCGCGGCGTCTTCGGCTTCGGCATCCTGGTGCAGTCGCCAGTATGTCTGGGAAAGCGCAACCCAGACGCGGCCATCGCGCGGCGCCAGCTTGCTCGCCGTTTCCAGATTGGTTTGCGCCGAGGCGAGGTCGCCGCGCTGCAGCGCTGTCAGACCGGCTCGAAACGAATCCTCGAACGAGGTAGAAGCCGCGAGCAGCAATAACAGGGCAGGAAGCATTGAGTCGGCCTCAGGCAATTCGTGCGATCAGGTCGGCCAAGTCGATAGGGGTGTCGGAACGCTTGCCTCGTTCGAGCGTGGGCGCGATAGCCACCGCTTCGTCGTGATCCTCAAACCACGCGAGAAACGCCGACTTCTCCTCCCCGGGAAGACGCTGTTGATTGAGCCAGGTATAGTAGGCGCCCATATCGGCATCGATCAGGGAACCCTGGGGGTCGAGTTCCGGCTTGCGTTGCTGTTCGGCGAGGAGCTCGTTCATTTGTTTCTCGCGCTGGCGCGGGGCGAAGCGAGTGAACAGCGTCAGGGGTTGGCCGCGGCGGAGCGCTTCCCGCGCGGCCCATTGAACGAATGTCGTCGAGAAGACCTGGGTTCCCGAACCTTCGGTCAGAAGACTGAGCTGGAAGCGGTTGAGCACCTCGTCCCCGCCGGAATTGAGGCCGGCCTCTTCGGGCTTGATTTGTGCCAGCATGGTGCGGAAGGCCTCGGGATCGAAGACGGCAGCCTCGTATGTTTTCTGCATGCGGTCCTGGAGCGTGGCGCGCGGCCCGGAGAGTGCGTTGTACGAGATGCGCGTAATGCTTTTGGGCACGGCGAGCGAGGCCCCGCCATCGATATACCAATGGCCGTATGGGACGGGATGCGCGTCGGCCCGCGCCGCAGCGGCCTTGAGCAGAAGCGCAACGCCGCCGGTGTGTTTGACTTGGGTGAAGTAGACACCCTGCGGACGGAGCTTGCGGAAGAGGCGGTAGTCGTTCTTCGCGACTCCCTGCCCGATGACCGCGATGCCCAGCCGATGCGTGGGCAGCGCCGGATCGGGGGCCGAGGCCGAGACTTTCTGAACGTAATCGACCGCGGCGGCGCGGAAAGCGTCGATCTGATGCGTGGCCCACAGATGCGCGGAGAGCTGTTCCGAAAAGATGGCTGGGGAGTGTACCCAATCGGTCTGCTCCAGTTCGCGCGCGAGCTTGAGTTGCGCGAAGGCGGACATGGCTGTCTGGAACGGACCGGCCGCCATCGTCCCGAGATACGTGAACTGCCGGCCGAGGTCTGCCCGCTCGGCCGGGAATTTCCAGTCGTAGACGATCAGCTCGCGCAGCAGCAGCGGGAGGAAGGCGAGTGGCAGACGTTGCAGGAGGGCGATCTGCTGGATCGCGAGTTGCCGCGCTTCCGGAGGGTATCCGGCGAAACTGCCGGGGGTCAATCGATTCGGGAGCATGGCTCAGGCCACCTCCGCGATGGGCTTGCCCGTGGAGAGGCGCGCATCGAAACCGAAGTACGCGCCGAGGGTCGGTATGAGGTCGGTCGACTCGACGCGACGATCGACGACCACGTTCTGTTTTACGTCCGGCCCGAGGACCATCATCCATGTGGTGCGCGAAATAGCGTCGCCGGTGCGGTGATGCTGGAAACCGTTGCCGCCGGAATCGATGTCGGAGTCGCGTCCGAAATCCGGTAGGATGTACATCGTGGTTTTGTCGGCGTACTCGGGATCCTTCTGGATGGCCTGCCAGAGTTCGGCGCACAGGCGGTCAGTGCGCTTGATGCCGTCGACGTAGAGTGAGAACGTGCCCGAGTGGGCGATGTCTATGTCGTGAAGGGTGATCCATAGAAGGCTGGGGGAGAGCTGGCGCATGAGCTGCTTCGCGATGTACACGGAGAGCTCGTCGGGACTGACGAGATTGCGGGCGTGGGCGGCGAAGTCGTCAACCGAGAGCTTGAGAACCGCGGCCATCTGGTCCAGCTCGATCTGGCGGCCGGCGAGCGAGGGCGCGTAAAGCGGCGTTTCGTAGTTGTCGCGCAGCAGGTGTTGATAGCGGGCGCCGTCGGAGGCCGAAGACAGCGCGGCGGAAAGCAGGCGCTTGGGAAGGATTACGCCAGCCCCGAGCCCGGGACCGTACTGTTTGTTGGCGCTTTCGCCGATGCGCGCGAATCCGTTGCTGGGCGCGACCACCCAGGCATCCGTTGCGGGGCGCTTCAGGTCTTTGCGGAAATACTCGAAGACGGTTGGATTGTTGGGGGAGACGGCGGCGAAGTTGTTGAAGGTTTCGTAGACGCCGGTGACCATACTGGCAGTCGCCACGTAGTGGCCGAGGATGCCTTTGTTCACCACGTTCGTCAAGAAAGTGGCCTGGGGGACGAGCTCTTTGAGGAGGTGCGGGATGTTCTCCTGGCCATCCGCCATGAAGGTTTCGTCGTCGCGCGCTCCGCCTCCGAAGGTGACCACAACGGCTTTGCGGTTCTTCGGGACAGCCATGCCGCGCAACCGGGCGGGGCCGAAGAAAGCGGCGGCCGAGCCGGCGCCGGTCACGGTGCGGAGGAAGTTCCGGCGGCTCAGGGAAATCGCCTGTGAGATGTCGTGGGGCTTACGAGCCTTCAGGTCGGCGAGGGGCATATACTACCAAACGCTTAAGCTATGATACTGCAAATGGCAGGACCGGTTAGAGGTGTGTTATGCCATCGAATGCCATCGACACCCACCCGAGTAGCGCGAGGACTTCGAAGAGCCCGATAATGACACCACATCTAGGCGGTGTCTGCAAGCTCCTCCGACGGTCCATGAGAGTAAAGGGATCGATGAGTCCTATTTCGTCGCAATTTGTGCAAGCGCCAAGGCAACATTCCTGCTTTTGGGACCGTAGCGGTGTGCCTCTTCGGCCGGCGCAGTGGGCTCTTTCCGACCGGGGACGAAGGCCGGGCAAGGTTGTCTGCGAGCGCCCGGTTCATCGTGTCAAAACACTTGCCTTTCGCGAGAGGACCTTTTGGGTGATTTGCAGCCATTCCGCGATTGAGTTTTCGCGGATCCTGTCGGGCTTGACGCATTGGGCATCCGCACCCAAGCGATTCTCTTCGTCGGCATCCTCGGCCAAGAGGATAATTTTCAGGCACTTCTGAGCGTGGCGTAAGTCGGAGATGAAGCCGGCCGCACCCGACACAGAATCGCTCAAAATGACGAGGCCGACCGATAGATGGAGCTCGGCGATCAGCCTCCGGGCATCCGGAACGCTTCTTGCCGGAAAGGCTTCGTAGCCGGCTCTGTCCAGTTGCCGCCCCAGCCAAAACACGAAACCCAAATCGCTATCGATCAAAAGGACAGCAGTCTTCAGTATTACGGCTCCCCTGGGCAGTCCAGCAATCCGGGAGCCATTGGGCGTCACACTTTTAGCCGTAGTCTGGTATCCCTTCCGGTTGGAGCACCAGCCGACAAACCGAGCTTCCTCCGGCTGAAACACTGGGGCTCGCCTGGTATTGGCTTCGGGGCTGGATACAGAGGCGTTTCTCTTTCAGTCTCCGTTCGCGATCATGCTTCGAGGCGCTTCCTCCGGGGAGGCAGCGGCCAAGGACCCGGCGTTGTCCTCCACTCCTAATTTCTTCATCTTGTACAGCAAGGCTTTGTAATCGATTTTCAACAGCGCGGCCGCCTGCTTCCGGTTCCAGTGCGTCGAATTGAGTGCAGCCAGAATGGCCTCCGTCTCAGCCTGCTGCTTTGCCTTGGTCACCTGCTGCAAAATCGGCGTGATGCCGGATTCATTAAGGGCGGCGGGCTGAGCCTCAGGCGCCACGGATGAGTTCACCGCCGAAGACAGTATCGGTTTGCGCATGACTTTAGCGTGCAGCTCCCGCGCAATGAGATTGGGGTTGCCAAGAATGATCAGCTTGCGGACCATGTTCTCGAGTTCGCGGACATTGCCGGGCCAGTGAAACGTCGTCATGGCATGCTTCAGATCCATGGTCAGGGATACCGCCCTTCCGGCAACCGCGTGCTTCCTGAGAAAGTATTCTGCCATGGGAACGATATCCTCCCTGCATTCCCGCAGGGGTGGCAAGTGGATGTTGATCACATTGAGCCGATAGTACAAATCCTCTCGAAAAGTTCGTTCCGCTATCGCTTTTTCCAGATCCCGGTGAGTTGCCGCCATCACCCGGACGTCCACCTTGATGGTGTCCTTCCCGCCAATGCGCTGAAACTCGCGATCCTGCAGCACCTGCAGGAGTTTCGCTTGAAGGCGGACATCCATGTCCCCGATTTCATCCAGGAAAATGGTACCCCCGTCCGCCGCTTCGAACATGCCTGCCTTCTTTTGAAACGCCCCCGTGAAGGCCCCGCGTTCATATCCGAAGAGTTCGCTCTCCACCAGCTCCGAGGGGAGCGCCGCGCAATTCAATTTCAAGAAGATCTTGCCCGAACGGGGAGAGTTGTTGTGCAATTCCCGCGCTAGTACTTCTTTGCCGCTCCCGGTTTCGCCCTGAATCAAAACCGGAGCCTCGGACCAGCCGATATTCGCTACCAACGAATGGATCTCCCTCGTCCGCGGGTTGGTTCCGAGAAATACCTTGGTCTTGGCGGACGAAGGGGTCGCTAACGGCGCCGGCTGAATTGGAGTTCGGTTTTCCAGTGCTCCGCGAATCGCCTTCTGAAGATCCTCGTGTGCCACCGGTTTGCAGAGAAAATCAGTCGCGCCGCTCTTCATGGCGGTGACGATATTCAATGTGGACGCCGCTCCCGAAACGATAATGACCGGGAGCTCGGGATCGATCTGGCGGATCTCCCTGAGTACTTCCATACCGTCCCGCTGTGGCATGATCAGGTCCAATAAGACCATGGAAACCGCCGGCCGGGACGACGACCGGAGGTAATTGATGACCTCCTCGCCATCTTGCGCCAACTCCACCGAGTACCCCAGGCATTTCAGGGCGATCTCCAGGTACCCCCTGACCTCGAGTTCGTCTTCTCCCACCAGAATCGTATACCCGTTCTTCTGCGCCTGCATAGACTTATCGAGCCTCCAAGTAATCCCTGGCCTCGGTTTCTCCCAGCCCCGGTCTCCCGGCTTCTGCCGGGCGAACCGGAATCACAAACGAGAACTGAGGGCCGAAATCCGTATTCTCCGCCCACACCCGGCCATCGTGTAGCGTGACTATCATTTTGCAGATGGCTAAACCGAGCCCTCCGCCCGAGCGATCCTTCCCACCGTCATACGACGTGTATTCCTCGAAGATATTCTCGAGGTGTTCGCGCCGAATACGCGGACCGGAATCCCGAATATCGATGCGGTACGCGTTGGGCGCCCGGGAATCCTCGTATCGCCGTTCCAGGAGCGGGGTCGCGGAATCAAACAACGAGCGCCGTTCCCAAAAAAACGGATAGCCCCGTATTTCGATTTCTCCGGCTCGTGGCGTGAATTTGCAAGCGTTATCGAGAAGATTGACGAGTACCTGCTCGATTTGACCGGGTTCGAGGTACAGGGTGCCCAAAGGCGGATCCAGACCCACGGAAATGGAAATCCGTTTGCCATCGGCAAACGGATTGACCTCGTGGAGCGCCTGCTCAATCGATTCCGCAATATCCGCCGCGCGGAGATCCGGTTGTTTCTTCACCTGTCGGCCAACGCTCAGCTCAAACATAGCGGACGCCATCCGCGATAAGCGCTTGACGCTGTGCTGCATACGGCGCAGCACCTCTTTCTGGTCTGAGTTCAACGTCCCAAGGGCTTCGGTGAGCAAGAGGCCGCAGTAACCGTTGGTCGCCGTCAGCGGGGCGCGAAAATCGTGCACTGCCCGAGCCAGGAAGTTCGTCCGGTCCTGGTCGTATTCCTGTAGTTTCAGATTGGACTGGATCAGGCACTGGAGAATCTCGTCCCGATCCGCACGCAGCGAGTTCTCTTTGGAGATCCGCCCCCGAGACGCGGATGCCGCGAAAAACAAGAAGGCGGACAGGTTTGCGCGCGTCACCGGCTTCAGGAGAATGGTCGCCTCGGCGCCCCCGAGATTCTGGCAAAATTTTGCCGCATCGTTTCGATGAACCAGGAAGAGGTGCTTGGAAAGCCGTTGATCCAGTTCCTGCGGGAGATCGATATTGCCCTGACTGTCCCAAATGTATAAATCGGCATTCGGCGGACAGTCGGCCGCAGTCGAAGCCGACAAATGCCAGTCGCATTCCACAAGATCGTTCAGGATCTCTCTGCACAATGTGTAGAGATCCTCATCGGCGGAAACCAGGATTACCTTCATCGTGTTGCAATGATCGGCCTTGAGCACGGTAGAATCCATTGTGAGCAAAAAGACTGAGCGAAAAACCCGAATTTTCGCAACTCTAGAAACGCAGTCAAGCATAACACAAGAATGTGGCATTGGATTGCAAATATCCGGATTCCAACCCGATGATCGGACTCAGTACGGATAGAACTGAAGTGCCAAAATGAGCCTGGGAGAGAAGTGAAAAAAAATGAGAATGGGTCCGATTTTATCGGTAACCGGGTTTCCTTGCAGAAGCTTATGAAGGGTCCTCGGATGGCACGGAAAGTGCTTATCAGCATGGTACTTCTTCTATGTCTGCCCGGTCGAGTGAGCAGGTTCGGGAGTACCAGGAAACCAGCGGTGGGCGCGCCGAATGCGCCGACCGCCG